>Ga0256837_1000040_pt1 | contig 109992 bp, 114 predicted proteins | sample 4562384metaG_FD_185976 | JGI IMG/M metagenome (GOLD analysis project Ga0256837, IMG submission 185976) | Hydrothermal vent microbial communities from Guaymas Basin, Mexico - 4561-384 | ecosystem: Environmental > Aquatic > Marine > Hydrothermal vents | place: Mexico: Guaymas Basin | collected...
GGTCTTGTTGGATTCTTATTAGTAGATGCATTAGCTGCTGATGAAAACAAGATTGACTTCTGTACTGAAAATGATACTGTTGAAGGAGTTTGTTGTGGAAAATAAAGCTCTTAATAATACTAAAATTGATGATGTTAAGAAAACAACATCTGATGTAGAAGTTTTTGGTGACGGTGATTTATTTAAGTTGTTGTCTAAAGCATCTTCTAGAAGTCAGGGTTGGATGAAGTCTACTAAAGCTATGTTCACTGGAACAGGGTGTGCGATACAAGTTACTACACAAGTACAAAATCCAGACCTTACGCATAGTGTTGCAGAAGCGATTACATTTGTTCCTAATGTTAAAATTGTGGAGGATATGAAAAATGGCATTTGCATAGGTCGACATTTGGAAGCTCTATAAAAGAAAAAAAATAATGAGTACTAGTATCGCTATGCGATACTAGTACTTAAACTCTTTTTAATTCACTGCGGGTGAACGTATGTGGAGTCCAGCAATTATACATTACTTTATCATCAGTTGTCTCAGGTTCCAACTTAGTACCTAGAATATATTCCACCTTACCAGTAAAATCAATATTCTTTCCAACAATAAAGTATATTTCCCCACTTAACTCAGATATATCGCCTCTGCCATGATTTGGGTCTAGATTATCTATGTCCACAGATACAGCATCACCAAAGTTTAGTTCATTATCTTCTTTCTTTAATTCACTTGTAATAAAACCATATGCTACATAGTCATTAAAACTAATTATATCATCGTCAGTTTTTGGCTCTCTAGTTTTTGATAAAGTATATTGCAATGGTTTATCGTACGAATTAATTATTTGTACGATATATAAAGTTTTACCAATATACTGTTCAAATAATTTTAAATCAGGATTATCCAGAACGTCTTCTTTACTTATCAATACTGCGTCACCCATGTTAAAAGATTTATCTTCTTTTAAAAGGTCTTTAAACTCTTGACTAAGTGCTATTGCATGGTCAGATTTAAAGTGTACGTCAAATGTAATCTCGTCATCTACATGACCAGTGTATTCAATTAAGCTAACCTGCCCATCTTCTCTAACCAACTTAATAATCTTATTTCCATTTTCATCTTTGAAAACACCAACACATTCATACCCATTTACTTTTTCTTTACTCATCTATAACCTCCTTCATTATGTGGTTCACTCTATGTACGTACGCTTCTAACTCTTTATTACCAGCCCATGGCGAACATCCATCATTGAATAAGTAGCCATGTTTATTAAAGAATAAGTCATCGCGTAGACTATTTGGGTTTATCTGCAAAACAGTATCAGCTACTTCACTGCGTTCAAATGATTCCTTTGTAGAGCCCAAAGGTAAGTATTCTCGATTAACTAAAGTTATACTTTTACCATCAGCATTTATAGTTAATTGATACGGTAGATTGTGACGCATTACATCATACCTAGCATCTTTATTTCCATTCTTTACAGTAATAAAATCTAGATCCCTAATTATCTTATTTTTCATCATCTTCTCCATTTTCTAATCTTTTAAAATTTTAGCTTCATGATGGCATCACCAGTTAAGTTAAGTTCTATTACAGTATAATCAGAGCCAAGTTCTTTGGCTCTTTTGTCAGCATCTGATTCAGTCGCAAATAAGATGTTATCATGAACATTTGCATACATTTCCTGTGGTATCGCTAGTTTACTGTAAGATCCGCCCTGCTCTGGTACCCTTACATCCATAACTACAAGATAGACTAACATTTGGCTTTACTTAAGATTGATGCTATGTCAGCAATGTTGTCTTCCATTAACCAATAGTTTAATAGGCTACAATCTTCTAACTCACCACAAAATTGCTCCATAACTAAGTGCTCATCCCGTCTCTCAACTGGCATATAGACAAAAGATGACTTACCAATAACTTTACCATCTCTGTAGATAGACGCATCTACATCATAAATGTCTATAATGTACTTCCCACCAACTTTGACTGTAGTTATCGTTCTATCCATAACGACGCTTGATTCTAGATCAGTAATTTTACATTCATTGCCAGTAAATAAATCATAATGCTTTGAGTCTGTTCTAGATGAGATTACTTCTCTCCCACATTCAGGTAATAAGTCGTTTGGACCTATGGTTATTAAACAATTTTTATATTGTCCTTTAGAAGAGTTATCGTCAGTTAACGGTAATATTTTTGTAATTCTATACACCCCATCACCACTAGGCTCTAATTCAAAGATGGCTCTACCATCCTTTTCTAACTTATAGAACTCGTCGCTACCGTTCTTATATACTAAATAGTCATTATCGTTATAGTCATTGAACAGGACGCTGTCCGTAGTTCTGGTAGTGAACTCATCGCCAACTTTAAGATCAGATACTTTAGTTACTCTATCGTACTTACATCTTTGTCTAGTAATATAGCAGTCGAATTGATGTGCGTCAACTAACTCTAGGAAATCACCCATATCAAAATAGTCTAGTTTTTCAGTACCATCAACATACAATATACTACTGTCATCATCAACATCTTTACACATACGTTTAAGATCAGCCCATGTTTCAATCGTATAAACTCCCATATTTGCATTCTTAGCAAAGTTGGGATTACTCTTACGCATTCCCTCCAACATATGCTCCATAAGGCCTACAGCAGTTCCATGGTCGAGTGTAGTTAGGAAATAGTGCTTCATTAGTTCATCATCTTTAACATGTCCAAGAAAATCACCTACAATTTCTTCACTTTTACCTTCGCCTTTTAATCCATTTATAATTGTTACTCTATTCATTCTATAAACCTTTATTTCTAATTTTGTTTTTTAAAAACTCTTAATAAATTCTTTGGAAGCACATTGCTTCCAAAACTTCTTTACCTACTATTATTTACCCTCTACAAATCTAATATGAACATCATTCTGGAATGGAACAATCTCTTCAGTTTCAGTATTTATGACTTGTATTATATCAGTACCGTTACTGCAAGATATTATGTTATAGAACCTATAGGTTCCTCCTTTATACTCTATTTGGAATAATTTGTTTAGAATTACTTCATCTTTACAATATAAGAATACGTCAAATAGTTTATCCCATGAATCAATGTTCTCAACAGTTGTAGTCGAAGTCGACTTTTCTGGATCTTCATCGCTGGCATCCTTATCGATCCATTCAAAACTAACTGGACTAACATGCAACCTATCTATAGACTCGTCAAAGCTGTATTCAAAGATAACAGAGTCGCCACTTATATTTATTAATCCATTGCGAAAACGCTTAAGTTTGTCATTGTTTATTTTAATTACAGTATCACCTTTATCAAATTTCGGTACAGTATAATGGATGGTTTTAAAATCACCAGGACCGTTATCTACAGCATTTGCCATTTTCAATTTGTTATTAAGTTTAGTACTTTGTCTTTCTGTATCAACACCACTATTTAATATATCACAAGTTCTCTTTTCAACTTCTTTAGTAAGTTGATCACTAAGGTGTTTTAACATATGATATTCTTTCATTTTAGTTAAATGATTTTTACCATTAGTATCCATATTAGATAGTCCAGTAATTACTTTCCAACTATCAGTATCCATTATGCCTGACATTTTAATAACATCAATAATTACTTTAGCATCGTCACCATCAACAACAACATCACTAACTACCGTATAACCTTGATATCCGCATATACATGGAGATTCCCAACATTTTTCACATTTACACATAGCCATATTTTATCCTTTTTAATCTTTTTAACTAACTATAGTCTTATTGTCTCCAGCGCCTATTCCTATAATGCATCTATGTAATCACTGTCTATATGGAATAGTTTCTTAGCACTTAAAGCTTTCTCAATATCTTCCCTAAGTCTTAATAGCTCAGTAGGTTTTTCAGTAATTTCCATATATCGGTTCCATACCTCTTTATCGCCAAGATGTGCATCATTTGCATCGTAGAAGTTAATGTCACACCATTCATTTTTACTCCATTCGTCAGATACAAAGTTATGTACATATGCACAATATGCAGCTTCACTAGGAACCTCTTTACCCCAGGCTTCTTTAACTAGATCAAAGATTAGAGGACTATGTTCATTTTTAATAAACTCACGTATGGTACCAGCATACTTAGCTTTTAATTCTCCCATCTCCCGTTCAACTGCTCTTATTGAATCATTCATCTTGTAACCTTTTTTATTCTATATAGATTATTAGCTTATCTAAACCATCAACTTTACCAGCAACATTAAAATCATTGCACATTTTATAAAATACATCTTCTTCACCTTCTTCATTACTTATAACGATTTCGGTTACAGGTAAATTACCATTACGTATTAAAGGTAATCTGGTTTTTGCATCAGTTGCAGTGAATACAGTATATGTTATTTCATTTATATCTAAGTATCTGATGATAGCTTCATAACCTTTTCCAGTATGATTGTAGTCCATATACTCTACTTTAAGACCAATATCCAGATCTCTTTGTCTATCTTGGCCATACTCATAAACAGTACCCATTAGGCTATTTCTGTTATTATGATAATAGTTAAGTCTATCTATAAAAGCTGGAGTATATGTTGCCTCTATATCAGTAATGCTTGCGTGTGGATTATTCTCTGGTTGATCGAAGTATGAGAAGTCATGTAAGATATAACTTTCTTGTATATTGAAATGCTTCTCTATATGTTCAACTGTTATTTCAAATGCCTTATTAGCTTTAGTGTCTCCAGAGATAACTACCATTGCGCCATTAGTACTACCAATAGCGAATCCAAAACTTTTAATATGATGAACTCCTTCTATAGCTACAAGGAAATTATCTAGTTCAGTGTGTTCAAGAGTTTTAAACTCAGCTATCCGAACCATATTATAAATAGGTGCATTGACGTACTTACCATTTATCATTTCTTCATTCTTAGGTAGGAATAAAGTTAATTCAGCACCAATGTCCTTAGCATATCTAACTATAGTTGTTTTACCTAGTACGAAATATCGATAGTATAGCAATGATTTTAAACTACCGACATGATCATCATCAAGATGTGTTATTACAACAAAATGCATCTCTTTTAATATCTCTGGTCTATGCTCCTTAAGATACGGAAATACATTATACCCACAATCGAACAGCATACCAACTCCAGCACATGTTACATAAAAACTACTATTTATTAATTCCGTGTCAAATGCACCACCACTACCAATAACTTCTACCTTTAAATCCTTACTCATTACTACTCCTCACTCTTTTCGCAATCAACATCAAAACTTGTACATAGCATGTCTCTTATTACATCTTCATGTTTAACAGTAATACTATCCCCATCAAGATCAAGACCTTCAGTTTTCACTTTAATACCACCACCATCATCTGGAACATAACTAGTATATCCCAGACTCTCTTCGCTATCCATAAAACTCTCTACAAGAATGGTACCGTTAACGTCTTCTAACTTAGTTATAATGTCCCCAGATTCATTTTTGAATGTATCTATTACCTTTCTACTCATCTTACCCTCCAATTATATATTTGATACTACCAGGTATCTACTTTAATGATATATTGCCTATTATTTTTTGAAACCGAAATATATAATTGAAGAAGATAAGGAGAGTAAATGAGTAATATATTTATAAAAGATCTAGAAAATTACAATATCGATATGAAGCCTGTTGCTAAGTACGTCGAACAAGCAACAATATATATTCATAAAGCTACTGGTAAGCCAATTGAAGAATGTAAAAGATTGGTTGCAACGCAACTTAAGAAAAAGGATATAAAAAATCCAATAGTTAAATATAACTATAGAAATGATAATGGTGACGTAACAGTTGAGAGTACAACATTAACAAATTATATAGAAGATAATGTAGCTAGCAATCATATTGTTGTTCCATCTATGACCGCTTATGTACACCCAACGGTAGATAAATCTCTACATGCTACGTTCCTAGAGAAGAATATTGCCTCTAGAAATAAGGATAAGAAAACAGCCTTTAAATATAAACAAGAGGGCAATGCTGTATTGCATGGCCGATACAATACCCTACAGAAAAGTAAAAAGATAGCCAACAATTCCTTATCAGGAGCCTATGCATCAATATCAACAATACTTTATAATCCAAGCGCGCACTATTCGTTAACAAGTACAACTAGAACAGCAACTAGTATAGCTAATGCTATAACCGAATCAATGGTTGCAGGTAATAAACATTTTAGAGAACCAGAAATAGCTTTAAATTATATGTTGTCTACTATAGCTACTGTTGATTATAAGACAGTATCAGATATTATAGATAAGTATGGCATACATAAACCTACGACAGGAGAAGTATATGCGTCTATTAGAAGAAGTACTGATTTATACTGGACTAACAAAGAGTATAATAAAAGATATATTGAACTACTGGATAAGCTTGATGGAGTTGAAAGAGCTATAATTTTATATACAAATGATTTTTATCATCTTAGAGTTTTTAACGATAAACTAATAAGAGAGTTTATTAGTAAACTTTCTAAGAAAGTGACAGGTTATGCTACTGATCCTCTAAAGGTACTTAATGAATCAGAAGAGTTTGTTCTTAACCTAATACATCACATTTGTGCACCTGACATTAAAGGTAAAAAAGTAAACTATAAAGATATGGTCGGTAGCCATGAATTGGATGCGCTTGGATCAACAGCTCTAAATGTTAACGTGACATTAGAAGCGTATGCTGATTTACTTCAGGCATTTTTTAGAAATGATGTTATGCCAGTCAGCGTTGCTTATATCCGAGACATGTTAAGAAGGGTTACAGTTCTTTCAGATACAGATTCTACTTGTGCTACATATCAAGAATGGGTTGAATGGTATTATGGTGAAATCTTGTTTAGTGATGGTGCTACCGCAGTTAGCGCATCAGTTATGTCAGTTGTTACGCAGGTACTGGAGCATAAATTAAGACAATACACTAGTAATCTAAACGTCCCTGATGATTTAAAAGATAAAATTACATATAAAGGTGAATTTTATTGGCATAGCATGACTCCAATGTCAGTTGCCAAACATTATTTTGCAAGCGTTGCAATACAAGAGGGTAACGTGTTCGCTGAAGATGATTTAGAGCTAAAGGGTGTTAATTTAATTGCTTCAAATGCACCAATGTTTGTGCAAAAAATAACAAAAGAAACAATCATTAATATTAATGAGACTATAACTAGAAATGAAAAACTTTCTATTAACAAGTATATTAAGATAGCAGCAGATCTTGAAAGACGAATCTTAAAAGAACTTAAATCTGGTAACATTGAAGTTTTAAAGATGGGTAAGATAAAAGAAGCTAATGGTTATAAACTTGGTCCAGATAAGTCACCATATATTAATCATATATTTTGGGAAGAGGTTATGTCAATAAAATATGGGGTAATTGATAAACCACCATATAGTACAGTTAAACTACCGACTACACTTAAATCAAAAAGACTTATGAATGAGTATATTGAAAGTATTGAAGACGAGTCTTTAAAAGAAAGATTTAAAACCTATTGTGAGAAGTATAATAAGGATACTATAGGTACATTTAATTTACCATTAATTATTGTTGGAGAGCATGGTATTCCAGAAGACCTACTACCAGTTATTGATAGTGATAGAATAGTGTTTGATTCATTAGGTGCTTTATATATGTGCCTTGAGGGAATTGGATTTTTTAAAAAAGAAGGCATGAAGATTATAGATATGGGTTATTAGACAAAAAGTATCATGTATACTACTAACACTGATAGGTAGCCCTATCAGTGTTAGAGAGTCTAATATCGATATATTTTTATATCATTATAACCTAGCTCCAATATAGCGTTCCTTATTATATCAAGATCTGATGTATCGCAGTTAGGTAGGTCTAATCGTATATTTATACTTTCAACAACTTCAACCGTATTTAAATCAAGCCATTCTAAAGCGAATATAACAGTTTCCTTATCCTCATTTTCAAAGAGAACATAAGTATTGTCATTGGCATTTTCTGGCAGACCAGGTATAATTGCGGTAAGCTTATTATTTATATCATGTATATCAGCACCATTTTTTATCGCCAACTTAGCTGATATTATGCCCTCAGCCTTCATCATTGTGAATGACCCACCAAGCACTGTAGGTGCTAGAGTCATAAACTTATATATTTTATTCGGTGTAAAAACCATTTTTAATCTCCTCTTTCATGATTGATTCTAGATGACTATTATCATAACTTGTTATGACTATGCCTCTACTGTTTATATTATCTAAATACAATAACGATTCATTTATATGTAACTCTACAAGCATAAATGTATAATAGTTAAGTATAGAACTTATTAAATGATCTACTTCATTTATTATATATTGATCTACAAGAGTTCCAAATGCGTCAAATACGATTTCATTTATTAGCTCATGATGATTATATGTGTATATATCACCTCGTATAAGTTTGTTTGCTGCAGTTAGTGCTGTATCTAATATGTTCTTATAGGTATCATTTACTCCATCAAGATGTTTGCTGTTGTCCTTGATCACTCTATATAAGTGCATGTGGTCAGGCGTAATATTTATAAAATATCTTCCATTTACATTCATTGTTCCTCCTGTTTAAGAAAAACTGCTGTTAAAGGCATTTTTCTATTTAATTTAATTTTATACCATCCAACAAACAGTAAGCCGTTACCAAACCTAGTTAGAAATTTTTCTAATCTTAATACGTCATTTTCTATTTGGTTTAAACTAATATTAAAGGCATCTTTATTTATGAAATTTTTAATACTGGGATCCATAATGAAGCTATCTAATATTTCAAGTATGTCTTCTGGTATTTCACCAAGATAGTATATATAGAGTATAAATTCCATATATATTATCTTATCAGTATTTTTCATATGTTTTATGCTATTAGTTATATCTATATAGATTACAGAGTAATCATCAGTAGTGCCGTTTGATTCATAAGATTCAATTTCTTCATATATAGACGTATCTAAAATTGGACTACTTATGGTCTTTATGTGTCCAGAATCATACAGTTGCGATGCCAGCGTCATATCTATTACCACCTTCTAACCAACCAACCATAATGCTGTCAACTTTATTGGATGCTATTAACCTTATTAGCGCAGTTACAGTTATTTTTAAGACATCCTTCGTTAATAGAGGTATAAACTTATCAAAAACTTCTTTACCAATAAATACTTCAAGAATGTTACTATTTATATCTTCATAAAGGTCATCTAAGTAAGTACCACCAACCATTTCCATTATATGTAAAAAGGTAATTTCAATAATACCCATATTAAAAATATGAACATCGACATCATCAATCTTTAATGGGGCATAAAAACCCATATTGACTATAACTAAATTACCATTATTAAAATCAATACCAAAATCCATAGCATTAAATATATTCTGCGTAGTTGGATAGTAGACGGCTTTAAATTTACTTCTTATTAAATCAAGAGTCATCTCTTTATTTCCATTTCAACTATCACTTCGTTATTGTTGGCAACAATAAACGATTTGAATTTTGCATCTACTACCTCATTACCAAAGTTGAGGGATACTAAAGAATCCATAATGGCTTTTATTTTAAGGGTGTTCTTGGTATAAAGTCTTTTGTTTATTATACCGAAAAGATCGTTATCGTTTTCAACCTTGAACCTTTTCTTCAGATAGTTCCTGTATGCTAGAATAGTATTGTCCTCATTAGTGACCCTTAAAGAGTAATTCTCTAAGAGCTTTATTTCAACGGGCGCTTTGCTTATTTTGCCAAGAAACTTAAGAATAAAACTAGCGTCTAATTTAACTATCTCATTTCTTGATTCATTTTTAGTTAACATCTAATCTCCTTTCATATGTTTTTATACATAATGAATGTTTTGCTGTCTTTATATTATTCTGACATTCTGCAAAATCAGAAACCACATAGAAGTTTTCACTCAGTAGTTCTAAGTTATCAAGCCCAACCCTTTTCATATCGATGCCCAATAACTTTAGGAATTTATCAATCGCTAATTCTATGTTAGACATAAGAGTACCCACTAGAAGGGATAAGGCTTTACTATCCACTGAAGTCAAATCTATTGGCATCATTTGTTCAGTATAAATTTTATCCAATAAATCTAGTATCTTTTTTGAAATTTCAAGACTACCATCGTATATAGAATTCTGTAGAATAACATTTAAACATACATTCGGGAATATTGAGTTAAACACATCATAACCATAAGCAGTTAAACCAGAGTCCGATGTGGTATTTAAAAGATCGTATATTTGAGAATTACTAAAGGACTTTAGATACTGAATGTCGATTATATAAAGGTTTGTATCATATGTTATAGTAGAACATGCTATAGCATGTTCTACTAACATATTTAAAGGAAACCCATTTTCGTCTAAAACGTACATGCGTCCTCCTCTTTTAGTTCTAATTCAAAGTTATGTTTATTTAATGCCTCCTCATAACGTATAGCTCTTATATCCCCATACTTATTAAGATGTATTCTTATCCCATCAAATATAAATCTATAATATGATGTATCATTTGCCTCCAGGATATTTATAAGTGGGTCTATTATGTGCTTATTTAATGCATTGTCAATTAGTATAAAATCCTCTTGTTCAATATTAGGAGCAGCAAAATCAATAAGGTCCTCTAAGTTTCCAGCAATTCTACTATTTAAAGTTATAAGTGAATTATCATCAATATCTGGTAATAGATTATTCTTTATAAGTAGGTCACCAAATGGATTAATATCTTTCTGTAGATAGTCCAGAACATCTTCTAATAGTTTAACGACTAAAATAGGATGCAGTGGTGTAATGCTAGCCATTTCTGGTTTATTCATCAGTATGTATGATGGAACTATTAGTTTACCTTTACTGTTAACAATATCGATCTCATTACCATAAGGCAATGGTGCTGTTGGATCTATCTTATTGCCATTCTGGCTTATATAGAGACCATCATTTTCTTCAGTAAATGGAAATCGTTGTCCCTGAACATACACTCCAATTGGATGTTGATTATATTTACCAAGTATCTTTTCTATATACCTAAGAGGGGTCTCTATGTTTAATATAAAGGTACACTCTGAATTTAATTCAACATACATATTACAACTCCATAATTTGGATAGAAACAATTAAATTGCTGCCTGACAGCATCGCATCTAGATTTGCTTCAACATTACCCTTTAATTGTATTAGATTAGGATATAAGTCATCTACAGCAGTATATACCCTTTTAAAGAATACGCTGTTTAAAAGTTCATTAAAGTCATCTAATATATTGTTAGATGGTAGTAATGCCTCTATTGTTTGATCATTATTATTACCCATAACCTTACATAATGCTTTGATTAGTAATGTTTTCTTTATCATATTTATAGACTTAGAATCAATATTACCTGCATTATATTTGTCCTTAATATATTCAACTAGATCAACAACAACATTGTCTAAAACGTTATTCAAATTTCTAGCATCTAATATCAGAATTCTGTTATCACTTTTCATTAAATCCTCCTATTTTATTGGTGTTCGTCACCAAATATCGTCATTTTAAAAAGTTATCTTATAACATCTAAATAGGAAATTGTTTCTATATTTAACTCCTTAGCCTTATTAAGTTTATTGCCTGCTTTATTCCCATATACTACTAAATCAGTGGTCTTACTAACGCTAGATTTTATATTGCCACCTTGCTTCTCTATAATGTCCTTAACGGCATCTTTACCAACATGCATTGACCCAGTTAAAACGACGTCCATTTTACTATACTTACCTTTTATAGAACCACTATCTTTGGGTTTAACTAATGAGAAAAGATCCATAACATAACTTTTATTTTTCTCCATATAATTAATAAAGTTACTTGCTATCTCATCTCCTACACCATTTATTTTAATTAGGTCATCATAATTTAATCTAAAGATATCATATGAGTAAACATCACATACCTTTTTACTAACAGTTCTCCCGAAACTACTAATACCAAGCGCTGCCACAAACTTATATAATTCTATACTTTTACTATCTTCTATAGATTTTAGTAAGTTATTTATTTTCTTATCCTGAAACCCATCTAACAATTCAAGTTTTTCTTTGGATAATGTATAAAGATCCCTTACATCTCTAACTAAGTTAGTCTTAACTAGAGCAGTCGCTACAGATTCACCGAGTCCCTCTATATTCATGTAGTCTCTACCAGCAAAGAACATAAGAAATCTTATAATTCTAGATGGACAGTTTTCATTAACACATCTTATGTCAATGTCTCCAGTCTCTAGTTTTGTTTTACATTCAGGACATACAGTTGGTTTTTCAACCTTTATTTCCAAACCAGTTCTTCTATCCTTAAATACCTTTATAATTTTGGGTATAATATCACCAGATTTTATCAGAACCACTTGATCGTTTATTCTAATGTCTTTCTTCTCTATCTCAGAGTAGTTATGTAGAGTAACGCGTTCAACAGTACTACCATCAATGAGTGTAGGAGACAGTATTGCCACTGGTGTTATTACTCCAGTTCTACCAACCTGATCTATTATATTAAGTACTTTTGTGGTTTTCTCTACAGCTGGAAATTTATAGGCACAACTCCATTTAGGATATTTGTTAGTATATCCATAAACATCATGTAATTTGGCGTCATCTATCTTTATCATTAACCCGTCTATTAGCATAGATAAACTAGGTCTATGCTCTTGTACCCACTTGTATGTATCTCTAATAGCATCTATGTTATCATGTATAAAATTAAAGGGACTATGTTTAAAACCCAGGTCCTTTAATAGATCGGCTTTATATGTTTCAGACCGACTATATCCCACTATATCTTTAGAATAGATATCCCAAGGATGAAATACTAAGTTGGCCTTTTTAATAACACTTTGATCTAAACTGCGCAATATTCCAGCTGCAGCATTTCTAGGGTTCGCATATAGTTTTTCATTATTAATCTCTTTAGCCAAATTTAATGCATCAAAATCTTTTTTATACAGAGTTACTTCTCCAGATACCTCTATGTAGTGCGTAATGCCTATACTCAATGGTATCGTATTTATCAAAATAGCATTCCCATATACAGACTCCCCAATTCTACCATCACCCCTAGTGATTGCATCTGTAAGCACGCCTTCGTTATATATTAGTTTTAAACTAAGCCCATCATATTTAGGTTCTAATTTAAAACTAAGTCCTTTCTTATTAGATAGCCATTTTACTAATTCATCATCTGTGAATATATCTTCTTGGCTCCACATCCTATGTTCATGTTTTACCTTATTAAACTTTTCAGAAACTCCACCAATCCTCCTAGTTGGACTATTTGGATGAACTTTATCAGAATGCTCTTTTTCATAGTCTAAAACCTTATGATATAAAGTATCATATTCCTCATCAGTGGCTAGTGGATTGTCCAAAACATAATACGCATGTGCCCATTTTATTAACTTTTCTACTTCTCTTTTGTAATTAAACATAACTGTCCTTCTTAGATTAAAAAAATATTGTTAGATATAGAGTAGACGAATCTACTCTATATCCATATTAAAATACTAAACCATTTTCATCAGGCTTATAGTCAGTGCTAATATCATCAACTGTAGCTCTTTCAGCAGCAGCTCTTATAGTTTCTATCTCTTCTTTTAACTCATGTTCTATTATAGAGAATGAGTTGGCATAACTAACGATATGTATTGGAAATTGCCCCTTAAACATTGATATAACATTGTTGTTATCTGTAGTACCAGCTTTATAGTGTGTCAGTCCAGTAAGATTTATATCGCATGAAATATCAGGTGTAGTTATCGTTCTTGCACCAATAGGTGTAATATGGTCAGGTAGGTTAACGTCCTTAACGAAAACACCCGTACCATATAGACCAGGTTTAACATCAAAGTCAATTTCTGTTGGATCGAAAAAACGAACCATGTCTTTTTGATCAATAGATGTGTTTTCACCAGATAAGAATAATGACAATGCAGATAAGTTTTTGAATATCTCTTTATCAGTAAAATTAGATCTCTCATCAGTTGTATTACCTACAGACTTCATATTGTCATTATAGATAATACTTAAAGGTTTTTTACACCCTTTAGAAATACTATTGTAAGTAGCTAATGTATCTAATGTATTTTTAGTCCATTGACCATTACTAGAATCACCAACAAGAACAACAGCTGTAGGTAGACCTCTATCTAAAAGATTCTTAACTAATAGAGGAGCAGCAACAGAACCAGTACCACCAGATGCAGAAGATATAACGATATAATAAGTTGATAATGTTGGTTTAGTCAGTTGTTTTTTATCAACGAATTCTTTAATACTCTCTACAATATCTGCAGCATTTTCTCTTCTTAAACCACCACTACCAAGAATATCCTTTGTTAGACAATTTGATCTTATTAAATGGAAGTTGTCTTCATCATGATCAACGTCTTTAATGTTAGATAAAGAACTATCTATATATTCAGCGCTTATCTTTGAGAAACCATCACCAAGCTCTTTTAACGGCCCCTGTAAATTATTAACGATACTTACACCTGCTCCACCACATCCAACTAATACCATTTCACCTTGAGTTTTTAACATTATATTTCCTTTTATTTTCTTATTTCTGTTATTAGCTCTACAGCTAATTCCCACATCTCTTCTTCATGCCTCGTATCAGATAACAATTTATTATCAATTATAGTTTCACAATAATCTAAGTATTGATGCTTCAAACATGACTTAAGTCTTCTATCTAAATTACCGTTTATACTAACCTTTTCATTAAATACAAGAAACATCATGTAGAAGGTCAGTAAGTCAGTATTTATATTTCCAGACTCACCTATATTGAAATTGATTCCCAAGATACTTTTTATCTCATTAAAATCATCAGTATTTACAAACTGACAAAAGTTATCAGCTAAACTAGTAATAACCTCTCTGCCAGCTTTAACAATCTCATACTCCTCTGTCACATTTGTATTTGTATACAGCGTAAGATTTTCATTGTTACCAGCATTTGTTAAAGCAGCAGCTAAATATAAGACCTTTGCATCTTTAATAGATTCAATGTCTATTGGCTTACAGAATTCGTTACACTTAGATGTCTCAGCTGTTGACATCGTCTTTCTGTGCTCCATTGTAACTCCTTTATTTTTTAATTGCACGTTTTCTATTTGCGTACAATCACATAATGTAGAATACAGATACACTGCATCTACATTAATAATATATTGTTGTTTATTTTTTAAAGCTTATTTATATGTTCTATTTCAAGTCGTAACTCAATGTTACCTTTAAAAGTATTTAAGACAGGCCTATATACTATCCGTATTTTCATGTCCCTCTCTAATAGATCTTCATCAAATTTATTATCAAAGTTAAATATGAAACTATCATATATAATGCCATGATTATCAAGTAATTTTAAATTAACATGTTCCGAATCTCTTCCAATATAAATAACTTTATGCAATGTAAAATCCCCTACAAAGAAAATCTTATTAAACTTCATACCAAACGGACTAAGTGTTTTAATTTCATTTATGATGGATTCATTAAGTTTATCGTTTTCAATCTTACCTATTACATAGTGTACTTTTTTCGTTTCTTTTCCAGTTAACTGTTCTTTAGCCTCACTACCAAGTAGCTTCTTAAAATCATTTATTTTGTCAGCATGAACTTCACAGCCAGCAGCGCCTTTGTGTCCACCAAACTTAATTAATACATCAGGGGCTTTTTCCTTTATATTACTAAGTGCTGCGTGTAGGTCAAAATTTGGATTAATCGCCCTACCAGAACCATGGTAGCTATCGCCATCTTTAATAAACGTTACCACTGGTTTATTATACTTCTCACCAACACTACTAGAGACTATTCCATTTAAACCAAGTCCCTGAGTTAGAGTAATTACTAAGGCATCTTCATTTTCTGCATTTATACATTGCAATAATGCATTTCTAGTCAAATGTTTTTGTAACTTCTTTCTATCAGCATTTATCTCAAGAAGTTTTTCAAAGCTTATAACCGCATCTCTATATTCTTCTGCAATATAAAATTTAAATGCCGCATCAGGCTGACCCATTCTACTGGCTGCATTTAATGCTGGAACAATATTGAACCCAAGAGTCTCTTCATCCATTAAAACATTTACATCTAATAGATATTTAACAGCTTGCCATAATGGATCCTTTAAACTGTTTAGTTCTTTAAGTCCACTTATAGTTAATGCCCTGTTTATTGGATTGGATAAATCCATAGCATCGCCTATTGTAGATATTGCCACTATAGGTAACATATTATAAATATCAGCTACATCCGTATAACCATATTTCTCAGCTAATGAGTATGCAGTAAAGAATGCTACAGCACAACCAGATATAGATTTAAAAGTTTCATTTTTATCCTTTTGTGGATTCACGAATGCATCAGCTACCCTAGCAGATCCATCATCAGGTACTAAGTGATGATCAGTAACAACAACCTTAATGTTATGTTCTTGTAACATTTCTATGCTAGAACCGTTAGCGGATCCATGGTCAGCAGTTATCACTAAATTTATAGGATTTCTTTTATGCTCAGTAAGTATAGTGTTTAATAATTTAACTCCTATACCATTTCCATTCTCTCTCTTATTTATAATAACTTCTAGGTTATCAAGATTATACTTAAAAATATTTTTAAAGAATCTATATAAAACTGCAGCTGAAGATATCCCATCACAATCATAATCAACTACAATAGCAATCCTCTCATTGTTCTTCATCGCATGTTCTATTAGATCCACAGCATTGTCAACCTCAGATACTAAATTAAGAAAGTCTGGAATATCTCTTAATCTAGGATTAAATACAAATTCTATATCGCTAACAGACGTTAGTTTACTAGCAATGATAGATGATTGTAAATCAGTATATCCTAATTCTATACTTTTGTTATATACCTCCTTATTAAGAGGTAGTTGTTTAATTGTTTCATTATACATTATGTATCCTTAAGAAAAAGAGCTTCCTTCAGTATCATCACCAAACATTCTCCATATTTTATCATCTACCGTATGTAGGGGTTTAACTATATTTTCAATATGATTACTCATTTCACCATACTTGCTGTGTAGTTGTAGTTTCTCAGTATGGTTTTCTTCAGCTATTAATTTACCTATGTTCCATAAGCCATCCTTAAATGTTATAACCTGACTATACACGGTGCTCTTAGAATCGTGTCCACTCCATTCTAATTTACAGTTACCGTAAACTTCTAAAACAGGAGCAGGCGATGTAAAAATATTAGATCCTCTAGATCTACCTAAACTACCCTCGCCTATAAGTTTAACATCACCACTTATATCATACGATACATCAGTATAGAATCTATTAGGAATCTCCCATAAAACGATATAATCATTTTTATGTTCCTCCATTCTATCTGTAGATATAAAATATAAGTAATTGTTCTTGCTATCTTTTTTATGTTGTTTCTTATCGTATATTGGTAATAGTATATAGTTATTGTCATCAAAACTTAATTTATCATTACTATTAGTAGGTTTAAATAAACGTTTATCTACGCCTATAGTATATGTAAATAGTCCTTCTCCTCTACTGCCATGTTTAACGTTATAAAAAAGAGCAGTATCCTCTTTATTCTTATTTGCAATTACATCAGCTGTTACTGGCAAAAGTACGCTAGTTGTTAGCTTCTTTATTTTCATTTTATATCCTTGTATTTTTAAAGTTTTCCATTCACCTAATGTTGGTAGTACCATTTTTATTTTACCTATAACGCTTTAGTGAGAATAAAATACAAGGGATTAGCATGCTTACAGTTACTAGAACCGATAAAAGAGATAAAAAAGTTGTTGTTAGTGATTATACTAAACAAGATACTACTAAACAAACTGGTACAAAAAATAGTAAACCAGGCGCATATGGTCAAATGGCTACAGATATATTAAAAGAGAAAAAGTAATGAATAGAGAACTTACTATAGAGGAAGAGAACGGTGGAGTATGGGATTCAGAACTTAATCAATATTTCTTTAGCAAAGAATCTCAACATGTAGATCAGAAGGGTATAAAAAGAGTTTTTGAAAAATACTTCAGACATGTTAAATTTGATAATAAGTTTTTCTTAAAGATAGCACGTTTTAGAATATCATGGGCTACTAAAAATACGGACACTATAGAGTTCTTAGGGGGAAATCTTTTAGGAGTTAATCCAATAAGATTCTCGGCATTAGATGAGGAAACATTCTTTATGGATGTACTAGGTGTAGATAAAGATGAGCTTAAAATAGAATTACACGCCATAGATGGTATCGACCCAAATAGAATAGTCACGTCCAATGTATTCTATTTAACATGCAGTTATCTGTTTCATGGATTTACTATGTCTAAAGATATTGGTAAGAGTATGGAAAGTGCTCTTAGAGAGACATATTATATATTTGCATATAGAGCTATGAGTAGTCTTGTTTCACATTATTTTAAATATGAGGTAGAGAGACCAATAGCCATAGCAGTATATGAGCAACTTTCTAATAAATTCCTTATAAAAAAATTAGGCACTTGGCAGAAAGTATTTGAATATAGGGCAGAGGCAGTAATACCCCCAAAAGGATTGCATGCTAAACGTATAAGAACATACGAAACAGATGATGCAATGCGGATAGTAATGGACTTACAAGGTCGCATTAGAGAAACAGTTAAAAACATTTATCCTATATTAATGGAAGTAAGAAATAATAATGAAAAAATAAAGAATACATCTTTAGACAAGATTGATATTGAAGGAGACTCAGCAATAGCAGATATAGTGGATAGACCTGATTTATATGCTATTTATATAAAAGGTATAATTTACAAGTATAATGACTTTGTAAAGAGTGATCTTATTCACGTAGTAACAGATATGCTCAACATGACGAGTACTAAAGATATAACAGAAACGCTTATGTATATCTCTGAGATATCCATGAGTGATATAAAGCGTGTAGAGATGATAGTAGATAGTTCAATAAATGTAGCCATAGAATATCTTAGTAGAAAGAATATTCAATCCAGTTATCAAACAGATGTTATGCAAATCTTATTCTTATTAAAAAATTACTATACTGGAAGTAGGGTAAATAATAAGGATATGGATAAGATAAAGAATGCTTTAAGGGATATTTATAAAGAAGCGACTGGTAAAAAAAATAAAACCGCAGTATCTAATGTTAGGGTTGGTATAATGTTATATATTGTATTGCGAGCATTAGCTAAAAATAGTTACAATTAGAAAGAATACATAGAGTCTAGTTCAAACTAGACTCTATGTTACCCTGGTTTTTTGGTAGTAACTGCATTTGACAATATTAGTCTAATTACTGTAATATCATTTATTATATTGTTAAAACCATATAGAAACTTATTATTTGAGCTAAATGAATTAAAAAAGGATTATAAATGAATAAGGTTAATGGCGGTGGTAGGAATGGTTTTTATGACATTCCAGAAGAGGTCAATAATGTAGATAGTCTAGCTAAATTTCTTAAAGCTAGTGGCCCAGTTTTCAACATATTAAAGAGTTTATTTGGTCTTAGAAAAAATAGACATACTGGTACAAGTTCTGTTAGAGATTCTGAAAAGATTATTCATTATGGTATTGAAAACTATATTTGGCAAGAGGACACCAAGGAGAATACTCATAGTGACGTTATATATAAACTTATAACTGAACTTGAAGAAAAAGATAGGGTTAGGTTGCTTGGAAGATTAGAATCTTTAAAAGAAATATCCAAGATTACTGAAAAAGACAGTGACGTTCTCTTATGCGGTAATGCAATTAAACCAACCATGAAAGTACACGGCAGAGTAAGCGTGTCCAATCCATCTAACTATGGAACCGTTCATGATACTATGTTGGATAGTAAGTCTGATATGGTATCTACAACAAACAATCATTAAACATTATGATATTATTTTTTGAAGATTGGGAAAAATACCCAAACGCAATAATTGATGTAAAAACATCCAATAAGAGTTTCTTAAGGTTAGCAGGACTATATAAGTCAATGAAAGTTGTGAACCATGGTTTCTTATTAGCATTACATGATCCAGATCTACAAGGTGTTGATCCATTTGATCCAGATATATCTGATGATATGATCGCTAAGATTGTTATTGAATGTAAAGTGAATCCATGGTACTTCTTTAGAGAGATAGCTAGAGCCCCAAGTATCTCTGGTATTAATCCAGTTAGGTTTAAGGCTAATAGAGGTAATATAGCGTTATATTGGTTATTCTTTAACCATATAACTACAATGCTCATACAGCCTAGACAAACTGGTAAATCATTTTCTACAGGTATGCTATTTTCATTGTTACTTTCCATAGCCACAAATAATACTAAAATGAACTTACTTACAAAAGATCATAAGTTAAGGGTTTCTACTATTGAGGTTATTAAGAGCATTAATAAAGAATTACCATTTTTCTTAAGATTAAGTGGTAAAAAGGATACAAACAATAGCGAAGAGATAACTATAAATACTTTAGGTAATAAGTTATCATCTCACCTGGCACAGATATCACCAAAGGCAGCGCGTAATATCGGTCGCGGTTTAACTAGTCCGATATTTCATATTGATGAGATTGCATATCTTTATAATATTGAGATTACCTTACCAGCCGCTCTAGCATCTGGTGGTGCTGCAAGAGATGCTGCTAAAGCTAGTGAAAGTCCTTATGGTACCATATATACAACAACTGCTGGTAGGCTTGATACCGACTCTGGTAGATATGCACATAAGATATTACAAAATAGTGCTCCTTGGACTGAGAAACTATTTGATTCTGCTAATACTGATATACTAGTAGAAACTATAAGAATGAGTTCTAGTACTGGTAATAAAACAGTTTCATTGGAATTTAATCACAGACAACTTGGTTATACCGATGAGTGGTTAAAAGGTAAAATGGAAGATGCTGAATCAGATGGTATTGATGCAGAAACAGACTTTTTAAATATCTGGGCAAGTGGTACTGATAGTAGTCCATTTAATAAAGATCTATTGAAGGTTATAAAAGAATCTTTAGTACCTGATTTTTATACGAATGTTTCTCAGCATAATTATATTACCAGATGGTATGTTAGTGAGGAAAAACTTAAACATGTTAAATTAAATGTACAGGTCATTCTATCACTGGATACCTCTGATGCCGTAGGTAAAGATGATATTGCATTAACAGCGAGAGAAGCCAAAACTGGAGCAATATTAGCGGTGGGTAACTATAATGAGACAAACCTCATTACATTTTCTGAATGGTTAGTGACATGGTTTTTGGATTTTAAACATATCCTTTGTATAATTGAGCGTAGATCATCAGGTGTTGCAATACTTGATTATTTATTAAAACTTTTACCTACTGCAGGAGTAAATCCATTTAGAGTTTTATTTAACTGGGTTGTAGATGAGTTTGAAGCCTATCCAGATAGGTTTAAAAGTATAGAAGATGGTAATAGAGGGTTAGATCCAGTTCTACTAGAGAAGTATAGAAAATTCTTTGGGTTTGCTACATCTGGTTCTGGTAAAACGTCAAGAGATGGTTTATACGGATCAACATTATTATCTGCTGTTAAATATACTGGTAATACCGTTAGAGACAAAATGTTAATAAACCAATTATCTGGACTTACTACAAGAAATGGTAGGATAGATCATGCCGTTGGTGGTAAAGATGATTTATGTATCTCATGGATGCTTAGTTATTGGTGGCTTATAAATGGTAAAAATTCCAAATATTATGGAATAGATCCTAGAACAATTCTTTCATCTGTCGTTATGAATACAGTTATAAAAACAAATGGTGAAGTAATTGGTTTAGAGCAAAAACAAGATCAAGAAGAAATTAAGAGAATGATTGATACACTTATGGATTATCTAAGAGTTGAAACAAATGATATGAAAGCGTTATTAATCAATAATAAAATAAAACAGCTTGGTAAACAACTTGATTCTAATATCATGCAAACTTTTAATATATCTGGTATGTTGGAAGAGATAAATGAAGCTAGAAAACTAAAACGAAAACGTAAATACGGAACATATTAACTATACAGTATAGGATAATCCTATACTGTATAATCTTTTATGGTTAGCTCTATTTTCTTACTTAAATCATCTAACTTGATTGCTCTTTTGTTAGAATTAAGGACGTTGGCCAATCTACTATGTTTAAAACTTTTATTATTTGCAGAAACAAATATTAAAGCAATTAACGTAGGTACATGATCAAAAGACATAGCTATATTTTCGGATGCATTTATACCATTCCATGTATTTCCTATAATGTTATATAGTAAGCCAGTATTTATATTAGTTAATAATGGACTATTAACACCTTTAGATATATTTTCAACTAGATCAACAGCATCACGAGGATTATGGTTTAATTCACTACATACGTCTTTTACGTACTTAATGTTGCCTCTCATAGATTTTAAATTTTTACTTATCTTAAAGTAAATATTTTCTATACTATCATCATCTTGCTCAATGTCGGCTATTACACATAATATGTAATGTAAAGCTATTATCTCTATTTTCATACTTTCTTCAATGCCTAAAGTTAAAACACTTTTAAAAGAACTAGATATCCAAGTACTAAACGATAAACTTAAACCATTTTCTATCATTGCCATATTACTAACACTTTTAAAAAGATCAAGCATATAGATAGTTCTAGTTATGGTAAAATCAAAACCAGGTCTGTTGTTAACAATATCATTCAAAGTATAAAAAGTAGTTTCTTTAAACTTAACAAATTGTCTAATGTCTACAAAGATTCTATTCATACCCTTAAAATCTTTAAACAGTATAGGATGGTTCCAAACAGGTAGTTCCGTTTCAAATTCATTTTTTCCAGTTATAAAAACTAACCTTAAATTTTCACCATTCTTAAATTCATAATTAAGTTTATCCAGATCAGATGTTTTAATGATAAACTCATTAAGAGTTGTCTCTAATTTTCTTGTATTTACATGCATACCTATGTTTGTATCATATGGGTTTAAAAGCATACTATCTCCTATTTTTTTCTTTTCATTGAATACTATTAAAAAGGAATTACTATGGCTAAGATTACTATAGGCGATTATATTAATTTCTCTACACCAAATGGTCATACCGCTACTGACTGGCAAGTTGCTCTTGATAGTAAATTTAAGATAATTATTGATGAGAGTATATGCGATGAAATTAATTTAAAAGAATGGCATACGCCACTACCTAAAGTAATGGAAAAGGGATTCTACTCAGATTTAGATATTATTTATGCCAGAGTAAGGATACGTTTTGATAATGTTGTAAGCAATTGGTTAGAGTTAAATGATAATCAGAATTACCAAAAGGTTATTATAACTGAGAATGGGGAGATTATAGAAGAGACTACATCTGATATCATAGGGATGCAGTAAAAAGGATTAATAAATGATAAATATAAGTATAGATAAGCCAACTATACCAGATGGTGCAGGGTTTTCGCATTCCAGTACAAGTTGGCAAGTATCGTTGGATAAAAGTTTTGATGAAAATAATCTAATAGCTGAATCACTTTATGATACAGTTAATTTATTAGAATTTAAGGTATTTGACAAACTAGATGAGGATCAAGTTGTATTTGCCAGGGTAAAGATACATTTTGATAATAAAACAGAAACTGAATGGAGTAGGACTATAACCCTATCTGAAAATCAAAAAGGTTTCAAGTTAAGTAATACTCTAGTAGTTACACCCAACATCTTCATAGATGATAGCTATTATGATATTAAAGAACAATTCATTAATGTTAGAACTAGTCCTTTTGCATTATTTGCTGGCGTTGGGCATCACAAAAGTACTAGCTGGTATATTGAAAACGTAGATGGTTCAACCATCTGGTCTAGAGAAAATGATACGGATAATTTAACAAGTATAAAACTACCAATGTTAAATTTAAAAGAAGATAAGTTCTATGTTATTAAAGTACAACATACTACAGATACAAATACCAGTAGTAATTATGGTAGGCAAACTATTAGTACAGGTAAGATAGATCTTCCACTATTAATAGAGTAAAGGAGAGAAGATGATAACGTTAAGAATGGCCAAATGGCCTGATGATACTGGCATTAAACATGTTGGTACTATTTGGCAAATAGCTACAGACTATAAGTTTAGTCACATTATTGATGCTACTGATATAGATAAGGTTTACTTAGATATATTCTATAGTAATGTTGTTATACCAAAAGATAAAGTCTATTATGGTAGATCTAAAAGGATATTTGATGTAGATACAGAATCTGAGTGGATAGGTCCAGTAAAATTACTTCCTAGTAACGCTGGTAGTACTATTGATATTAAACCAGATGTTTCTATAGATGTACCATATGTTTACATCTCTGAAGATGATATAAACGATGTTAAGAAAGATACAATTGAAATAGCTACTAGTGGATTTAGATGTAATAACGATGGACATAAAGCTACATCATGGGTTGTTAGAAATAAGGTTGGTAAAGTATTATATACTGATATGTATAGTAGTAAAAATAAACTCTCACTTCAACTAGATAAGAAGTCTATTAGTTTAGACAACTTAAATGGTATCATGGTTGAGGCTAACCATATATCTAGTAACGACTTTGAAAGTTCCTTTGGTTTTGGTTTTATAGACCTTACTGATTATAAATTTGAAGTTATATCTAACTTACATTCAGTATCTCCTAATAAGGATTTTAAATTAGAACTAGCTTCTATAGCTGATTGTACTGATAAATATCCTTTAGAGTATATTGAAGTATACGATCAGAATAATAGACTAATCTATGAGAGAGTACTTAAAGATGATCGGGTTATAACCGTTGATAGAGAATTGCTTAGATCAGGATCATCTTATACCGCTAGACTATATATTAATAGAGAGTTTAACGAGTTTAAAGATATCTATTTTAATACAAGTTTAAATAGTGGTAGTTTCATTACTGATCCACAATATACATACCGTGAGGAACTAGTTAAGACAAATATGCTTATAAGTGGTGTAAGGGCAGTTGTTTCTGAACAATTAGTTGATAATGGAATTCCTATACCTGTTAAAAATAAGGGTAGTCTGGTTATTTATAACTATGATAGAAGAAAAATGAAAATTAGTCCGTCAGGTCTTCCTTATAGTTTCTTAACTAACGATATTGATATTAAGGAGGGCGTTAATGTAGCAGTTATAGATTCCAATTTTGTTATCGTTGATCAAACATATGCTGGTGTGGGATACCCTACATTTAATATATACGACTACGATAGTCAGAAACTTGTAAAAAGTATAAAGCGTAAGGATGAGTTATCTAATACTGGCATTAGTAATAACTTAGCCATAAAGCATGTTGATGATGATAATGTATTGTTATTTTATTTTGCCAAAACAAAAGATGGAGTAGTTTTTAAATCATTAAACTTGATTACTGATGAAGTTACTGTTCTTACTAATAGACCAGATATAAGTGGTTCAGAAGCAAATTTAGTAAATATAAATAATGGTAAACTTATGTCATTTGGTACTGGTTTGAAAAATCAGATCTATACTTATGATATAAATGATAAAGAATGGCATTCTGTTACATTGTTACCAGAAACATTTAGAAACATTAGTACTGCTTCTTATTTAAGAAAAGATGGTAAAGTAATATCGTTCAATCTTGGCAATGGTACAAACGACACAATGTTATTTGATCCAGCAGACAATACTGTTAAGTTATTAAAAAATGATGTTGATGATACTATTGATTTAGATAGCGTAGTTAGACTTAGGAATGGTGAGTTTATACGATACGATTCTAAATTAGATATAAGTAGAGTATATATTTACAAGTAGGCTAATGTCTCTTAAGTAATAATTTTAAGACATTAATTTGAAATATTGTTTAATAAATAAATGATAGTAAAAAAATAAATAGAAAAAGGAAATTGAGATGCAAATTCTTAACGCAAGTCCACAAGCAATACTTTTAGGTACTGATGATAAATCAGCAGGAATCGTAACACCTGAGAGGGAACCGATACCACAACATTTACCTAAATTTTATCTGTTCGCTCAAAAGGGGCAAACGGTACCTTCTTTAGTTGGTGGGGCTAAAATGTTGGCAACTTACGGTGATAAAACTTTTAATAAGTTAAGTCCTTATTATAACCATGCTACTATGTTTGCTACAGCCATTGCTGGTGAAGCTAATACGTTGATGGTTCAAAGAGTTATTCCTGATGATGCAAATCCAGAGTCTAACTTTACACTTTATATGGATATCCTTGAAGATGAGGTCCCAAATTATTTAAGAAATTCTGATGGTAGTCTAGTTTCAGATGGTTCAGGTGGGTACCTTGTAGATGAAAATGAGGAAACTATACTTGGACATAGAGTTAAGTATGTTAAAAAATATACACCAGAGGGCGTAGTACTTGGACATAGTGTTTCTTTAACTGGTACAATGGAAGATGCTGATGGTAACAAATCTACTATGATTCCTATATTAGATATCAAAGCTAAGTATAAAGGTGGCTTCTATAACAATGTTGGTATTGCTATTGAAAATATTGACTATGCAAAAATTCCTGGTACTATCATGAGTAAGGCTAAAGTTTTACCATATAAACTTAAACTAGTTACTAGATTAAATGAGAAAACTACTTATACTGTTCAAAAATCATTATATGGTGAAGAGTCTGTAATGTTCTCTTTAAAAGAACATGTTATTAACCCAACTACTGAAGCTGGTTTCGACATGAATACAGTATTCCCTGATAACTGGGCAAATGAAACAGACCCACTTATGCCGCTTAAATATTCTGATTATGAAGGTATCCACGTATACTATAATAATGTAGAAAAAGTACTTGCAAAAATTATGGAATTTGAAAAAGAGTTCGTTAGCTCTGAGAATAAAGAGTGGCACGATGGTATGCATGCTTCTACTTTATCATGGTTTGATTATAACACTGATAATAAAGAAGAGTTGCAAGCTGATGAAGTTCATTTAACAAATATCTTTAGTGCAAGATCTAGTAAAAATGTAAGATACTTTACTATGGTTCATGATGAGGCGCCAGTTAAAAGTACTGATACAATGAGAGAAGTTCAGATTTCTAGCAAAACTCCTATATTTCTAGAGGGTGGTTCTGATGGTACTTTAAGTAATGAAATGTATGAAAAATTAGTTACTAGAGAACTTAGAAAATATCTTGATCCAGATTCAGAAGTTATGGAAATGGCTGTTAACGTAGAATCAATTATGTATGATTCAGGTTTTACACTGGCTACTAAAAAAGAGCTTTGTAATTTTATTGCTTTAAGAAAAGATACTATGGTTATGCTTTCTACACATGATGCAAGTCTTGGCGATAAATACTTGCCATTGTCTGATGAAAGAGCTATTGCAGTAAACCTTAAAACAAGATTGAAACTTACTCCAGAGTCTAATTATTTTGGTACTAAAGTTATGAGGGGTGTTGTTGTATCTGGTACAGGTGTTCTTACTGACGGTTCTATTACAACAAGAGTTCCACAGTTACTTGAGATAGCTGTTAAATCTGCTGCTTATATGGGTGCTGGTTCTGGTGAATGGAAACATGTCAATATGTTTGATAGAGCTCCAGGTAACATTATTAAACATCAAAAAGACTTACAACCTGCATTTATTCCTGCTGGAGTAAAACCTGCATTATGGAATGCTGGTATGGTATGGTCACAACCTTTTGATAGAAGACAATACTTCTTCCCTGCTATTCAAACAGTATATGAAAATGATACTTCTGTACTTAATTCTTACTTTACTGTAATGGCTATTTGTACATTGAATAAAATCGCTGCTGAAGCATGGAGAAATTTTACAGGTACTTCTGACTTGAGTTCTGCTCAACTTGCTGATGCTGTTGTAGCATTTGTTAATGAAAGAGTTGCTAATAAATTCGATAACAGATTTGTTATTATCCCTGAAGTACAATTTACTACAGCCGATAAACAAAGAGGTTATTCTTGGAATCTTATTACTAAAATCTATGCTAATAACATGAAAACCGTTATGGTATCTAGAGTAGAAGCATATCGTCTGTAGTTTCAGATAATTGAACTTGCGTATCGTTTGATACGCTGTTCGATAACCGTACTATAAAACAAAAAAAACAAAAAATAAAAGGAAAAATATTATGGCTAATACTGAACCATCACACGCTTATACATCTACTAGAAGTGATACGTTTTCAACTCCTCTTGAAAGAGTTAAAGAAGCGTTAACAGCTGGTACGTATAACAGAAACAATGAGAAAATGTTAAATATTGACTTTGGTGGTCAATTTGGTTGGTCTCCTAGACTAGGTTATATTGATAAAGATAAATCATTCCACAGTGAGTGGATTTCTAATCATAAGTATGTTTCTAAAAATGTTGTTGCTGTAGTTTTACAAACACCAAGATTTTTTGACTTCATGCCTGATCCACAGAAATGGATTAATGCATTTAAAGCGCTTATAGAGTTACATTCTAAATCTATTGAAGGTTTATCTTCAGGTTTAACCGTTGAATACTCTGAGCATGCTGTAGGCGGCGCTGGTGAGATGCAAGAAGAGGTTACAAATGTTACTAGAGCTAGATCTACTGTTACGCATACTGTAGAAGAAAAAGCTGGTAAGCCAATTAATAGATTCTTAACAGATTGGATTAGATATGGTCTTATGGATCCAGATACTAAACATGCACTTATTGGTACAATGTCTAACTGGAAAAATGAATTATATACTCCTGAGTATTATACCGCTACCGTCCTATATTTTGAGCCAGACATTACAATGAGAAGCATTGTTGAAGCTTGGTTATGTACTAACATGGCACCTAAAGGTAATGGTGAGGTTGTTGGTAAAAGAGATCTTACATCTGGTGGAGAAGCAAAAGAGATCGCTATTGAATTTACATCTATTACAATGTATAATGAGCCAGTTAGAAGACTTGCACAATCTATACTTGATGAAATGACAACTATTAAAGTTGATCCACATCAACTACCTATGTTTGTATCAGAAGATCCAAGCAAAGCTAGAGATACGCATTTACAACCTAAAGATGCTCCTATCGGTTATGATAATACGCATTCAAAAGCAGAAAATGAAGCTGCAGCACAAGCTGTTAAATATAATGCTAAAGATGCACAATAATAAAAAATAAAGACGCCACTACAGTATATAGCGAAAGCTATATACTGTATGGCAATTTGTTTTGCAGCTTATCTTAATGCTTCCAACATAGTTTGTTGTAATGACTTAACATGTGATTTACTTGCTTTAAGTAGAGTATGTTTAACTGCTATACCGATATCTGGTCTAGTAATAGAATTTTCAGTACCTGGAATTTTAAACGTTTTGCTTCTAGCAATGTTTGCAGTAACAGCACCACTACCAGTTGGTCCAAATGGATAATCAATGATAACTTTTTCAACTGATTTATCTTTCTTAAGCATTTCTGTTGCAAGATTGGCAGCTTCATCTGTAGTTGCACTAATGAACTCATTTGTATATTTAAAGGTTTTGTTTAAAATATCTTTACTTAATTCACTACCCTCTGTAAAAACATTTTTATCACCATACGTAACTGTTGCTACACCATCTACTACGTTAGTAGTATATTCACTCTTTTTAAATTCAATTGCCATCTTTGGCCTCCTTGTTGAAATGTGATTTTTGCTATTTTTTATATTTAGCATCACATATATACACTACAGTGTATTTTTTATTTACCTTTTGTTAAGGCGACTGGATCCAATCGACTATGAAACGTATCATTGTCTAACTTAATAATATGTCATTGATGTAATTTTGAAACCCATTCTAATGAATATAAAATGTTAAAGGAAATGGTATGGCAATATCTGATGATAGATTAAGTGTTCCTGGATCAGATACAATGTCTGGTACAGTTGTAGACTTCTTAAGTGCTAGTAATAGTACAGTAAATAAGAGTAAATCCATGCGTTATAAATTCGATAATGGTTTAGTTAAGACAACTACTGACAATAAAACTGTCAGTAGACTATTTGATAACTTAAAGAATAGTTCTATAGCAAGTAATGTTGGTGTAAATGAACTTTCTGTTATGGCTGAATCTGCTATGCCCAACTTAGATAAGTTTACTTCTATTATGGGTTTACCTATAAGCAATAAGAATGGACTTAATGGTTTATTTACAGACTGTCCTCCTGGCAGCGGCTCAAACTATGATCAATGGTTGGCAATGCTAATCGCATCTGGGTTAGGTAATAATGCTGACTGTTATGAGAACCCATTTATATCAATATTAAATAAAGTGGGAGCTATAGCAGATGGCGTTATAAACGAGGTCATTAGTGGTAGTTTGGGTCCTGTTATGGGTAATGTAACTAATACACTTGCTGCCAATACTGATTCCATAAATTATCTAAAAGATATAGCTGCGATATCGGGTAAATTAGGTATCTCCAATAATACAGGATTTGTATCTACTCTGAATTCATCCATAGCAGCAATAAATACAGGACCAATGGCCAAGACACATATAGCTAGTGACCTCATAGATGACCTGTACGGCAAAAATATTAGTAAGACGAACATTTCATCGGTTAAAGGAAATAAGGTCATATCAGGGGCTTATAGTAATAAATCAAAAAACAGGATTCCATCTATAGATACTACTACTACAAGAGTTGGTCCATTAAGAAAAGAAAATGTAATTTCAGGTCCAAGTCCAGATATGGATAATTATTGTTCTATGAATCATTTTGAAAGAGTTACTTCATCAGCATCATCTAATGTTAAAGACCAATGTTACATGCAGGAAGATTTAAAAAAGAGTACTGAACAAACTAATACTGGTAAGTGGGATAACAAATTAATATATTCAAAGAGATACGTATAAGACATATAGCAGACGCTATATGTCTTATAGTTTAATTTCTATCACTTAAAGATAAAGAATGATCTGCTAAAAACCCACCTACAGAACCCGTTAAAAAGTTACCTGCTCTAAATCCCCAATAAGCTGGTGACGTAGCGGCATCTATACTAAATTTAAGCTTAGATAATCTTATCTTTGCTTTAGGTAGCGCATACATATCTGTTAATAAATCTCTTGAAGCTAATGTTGATATATATTTACCAAAAATACTGTCCTCATTTATACCAGATTTAAACGCTCCAAATAGACTGGCATCAATAGGAGCTATCATCATTGTAGATAAATCAGTTATACTAAAACTAATATCTAAAGCTAATGCTCTCTTTTGCTTGTTAAAGGCAAGATTAGATGTACCTCTTGTTACAGTTAGATCGGTTATCATACCCAACTTAACATTATGTACCCCCTTCATAAACGCCTTACAAATAAACGGAGAAGTGTATGACGCTTTACCAGTAGACAAAGGCAATGTTCCAGCTAATATCATTGCTAATGGTATGTAAATATTTTGTAACTGAGAAATAGTATTTCCATAAGGAGATATAAGTTTCATCGTATAATTTAACTTAGGTAACGAAGTACTACTATCCTCCCACATCTTAGGAACGTCTATATACGCACCACCAAATAGTGTTGGTATAATATTGCTTAGACCAAATGACATACTGTCTAAACCACCAACAGCGATATCCTTAACGGCATCAACAACATTCCCAGCACCATTAACCACATTCCCACCCGCAAATGAAAAGTTAGCGCTTCTAGCGGCTTTAGCCACGCTTTTTAATTTAGCTCCAGCTGGTATATCAGTAACGGTATTTGAGAAACTTTCAGATACACTACCAACATAGTCAACCTTAAATATGGCATGTCCACCACCACCCCTAATTGCGCTAGAAAATGCATTAGTCGTATTATTATAATTCTTACTACTTTTCTCACTAGGAGTTTGTTCGTACGTACCGTCTTTTTTGACGTCCAATTGTTCTTTAGTTGGTTTTTCTTTAGATTCCTCACCTTCTTTCTTGGCATTATAATAATTACCAGTATCAGACATTAGTTTCTTCAACCACCCATTAAAACCAGTAGATGATTCTGGCATAACTGGACCACTAACTGCTTCCTTAAATGCCTCTTCAGTACTAAATGATTCATGTGCTGCTCTTTCTATTTCAAGCTGCTTATTAGCCATAGCCTGTGCTCTTGTAGCTATAGCAAAAACATCTATATAATTATCATCACCTATTATATTGGGCATAATGTTATGTAATTCGGTCATATCTGCTTGATCTATTTTAACAGGCATACCTATATCACCAGTAGCCTGATCTGGCATCATAGTTGGTATTAAAACCCCCAATTCAGTTGCCATGCTCGATACTATCGTATTTACTGTTGACCAATAAATATGCATAGCTGGATTTAAGTAATAGAAGTTAAACGAATCATCGCCTAATATGAGATTAGTTAAACCTTTAACTATCCATATACTAACGCTTACTACAGGCAGCATTAAGAAGATAGCAACGTTACCAACCACCTGTCCTAACTCATACCATGCAGGACTTCTACCAGTACTAGCAATAACGGATGTTTTATAATCAATACTTCTAGTAAAGAAAGTAAATAGACTATTAAATTTAGGTACGCCAAATTCAAGATAAAGATTTTGCCCATTATCATCTATAGCTTCTGAATAGTATCTACCCATACCTATATTACCTTTGGTAGTGGTAGTTACCTCTTTTCTATCCATACGTCTACCTTGTACACGTATATCTGCATATCTAGTAAATTGCGGTTTTGAGTTAATTCCAATGTTACCACCCATGGTAGTATCTGTAAATTTAATATCTGCTGTACTATGATATCTATTCTTTGCATGTAGTGGATCTAGGTCGGCACCTGAAATCATAAATACAGATTGAAGCCAGTCTTTATCTATTTTATTAACTTTATCATTCATATTTTTGGTAGCTGTATTGTTCTTAAAAATTGGTTTATCGTTTATCGTAATTAGTTTAGAATACGCTACTGCTTTTTCACCAGCCATATAGACTCCTTTTATTTATATCAATAAATTGCAATAGGTTTATTAATAGTTATTACTGTGGAATTAACCACAGTAATAACTACCATTCATGTACTATACAGCTATTGTTTTTACTGCAATCAAATATATTTATAAGTGCACCTAATACCTCTTTGGAATCCTCAGTAGCAACTGTTTCTTCATCTTTTAGATTTTTCACTATTTTTTCTTTCGTTTCAGTATCTTCCATATCTATGGTTAAAAGATCTAATGATTCAATGCCTAATGTTTGCCACTTTGTAGCTTTACTTAAACCTGGCTCAATAACAAAATCCCATGTAATAACTTGTTTAAGAACCTTGATAACTGTTCCATTAATAAGGGTATCTGTAGTAAGACTTCTTATTGAAAAAGCTACATTTGCATCAGGATCCTCAAATAGTTCTTTAAGAAATTCAGATTTGGGACCAACAGGTTTTACTTTACCTTTTATAAGTACTAAGTTACCATCTGCACCAGGCTCTACCTCAGAAGTTTCTTCTAACCAAATCTCCTTAATTTGCGCACAAACATTTTCAGGATTTATAGTTAAGATTCGATTCATGTAATCGCTCATAGTCATACTAGGAGATTTCTTTGGATGTCCAACTTCAGCTTTCAAAAAGCCATTCTTAACTCTGCGCATAAGTATACTATTTGCTTCAAATAGGGTTTTAGCTCCATCTAACCTATAATAGGCTCCAGCAGAATTATATGTATTTAATGCACCAAGGTTAATTGTATAGTAACCATTTTCATCACATTCTAATTCTTTATTCTTTATTTTTTTAATAGCTTTAATACTACTAAATACAACTTTATTAGTACTCACTAATTCCCCTTTATTTTATTGTTGGATATAGTAACCAAGATATCATTATAATATTATATAATAAAGCAGGAAGATGAATTAAGATTCCTGATCTTCCAGTAGTTTTATAAACATTAAATGTAATATGGAAACTGTAATTTTTATATATTGAGTACAATTCCAAAAGGAAAAGTATACTCAAAATTAATGGCATTATATATAGTAGTATAACATCCATAATCTAAGCCTTTATCATATCTTCAACAGCATTTGATTCTGTTTCTTTGTTAACTAAAGCACTGGTTATCCCATCTTTAAAATAAGACCCACTTAATTTGGACATTGTACTTGTAAAGCTGTAGTAAATATTTAATAAAGCGATGAACGCAGGATTATTCTTTCTTAGGACACTCATATCCTTAGCCAACTTTCTGAATAATACAGTTTTATCATTTTTATCTCTAGCAATAATAGAAGCAAGTACCTCCATAGCTAATGGATTATCACCAATATTGGTACCAGCGTATTTACTAGACAGTTTAAATAAATTTGAAAGATCTTCATAATTCAAGTACCAAGGTATATTACCATGTATAAAGAGTTCATCAAATAACTCATAAATATTTCCATTTCTTATAATCAAACTAGTATTAGTTATAAATATGTCCCCTTTCGAGAATTCCAATACAGTATATGATTTTCCATCCACTTCGACCTCAGTGGTCATATTTGGACTAAGTTCAACCATGATGGGAGCATTTACTACAGCATAATTGTCATTCTCATCGATAATAGTATAAATGGAGAGTACCGTAACGGTATCCCCCATAATAGCTAAACCCTTATTTATATATCTAGACGGAAACATCACCTTAATATCCGCAGTAGTCTTTAAACTACTACCAACTTTCTTTATATAACTACTTATAACGTTTGGTTTACGTTTAAGGTTTCTTATTAAAAAGGGTTTCATATATTTTCCTTCTATTTCACCTTAACCTGTGTTAATAGGTAATCTATAATTAAGTCAATACTTGCATATGTAGCAGCTTCTTTAGCAGTTAACTTATTATTCATTTTAGAATAATGTTTCATATACGTTAAGAATTTAAATGTGTTGGTATTCCTAAAGATAATTTTACCTATAATATACTCTACCATTTCATTTACTTCAAAAATATCCATGTATGGAATGCTGTTCATATATTCAATAAGCAAGTTTGAATAGTTAGTTTTAACTTCATCATCTATTTGCTCATTTAGACTATTAGATAAATAGTTGGTCATGATATCGTCTAATGCAAATCTATATGCCATTCTATATGTCTCTAATGTAGCCATTTTGTTTCTAACCATTTCATTAGATACATATTTATTCCACTCTGCTAAGAAATCATCTTTCTTTTCTTTAAGAGTAGGAAGACTAGCAGTTTTAAGACCTTTAAGAACAGCGCCATATATAACTTCTGGTTCACCATCTTCAGCTAGAAACTTATCATAAGATTCTTTTATAACTACTATAGAATTAATACCATCTGCTTTATAAATAACTTTACCTATAGCAGCATTAGCTTTTAATAAATTAACTAGACTCATAATTTTAGCATCTATTACAGCATTTAGCGTCATTACAACACCATCATATGTCCCAGGGGTTGCTCTAACGCCAGTAGGAACTTCATGGATAAGATTTTTAACTATAACTGCTAGTACAAAAAGATCCATAGCAAAACGATCATTATGTACTTTAGTACCAAGGCTAAGATAATTAGTGTTATCAGATGTAATCCTATTTAAATAGGTTTCCCATATTCTTATAAGATCATTATCAGTTATAGTTGCTGCGTGGCTCTTAATTAAAGCGTCCATTTGACCGCCACCACCTTTTAAGTAACTCCTAATTATAGAAACCTCAGGAGTAGGAATGATAAGAGCAGTGTTACTCAGTTGATTTATTTTGGAACCATCTTTGTTTATCATACCTCTGTTAATCATCTCCTCTATTACCTCTGGTATCTCAGCTGTAATGATCTTAACATTATTAAATAAAGATTTATCTTTAGTTTTCCCAACTATATCATTTACTTTTTTACCAAGTTCTTTCATTGTAGGTATGATATTATCTTTTATGTTAGATATTTCATTACCAAGAACAGCAGCTATTCTAATATCTATTCCTTCGAGTCCGTTGCTGTCTATAACAGATGCAGGGTTTAAGATAGTTAAAATACTACCAGGATAAGTAGTTAGGGTTTTATTGTTTCTATCTAATTCAGTAGCTATTGCTTTTAAGGTTTCTTTGCTCATTATTTACTCCTATTAGTTTTGTAAAAGACTATTTTTTAATTTTATAGAAACTATGTTAGAAACCATACTAGTGTTGTTTTCTAATTCTTCTATAGTTTTGGGACTATATAGAACATCATCTTTGCTAGATGTTAGTCTATTGATGGTACTTGTAGCTATTTTGGCAATCATAATGATCATGGCCTCATTTTGTGATATTGGTTCTTTACTACTAACTTTCATTATATCTCCTTTTATATTTACATTTCATTAAAATGGTATTGGGACAACCAATACCATGCTGTTAATTAAAATACATCTCAACCGCTTTATCGCGTATGATGTTAAGTAATGTACTTGTAGTACCAACAATATTTGGACTACTAACTATCCTAGCGGCTATAGATCTACTGGAAAACATAGCCTCAACTTCTATGCCATCTTCGGTTTTTATATCATAATTAAACACATCCCCAATAGTTGTTTTAAGCTGATGTCCAATAATAGCTTTATCACCTACACCCATACCTACTTCATCTTTTATGCTAATTTTTATTTCAACATTTCCTTCAGTAAGAGGATTGCCTTTTATAGAGTAAGAGCTATTAACTTTACCAGTTATTGTTTTATTCATATTCTCATCAGCAATTAGTTTATTGGAAGCCTTTACTAATTCTTTTAAAGTGGGACTCAGATCCTCTGTATCGCAATTATAATAAACAGTTATCTTAGTTATAATGCCACGCATCTTAGCTTTTGGACTTCTATTTTTAATATTTTGTAGAACCTGTAAAGACTCTTTATCGAGATTACGCTTATCTATAAAATCATTACCATCACTTATAGTAAATAAAAGATTATTGGGTTCAACCTTATCTTTTAGTTTAACTATATTCAATATTTCATCTGTAGCTTTAACTATGAAACTCTTGGACTTAATTATACTAGTACCTAACCTATTAGTCGTCTTTGACGAAATTGTACAAGAATCCTCATATGTTTCAGTATTCTCCATAAGACCAACTTTTACGGTAGTACCAGTTTTATAAATAACTCTAGTGCTATCAAAAATATCTGGTTCAAAAAACTGTTTGTCGTACGAAATGGTGTTGCCATTCTTAAATACGTCGCCTACCTTTAGATCGGTTATAATTGTATGTAAATAAGAAACGCCAGCTTCTTCTTTGGTATTCCACTCACCAAGTTTAACGTTCACTATCTTACCACTTTTATATTTTATCTTAATATATGATTTTTTAACCTCCATAACTATACCATCTTCTTTAGCCATATAACAATAGTTCATATCTAGTTTATATGGTAAGATTGCTTCATGTCCAGTTCTTACAGCAGGAACCCTCATCTCGCTCATACCTATAGTATGACTATTCTGAATATTAATAAAGTTTACATTATCTTTACATAGATCGTTACTCTATGCGATACAGTTATAAATATTTAAATCAGTAATTAATTTATAATTACATCTCATAAATAACCCCTATATGTTAATACTGTGTATTCATATAAAGCTTGTGATTAACCGTATCTCTATGGGATTTCCCCATATGATGAGACTATATCTTCAACCAATGTTATCATCTCATTGGCTGTAAACCATTTCCATTTAAAGGATGTCTCCTACCTACATTTAGGCCGTACTCCCAATTGCGGGATAGTCGTTGAACACATACCTTTAATAAGGTACTTCGCTGCGGATCACCAATTACAATCACAGTGACATTAATTACAACTAACTACTGATAAGGTAGCCTTGAACATTAACATTTGATCTTGCTGACTACTTAAAGCCATACATATATCTTTTACTATACCCTAGTGGTTAGCTAGGCCCCAGACTCTTCATCCTCATGTTACCATGGTCTGGTTAGTGTATATGTCTTTACGGTTTCCCCGTCAATTAGATTTATTTATTTTTACAACCATTACTGATTGCCGAAGCTAAAATTAACCTCTTTGGATCATCATTTGTGCTGGCAGGAGCCAATAAGGCACTTGTTGATAGGTAATTTTCAGGTTTAAGTTTGCCCTTATCAGTATCAACCATACCTCTAACAGTGTTTAATTTCGGACTAGCAGACATATACGCAGATACAGCAACATCACCACTATCTTTAACTCCCTCTGAAATAACACCTATTTCACTACTATGGATAACCCTTGTGTCCATAGACATACTTTCTTTAGACCTACCTCCAGAACCAAGGAATGTAACATCCTCATTTTGCTTAAGCGATGCTATTGGGTTTAGATTATCAACTAACATTGAAGTACTGTCATCATTTATGTCTCTCCAAACTGCAAAAGGAGCCATAGTGATCTTAGCCTTAGAAAAGACATTCTTATTTTCAAAATCCCTTATACTCTTAATAAGTTCTGTGTATAACATTCCAGATACACGCTCATAACCTTTTATAAGCATTCCGTTGGCATTGTTTGGATTTATATAATTATTATCCAATAATAACTCAGCGGCTCTTATCAATAGCCCCTTAAATGTTTTTGGTTCCTTTATGATTTCAAGAATAGATTCGGTTATAGGATCTACAAACATATCTTCCATTAACTTAATCTCATTAACATATAGAGGACTTAAGTCCATGTTATTAAAAAGTATAGGAAAGGATTCTTTTTTATCTAATAGACCATAATCAATATCCTTAAGTATTTTTGCCATTGTAGTAAACCCACCAAATATTAGAGTAGCTAGTTTATCGTTCCTCGTTAACACTATCTTCTTATCCTTGAAGGTAACGACGTACTCATCTGGTTTTAAACTATAACGCTCTGTTCTTTTAAGAACGGTGTGCTTTGCTCTTAATAATTTTAAAAGACTAGTTATACCAAGATAATATGATAATAGTATAGCTATAGGTAGTCTCTTTTTAAATATCTTTATAACTACTGTTTCTATAGGCATGCTAGAAGTATCTATGCCTAACTGTTCAAAAATATTAGGTAACTCTTTTAGTTTAGAACCGTTAGCTTCATACAGATTGTTATCGAAATCCATTAGAATTGGTAAACTATTAGCTGATGATCCAACAATTACATATTTACCATTTTGTTCTATGATAATGGTTTTAGCCTTAATATTCTTAACAAGATCTCTACGATTCTTATAATCAAAGCTATATTTGTTCTTACCTACATTAAACATTCTTATATATTTACCAATATACGCATATAGATTTGGTACTTTTACATCCATTAGTTTAACTGGCATTAAAACAACATTGGATATAGTCTTATTAGTTTCCGTACTAGCTATAAGTTTCTTTCTAAACCAAAAACCAATATCATCTTTTTTCATATCAGCCTTAGTTATAAATGACTTACCAAAATAACTAGTTAACGCAACCTTATTAGAATCTATCTTTCTTATAGGTTTATCGGTTCTTTGTTTGCGCATTTTATACGTATTGCCAGAAACTTTAAATTCACCATTTTCATTTATAACAGGAATCTTAAATACTAACTTACTTGGCTTGCCAGTAAGGGGTTTAATATCTATAGTATGCGTTTCAACTCCACCCAATACAGTATTGTCTATCTCTACAGTATGGTCTTTTATAACTATATCAGCATTTTGTATAGAGTATATAGTTCTTGTTATATCCTTAACAAAAATATTCTTTATATAATGTCTGTCCATAGCTCTTATTGGATTTTTTAATGAGGATTTATCTTTAATTATATTTATATCTGGGATAACAGCATCCTCCTCAGGTATCTTTAGATCGCCATCTGTTATAGTAAGTAACTCTTTTAATGATTTACCATCTCCATAAGGCGATTTAGCTCGTTGTTGATGTTCCAAAGCAGCCTTGAGGTTTTCAGTTTCCTTTTTAGAAAGAAGTTTATTTTCAGACAGTACATCTATCTGTTTATTTAATTTTAATACCTGATCTATATCCTCATTCTTTATATCTGATAGAGATTTAAATTCAGATTCTATATCGTCTACAAATTCCTTAGCTGCATCAACAGACATTATCTCATCACTTATCCTATTATAATCAATCTCTTGCTCATCTACCTCAAAGTCACTGTTTAAGATCGCATCAGGATCTATAACCTCTTTAGTATCATCCACATCAGTTATGGCATCAATATCTTTATTATCTAGATTATTCTTCAATTCGCCTATAGTCATCGCCCCATTGACAGTTAATTTTTTTAAGAAGATTAGGAACATCTTTCTTAAAGTTTTAGCATCAACTTTTTGTATAGGACTATGTACATCATATTCCCTAACAGCAGATATCAACTTATATAAATTTAATAATGTTAATTTATTATTATAAACAAACATAAGAGTTATATTGTTGGTATTAGATAATTTTACATCATTAAGTAATGATTTCCTTAAAAGTTCAGGTGTTAGATATCTCCATATCTCTAACAGATTCAAATGTTTAGGCGTCGGAAAGTGCTCCAATACTAAATGGTTTTCTAATTTGGTATACTTTTCAAAATGAACTACATCAGGTATATTGGCTGGTACCTCTAACATAATATACGTATGTCTTGTATTCGTACTTAAAACCGATAGTTGTTCAGTCATGGTTTTGAATGCATTTCTCCATTTGTGATATTGCATCATTGGGTTAGGTCTGTAATGATGTACTGCATTTAAAGCTCCATAGTTATAAATTAGTAGTGTATTTTTAGATACCTTTAAAGTTTTATATAATGGATTTAAAAACTTAATATTGAGATTATTCTTTTTAAAATCCTTTATTATGTTCTTTATCTTTAATGTTTTAAAGTTAAAATTACCTATAGGCGATTTATATTCATATATAGTAGCTATTATAGGTTTGCTTGAATTTTTTAAATAACCTAAATCTAAAGATGGGCATACTGGTACATCACTTACCTTAAACCATACTAATTCAGAGTTTTTTGGGAACACCATTTCCGTATCTAAAATTATATTCGGATTAATGAATTGGTTTATTTTACGAACGCCAACACTTCTATACAGTTGATCATGTGTCATATTTATATCCTTTTATTGTAGTTTTCAAAGAAACCCTTAACAAATAACTTTTATAATGCCAGCAGATAAATGAAATAAAAGATAAAAGGAAAATAAATGAATAAAACATTTAAAACGATAAAGTCATCAGTAGGTAAACATAGCTATAATTTTCTAGCATTGCCAGATACTAAAGCTTTTAAAATAGAAGTAGTATTTGATTACGGTTCTAACTTAGAAAACCATTATTATAAAAAGTACGGTAAGAAGGTATTTGGTATAAGTCACCTTACAGAACATTTGTGTTTTAAATCTCCTGTTGGTTATGATAGCGATAAATTGCTTGCCGAATTAAAAAAGAAAGGTAATAGGAATGCCAGTACTGGCCCAACACACATTAACTATTTCTTTAATACTATCATGGAGAATATGGAATTCGGTATAGATGCAATTACTAAAGTAGCATTTAATGATTTTAGTAGAATAACTGATGAAGAGTTTGAATCTGAAAAATCAGTGGTTATGTCTGAAGTTGGCAGATACAATGATGATAAGCAAACTATGTTTAGTCTAAACACTAAGAACGCCTTAATGGGTACTGATAAAGATGATAACATTCTTGGTAGTGTTGAGATCTTAAAAGATGTTACTCTTGATGATTGTAAAAAGATCAGAGCGTTAACATTACAAGAAGCTAAGGTATGGTTTAACATAACATATGATCCAATGGAATATGTTAATGAAGATGATGTCATTGAACATATTGAAAGAGTACTAGATGACATTGATATAGTACAACAAGATGTTTCTATTGGTAGATATGAATATTATAAACCAATTACTATTAAGAAAGATGAAATTGTTTTACCATCTGAATCTGATCGTACAATCATTAATCTTGTATTTGAAACTGATACTAACGTATGGGTTAGAAGCATGATAAACTATTATGTTTCTGCACTTGCTGATGAAACATCTCTTTACAATACAATCAGAGATAGACATGGTTTAACATATGGCGTTACATTCGGTAAAGATGATATTATGAACGTTGATCATACTAGATTAGTTGTTGATGTTGCTCCAGATAAAATCGATCTTACTATGGAACTTATAGAAGAAGTTATGGTTAAAAGTAGTGGGAAATTCAATAGAGAAATATTCGAAGAACTTATGGCCAATAGAAAGTTGAACATCACTATAGAGAGATGTAATCCAAAAACATATGGTTTCTTATTTAATACTGAAGTAGATCATCCTGAATTACTTGCTCCATTTAAAGATGTACTCGAAGACAACATTTCAAGTATAGATGAAATATTTGATGATAAATACATCACATTTGAAGCTGCAAAACAATATATGAACGAATTAGTAGAAATAACTAAATCTAAATCATATAGTAAGGTTATAAGTGAAAAAATAAAAGATTAGCATACAGTATAGCTTTTGCTATACTGTATGTTTAACATACGCCAAGTAAAGTATTTAACTCTATCTCGTTTGATTCCACATTCACAATATAATGTAATTGTCTGGGGTTAACATCTTTATTTTCCTCATAGAACTTAACTATAGCCTTATGTAAATCAGTTGTACCTTTTAGCTCATCTAAACTATTAGTATAATCATTCTGCTCGCCAGTTAAAGGTAGTTGTTTATACTTCTTAATATATGCACAATCATCTACGTTATGTACTACATTTGTTTCTCCTCTACGTACAACCTTGTCCATTTTAACCTTGTATTTATGCCAATTAGGACCTTGAACCTTACCATGGATTAAAGCTTCTAATTCTAGATTATCTAATTTAAAAGGTTTCTTACTTTCAACAACAGCAACAACCAAGTCGTAATCTATGTTCTTATGTAACCTGACCAGAGATTGATCTGATAATTTAGAAGCTATTTCTTCACCATCGATATTTTCTAAAGGATAGCCATTAAAGTTGACACCTAAGTTTTCATGATGTATGATCATTCCTTTTGGTTTTACCACATTTTGCTCCTCATCTTTATCATCACTGTCTTTATTTCCATTTATAATAGTAAATTTCATACTGCCATTGGCAACACTCCATTCCTTATTGATAGGTCTGCAATCAGTACAACCTACATCAATAATTCTATATTGATTATATGATCCAAAGCCATAATAGTACTTATTACCATTCTCGTCTACAAGTACCACCCCTGTTTCTAATGCTTCTGCTAACTCGCCCGCATCCTTTAAAACTATCTTATCTTCAACCTCCATTTCCTTTACAGAATTGTAGATTTTACTGTCTTTAGGCAAATAGTCTAAGATAATATCTTTTTCCAAAGCTACTATTTCAGGGTTTGTTCCCTTTACATATTCTTCAACTAGTTCAGAATCATGATACTCTGCATTATTATATCTTTCTAAGATATCAATTTTTAAATCTTCTTTAACGCTCATTTTAATCCTTTATATGTATGATTGAGAATCCTCAGTAAGTTTAATTCTCTTGACTTTTTCTAATATATCTGGAATCAATATTTCATTAACATATTTCCATTTACAATCACCGTTAGAATAAACATCTATTGTTATATGTAACCTAGATATTATTCTGTTCTCCAATTAGTTATGAAAGATGAAAACATTCCACCATTTGCTACAATGATACTCAGCATAAGTTTTATCTCAATGACAATCGTACCTCTTTCCAATATATCTCTTCTATAGCCAACCGAATAATCTGTTACAATAGTATCCTGCATTAATGCTTGATTGTATATTGGAGCCTGTACGGACGCTGCATGTACGTACAATTCAAATGGTGTTGCTTTACATACATCTATTAAGAATCTTTCACCGCCATTACCATCTCCATCTTCCTTATACTCCTCCCTTAATTTATAGTTGTTGTCAAAGATTCTACTTAACTTATTATCAGAAGCAATAAAATCTCTAACTTCCTCCAGATCCATAAAATTAACTACAGTTTTGCCACAACAATTACATTCAATAAGTGATTCAGTACTAATAGGGTTATTGATACCCTCTTCATTTATATCATCACTACAACATACTGGGCATACTAAATATTTCATAACGCATCCTTTTTTACTAATGGTTTGACTACTGATTTATCTACTTCTTTATAACTGTGTTAGACATTACGAACTTAATGCATTATGGCTGTCATAAACTATATCTTTAAATTCTGGATCAGTTGCTATCTGTACATGTCGATCAGATTCAATCTGACATGGTTCCAGTTCTATTTTAATGTTGTTATCAGAATTAAACTCAGTATCCACTTTAAGCAAGTCTAATTGCACTAGTAGTTCTCTAGTATCATTAACATAAGTTATACCATCTCCATGTATGAACATGCTTGTATTTTTAACATCATGACCAAGTACAAAGATCTTCTTCAGTTTACCTTGTCCTAATCTTGCAGTAGCATATCCTAATTCATAGAACATACCAACACCTCTATTGCCATTATAGAGCATAATGAATACGTCGCTATCATCAATAGCTTTAATGTCTTCCATAGCCTGCTTATTACAAATCTCAATATGTTCGCTAAATGGTTTACAGTCCAAATGTTTAGACCAGTCAATACTACATTTATGGCCCTTCTCTTCTAATGTTTCTTTCAAGATACGAAATGCTGATGTGTCTTGGGACTTAGCTGCTAAATAAAATTTCATCTTCTCTTCCTTAAGTGTTATTTGATACTACCGTGTATCTATATTAATAATATATAATTAAATAAAACTGGAAAGTTAGTAAGGAAATTAATCCCTACCAACTTAATGTTTTAGCTACAATATCAATTACAGTATTAGATGCAGAATACGTTAGATTACCCTCAGGGGTTATATAAAAACTTCTTTTTCTAAAAGTTTCATGTAATTCATCTATGGCTTCTTTTGTATGTAATATTACATATGAGCATTTATCACCATCAACGTTGCCTTCATCCGTATCGTTACTACGAACAGTTCTCTTATGAACTTCTCTAGCTCTCACTAGAAGACGAGACTATATCATGCTCTTCTGACACTATATCAGTAAGAGCCAAACCACTTCGATTTAAGCACTAGGTACGTGCACCCACTTGGGCCCTACTCCCCGCTACAGGATAGTCGTTGAACTTTACCCATATTATTTTTTAATAACTTAGGGTCTTAGCTGCTAAAGGGAACCTTAGGTTCCACGGTTACCTATTATACTATTATAGTGCTGATATTCATAAACATTTAGTTAGTTACTCTAAACTAAAATATCGAGGCTATATTAATATTAATCACTTAAGATCATCCATACAAGATACAATACTGTATCCCAGTAGCTTTGCAACTACTCTTGTTAAACCATCATAGACTAGTTTCCTGCCTATTGTGGTGGTATAGCTTTAAGGCTTTCCAGCAATTCAATTTGTTATTCGACATGCTTCTCAACATGAAGGATCAATTTGTTCTTTAACTTAAATTTAACAACATCTTTTGGACTCGTGTCCATGGGCAACTTCTCACCCTTACATAAATCAAGTATATTCCGATAATACTTGTTATTAACAACATACATTTTCTCTTTACACAGCATATAAGTTAGATATTCTTCTATGTTCTTTAGCTTAGTAAACGGTATCCTTATAAGAGGGATCTTATTCATTTTAGCTAAATGGTTCTTTTCGGCATCAGACTTCTTCTGTATTTTGAATGCTTTCTCGCCACCAAAGAACTTTACAGGTTTGAAATGTTGTATACCATCAAATTCTATTAGAATATTTAATTCTGGTAGATAGAAGTCATACATGTATCTATTTTCATTAAGCCGATAATTCTTGATGTAATCAATCTTATTAAGTTCCAAAAATATACGTATACGTTGCTCACCTTTAGATTCGCTACATAACGGACACCCAGCTTGTTTATGTATATGGTCATCAGGCGTAATTCTAAATTCACCATGTTTTTTACAAATTAATGTAACCTTAGTTTTCTTATTTGTATAATTAACCATACTATAATCATATCTAGAACCGTGTAAATTTATAGCCTTCTCTATCCATTCTTTAGTAGTGTAGTTATAATTATTAGTACATTTAACACACTTAGCCCCATTATAATGGTTCCATGGAATTTGTTCGAAATCACCATGTACCCTACATCTTATAGTAACCTTATTTTTTGAATTTATATATTTAGTTTTACTATAATCATATAGATCACCATGAACCTTTCTCGAACGTTCTATAAATTCTTCTGTAGTTAATGTATCCTGTTCTACCCTACTTACGATACCGCATTGTTTACAGCCACTACCAGATATATGATGAAATCTGTTTTGTGTAAACTCACCATGTATCGGACAGATGATTTTTATACTACCATCCTTAACGCTATAGCTTTCTGGTATATATAAATACTTACCATTATGCACTTTATTAGCTTTATCAATGAACTTCTTGGCCTTAGATAGAATCTTATTAATAGGAGTTATATAAGCGCATTTGGGACATCCCTGTCCTTTTATATGTTTAGTTGGTTTTTGCTTAAACGGACCGTGTTCTTTACACTGTATAGTTACTGCAGTCCTTGCATCTATGAATTCAACTAATGTATAATTGTACCTATTACCGTGTGCTTCATGGGCCTTTAATAAGAAGGTTTCTTTTGTCATTCTTAATTTATCTTTAGCACATTCTCTACACCCTTGTTTATTCCGTATATGTGAAAATGGTCTTTGTTTAAAATCACCATGTATCGGACATGTGATTATTAGTGGTACGTCAGATAGTATGTACTCTGTTTTGTCGTACCTGTATTTGTTGTTATGTACTTCTTTGGCTTTCTTTATAAAAGCTTCTGTTTTTGTTGTTTTCATTTTTTTCCTATTAGTTTATGTATGTAAATAATATGCGTTTATTATCTATTTCACTCTAATAGTACCCGTAAAAAAATCAATCTGCGCCTAATAAATTTAGGTGGGTGAAGTGGGGTGATAACGAGTTCTGGTATGCCTCTGTTAATATCGGATATTCATAAACCGTATCAGCCTCTTTCCAATCTACTCCTAAAATGCTAACTTTTCTAGCCTTAACTGTTGTTTTTAGATAAGGTATACTTGGATATATTCCACCTAGACCAGTAACAGGGTATCTAGTAAGAAAGCCAGGATATTTATCAACATCTTCATATACAGCTAAGTATATAAGTTCTGCATATGTTATCGGTCTTAAATATTTGGTATTTATATCATCAGGTATTTCATTAGTATTCTTAATAAACTTAACCTCTTTACCATTATCATATATTAAGGCTAGATAATAATCCTCAACAGTTATAGGTTCAGATCTTAATTCATCTTGAGCTAATTTATTTATAACTCCATTAAGTCCTTCATCAGATGTCCACATGTCTTTTGTTTTTGGTTTTATATCTACATTTACTGTTCTCATAGATTTTTTATCTACAAGCATAGCTGTATTACTATGTAAATCAAATATGTTATTTAACATAAGATTATTTAACTGGTACTTAGTAATGGGATTGATAGCTTTAGCATATTGATATAAACCTATAACAGTATTATTAAAACTAATTCTATTTTTAGTATTAGTTAAATCATGTATTACTGATGGTACTGGTGTGATGACATTTCTGGTAGAATCTCTAAGAGCTCTCTTAGTCCACTTATTTTGTATAAATTTCTTCTTACCATCCATTAAAGAAATATAATGATCGTATATCTCAACTATGATAGTTTGTATCTTAAATCTTATTGGATCTAATACCATAGGATCGTTATGTAGAGTAGAGATGTTTTCTAATGCATTTGTTGTGGTTAGTAGCCTCCTATAAACAGCATTTATTTCATCTTCACTTGGCTTACCATTATCATCAACAATATAATCCCTTAGTCCAGCAGGTATGACTAAAAAGTGATCTATGAGTATTTCACCCTTACTATATTTTTTAATAAGCTTTATTTTAAATTCCCTGGCATCACTACCATTACTATTTAATTTAATTTTATCATACTTTTTCATAAAGAATTCGAAACCAGTATCTCCTTCTTCTGCATTAGAGGAAATGAAATCTCCACCTTTTTCATCCCATTTTGCATAAGTCTTACCAGATAGTATATCTAAATATAACTTTTTTAAACTTGAGATATGTTTAAAGACAAGTGGGTGTAGAACCTTTATATGTAATTTTATATAACCGAATTTATTATTCCGTTCTTCACTTCCGACCCGACCGAAAGTCTCAGTAGAGAATAAACCATTAGTACTGAAGTTTTTAGTAGATGGTTCAAATATACTTAGGTCACTTACTTCCCTCATTACACCTATCTGTTTTCTATTTAATAATAGTAAATCTATATTAAAAGGTGGTAAATTTGACAGCATTGCTTTTCCTTTGATAATAATTTTGAATATTCAATTAAACGATACTTGTATAATAAATAAGGAGTTAAAATGGCTGCAGTTGATGATATAGATTTAGACGATATGGACTTTGAAGATGACGATATGGATTTCGGCTTCGATGATCCATTTTCAGAACCACCACCTCCCAAGGATACGAGGGAAGCAGTAAGTAGAACTATAAATAAAGTAGGAAGTAGTTTTATGGATGACTTTACTGACGATAAGGCTGAAACAGCTGCTGCATTCGTTAAAGAAAGTATTCCAAGTAAGATAAGTGTAGAAGCAAATAATATAATTAATGTTGGAGAATCATTTAAGAAAGATATCTTAAAGTCTAGTTCGGAAGTAGCAGAGGCTACTAAACCAATGTTAAAAGCTATTGAAGGGTTGGTTCCTAAGGGTGGTAAGATAGAAACCCTAGTTAATCTAGCTAAAGAAAAACTAGGTATGAACGATGAGCATCGTACTAGTGAAGATGTTGCTGCTGATGCTGCTGCGATGGCTACTAGTTCAGTAGTTAACGTTTTAGGAGAGATGCAAGATAGAGATACTATAAGAGAAACTATAACAGCATCTATAGCCGACAAGAAGACACAATCTCAATTAGATCTAAGTGCTATTCAGGCAGGACACCTAGAAGCGATAAGTAATTTTAATATAGATGTAACTAATAGTTTTTACAGGAAATCATTAGAATTACAATATAGACATTTATTTACAACAACAGAACAACTAGATGTTACTAAACAGGGTTTCGAAACCTTTAAAAATCAATTAGAATCAATCGTTGCTAACAGCGCATTACCAGATTTAGTTAAAACAAGAAATTCAGAATTTATGAAACACCGCTTATTAGAAAGAGCTGGTGAGAGTTTATTTGCCAGAACAGGTGTCTTTGATAATATAAAGAAAAGACTATCCAATGAAGTACAGGGTGTAACATCCGTATTAACTAGCGGTATTACTAGTCTTGGTGATGCTGCTGACATGGTTAAAAGTACTAGTGAGATGTCTGCTATGGCTGGCGGTACTGAAGGGATGGTCGGAGGATTACTTGCTGGTGGAGTAAGAGGACTAGTAGGTACTAAAGTAGGTGACATATTAGGTAAGACTAAGGTTGGTAAAAAAGGTATAGAACTAGTAAGAAATTTTAATCTAGATCCTTCCGAAGCACTTAAAGATATGGCTGATAATAGACCAGATGGTGTATTTAAAAACATATTAGAAACTCTTGGTGATTTTACTGAAAATAAAGATGCTGAAGCATCATATTCCATTAATAAAGTAGATCGAGATAATGTCTCAGTATTTGATGGTAGAGCACATACTTCTTTAACTAAGATCATACCTGGACTTTTATCTAAAATCCTAAAAGAAGTTAGTAGTTCAAGAACTGGTAAAGAAGAAGATGAGTTACGATATGATTATGATACTGGTACTTTTAAAACTACTAGCAGCTTAAAAAATGAAATAACTGAGAAGATTCAAAATGACCTTGTCAGTAGTGGCGTTAACAGAAACGTTGAAGGTATCATTACAACTATCGTTGAAGAAACTAATCTTAACGTAGACGATGATGAGATAGCTGAAATAAAACAAGCACTCCTAAGTTATGTTATTAAAGGTAAAAGACTACTAGTTAACAAACTTGAAGAAGATGGTCTCTACGACGAATTAGATCCTAAGTTATCTAAAAAATTTAAAAAAGCTATAACTGATTTTACAGAAACTAAAGATGATGATCTAAATTATAAAAGAGTTAGGCACCTAAATAATGAATTAGGATATATAAAGGATAGAGCTCCGTCACCTCAAGAACTACTTAATAAGTATTCTGATGCAGGTAGTATTGATCTTCTAAAAGATGCAGGTATAGTAGAACTTGATAGTGTTACAGGTGAATACAAATTAGATAACGCTAGTTATAAGACACATATGACTACTGCTATTAAAACAGCTAAAGATAAAGATCAAGAAGAGGAAGAAGAACCTAAGACGATAGCTGAGAAATTAGCTGAAAAATATATCAAAAAGAAAAAGAAAGATGTAGATTCTATAACTCAAGAAGAGGAAGAAGAAGCTCCTATAAATAAAGGTTTTATAAATAGAGCTAAAGGTAAAGTCTCTTCATTTGGTGGTACGATAGAACAGGACATCATCAATACTATAGATGGTAAGCACGATATAGGTGGTAAAGCTAAGCGGTTTGCTAAAGAGGCTAACAAATATGTTACAGGTAAAGAGGATCTATCTGGTTACAAATTTAGCACTGAATCTAATCTAAAAAACAATTTAGCACCACAGACTAAACGCCGATCATTATTGGGTGATTTCAAAACAGTTAAAACAGAATTATCTGAAATACATTCTGTAGATGACGCTTTAAATAAAGCCAGAAATATAGATAATTTCAAAGATACTGAAAGTAAAATAAAAGCTATAAATGATTTAGTGTCTTCTAGTAAAGATCCAAAGGACTTTATAGAAAAAATAAAAGAAACTGATGATTATAAAAAATTATCTACAGATATAAAAAATCATATAGATAAACTAGAAAGTAAAGTGCCTACCGTAAAAACAGAAGCAAAGAAATTTGTAGAAGATAGGGTAAGCGATTTAAAGGATAATTCGCATTATAAAAATATAGTAGAATCTGATATAGTAAAAGATTCTAAAGCTAAAGCTAAAACCTTAGTAAAAACAGTAAAAGATAGTAAGATAGTTTCCGATATAAAAGATTCTGAACTTGCTAATAAAGTCACAACTGATATTACTCTATTAAAAGATAGAGTATCCAAACTTACGGAACTAACTGATCTTAATAACATAGTTACAGAATTATGGACTAAGGCATCTGAACATTATGATTATCTGGAAACTTTGGAAGATACAAAAAGTAATAGGGCTAAGAAAAAGGAACTCTATAGATATATAAGATTTTTAGAGAATATAAGATTAGATAAGCTTGATCCTAAAGATGCTAAGTTAAAGGTATCTAAAGCTACTGTTAAATTAGGTAAAATACTTCTAACCAAAACAGCAGAAACATTTACAGAAACATCTAAAGATAAAGTAAGTAAAATTATAACTTCTAGTAAAGACAAGATAGAAGAAATAAAAGATATAGATGTTAGTAAGGTAAAAGACATTAAGGTATCTGATGCTACGCAGTATGCTATGGATACTGTAGTGACTGCTAAGGTAAAAAGTAAGCAGTTAAAAGATGACTTTAAGAAAACTGAACTATATAAATCAGCAGAAGATAAATATAAAACAGTAGAAAGTTCCATTAGTAGTAAAATAGATAAGACTATAACCGTTACTAAAAAAGCAGAAATATTATCAGAAGTGGATAATGTACTACTTGATAATATAATAAAAGTACAGAAGTCTAATGTAGATGAGGTACTTAAAAAAGAGAGAATAAGCAAACTAAACGAGTCTAGACAAAAAATAAAAGCAGCTGATGTAAGTAAACTAAGACCAAAAGATTTAACTAGACTAGTTAGTGATAGTCTAAGTCCTTTAAAAGACATAATTACAGCAGATATAAAAACAAAAGCTTTGGATGCAAAAGATAATATATCAAGCAAAAAAGACGAGTTTATAAGTAAAGTACAGGATAAGGTACCTGCATTAAAAACTACTGGTAACTTTTCAGAACAATTAACTACAGCTAAAACATATACTTTAGATAAAGTAGATACCGTAAAAGATACTACAACTAATATATTGCCTGCAATACCCAATCCTAATTCATTTAGTATAAATGATATTAAGTTAAAAATAGTAGGCTTCTTAGATAAATCTTTTAAAGAGTTGGAGAAAGTAGAAGACTATTTAAATAAGAATCCAGATGAGGCTAAAGATAATTCTGACAAAGTAAATAAGATTAGAAAGAATTTAGCTACATTAAGAAATACAAATCCAGAAGATAAAGAAACTGTATCTACTCTTACAAAAACAATTAAAGAGGATATAGAATCACTAGTAGATAAGATTCTACCATCTGAAAAACTTAGTAAGACATATAGTGCTGAAGATATAGAAAAAGAAAGAGCTAAAGATAGAGCTAAAGAGAAAGAAAGTACCGAGAACAGTCTTTTAGATATAATTAATTCTGATGATCCGTTAGGTACTCTTAAGAATAAGCTTAAAAGGGCTGCAACCAGTAGGATAAAATCCACTGCTACAGGTGCAGTTAAAGCAGCATTTAATTTTATTAAGAGAGATGCTGAAAGAGGTAAAAGACTAAGAAGTTATCTTAAAAAGAAATTATTCAATAAGAAGAAAACAGGTCCAGGGATACTCCATAGATCCTTAAATAAAGTACTCAATGCGACAGGCAAGGTAATCACAACTGTAGGTACCACTGGAGCAAATGTCGTAAAAGCGGATATCGATAATGGTGAGAAACTAAGGGATAAATTAAAGAATCTATTTAATAAAAAGAGGAATACAGAAACTATAAAGGAAGATGTTCCTGCAAATAGAATAGATTATAAAGAAGAAAAGAAAAATGGTCCTGGTATAGTTGGGTCAGCAAATAAAGTAAATTCTGCTTTTGATAGGGACGGGTCTGGTCATAGAGATGGGTCATGGTTGGACAGACTTAAGAAAAAGAAAGATGTGCTTAAAAATAAGAATAAAACATTTTTAGCTAAAGCAAAAGATAGTAGTTTTAGTTGGTTGCCTATATTATTAGGAGCTTTTAGTTTTATTAAGCCGTTATTGAGTAAGTTGGTATCTGGAATAAAGAATCTTGGTAGTTTTATTGTTAAGGGTATTGGTAAGGCATTTAAGTCAGTTGGTAGTTTTCTATTAAATGGTATAAAAGGTATATTCGGTAGTCTTGGTAAAATGTTGGCTGGTCCATTGAATGCAGTAAAAGATGTAGCCTCTAAGGGTCTAGATAAAACTAAAGAATTAGCCAGTAAAGCAGCCGACAAAGTTAAGGGTATAGGTGCTGCTGTATATAATAAAGCTAAAACCTTCGGAAGTAAAGTAATTAATGGTATGAAGAATACCAAGGGTGGTAAACTTATTGCTAATGGTATTAAAACTACCAAAGATGCTATAACAAGTGTTGGCAGTAAAGCTATAAGTACTTTGGAAAATAGTAGAGTTGGAAAAGCTACTACTAAACTTGTTGGTAAAGCAGTAGAAAAGGTTCCCACTAAAAGCATCCTTAATTTATTGAAATCGTTTAAGTCTACAATATTTAAAAAGCTAGGTAAACGAGCAGGTAGTAAAGTTGCTGCTAAATTGGCTGCGAAAACTGCGGCTAGAGTCATTCCTTTTGCAGGTACTGCATTGTTGGCATATGATGCGGCTAAGATAGGTTATGATATGTTCCATAATGGTACTAGTCTTAAGAGTGCTATTTCTAAACAGATACTTGGTTTTGATTTATTTGGAGATGAGGCAGCTAAAGATGAAGATGGCAATCTTATTAAACCAGATGAAAAGGGTGTGACGAAGTCTAGTACTGGCGATCACATTGATACAGAAAGAAAAGAGAGCAATAAGGAAACAGCTAAGGTTAAAGATGGGGATTCCATTAAACCAAATGAAAAGAGGGTAAAGAGATCCATTGTAAAAAGACCTCCTGTAAAGAGATCCAGTACCGATGACTACATTGATGCTGAAAGAAGAGAGGACGATAAGGAAGCTGCTAGAATTGAAAGGGAATTAGTGAATAAGAAATTTACTGTAAAATCTAGAGATGTTATTGTAGATAAGTATGGTTCTACTATAAGAACGAGATCCAAAAAAGAGTTAATCGCAAATCCAGATGTCGATTCTAAAGGGGCAAATGGCATTAATAAAGTAGGTGGATCACCTGTTAAGATGGGAGGAATTAAAAACAAAGTTCTACCAATGACCCCTATTAATAATGAAAAATTCAAACCTGTTTCAAAATACGATATTCTTAATTCGTTAGCTATTATACAAAAACAAATAGAAGTAGATAGGGGAAAACTCAAAAAGAGAGTAAACACAAATGGCAAGATGGGAATGCTTAATGCGTCATCTTGGGTATTAGGTAGCATTATAGACGAGGTTAGCAATATACCAGACGGTCCTAACTTTACAATTAAGCTTAATGAGTTAGATAAGGATATGATTGATGTTGCGTCTTCTACCTTGGCTAGATATCCTAAAATAGATCTTAAAGCCATATTTAAGACAGGTAGAGTACAAAAGCTACCTAAACCAATTATAGAGAAAGAAGAAGTAAAAGAAAAAACTAGCGTATTTGATAAAGGATTAAATCTTTTAAATAAGGCTAAGAATAAAATAACTTCATTCTTTGGTTTCAATTCAGATAAGAAGAAAGAAGCAACAAAAGATATTATATCTAATAATAAAAATAAGAAAGTAGGGACTGTAGCTAAAATAGATAAGTTACCAGTTAATACAGGTGATTTAGTTAGTGACCTTAAAAGGGATGAGGGCGTAGTTCTACATACATATAAAGATAGTCTAGGTTTAAAAACCATAGGTACTGGTCACTTAGTAGATAAAAAAGGTGGTATTCCTTTACGTAAGATAATTGGTGAAGACAAAGATAAAATATCTATGGAGGAAAATGATTATATTTTACAATATGATATAGGTCAAGTTAGTAAAGATTTATATTCTAGGTTACCATGGCTTAAAGATAAGCCAGATAATGTACAGAAGTCATTAGTTAATATGGCCTTTAATCTTGGCGTTGACGGGTTACTTAAATTTAAAAATACTTTAAAAAGTATAAAGAATGATGAGTACACGAATGCTTCTAGAGGAATGCTTAATAGTAAATGGGCTAGACAAGTTGGTAACAGAGCTACTAGATTAGCTAGTATAGTTGCGTCTACAGAGTATGATTCTAACAGTACATCTAAGACTGAGAATAAAACAGATAGTTCAGTTGCAAGTAAACCATCTATGAAATTAGCATCCAAAGTAAAAGATGTTGTGAGTCCTAGTAATAATGTTACTTATAATAAAGCTGGAACAACTACCGTAAGATTTAATGGTAAAGATTTAAAATTAACTAAACAGCAAGCATCTGTTTTAAGTAATTTTAAGGCAAACGGTAAAACACAGGATGCTCTTAGTCTATTATCAAATATATCTAATGGACATAAAACAGATAGTCTAGTTAGTGTAGATAAAGATACTAATAAACAAAGAATATCTAAGACGTTAGCTATGAATAGTGATACTAATAAGGTAATGTCTGTTGAAAGCAATAAAACACTTAGTGCTGTTGCAGAACATGGTGCAATACAAACAGATGAACTAAAAGCACTTAATACCACAATGAAGACATCTCTTGAAATACAAAAAGAGACACTTAATGTAATTAGAGAGATGGTTGGTCATACTGGTAAGATAGTTGAACATAATAAAGATAGTACTGCAGAGGGTGGTAGTGGTCAGAAAGAACACGAGCATCCAAATAAAGCAGTGCCAGCAATAGAAAAAGAAGTACCACAACCAGGTATCTTTTTAGAGAAAAGAAAATACGCATAACTAGTATAGGATAATATCCTATACTAGTATGTTAATATTCAACTTCAATATCAAAAGGAACTCCATCAAAAAGTTCTTTGTTTTTATCTGCTTTATTGTCAGATATTAATTTTAAGATAGCATCATCCCATTTATCTCTAGGAGTACTTTTAAACATTTTAAATAAAGACTGTATAACAAATACATATCTAGTAGATGGGTAGTTGTATTGTGTTATTTTAGAATTCATGCCATGTATGCTGTTTTTATCAACATCAAAACTAGTAAATACAACATCATCTTTAAGCTTCATTAAACCATTAATTAATTTCTCATCACTAACGATTCTTAAATATGTTAGATGTGTTAGTATGGCAATGTAGTTAACAACTTTAACTTCTTTACTTTTAGGTATCTTATTAATATCTTTAAAAGTAAGTTTGTTTTTGGTAAGTAATCTTCTTGGATACATAGGAGTTACTATAAAATCCATAGCTGTACGCAAACAAGTTATTTTACCTATTAAAGTATTAGTCGCATTAAACGTCGCTCCAAAGGCTAATTTTCTACCGATTATACTCGGCGTACGCGCGCTTATATTAACATAATCAGTGTCTTCTTTGCCACCCATTGGAATTTTTGGTAAATCAATAGCTTGCATTATTTTTCTCTCCCATCCATAATATCTACGATAGTTTTAATACCGTATATTCTAACTAACAATAAAGTAGTTATAAATACTGATACATTGCCATTTTTTAATTGCCCTACAAGAGCTGTCGGTAATGTATCTGAACTATTAACCTTTGAAATAGTAGTTATTATAGATTTAGAAAGGTTATCTAAATCAATACCACGTAACATCATTTCTAGGTGTAGTGAATTAATAAAATCAAGAACAACATCTTGCGCCTCTGCCTTTTCCGTAAGCGCATTGAGTATCTCATTTATCGCTGTTTTAGTAAAGAAGGTATTTATGTTTACCTTATTTAAAAAGTTCATAAAGTTAAACAGAATAGTTAAGTCATCTATATTTAATGTAAAATTATCTATAGTTGATTTTACGCTCTCAGTTATTACGTCTTTAATATCGTTATTTCTCATTCTCATCATCCTTCATCGCAGAAACAGTATGCACGCTTATTGTTCTATTTGCATTTAAAATTTCTACAGTTAATCTTATTTTTCTAACTAGAAGTATATTAAAAGTTAAATCCATATATGTCTTCCATGTTATCTCTTTAGCAATAAGAGAACTATTTAGCGAAGATCTAGGTTTGCTCTTTAGATTAGTATTCTTAGATATTATTTCTAAGTGGTTTTCTACTAATTCCTTAGTTTGTTTATTTAAACCTAAATCCGTTAAACACTCTTTTAATAATGCACCTAATATTGAATTTTCCTTTTCCATATATAGTCTATCAGTTTTTTCAATAAGTAATATATGCAACGATTCATTTTTATCATCTACATTCTTAAGTTTAAACTTTTTGATCATATCTTCTGTATGCGTCAAAGTTATCATTACCTTAAGTTTTCTAACTCTTAATAAATTAAATGTTAGGTCTATAAACGTTTTCCATGTTATCTCGTTAGCGGTTATATTATTTATTAAAGAAGACCTAGTCTTCCTTTTCTGTATCTTTATATCTTTATCATTAGCATTTTTTATATATCTGTTAATGAGAAATTCTATTTTATTTATAAGATTAAGCTCCATAAGTATTCTATGGAACAATTTGCCTAAAATTGAATTTTCTTTACTATTGGAAACATTACTGTCAATTTTACTCAACTTACCTTTCATGTGTTTCTCCTATACCTACTCTACTTAAGGTAACTTCTTTTTTTGTTTTTTAAGTTTATGCTTTCTTTTTACATTACTATTCCTTTTCTATTTGATTTTCAATAAGTACATCTACGATGTCTTCTATATTAATAATATATGGTCTTAATTTAATCGAGATACCATATTCTTTTGTTCTAGACATATCTTTAGTTAAATACTCATATCGCTTAGCTAGTTCTAATGCAGTGGATGAATACTTCTTCCATAAATTTTCAGGTTCAGTAATTATCTTCATAGACGAATCTGTAAACCATAAGTTAAATCTTAAATCTTTTATAGAGTTTTCAGTTACCCTTTTTATATTTACAGAATCATTATCAAGTCCTTTTATAATATCATTCATAACATCTATGTAATCAAATACATTTAATTCTAGACTTCTAATCCTAAGACTATTATAGTTATCTGAATAGGGTTCTATCTTAATGTTTCTATCAATACATTTTAATTTATCTATTAGAGTTTTACAATTATAACATTCTTTATAATAAAATATTTTCTTAAATATATTTAACAAAACTACTCCTTTAATATTTTTAATCAAACATTAGTAAATCTTATAAATGATATTTTAATGATATTACTATTTAAAAGGGATAAGCTATGGCAGAACAAAATAACGGTATGTTTAATAGTGCTGATTTAGCAGTATTTAAGAAAACCAATGATTTAAGATTAAAACTAATAGACAGCATGACTGAAGACGATGTACCTACTAGAAGTGGAGACATCCGTGTTCTTAACGAAACATTAGATGCTGCAGATAGACAAGTTATGGAGCTTGCTAAGATTAAAGTTAAACAGCAAGAGAATGAAGGCAATGCTAGAACACTTAACATGGTCGCAGAGATTCTGGGTAGAGTTAGTGCAAGTGGCGATATTAAACCTATATCTAATAAAGAGATAGAGTTGCCAGATGACTATATACCAGTCGATATAGTTCCAGGTGAAACAGATACGTCTCCAGAAGAACTAGATTTAAGTACATTTATAAAGGAAGATGATGAACAGTAGTATAAGAACTATATATGGGGTAGATTTGTCGTTAGCTAACCTTAAGGGTACAGTTTATAAACCTTTACCAAATACAACATTAAATGAAAAATTTAATATAGAAGTTAGGATACCAAATGAGAAAACGGGTAATCCTACATTAAAAGGTTTTTGTATAGGTAATGGTAATACGCCTACATTGGGTAAAAATGAAGATGGTATTTTATTCTATGGAAGATATAATGCGAATGATGGGGCTCTTCACTCACATATTCCTTTTATAGTAAGGGAGTTAAGGTACGACTTAAGTTCTATTGATAAGAGTAAATATAGATTAAGAAAAGAGATAGTTAAAGATGGCGTTAAGTATGTGGCTTATTATATGAAAGTTATAGAACCAGTAGATAGAAAGAGTCAGATACTTGAAATAGCCGTAGCAAATGATGGTACATATGGCATTAGTAACTACAACACTAACGATGCTTCTATCCTAAATCCAACCGAAATCGAAACAGAGCAAATAAGTAAGTCGGTAACGAATAAATATATAGTTATATCTGACCAGATAGGTTTAACTCTAAATAAAGACGAATTGGATGAAATTAGAAAGGGTATGAAAACATTAGGTCTCGATACATTAAGTAACAAAATAAATGAGTTAGCTGTATGTACTGGACTTGATGGTATTGATGTAGTCAATCATATGGAAGAATCATTCTGTACCCAAATATTTATATTTGCTGATTTGCCGTATGAAGTTGATTTAGAGCTTATAGAAGATAAGGGTTTCTATAGGGAGATAGAGATTGGTGGGATGGAACCTATATCTATAAGATGATGTTGGGGTCTATCACCTAACATTATTAATATAGTCTATTTAATGAATAACTTAAAAAGAGAGTACAAGATGTTAAGAAACATTAAAGAAATAGTACCAGATAATTTTGTGGATACAGTAAATATATTAGCCATAGATCCAGGTACTACAACTGTAGGCGTGTCAGTATTTACTATAAATGTAATAACGTTTGAGCTTTTAAATGTGGAGACTATCTTAATTGATACAAGTATAAGGTTTGAACCAAGGGATTTAACAAAAGATCTTTTAATAAGATTAAATACTTTGTATAATAGAATGAAAGAACTAATAGCCTATTATGATCCACATTTAGTAAGTGTAGAAAATGGTTTCATAAATAGACTTAGACCAGCTGCATACGGTCCATTATCACAGTCTATTATGGCTATAGAGTTAGCCGCTATGGACGTCAATCCGTTTATAAAGATATTTAAATTTGCACCTAAAACTATAAAGAAAGTCACTACTGCTGGCGGTGCTGCTGGTAAGGTAGATATGTTGGTTGGTGTTAAAAATATAAATGAGATAACGAGATATATAAATCCAGATTTAATTAGTGAGCATGAGGTAGATAGTATAGCTGTTAATTATACTATGTTACAGTATTTAAGAGAGAATCCTATAATACTTTTAATTCTATAAAAAAGGAAAACAATGATAAATTTAGCAATGTTAAAAAATAACAAATGGATAATGATTGGGTTAGTGCTAATACTTATGATATTAATTTATTTGATTATAGGTAAAGTGGATAACTTATTACATCCAAATTTAGATAAACAAATGGCAAGACAACATGTGGCTGATAAGGTTATTATAAACGAAGTTGTTAAGAAAAATAAAGAGTTACACGAAATAGTTGTAAAGGATAAAAAAGCTAGCGAGTTAACGATAGGAGTTACTAATAAGTATACTGATGAAAAGGTAAAAAAGGATAGTAAGGTTGATAAGAAAACATCTGATTTAAATATGAAACAAAAAATATTAGAAAACAAATCAAATGTTAGGGATTTGCCGTTAGGTAATGATAAGCGTACGTTGGCACAGAAGATACTGGATGACAATGATTACCAAAGAAGATTGGAAATTGAGTCTGCCAAAGTAAATATAAGCGCCATATACGCAGTATATGCTATTGTAAAAGAGTAAATGATGTTAAAATATATTATGATTGGTATAATGACTATTTTCTTAACTGGTTGTCTTGGTACTCCTGAACCAGTAATACAAACTAAGATAGTCTATGTAGATAAAAAGATATTGGTTAGTCCTCCAAAACATTTGTTGGAGTCGGTAGATATTCCAAAACCGCCAAATAAGGAAGTATTTATACATACAGATAATGTTACAAGATTGAACATGATTAGTAAATATACGATAAGTTTATTGAAAGCACTTGGTGATAGTAATGCCAAAATAAAAGCCATACATGATTGGAGTTCAAGTATGGATAAAGTTTATAACGACAAGGAAGATTATCATAAGTAACATTAATGTTACTTATGATATGTCTTTTAACATGGATCAGGTGGACTGGTTTTACTTCCGATTGACTCTGGGTGTACGTGAGTATGTCCTATGTCCCTATCATTATGCTTAATGCAAGAACCGAATATATGGAATTGCGGTACATTGAATGTAGCCTTTGGAGCATTAAGTACAACCTCTTTCTTAAAGTTGGCAGTTAAAGTATCCTTAGCACTGTCAAATACAATACTGTTACCTCTACCATCTTCCATCTTTATATTGCCTGCTTTGGTATCAATACTTATATCATATGTGGTTAACTCACCATCATTATCAGATGTATGTAACTGTACTTTTTTATTAATTGTATCTATTAAAGTCCAGTACGTGTTATTATCATGTAGGTCTTCCTTAAATACACCAGTATTACTATAGTAATTCTTAACCTTCTCTTGTCTTCTCAGATCGAATTCATTATACATAGTTGTCCAGAAGAATTCATCCGTATCTGTATATCTATATATTTGGACCTGCTCACCTTTCTTTACATTAGGAGCATATACTCTATTACTATAAAGTAATGGTATCCATTTTGCTTTTATACTTACACCTTTCCTAAGTATAATAACTTCAGTCTCTTCATCAACATTAACGCATGTATTTGGCAATATATCTTTATAATTTATATCACCATCTATATGGGTCATATTCTCTAATGGGAAACATTCTATAATATCATCATCTTCTATGATATCTTTAGCTACTATAGCCACTGAGTATCTAGTAAATTTACTAGGTCCATCATACATCAAATCTCCTTACTTTTAAAATTATCATTAAAATGTTATGGGTAAAAAAGAAAAAAAGGGACTAAGTAGCAAATGGCTACTTAGTCTAAGCTTATTTTCAACCCTTCACATTCCTTGTTCCATACCCTTACGAATTCATTTATGAATCCCTCAGTTGTATTAAACAACTTCATTATCTCTTCTGCATCAGCTGGCTCAACTTGTGCGATTCTATACTCTGTAATTGTAAGGACCTCACGATTATCATCTATCTCTGTATCACACATAATGATTAAACGATCGCCTTCACTACACACTTCATCTTCTATCCAGAAATCAGGTATAGAGTAATCCCCAGTTATTTCGCCGTTATCAATTTTTCTGTTGTACGACGCGCTCTTTATAATCAGGTCTCTGATCCTTGTTAGTGATAAAATAGTTTTCATAATTACTCCTTGTGTTAGAGGTACCTCTTGGATACTTAACAAAATTATGTCTTGATACTACCATGTATCTATCAATATAATATATAATTGAATTATATTGGAAACCTATTTTTTAGTTTTTTAAAGGTAAACAATAAAATGAATATTAATTAAGGATCTACAATGTATATAAAGAAATTAGTTTTAAAAGGATATAAACGACTATTTTTAGCTTTTATAAACAAACTTGAATTCACACCAGAGAAAAGAATAAATATCATTGTTGGTAAAAATGGTAGTGGTAAATCTAGTACACTTAAAGAACTGACTCCCATACCAGCTAATATAAATAAAGATTATGAGGATGGTGGTTATAAAGAAATAGTTCTAGAACATAATAATAAAACGTATCATTTAACATCAGGTTTAATTGGTAAAAACAAACATAGTTTTTTAGTAGATAATGAAGAACTCAATCCAGCAGGAACAAGAAAGGTGCAACTGATACTGGTTAAGGAACACTTTAATGTTACTCCTGACATACACGATGTACTTATAGGTCTTAAAAACTTTACAGATATGTCTGTTAAAGAACGTAAAGATTGGCTAACTAATATATCTACAGTAGATTATACATACGCAATCTCTGTATTTAACAAATTGAAACAAAGAAACAGAGATATAATAGGAGCATTAAAAATATCCCAGTCGGAATTATCCAAAACTTCAGATGGTATAAAAAGCGACGAGGAGCTAAAAAAGATAGAAGACGAGCTATCTATCCTAAAAGAATTATTAATGGTTTCTACGGCATCTAAAACGTCTTTAACAGGTGATATAGAAATTGATGAAGAAACAATAAGACAAATATGTAAAGATGCTAATAAAATCATTAGTAAGATAGTTAAACCAAAAGGATTATCCAAGGATATTAATATAGAAACGTTAATAGCTATAGATAAAACAGAAATAGAAACTATTGAAAAGAATATAGAGAAAACTAATAAAGTACTCAAAGAGCTATCTTTTATAGAGGATAACAAAGAGAAATCCTCAGCCAATATAATAAGCGATAAGCTCTCTTTGATAGAAAGAGAGATAAAGGTATTGGAGGAAAGTATGATTGTACCAATCCCCCTTAAAGAGATAACTGACACTCATAATTATTTTAGTTATATCTATCAGGATTTAGTATCTTTAATTACTGTCGTAGTAGATAATACATTTGATGAATATAATAAGACTAACCATGATACTGATGTTGCCAAGAAGATAAACTTAGAAAGTAAAGTATCTGATAAAAAATCTTTACTAAATAAGTTAGAGGTACAATTAGCGACAATGGTACATAACAGAGATCATAATGAAGTAACCTGTACCAAATGTAATAATATATGGTCAATAGGGTATGATAAAAAAGAACATAAATATATCTTAAGAAAGATAGAAGAAGTAAATAGGACCATCACTTCTATGGAAGCTGAGATTAAAAAACTAGAAGATACTTTAAAATTCTTTATAAATAAAATGAATGCTGTAAGCAAAATAAAGGATTTAATTAAATCAGAGTCTAATGCAAATCTACGTAAGATCTTATTATATGTTCTGAATAACAGTGACCTTATAAACAATGGTCAAAGTACAATAGATCTGTTATTTAAGATAAATGTTGATTTCAAAGAATGGTTAAGGATACCATCATTACTTATAGAGTATGACGAGTTAATGAGGGATATGAATGTTATAGAAGCTAAGCGCAAATTGGAGTTAGAGCACTTTAATGTTAATAAAGATAAATTGGAAGCAGAGCTTTCTGATATGCTTACTAGAAAGAGATTCTTAAATAGCAGGCTTGATGAATATAATTTATACAGACAATCTATAAATGTACTAAAAGTACTTAATGACAAACTTATAGAATTACTTAAACAATCGAGACAGGCAGTTGATATTAACATAAACAATCTAAGGAATATAGAATTGAATAATGTTATAAAAACCCTAAATCTTGAAATAAGTAGGTTAGAGAGTCAGATAACGGAATCTAGGTATAGTAAACGTATAATAGATGATAACAAGCTAAAGGTAGTTAATCTAAATAAAAGAAAGAAAGCCACTGATATTTTAATAGATGGAATGTCACCAACTAATGGTCTTATAGCCAAGTCTATAACGCAGTTCTTAAATATGTTTATAAACGATGTTAATAATGTTATAAATTCTGTTTGGAATTATAGCATTGAAGTCCTACCCTGTAATGTTACAGAATCAGCAGATTTAGATTACAAATTTGAAGTTAAAGTAGATGGTCGTAATATTATAGAGGATATAAGTAAAACTAGTTCATCTATGCAGGAGATTATAAATTTAGCATTTAAGATTATAAGCATGAAGTATCTTGGTATGGAGGATTACCCATTATATTTAGATGAGTATGCTGCTTCATTTGATGCACATCACGCCATAAAGGCTTATGATGTAATAGAGTCATTAAGTGAGTCTAGCTTTAACCAAGTATTTATGATTAGTCATTATGAGAATACATATACGAGATTCGCAGATGCCGATATATCAGTTCTTGATCCAGAGAACCTTATGCTGGATAGGGATCTTGAAATAAATAGAGTTTTAACTATACTATAGTCTAACGTAAGTTAGACTATAGTTACATCTTTCTATCTTTTTTAATATACTTTTCTAGATTCTCTATAAGAGAATTTCTCTTTCTAAGTAACGCTAAAGTTTCGTAGTACCTAGTTCTAAAAGATTTCTTTATCTTTATCTTATTATTACGTAGGCGCTTAAGTTGTTCAGTCTTTGTGTCGTCTAATAATACAACAGCAGATGTAAGTACTTCTTCAGTTTTTGTTTCTACGCCTATTGTATCATATATCATTTCATCTATATTTTGCTTTAGCATATTAAGATCATAGTTAACTGGTAGCAGGCCCACATTTATAGCAAGCATTCTCTCTTGATGTTTTAGTCCACTAATAGTAGGCATACTTAATATTCTATCTGCTGGAATATACGTGTACTCGTTACCGCTACTTAATAGAACTACTATAGGAATATTATTAGCTATGTCTTCTTTAAGATCATCTTCAGTTAAACCAGCTGGTTCATATATATTTTTGAGTGGATCATCTGCCATTATCTCATTAAGGTTACGTATGCCAGTAACGCTATATTCTGCCATATCAGATAAGATATTATCGAATGGAGGTGCTAGTTTAAATTTGCCTTTTGAATTAATTGGTGGTATTATCATAATATTTCCTTTATTTTTATAATCAATAAATTGGAAAGAATAATAAAGTTAGTATAACCATATGGTTATACTAACTAAACATTATTTATCTTCTAATTTATCAGTAGCTAATTTAAGTAGAGCTATGATGTTTCTAACATTATTATAATAAGATATAACATTGCTATTTGCTACATTAGGTACTACAGTATTTACGAATTTAAATATCATATTTAAATCTTCATTATTAATGCTATTTTTACTAGGGTCTAAACTAGCTGTAGTTTTATATAGAGTTTCCGCAGCTTTTATATCTTCTTTACCACCATCTATTAGTGTTTCCATAACATCTTCAATACTATTAATATAAACGATTATGCCAAGTATTTCAGCTTGGGTAAAGAATTCATCAGTATTTACGATAGATTCACCTTTAATATCATATTTAACAAAGGTACTAGTTTTACCATCTGTAACCATACCACCTATTTTATTTGTATCTATGACAGTAACAACTGCCTTTATATCATCTTCTTTTACATCCTTATTAGTGTCACTATGTTTTTTAATAAGTGCTAGCGTAAGCTGATTAGATAACTCATTAGCAGCAGCCTCTTTAATAGCCTGCTCTTCAATAGCTTTAAAGGCACTGTTTATAGGGTTACCATCAGAATCAGTATCTAAATCAGTACTTATAGCTTTAGTTGCATCACTGCTACCCTTATATCTACTTAAAATATATAGTAATTCTTTAATATATGCAATAAGCTCCTTTTTATTTTCTACTTTATTTATCATAGTACCAGAAGAAATAAGTTTATTTATTCGTTTTATCTCCATTTCACTTAAACCCTCTGTTACAATACTATCTTTTTTATTATTTATGGTTTCTCTAAGAGCATTTAAATCTTTATTTAGGAGTTTGGCATTTTTAAATAAAACAACATAAAGTCTCTTTAGACCATTTATTAATTTATAGAATACCTTTTTAAGTACTTCTAGAACCTTGTAAAAAGTTCCTTTTATGTCCTCATTACTAACGGTACTTACTTCTTCTAAACCGATATTAACTAGTGTACTATTATACAATACTAATGCATTGTCAGTATTAGCATCTATATTTTCTAAGGTCAACAATGCATTTTGACCATCTTGCATTAATCTTAAATCAGTTTGTACCTCATCTTGAATTTCATAAAATTCCTCTATAGACATTCTAATATCTAACGAGTTATTATTAACATCTTCAACAGACAGAGTTATGTCTTCACTTAGAAGCTTTTTCATATTTATTCCCTTTTATATTTATAATCAATGAAAAGTAAAAAAAGAAAAAAGAATACCTAACCAAGGTATTCCTTAAAACTAAATTCGCCCTGACCAGCATATCTAGTCTTGGCCTCATCTAGTTTTATTTTTGCAAAGTCAGAGTTGGTATAGTCTCTACCAACTTCTACTCCATCTATGTAATATATAAGTGTCACATCTACCATAAGGTCCTCCTTAGTAACGATTCATTGGGAAAGGTCTCCCAAGTAATCGATACACTTCAATAGCAGCGTTACCATCTAGTCTACGAACCTCTTTGGTAATTTCGTTACCATCAGAATCGTAATCCACGAATTCTTCCTTTGTGATAGTTTTAATACCATCATCAATAACGTAATCACCAATATAAACGTCAACTGCAACAACACAATAATAAGAATCATTATGTGTTATTATTGTAGTATCATCTCTATGGTTAGTAAGATCAATATTGTTATCTTTCAATAATAACCTAGCAGATGTATTCTCACCTACTATAGAGATTAACTCAGGGTTACGTACAACGTTATCGCTTACTTTTACTAATACAAATTTTCTCATGTTAATTCCTTCAGCAATAAGTGTAGTTATAGGTTCTGATATTTTATCAGATTACATTAGAATACCTATGATAAATAAATCATTAGCTATTTGATTTATTCCTTATTACTGTTTATATTATATATGGTTGAAAATAAGTCGGAACTTAACTTTACATACTTTTTATATGGTATACTTTTTATTGAAAAAGATACAATAAGTTATAAGGGATACAGGATGGATGAATTAAAAGATCTTAACTTAGGAGCAGTTGCCTATAGTGATGGTAGTGCTAATAATGTTTTAAAGATATGGGGTTGGGGATCACATGGTTATATTTATGATCTAGATGACGATAAAGGTATAACTAAGAATAAGGTTTCAGGTCTAACTGTATCTGATATAGGATATTTAGAACCAGGTGAATTAAAAATAAGGAAACACAAAGTAGTTAACCCGATTAAGTACTTAGATTGGTATGGTGCATATAGTGCCCCTGGTACTAATAATATTGGTGAGATGCTAGCCATTATAGAGACAGTTGAAGAGCTTATAAAGCTGAAAGTTAAAAAGATAGTTATCTATAGTGATTCACAATATTCTATTAATTCTTTCGATTTAGCCAAAACCAAAACAGTGGATGCTATAAATAGGGATATTAATGCTAATGTGACCTTGGTACTTAGAGCAAAAGAAATACAGACAATGTTAGAGGAAAAGAATATAGATTTTTCTTTAAATAAAATAAAAGCTCATAGTGGGCACTTAGGTAATGTTATAGCAGACGATATGGCTATGTTAGGTAGAATAGAATCTAGTAGAAAAGCCAATTACATTAATACTGACCTAAGAGATCCAAAAGGATATTGGAAGCCGAAGAATGAAAGACATCCTTTTTTAATTGCTAAACAAATCTTTTTTACCAATAATGAACCAAATAGAGATGATGGTTCTATGGATTACTCGCTACTCGGATATAAAGAAGAGATGGAAATAGGTAAGAAGATGCACGTAGCTACTTATAGATATGTCTCCTTAAAAGAAAGAGATGAAAATATAGAGTTGGTGAAAAATGTTTATAAGAATTTATTGGGAGAACATTCCGTCGTATCTACTATAAGAATGGATCTTATGTTTAAAGCAGATATCTTTAAATACATAGATAGATACGGAACAAAGGCTCTGATGCCTATGTCAAAGAATAGAAGAGGTATAAGTGTCCTTGAGAAGGAGATCATAGCTAATTCTATAAATCCACCAGCATTAGCTTATATAGCTTTAGATAATATTGGTCTATTGAAAATGATACTTAGAGATTTTAATAGACTAAAAGAAGACCCAAATCATAAGACAGCTAAGGAATTTATTGAAATAACTGATTATTATTATACGTTCAATGATAAGAATAATTTAGTTATAAAACCAGAGTTAACTAATGATGTGAAAAGTCTTAAATATAATTATGTTAAAGACGGTAAAAAAGCAGATATTATAATTCAGTTTGGTAAAGATATAATTGGCAGAAACCAAATAAAGAAGATAGAAAAGATGAAACCAAGAATATATTTATGTGTTATGAATAATCGTAATATAAAGTTAGATTACTTTACAGTAATAGATCTTGAATCAACTGGTGATCAAATGGTATGTAGTAACTATTATACAAAAACAGTATTCTTAAAGTAAGGTAATGTAGCAGTATGCTACATTACCTTATACCTACTATTTAAATTACTATAATGTTTTAACCACTATTCAACGCCCATTTAATTAAGTATATGTTATGGGTAAAAAGAGTAGTTAATTCTACTCTAATCTATCTAAGGTATTTAAACCAAAGATAGTAGTCATAAACATTCTGTAATATATTTAATATAAGCATTACCATAGTAAAACTTACAATGTTTATGTGAAGAATAGATATAGCTACTACGGCTACACCTGAACCAATAGCGCCACCAATAGTTATAGTTAGACCTGATGCTTTTCTAATTAGTCTAAGTGCTTTATTACCAGAATAAGATCTAAACTCCTTTTGTTCATACGCCCTAGAAGTCTCTTTTCCTATCTCTTTAATAAGGGCTGACCCGATAATAACACCATATACTATATAACCAGCAATAGCTAAGTCATCTGTATAAATAAGACCTACGTAAAGTGCTACCAGGAAAATACTCTCTTGCGTTATAGATGCCAGTTGCCCTCCTTTTAAGCTAACCCAATTACTATGTGCTAGCTTTATACCTACAAGAGCCATCATGAATATTATCACCTCAAATATTGGTATTACATCATTGCCTATTGCATTCTTGGCCATGATCATGAATGTTGTTAATGCCATCCATGTAGTTGTTCCCAATAGATCACTTATTATCATTGCTCTTGACCATTTTATATAATTTGTTCTTTTCATTATGTTCTCCTATTTATTTACCCATAATATCTTTTACTAAAAAATAACAGATACCAAGTGGTACCTATTATTAAAAGTATTTAGACAATCTGTCTAAGTCTTTTCTATATGAATTAATCTTAGCTGCTTTCTCTCTAGCATCCTCGATAATCCTTTCTGCATCTATGCCAATCATATGTTTGGCTGATAGTATTGATTGAGCGTTTGTTGAAAATAATTCAGCAGAGTACTCTGCATATAATCTTAAATATATTTTAGAATAGACATGTTTACGTCTATCTTTTTTATTATATCGTTTATACATTACTTCTCCTTTATATTTACTTTAACTGTAACATTTTTACACTCAACGTTTGACCATATTGTAACTATGCTATGACCAAATGAATCACTTTTCACTTCCCAACAGTGCCCTGTCCTTGTTCCGCTTGAGGGTAATATTTCATATGCCCAACCATTCTTTATTTCAATTGCTTTTTCACATCCGTCTACGCTGATGATATTCATCTCATATCCTTTGTTTTTATTAATTAATAGTTTGCAATAATTATAACTGCAGACTCTAATTATATTATATATGATTGAAAAAAGATGGAAACTCAGTATAGGACTTTTAAGTCCTATACTGTTACAACATTTATTCTCTAAGTTTAGTTGGATTGGATATCAATGTATCCTACTCCTCATCATATGTAAAGTAGCCATAATATGTTAATGATGCAATTATATCTGAAGATACATTTATAGCACCTGCACTCAACGGTATTTGATCTTCATTAATTGAAACATAATCCAATTCTGAATTATCTTTGTCCTTAGTTAGAGTACCATCAGTTAATAAATAACCATATGCAGTACCATCCTCAGCATTTTCATCCAGATACTTTGAGTCTCTATTATTAACAATAACAGATATCCTGAACTTACCAGTATGTTCATTAACTATATTTGCTGTTATAACATCCTTAACGTTTACCTTTTCCATACTAACCTCCTAAATTGTAACCATAAATAACTTATCAGTATCTTTAAAATAAATAGTTACATCACTAAACCATTTTTCAATATGATCATTATCCTCAATCATATCGTCAGTGCTAATGAGTAATTTATTTTTTGAACTATCTTCATATATGCCGTTATTAAACATATATACAACGTTTCCATCACCACTTTCTAATCTAGCATATGTATCTTTATGCTTATCTAAATAGGGATGTAAATAATGGAACTTGCCGTACATATTATATTTATTCACGTCTTCAAGCATATTCTTTACCTTAATACTAATATTATTATAACTAGCATTAGTATTATTTGCTATTTGTTTTTTTATGTCATTTATATTACTACCATTACTTCCTATAACATGTTTTATTTCACAACCAGGAACATAAATAGTTAGATCCATCTTTTTCTTAGTTTTAAAACTATTTGGGATTGCTACCGTTGCATCGTAATTACCTAAGTGAATGCTAAAGGCATTTAGTTTTTTTAAGTCATCGTTAGTTAATAGGTTTAAGTAATTTGAGTAACTATTAAACATTCTTTTATCTGCTCTCATTTTTCATCCTTTTCTCTATGCTAGCCGCGCTAGGTATGATCTGTAGTTCTTTCTCATCTTTCTCAGTAGGAAGATCACTATCTTTTACAACTGAAACAACTACACCTTTGCCCTTACTACCAATTACTTGACTAGATGGTTTATCTTTATGTTTTAAAGCCTCTAATCTTCTAATCTTAGAGTTTAAAAGTTTAACCTCTTCTTTAAGCATAGCGATACTGACATCATCATATGTTTCATCTATGAATTTCTTACCTAACTCTAAAGCAGCTATTTCCATCAATAAGAACATGAGTACTCTATGATTATGAAATTGTGACTCCCCACAGATCGGAATGTAACCATCATGATTACCAATCTCATCTTCTTCTCCGAAATAGAAATGTGAACAACCATCCCATTTTATTATACTACATATATAAACTTCATTAAGGTCAGCAGCAGTTAAATGATTTTTACCAATATTATAAACTTTAAATTCTATATTAGTGTTAACTGGACAGATCTTAAAATCAACTACGAAGTTAACGATTCTTTCATCTAATATATTCTCTTTAGTATCACCAATGATATAATATGTTTTCTTATCATCAAGAGTTCTTTTATACATAACTTCATTTATAGAAGCGTCTCCAGCTATCATATCTAAAACTAATTTAGTATTCTTTTCCATTTTATTCTCCTTATATTTTAACCAGCATTGAAAGATGCTATTGGTATAGTTGGACAGTTAACTTTAAGATTTGATCTACCTATTTCAGTTATCTTAATTTTGGCATCTTTATTAAAACCAGAATATGATAAAATAACTCTCCTAACCTCATCTTCATTTCTACACACGACTAATAGACTATCATATTCATCATAGTCTACACAAACTTCACGTTCAACTAGATATAGAGGAAGGTCTGTATAGGTTACGTATTCAAATTTACCACCTTCATTTTTAGCATAAAGCCATGCTCTTTCAACAACATTTGAATCCACCTCTAAAAGACTACTTTCACCAAACTCAACCTGTAATGATCCATCATCATGGACCGCATTAAGAGTTATATTTTGAACAGCTAGACCAATGTCGGTCATTACCAATAATAAGGTTTTATACTCTACAACGACATACCGTTTTACCCAATTGCCAATTTTAATATTCTTATCTTTATACACTGATTTAAGTTCATGATTCTCTATGTAGTGTAATCTACCATCAAATATATACCCTGCTGCATATTCAGGTCGGTTGCAATCACCGCTGTTGTCACTGCCATAAATGAACTCGTTTACAAGTTTCTCTATTTTACTTTTATCCTCTATTCTACTTTTACTCATAACTTACTCCTAGGGTTTATTGATACTACCAAGTATCTACTACAATAATATACGGTTGAAAATATTTCGAAAGTAGAAAAACAAAATGGATACTATTTATTATAGACTATGAACCTTTGGGTTCATAGTCTACATATCAGTAAATTTACTATAATCGGGCATTCTTGAACAAAAATCAATATCTGGATTTTCTTCTTCATCAGAAGCAACTGTTTCAGCATATCTAGTACCAAATTTAATTGGACGTTTTTCAGGTTGTTTCCAAGTGAAAGAGTTAGTAATTAACATTTTATTTATGTTATGCCTAGGTCCTATCTCTCTATCAATATATCTAAATTCCCCATTCTTACCATTAGTAAGTAACTCATTTCTATCAATAGATCTTCCATGTTTATCGATAACAATAACATTATCAGATGGATAAGTAACAAAACTATTTTGTGTAAAGAATACTAATACGTTAGTTGTAAAATCTGTATTTAGATCTTTCTCTAATAGTTCCAAACCCTCTATATAACTTACTTCAGTCCCATCTGTAAAATCTATATGTATTGTAACCATGCTCCCTCCTTAGGTTTTACTTATTTTCTCTTCTTAAATTTCTTACTTGGTTTTTGATTAACTATATAATCGTTTATCTGTTCTACTGTAAGTTTCTTTATAGCTGATTCAGTCAAATCTTTAGGTAATTTAAAATTACCTTTTGAAACACCATTAACTACACCATGTCTTTTTATATATGGTCCAAATCTACCATTTATAATACTAATAGGTCCATGTTTTCCAGCATCTCCATCCCACCATAAATTCTTGGCTTTTTCTACATCAGTAGATTCTATAAGTGGTAAAGCTTGATCTATAGTTACTTCATAAGGATCTAAACCATCATCTTTCTTAAGCTGATAGTAGTTATTTTTAACCTGTAAATATGGTCCAAACCTACCTATTTTAACATGTACTTCTTCACCAGAACCAGTTGTACCTATGACTCTAGGTATCTTCATGTAATGTTTAGCTTGTTCCAAAGTCATAGTTTTAACATCTATACCCTTAGGTATAGGAGAAGATTTGGGTTTATACTTAGTCTCCTTATCATATTCGCCTATACTTACATAACTACCATGCATACCAGTTTTAACTATGATATCTTTTCCAGTTTCTTTATCTACACCAAGAACTCTGGCTTCAGAATAGTCTACTCTATCACCATCAGCTTTACTCTCTACAACCTTAACAAAGTCATCGTAGAAATCATGCAAAACCTTCTGCCATTTAATTTTACCTTCGGCAATCATATCGAAGTTATTCTCCATATTAGCAGTAAACCTAAGATCAACTATATCACTGAAATTTTCTTTCAAATATTTAGTAACCACCCCACCTATAATCGTTGGCATTAACCGCTTATCTTCATTCTTCTCTACATAACCACGGTTCATGATTGTACTGATTGTAGATGCGTATGTAGATGGTCTACCTATGCCCTCAGATTCAAGCTTCTTAACCAAAGAAGCTTCAGTATATCTAGCAGGAGGTTTAGTAAAGTTTTGTTCCATGGTTAATGTAGCATTGTCAAATATCGTATTAACATCTATAAGCGGTAAGATCTTCTCATCAGTAGCAAGAGACGCATTCGGATCATCACTACCCTCCACATAAGCACGCATAAATCCAGGGAATATAATCTTAGTACCCTTAGATACGAATTCGTATTTACCATTAGTTCCACCATATATTTTATATGTAGTTAATGCAACCTTGGCTTGTGCCATTTGAGTAGCTACAGTTCTCTTCCATATAAGACTATATAGTTTAAACTCTCTAGGTTCTAAATAGCTTTCTATGTCAGATGGTTTAAGTAGCATATTAGTTGGTCTTATTGCCTCATGAGCTTCTTGAGCACCTTTAGATTTAGTTTTATACTTACGAACATATGGTAACGCATACTCTTTACCAAATGTTTCAATAATAACCTTCTTAGCAGCAGAAGTAGCTACATCGGATAGATTAATTGCATCAGTTCTCATGTATGTAATTAAACCACCAGTATGTCCAGAAACATTAATACTACCCTCATATAGTCTTTGTGCCAAAGACATAGTTTGTTTAACGCCATAGCCAAGCTTTCTACTGGCTTCTTGTTGTAATGTAGATGTTATAAATGGGGCACTTGGATTTCTCAGACTATCTTTAGATTCAATATCAGTTAACTTATAAATATTTTTATCACAATCAATTTTAATAAGTCTAGCATCTGCTTCAGTTTTAACCTTAGTAACCTTACCGTCTATCTTATTTAAAGAAGCATTAAAGATACTTTTATTATAATTGATCTTTAAGTTATGTTTCCAAAACTCTTCTGGGTCAAAAGCAGTTATCTCATCTTCCCTATCTACTATTATTCTAACAGCAACAGATTGGACTCTACCTGCAGATAAACCATATCTAATCTTCTTCCATAACAATGGTGATAATGTAAAACCAACAGCCCTATCCAATATACGCCTCGCTTGCTGCGCGTCTACTAGGTTTTTATCTAACTCTCTAGGGTGATCCATAGCATGTAATATCGCATCTTTAGTAACCTCATGGAACACGACCCTTCTTACCTCGTGCTTCTCAATACCTAATGTAGGTATAAGGTGCCAAGCAATAGCCTCACCCTCACGATCATCATCAGCTGCTAATATTATAGTAGTATCACTACCAATATAACTTCTTAGTTCTTTTACAACTTTAATTTTATCCTGTGTAACCATGTACTTGGGTTTAAAGTTATCCTTAGGATCAAATCCTAAACTAGACTTAGGTAGATCCCTTACGTGACCAAAACTTGCAAGTACCTTATAGTCATTATTAAGAAACTTACTTAATGTCCTGGCCTTAGCTGGGCTTTCGCAAATAACTAAGTATTTAATTCCCTTCCCTTTCTTTCTCATGCATTCTCCCTTATTTTCTATTTCATTGGTATAGCCAGATTATATACAAGTACATTATCCTCATCATACCCACGATTCAAAGTAAGCATTATAGTTACAAAAGCATTATTATCGTTATCTAAAAGTTCATCTGATATGAATTCTTTTAAAATTTCAATAACATTAAGCTTCTCCCCAGCTTTACTAAAGCCAAAACTTTCGAATGTTAACAGTTCTGATTTATACATGGCTTCAAAAGTATCTTCTTCCCTAAAGGCGTATTCGTCATTTACTGGGGTGATACTAATAAAATCAATATATAACATATCCTCAGATTCATCATACTTATATTTAATACCTTTACTCTTAAGGTGTTCTCTTAATTGCTCACTTAACTTATCTAGATCTTTCTTATTCTTATAATTCAACAACGTTGCTTCCATACTCACTCCTTTTAATTTATGTACTATGTATACATATTAATAATATATGTACGAAATAAAATGGAGTACTACAGATACGATTTAACGTATCTGTAGTACCTACATCTTTATAATTTTAATTAGGCTATTCACCATTCCAATTTGTTGCTGTGCTAACGTATAATTAGCCATAGCTACTGTTATAAGGCTTGCATTACTGTCAATTAATTTAGTAATTGTTTCTATGCTATCTTTGGTAACAGTAAAATCACTATTTTCATCTTTCATATAGTCATGTAGAATATTAACCTTCTCTACTATCTCTTTAATTAAGTTAGATATTTCTTCCATATCAACCTTAGATAGAGTCATACCCATTTTAGTAGTGTCTTCAACTAGAGTAGGAATACACGCCACGTTAGGTATCAGTCTACCAACTGGAAGTCTATCAACATTATTAGAGGGATTAATAAGCTTAGTTAACTTAATTCTTATTTCTCTATATGCTTCACTTATTTGTTCAGAAGAGTGTTTCTTTGGTTTAAAAGATCTTCTATAATCTGTATCAGAAAGAATTCTACTTAGATTAATACTTAGTTCCTCTAAAGAGTTTATGAGGATCCTATCGAGCAACTCATTATTCTCAGTAACATACTGGGTTACATCTAAAAGATTAGCTTTCAAACCCAATGTAACTGGAGCTAATCTTGATTCTATATTTACATATTTAAGATCAACTACGGATCTCTTTATGCCAACATAAGCTTTCTTAAGATCTTTTAAATCCCCACTATCATTACTCATAGCTATATTTATGATTGCTACTTTTTCATTGAATACTTCAGCCATACTCTTAAATCTTTTATTAACAGCAGAATTAATATTACTTATAAAACCACTCTCTACAGACAATGTAATTGTATATTGACTAATGTAATCTATATTATCTAAGCTCTCCTCCATACTCTTAACTAGATTTTCCATACTAATTCCATCTTTAGAATCATACTTATAGGTAGTGTAATTTATAGATCGCTTATTAGCATCGTAATAAAAGACATATGTTGGTATAATTGTATCATAATTCTTAAAGTAATTTATTACTGGTACGAGGAAGAACTTATTGTCAGATTCTATTAATAGTGGTAACGTTCTAAAACTATCAAATTCCAATGATACACCTGATCCCTGTTCAGTTAGAATATATAGTATCTCTTTTATCTTATCAAACTTTACCTTTTTATCTACAATGAAGTCCTTTTTGGTATTGAAGAATCCTGCATTAGGATCAAGTTCACCTAATCCCTCTTTTCTAAGAGAGTTATATACGTTAATTGCGCCTACACTAGGATTCTCCCCTATAACATACCGTTGCCCAGAAGATAGCATCTCATCTATAGACGCATTACATAAGATATTATGTTTTTTACACATTATGTTAGTTAGTTTTATAAGAGACTGTTCCGTATATACTGGATTTCCAAATATTAAATCAACGTGTGCTTTTTTATATAGTTTACTAACATTAATAGATTCATCCGAACCTTCAATTGATATAGTTAGATCTTCCATTTTATTTCCTTTTTAATTTTCTTTTATCCCAAACATCTTTGATATTCTCAGATTGAGAACCCCATTTTAGATTTATTGCAATATTATTTTCTTTATTATCATCAAGATGCATTACAACGTATTTCTTACCAGGTTGTGGTCCATGAAATGTTCTACATATTAATCTATGGACATATTCCATTTTAGATTTAGTAGAACCATCTTTAATAAGTGATACCTTAAGATAATGTCCTGCTGTAACACCTTTAGTAAAATTACCTGTCTTGATGTTTAATATTTCACCTTTGTTACTAGCCATATACCTACTGAAGTTGGGTATTCTTTTCCAGATTTTACCATCATTGTGTAATGGTAGAATTTCTTTATTACTCAATTTAATTGTAAAAGGAATCTCTATATAAACTTCATTCTTTTTACTTATAACTGAATCATCAATATTAAGCTTGTCCTTTTTATCGTTAATCTTTATATAATACCAACCTTTTAGAGTTTTGAATTTCTTAATAATAAACTTACGTAAGGAGCTTAAATTAGTATGTGTAAGCGTATTATCATAATTGGTATTTTTATATTTTATAACTTTAGATAAAGCCTCTTTTTTATGTATCGCAAAATAAGCATCCATATAGTATAGTCCTTTATAAGTTGTTCATATAAAAGCGAGGTGAAAAAAAAGCCTTATAGTCAGGAAGATACCCGACTACAAGTTTATCTCTGACAATGAATGTGTCCATAAGACCATTCTGTTCTTAAATTATTACTTAAGTTTAATCTTACTCTAACGTAATATTTAACATTATATTTAATAATGTTTCTTAGAGTCAATAAGTCTCTATTGTTAACGTCATCTTTTACCATAAAGACTAAATCATCAGGATTGAAATTATTATCTGAACACACTTCCCAATCAGTACTATTGTGACTAATATTATCTGGCAGTAATGTGTTTTTTGAATCACCAAAACCATAACCAGATTCTAACATACCTTTTAACACTACCGTTAGAATATCAATAGCCTCATCTTTAGAATGTTTGTTGGATACACACATTTATTCTTCCTTTCTAACTATATGTAGGGTTAAGTGCCTATTGTCTATCTTAAAACTCTCGAACGGATTATTCTCAACATTTACATAATCTATGCAATTACCATTTCTATAGATCTCCTAATAAGTACCAACATTATTTATTTCTTTTTGGTAACATTGGATATCGTATAACTGTCTTCCACTTTATCAACTGGTGTCCATTTTGCTTCTGTAAGATTGGCCTCAACGTAATTCACTGGATATTGCATAGTTTCTTTAACATCTACAACCTCACCATCTTTAATAGTCAAAACAAACTCAAGCCAATCTCTGATTTCATTTTCATGCTGTATCTTGCTACCATATATATTTAGATGAAAATTAACATTACTTAACTTTGCAGGTAGAAATGGTGGAGGAATACATTCATCCCAGTAACGAAATGAGTCCTCATCAAGTAAACCAGTAAGGATAATGTTACCACCTTTATCAATCGTATATCTATCTAGACCGCAATTTAAATCTTTAGTTTGGTAGTTGCCTTTTGGAATACCAAGTTCCACCAAATCCTCTTCTATAATAATATCGTCAAACATTCCCATCTTACATCTCCTATAAATAATCTACTGATTCTAACAACATCTTCACTAATACCATTTTCAACATTATTTTTATTCATTACAAATTTCCTATTTTTCTAAAGTAACAATTTATCATCATTAAGTAACTGCAGTAATTTTCCAATGTCTGGATGTTCTTCTTTTTTAACAGCTCTACAATACGTATGTTCTGCTATGAATACCGGATTCTTTGCAAGATTCCAATTATTAGACATATCCTTATATACATAATGATACGCAGTAAAATCATTTAGCATTATCTTCATCCTTTCTAACCATATATAATGCTAAATTCTTATTGCTTATTTTAAAACTTTTAAAAGGATTATCTTCTTCAGTTACATAACCAGTAACTACATGTGGTCGATATCCTTTTTTAACAAAGATACTAATGTTCCCTATAGAAGCTAAATGCTCTTGACCATCATACCCTTCTAGACCATTTAACTTAGTTATGATATCAAGAGTGTTAGCATTAGTTAAGCCCTCATTCATGTCTACCTCAACCACATTTTCCTTTGGTATCACATTACATTTATCACCACATATATCATCTATTTCATCATCTATGACAACATATGTTTCTATATTATGACCATAATCGGATAAGTATTCACGGATCTGTTCACCTCTGAATTTCTTCTTTCTAGGCGTCGAACCGATTATACAATTTAAATATTTAAATCTTAGCTTATCCAGTTTTCTTTTAAGTTGTTTTTCAGACCATGAAGATGATATGACTATATTTAAGTCAGGCACTCTTTCAAGTATGAATTCCAGTCTAACCATCAGGTGTCGTTCAATTGGATCATTGCCAATATTGTTAAAACCATGACTATAGTAACTAGCACCCATGATGTTAAGTACGCCATCTACATCTAAGAATAGTATCTTCATTACCGACCACCAATATGAAAAACGATGGTATCATTTATAATTTTTTTTATTATTAAACCTTCAAGAAGTAAAATCTCATTTATATCTCCAGTATAACCTTCAATCATTAATGCGAACCCGAAATCGTCAATATTATACTTACCGAAGTAATGCGTAGTGGACGCTAATTTCATCATCTCAGGTAATTTCAATTCCCTGTTACAAATTGGTCTGAATTTAACAAGTAGTTCATTACATTCATTGTCTATATAGATAATAGAATTAAATATATCATCGAGTACATTTAAATCAATATCTATGTCACGGAGGGCTTTCCCGATATTACGTTTAAGAATAAATATTCTACATGCATTGATAGACATACAAAAACTATCGTCATCTAAATTTCTTAGATCGTACTCAGTATTAGTAAAACGAGCTGGACGTTCGTGTAAGTTCCCATCAAGATCTTGTTGTACGAGCTTCTTTCTATCAACAATAATAATGTTACCAGTAGTTCTAGGTATTGGTTTAAGAAACGGCTCTTTAATAGGGTAATTTTCCATAATATTTCTCCTTTAATTTCTTACTGTTTTATCAAGAGACTTAAAACATTCTAGGTCTAGTGTAGTATCGTGTTCTAAATACTCAGCTGTATTATAAACACACATAGTCTTATCTATTTCATGCTTTATATTCATGTGATCTAATAAGGCAGAATGTCCGATAACACACTGATTATAGTATTCGCCAAATAAGGTTATTTCAGTATCTACACCAATTTCAATATGTTCGTAAAATGGTTTTGCAAACATATTAACATATTGTATGCCGCCATGACTAAATTGTATGATATTCACATTATCAATCTTTAAAGATTTAAATTTATCCATATGCTGTTCAAACTTATCCATAAAACCATAATCACCATCAAATAGAATTCCAGAGAATTCTGTAGCCATCAGATCCTCCACATATTTACTCCTAAATAATTTATTTAAACGATGTTCTAAATTAAATTTTCCTAACGCAATACTGTTTCTATATCTTTTAGGAGTTTTCACTTTGGCCGTTAATTCATCTAAGAAAGTCTTTATGCCATCTTTACGAATAGGGCACGCTATATCATCTACGATAAACTCTTTACCATATAAATAATACTTGATGATATCACTACAAAACATTCTAATATATTTTAAACGTAGCCCAATGTTAACGGAACAATGATATATGATAACTGTATCAAAACGTTTAATATACCTTATGTATTCATCCATCATCTCAGCGTTATTATCACTGCTAATAGTGGACCATCCTGGATGGATTAAGATACCTACTTTAGTTTTCATTGTTCCTCCTCAATAGGATCCAAATTATACTTAGGTATGGAATATGCTTTCTTTTCTTCCATATCTAGGATCGAATATAAACCAGATTTGAGTATCTTAATGAACCCAACCTTCTTACCGATCAGTTCTCTATGGGTCATACCCAGATCTCTACTGCCATTGACAGTAAAATACTTTATATCATCGAGTATGAGATCTACAATATTACTTTCAGTTTTCCATGTTAACCAATATTGATGCTCCTGGAATGTTCCTTCAGAATCTACATTAACAATATACTCTACATCCAACATAGTGTAACAGTACGGACATATAACTCTATGGTTATAGGGCTTGTGCTCTATGAGAGGAGATATATCATTATTGCAATTATCACATTCTATCTTAATGTCCTCAAGATCCCTAGATTTTATCTTTTCAATAACTGTAGTACGTGCGTTACTAGTATCTTTACTGCGAACCATAAGTTCTATATCAACATCTTGTTCGCCACCATCATGACGTTTAGAGTAAAACTTTTTACCACCCATCAGATCTATAAGATCAGCTTCACTAGCTTTTTTTTCTTTTATTTTGTCAAGTACTTTTTGCACTTTTCTAACCTTTTCTAATAGTGACTTGTCTAGAGGTGTTTGTATTACACCTTGCAAATCAACAATACTTACTTCAAATCCATCAGTACCCATGGCTTCAGCCACGGTACTTTTAAGTTCTTCCATAAATTCATCTGGAGTTTGTTTGGATTGTGAAACTATCTTTATACCACCAACTACTTTCTGTTTAAGGTCTTCCATGATTAATTCCATGCATAAAGATTATTACTGATATAGCCGCATGTAGCGATAATCTCTTTTTCCATAATTGCTCTACCAGCTATAAGTTCAAGACTTGTTGCATCTACATAGTAATCTTTCTCTTCAGCAAACTCCATAAGATCATCTGGTAATATAACATGATCTATCCAACCATCAAACCCTTTAAGTATTTCAACCTTATGATCAGGATGAACTAAATATAACCTATACCATTTACAAGTATTCTCTACAGTTATAACTGGTTTATCAGCTTTGGTATGTCTATATACTAAGGGTACATTGCCTTTGGTGCTATAGTACGTAGTATAGTCATTGTCTATGGTTAGACCTATAAGTATATCTAAGGCCTTAAGTGCGTTGAATTTAACATTAGTGTCGGCACCCTTTAATACCTCTTTTATACTGCCCTCTAATGGACTTAACATATGTAAATGTTTATATTGATTTATTGTCTCTCCAGTTGACAAGTTAAATATCTTATAACACCGATGTTCAGATGCACTATTTTCCAATTTACAAGAATCTGGTTCTAATACTATTATTAAATCACCAGATTCATTTTGTTTATAAACTACATGTCCAAATTTAATTATATCGCCATTGGCATCCAAATGTCCAATGCATTTTCTACCATTATAATATAAACAACCGTCTCTTATTTCAGTATTTGCTTTTTTCATTTTATTCCTTTTAGTATGCTGTTGGTATCCATTTTCTACCACCGTAGAAGTCCTCTTTAACACGTAATCTAATTTTAGGTATATAGTAATTCTCATTCAGATCTCTAACATAGTCCTTAACGTCACTTATAAGGGTATCGTAACTATCCGATTCAAGTTCATATATTGTACGTGGCATAAGGTATGATTGAGTAAGTTCAGATTTCCAATCTCTGATCCCACCATCTGTAAAAGGTACTTTCACCTCTGCCCTATATACTCCATCCAATTTATGAATAACGGCCCATACGAAGACATCATTATCGTAGTCGGGTGTAGTTTCATCATCAAGGTTTGACGTAGTTTCCCTTTTATTTGGACTGCTTTTTTCCTTAGCTCCCTCAACTATAGCACAAATGATTTGACAGATTTCATCTGTATTCAAATTTGTTGCTATTGGCTTATCATCAGTCCTAATACTTTTTTCTACAGTGGTATAGTCGGTAGTCCATATTTTTATACCTAATGTTTTGGATATCATACTCATAACCTTAACTCTACGCACATTTGTAAGTAGTTCAGAAATAGGTTTAAAGTAATTAAACTCAACTCTATAATACACCCTACCCTTAAACCAAGCTTTCTCCTCTACGAAAACATCAACATTGTCTTTTATAGCATTTGTAACTATATTAGTTACCATCATTTTTGTATTTAACTTTTTCATTTTTCTTTCCTATTATACTTGATATTACCTCATGTAATAATTTTGTATCATCTACACAATATTTCATTAATTTATCACCAGACATATTAAAACAGTCATTAGCCTCACCAACATGTTTTATTCCTCTACCGAGTTCAGCTTTAGCCATATCATTCAGACCAAATGCTAATTCATGTTCTTCAAGATTGTTATAAAATGTGTTCATATCCATAAACTTAAAATTAGTAGGCAATTCAACCGTATATGTATAATTCCATATTTCTAATGGAGATGCCTTTTTATCATTCATGCCTGTTCTGTCTATAACGATACTTACGTCCTTGTCAGGGTATTTACTATCTGGATCTACCAAATGTCTAAGCGATACACCTAATGTCTCAGCACGTCTACTTATAGTATTTAAGAACGCATCTAAAAAGCTAACTAAAACATAATCATAATCTAAACTATCTAATGTTCTAAAGAAACTTTGTATCATAGATTCCTCATCAGGGAAATCTTTGATATTAAATATGAAAGTACTATCGCATGGGCTGTTATCTTTTACGATAACAAACCCATATAATGGACCGACACCTAAATTTTCTCTTATAACAGAATACTCGAAATCAATTGCTGCTATCTTACTATGTTTATTTACATCATACATTTAAACCTCTCTTAATTTATTTTAGAATCAGACATAAAACCTACCATTAAGGCCTTGAATGATCTGAATTCTGAAAGTTCTTCTTCTAATCTTTTACTGGTTATAAACAGTCCAATTGCGGCGATCACCTGGTTGCTAACTTTACCACTATAAATAGATGACCTAATGCTACTTTCGCTAACGCCTACTATCTTACCTAAATCAGCATATGTTAGGAGATAATCCTTGCACACCTGTTTTATTAAAGCTTTACCCTCATTGTTAATTCTAGGCTCCGTTTGTTCTGCAGTATCACTGTCATAGACATTATCTAGAAGTAGGGCCAATTTCATATTTCTACAATGCTTTACGCCAATACCATAATTTATATTAGAATAATCAAATTCATATTCTAGAATTTCATTACGCATAGTTAATAAGGTTAATAAGGCCTTTTCGTATGTCATTATTTGATGATTACCTTCATAATCGGATATTCCTACCATAATTGTTTTACGTAGTTTACTTCTTATCTTAAGTTTCAAGCAAACATTCTTACAATTTATGGATGATGTATATCTATTTATAGTAATGTATGTATATCCTGTGTTCGTTCGTTTCATACTTCGTCCATCTATTCGCATCTTATTTCTCCTATTTATTTACTTATCCCACTCATTTGAGTTTTCTTAGATTTCCTTATTTAAAATCTTAGTTACAATATTAGAACCAACTTCACCTTTTTTGTCATATACTAATCTAGTAAATACATCACCAACTGTTCCAGCTTGTAAGTAATCACTAGTTGAAATAAGACTACCTGCATATCTAATCTTTTCTATATTACCAGTAAAGTAAACCGTCTTCTTATCCTTATGAAACAAAGCATACGTTGCAACAGATGCCCACGCATGTGATTTATAACCAGGTATATGTATGATTATTACTTTAGCATTGTCTACTTTAGTAAGTATGTCATTCTTAGCCTCTTCGAGGCCGTCAAGATTATATGCTACTGATCTACGTTCTGTTTGAAGTTTACAATCATATGCATATTTAGCAGTGGGATCACGCTTATCATCAAGGCGTTCTTGCATCTCCTTTTTAATAGCTGAGACTTTACCAGATACTTTCGTAAAGAACTTATTAACAGATACTTTACCCTCTAGATTAGCTCTCTTAATCTCAGCTTCAAGTTCTTCCATTCTGGAAGCAGTACTATTTCTAATTGACGTTTGACCATAGTAGAATATGATGGCATCTTTAGGTTCTTTCTTACTAAGAGCCTCCTCACGCTGTTGATTTAGTTTAATAGCCAAATTATCTACACCAATATTATTGGCAATACTATGCGCTCTGAAGGTTAATGCTGCACCTTGTCCATCGTTTAAACCAGTTGGCAACATACCAGTTACTAAATAATTTATCCCGTAATACCCTTCAATAAGTAGAACTATTTCAAAGTCTGATGATTTAGTTTCTGGCTTAATTGGCATACTGAAAATTTCATGTAACTTAGTATAGATATTTATGAAATTATCATTACCAGGTAACGTCATTAGATCATTATGGTACACATCTAAATGTACCGACCCAATCATATTCTTGATGTCTTCAAACTTAATACCGTTATCAAATATTGAATCACCAATCTTAATAACGTTAACAACACATGTACCAGTTGTTTCATCCATACGTCTATTGTCATGCGTAGGTACTCTAAAGTAATTTTCTATTAGATCCAGTTCCATATTAAACTCCTTGTTTATCATTGTATTTATTGATACTACCATGTATCTACTATAATAATATACGATTGAAAATATTTTGAAAATAAAACTTTAATGGCAAACATATGCTTGATGAATAATAAGATAAGTAAATAAAAGGATAAAATATGGCTATTAAATTTAATGTACCAAAACCAAGACAGGCCAGGGTACTAATTAATATTGGTGCATCTTTTGACATCCCTACTGGATTTCCAGTTACTGGTGCTAAAGGAGAAACAATTTGGAATGGTGGAATCGGTTTAACTACTGGAGTTATTGGTAGAAGTAATAACTTTAAATCATCAATCATGCACTATATGATGTTATCTGCGGCTGATAAAATAGCCTATACAAATGAAACTTCAATGCACCTTTATGATACTGAGGTTACTGCTATACCTGAAAGGCTTGATGAATTAGGTCATAAGTTTGAGAACCTTGGTTCAGATATTGCTACAAGAGAAGACCCACCTTTGGTTATAACAGATAAATCACAATATGCTGCTGATGAGTGGTCTGCATTACTTAAGGACTTTTTAGCTGAAAAAGAAAAGAGTAAGGATTCTATTATAGACTATACTCCATTTAAAGATCCAAATACTAAGGGGATGCTTAGAACACAGGTTCCTACATTTGTTGAGATTGATTCACTATCTGAATTTGAAGCTGGTACTACTATAGAGATGCTTAATAAAAATAGAACAGATGATTCATCTACAAATACGTTGTTCATGAGGCAAGCTCTATTTAAAACCAAGTTCTTAGCAGAGTTACCAAGACTTACTACAAATAGCAATACATTCTTTTTCATGACTGCACACCTTGGTGAAGAGATAGCAATGGGTGGTGGTCCTTATTCTCCTGGTCCAACTAAGAAACTACAGTTCTTAAAAATGGGTGATAAGATTAAAGGTGTATCTGATAAGTTTCTATTCCTTATGTCCAATGCATGGTACGCGTCAGGCGTTACGGTATTAAAAAATCAAACAACTAAGTTACCAGAATACCCAGCTGATAATAAAGCGGAGTCTACTGAAACAGAGTTGCAGATAGTTAGACTCACGCAACTTAGAAGTAAATCTGGTATATCTGGCTATACATTAGATATAGTAGTTTCACAAAATGAGGGAGTTCTTCCTACACTTACAGAGTTTCACCAAATTAAAACGAATGGTAGATTTGGTATAAGTGGTAGTAATATCAGCTATAATTTAGATCTTCTTCCAGAAGTTAAACTTGGTAGAACCACAGTTAGAAGTAAGATAGATAATAATCCTTTATTAAGAAGAGCTATAAATATAACTAGTGAACTTGCTCAGTTACATAAATTTCATCCTAAGTTAGCTGAAGAAGAGTTATTATGTACTCCTATGGAGTTATATGAAGATATAAAGAAACTAGGTTATGATTGGGAGATATTGCTAAATAGTAGAGGTTGGTGGACTCCTAATAACTATAAAACAGAAATACCTTTCTTAAGTACTATGGACCTTCTTAAGATGAGAAAGGAAAGATATGTGCCTTATTGGTATCCAAAAGATAAATTAAAAGGAGACAAGTAATGTGGTTTATATCTAAAGAGATTATATTCTATATTAAATATAAAACCATGAAATTCATTACTAATTTAAATAATTATTTAACACCTAGATAATGTTAGTGGTACAGGAGGGTATCCTGGGTGTAGTTTGGACATAGTGCCCCATAAAGGGGTTAAAAGTAAAGTTAATAGATATCCTATAATGGAAACTAAATTAAACATTAATGAAATATAAAAGGAAGTTTAAATGGCTGTAAGTGAGAATTTTGGTACAGTAGATATGTCTACTCCTAAGAATATGGAGGTTAATAAACCAAAGGTTAATGCATTAAGCATTTTCAATACCCCAAGAGTTGAGGGTGAACCAGACCTAGTTGCAATTATAAATAAAGAACTATGTACAATTTATGGGGATGTTGCAGGCGCTATGTTTGTTAATAGTGCAGATATAGTAAATATAAAAGATCTCAATCCTATATCGCAACGCATTATTATAAATAGATGGTTTACTACAGCTCTATTTATTTATCGTTCTATAAATAATGATAAAGATGTTAATGAGATTTTGTTACATATCATTAATGACGGCACGGTTAACGAGTGGAAAGATCAACTAACCCTAGTTGTGATAGAATTCTTTAAAATAAGAAATGTTCTTGGTATAGCTAAAAGCTAGTTAATTTGATAATATAAAAAGGATTGAAGAATGAATGAATCTAATCATAATTTAAGATACGCTAAAGTATTAAACAATGAAGATGATAAAGTAGACAATAATAGAACAGTAGCAATTAAGGTTTTAGGTACAAGTCCCATTGTAGCAGGTGTTTATGTAGATAGAATAACTGGTAAAAATGGTTCAGATTATGGTACGTTAAGTACAATCAGTACAAATACACCACGATTGGATAAAGATCATAAGAACTTCTTATTTGACGACACCAAAGATGAAGAGGGTAATTTAAAATACCCAGATAGATTTAAATATCTTGGTGTAGCTCAGAGTATCATTAGTAAATTATATGTTACGATTTATTATGATAATCTATTTAAAGATATTCTTATTATTCCAGATATGGAAACACTTGGTACTGATGATGTAGGTATAGATTTTTATGAAAACAATACTATTACGTTAGTAGCATATAGTGTCGGTAGAGGTGATTTTAAAGAACGCCCAGAAAAGTCAATAATGCAACCTTTATATGTAGATAATACTGATGGTATACCTGAACCAGATAAGTTTGATAAAACAACTACATTGCTGGTATCTACATTTGGTTTAAGTATTAATTCTACATTAAGTAGTAGATTTATAACTTTGGATGATAATAATACCGTTAGTAGTGAAAAAGGTGTGCCTTTACAATATATTCAATTACCAAACAATGATGACATATTTGAAGATGGTACTCTAGTTGCTACTAATAATATGATACAACAATTTCATGATGGGCTATGTATAGATTATGTTGGTATGAAAAAAATAGAAAAAATAGTTATACCTATAGTGTTCTAGGAGAATGACATGGATAAAAAAAGAAAAGACGTTCAGGATTTTATCCTTAAGTATGTAAATAAGATAGCTCCTGGTGGTTACAACCAGGAGCTATATGAAGACTTGTTTAATAAGATGTCAGATAAACAATTTAAAGAGTTTATGCTAAAACTAAAAAATAAAGAGCTTACGATATCTATCATTGCTCCTGTTAGCGGTAGCGTTAAATTAGATACTAAGAGGAACTTTAAAATAGGCAGAGAGCTTGGTCATGAGTTCTTCCAACCGTTAGTTATAGGACCCAAAGGGAATAAAGCAGATGGGACTTATATACCTAAGTTTAAAACTCCTTTAAAATATCTAGTATTTGATCTACCTATAAGAAGAACAGCACAACTTCTAATGAAAGGTATATCTGTTGGTACAGATAATAACGTTATTGACTTAACTACTGGTCAAGTTACAGGTGATTCTAAATCATCCAAATTAACTAAACCCGAATTAGAACTTCTTGTTGGTATGGGTCTAAATAAAAGTATACTAGAGCTTATGAAGATAAGAGGTGGTGATTTAGGTTCAGCTAGAGCAGCCGATGCCTCTATAGCTAGAACAGGTATGGTTAGTCAAGATGCGATTGAACCATATGCCACAGGAGTTGTTTCTACAAAAACTCTTAACACTATGTTCAATGCTGCACATTTAACAACAACATTAAATAAATAACTATGTATGGGTATAACCCATACATAGTTATCTTTACTTCTTTTAAATCTTACCAACTAATGCAGGTGTAGAATCAATATTACCATCATTATTAACGAAGAATATAGTTTCATTATTCGTATTATGTAATGCTGTATCTTTGATATTAGATTCATCCATAGTAGTGACATCTAAATTATCTATCTCTGATGTGTGTTCCATCACAACCTCTGGTGTAAGGCTAGCTATAATCTCTTCTGTAGTCATACCTGACATAACTACATTAGATTCAGATTTAGTTCTAGAGCCATTTACTGTAAGCTCGGTTCTAAGTACCTCAACGCTATTATTTATAGCTACATTTCTAGCAAATATAGGAGGCTTGGACATATCTATTATATCTTTACCAACATTGAAAATGACATTAGTACTAACAGACTCCAACTGTTTATAATCTACTATATAACCTATGCCAGTATTTACGCTATTTGTTCTACCAGTTAATGATACATCAGTAAAAGGATTATGTAGTGCCTCATTAACATTAAAACTACCACCAATAGTTCTAGGTTTATACAGGTCAACCCCATACTTACCAACCTGACCAATAACGTTAAAATGCATCTCCTGTCTTAAACTAGGATCAACCCATTCCATCATCACTTCCACACTACGCTTGGTTATTAAGGTAATATATCCATAATCATTCATAGCCATTTTCAGGTTATCTTTCATATCATTTAACTTAGCACCTATATCAGGTTTAAATAAATCTAGATAAGAGTTAAACGTACCTATAAGTACCGAGTTAATATTGTCTGCATAGATTTTATCTTTTCTAAACAATGCATTATAATTATACAACATAAGTTTAGGAGGATCCATTCTAATATGACCATTTATACTACTTACTTCTGGTTCAGCATCTAAGAAACACCCGTAAGGTATATCCATACCAACAAGATCGCCATAGAAGTCCTCTAATGCCCTAAATACTGCAGTTTGAATACTTGCCAACCCTGGAGTAGTATTTGACATTAAACTATTGTAACGTAGCGATAGCCTATCATTATTATCATAGGTATTCATAAATTGAATAGTGTCAGAAGATAATGTTTTAACTATCTTAATAAACTTATCTAAGTCCTCACCTATAGTACTCTTACTGTAATAGAAACCAGTAAATCCGTACAATATAACATCTAAGGTTTTAATACAATCATATTTCTCATCAAAGTATAAATCAACGAACTGATTACTTAATAGCTCATCAATAGTAGACATACCATCATTGAAAAATATCTTACCAGTTTTATGTAAACGCGTATTCATTACTTTTACAGCACTATTAAGCATCATATCATTTGTATTTGTAGCTAAATTCCATATTAAAGAATCATATACATTTATGCTGTTTATATATTTATGCATATCTTCTGTTTCTATAATGGTTTCTAACATAGGTCTAGACTTTATCAATCTTTCAGCATAATCTTCATAATAGTCACTATGAATTAAATCATGGTTTAACTCATCTACAGTTATATCATGATTTAATAATGATGTATAAATATATGTTGATACTTTAGGATTATCTGAACCAGCTATTTTGGCTAATAATTTAATTACAGTAAGTGCAGCTTGTTTACAATCCATATCATACGAATAACCTGTATTAGGATCAACAAAATTTAAAGTATTTTTATAAGTATTATCAAAACTTAATTTAAAGAATGTATCTAGTATAAGTTTCAAAGATACTTTTTCAGTAACAACGAAATTTTTATCTATCTTTACTTTAAACGTTTTGGTAAGCTGGGTATGTAAAACATTACTTTTTAATTTGGTGTCCAGTGTATTATCATATGCACTAGTATCTTTTATTACCATATCATTATCTACGAACTTATCTGTAAACTGTTTCAATAATAAAGATTTACTGCTAAGATCATCAGAATCATCCAATATATAATGTTCATTTACAGGTTCTGATATAAACCTATTTACTTTTTTATCGTAAGATGGCTTACTCGGATTATGCTGATTGAATAAATCTAATTCGGGTAGAACACTTATCATATTTACTTTAGCAACACCTATATGATTCTCAGTTAATATCTTTTGTAATATTATATCAAGTAACTTATTGTTACCAATATGTTTACGTATATATTTCATATTCTTATAAAGCCAAAACTGTGTCTCTTTACTTAAAATCTTTATATCTACATTTATACCATAATTAGATCTAAAGAAACTATCTACATGGAAACTATGTGTTTCAGATGTAAATAGAAGATCAGCTCTTATATTTATTGCTTTAAGAACAAGTTTAGTATATAAAGTGGCAAGTAGTGTTGGGTTATATAAATTATCTATTAAAGCGTAATCGGATATATTCCATCTATAGAAGTATCCTATAGAAAACTCATTTAATTTATGAATAAGTGTCGTTTCTTGCTCTTCAACATATGCTGGACTAAAAGCCAATATAACACCATCTTTAGATTCTATGGTTTCCTCTTTATCTATAGCATATATAATACCTTTTATTAATAACTCATCATCTGGATAGGAATCTATTAGATTATCATAAAACGTATCGAACTTAAGTAGCTCCCTTAGAGTAACCTGATTTTCTTTTAATAGTTCTATAGTTAACTTTTTAACTGAACCATCTTCAATGAGCGTAATATTTATTAAGCTATTTAAATCATGATACTCTCCAGATATATTTTTGTAATATTTCCATGTGTTTTTATTTCTTGGATCACCTCCTAAAATAGAAGTACCGTATTTCATTACTAGTTCATTATTGATCTGCACTGCAGAATCACGACTATGAACAATCATACTCTTTATTAGACGTATGTTATCTGAAATATAATTTGTAGTTGCAATCATTTTTTTCTTTCCTTAATATATTTATATAAACCAAAATAAAGGACTTTATACATGTCAAATAAAATAGAAGCCAAACTACCATCAGTTATAAATAAAAACAAGAATCTGGCAGCATTGGTAAGTAAATTGAACACAGATAATCGTACTAACGATGAAAAGAAAGCTATAAAAGTTTCAGGTCTGCCAGATATATCTAATTCTATAAAAGATAAGATAGCAAACAATGAAACTATAGTAAAGTTGTTCCCTGACATTGAGTTAAGTATACAGATAATGGTATCTTCAATCTTGGCTCCAAATGATATGGGTAATACTAACCTAATTTATTCTGCAGATGGAATTGATTTACCAACTGATGTAAAAGCGGGTTTATTAGAGAATATTAAAACTTATGTATCAAGTAACTATAAACTTGAAGATAAATTAACAGATATAATAAGAGAAGCACTATTTACAAAGGGAGCATATATAGAAGCTGTTATACCTGAAGCATCAGTTGACAGCATGATTAATGCAAATGATGTAGATGATGTACCTTCTTTAGAAAGTTTGGTAGATGGTAACCTAAATAATTCAACTTTAAAGATATTTAAAGAAGATAAAGAAAAGAGATTTACGTATTCTTTAGAAGATATGGATCTTAGTGTTGCTAGAGATAGGAGTGCTGCAAATGTAACATTAGAGGTAAGTGATGAGGATTTAGGTATAGCAGTTACAGATAACTTTGCTATATTAGGTGCAACTGTTAAGATGGCTAATATTGTTAGAGATAAGGTTAGTTTGGAAGCTCTAGACAAATCCATAGATAACGATGATGCGGATTTCTTCAATAAGTTATTTAAACCAACTCCTATGCATAAAGATGCTACAACAGTAACAGTATTAACATCTGATGAAACTGATAGAGCATCTGTAGGCAAACCCCTAATAATGAAGTTACCAGTAGAAGCTACTATACCAGTATATATAAGTGGTGATGCAACTAAGCACTTGGGTTATTTTGTATTACTAGATGAAAAAGGTGTTCCTGTTGTTAGTGGTTCTGACTGGTCTATTGACGAAAAGGAATTAGATCAAACACAACAAAAGAAAGCTAAAAGTATAATTGATAAGGCATCTGCTGCAATAAACGGTTATAGTAAAAAGAACCCGAAGATGGAAAATATTGAAGAGATTTATGGACATATAGTAGATCAGAGACTTAAAGCAAAATTAGCAAATAGTTTATTAGGCGACTTAGCTGATATAAGTGAAGACAACAGTGAAGCATATAGAACTATGCTAACCAGAGTTTTAGCTAAACAAAAGACAAAGATACTTTTCATACCATCTGAACTAGTAGCCTTCTATGCATTTAAATATAGGGATAATGGCACAGGCGAATCTTTACTTGAAACTATATCAGTATTGTCGAGTATTAGAGCCATACTATTATTTGCTAGGATAATGGCCAATATTAAGAATTCTGTTACAACGACTGAAATAAGTGCTACACTAGATGAGAAAGATCTAGACCCCACTAAAACTATGGAAAAGATCATCTCTGAAGTTATGAAAAGTAGAGGTACCCAAATGCCTATAGGTGTTACTAGAGTAGAGGATCTCGTTGATTGGACTAAAAAAGTAGGTTACAAGTTTAACTTTAAACATAGTAGTTTACCAGATATGGATATAAGTACTAATGAAGAAACTACTTCTAAAGCCATACCAGACTCCGATTTAGATGAAGATATTCGTAAACAGATATTAATGTCTTTCTCGTTACCTCCAAAGGCAGTAGAAGATGGTTATGATAGTGATTTTGCTACTACTATAGTACAAAATAACCTACTATTTACAAAAAGGGTTATGATGCAACAAGATATACTTATGCCCTTAGTTACTAAACATGTTCGTATATTATTGAAAAATGATATGGATATCTTCAATGCTATTAAAGCATCTATAGAAAAAAATATCAAGCCTATAATAAGAACTCTTAAGAAGAGTAAAGATTCTATTATAGGTAATAAAAGGATAAATGAAGATAAACTAATCAATTGGTTAACTACAGCTTATATTAATAATATTGAAATTAGGTTACCTAGAATAGAAGAACATGAAACAGACAACATGAAAGAAGCCTTCGATAACTATAAGGAAAGTATAGAAGACTACATAGAGATATTCTTTAGTGATGAGGCTCTTCCAGAAGAGTTGGCTGGCGAGTTATCTGGCAGAATGGAGGATTTTAAAATGGCTATGCAAAATACATTTTTAAGAAAATGGATGGCTGATAATAACTATTTACCAGAAGCGCTTAATTCAACAACATTAGATAAAGATGGTAATCCTGTATTTGATGTATATGGCAATTATGAGACTTACTTAGATTCATTCTCTAAGGTACTTATTCCATTTATTAAAAAGAACAATAAGTTAAAGGAGACAATAGATAAGAAGCTAGCTAAACTAGACGGTGATGGTGAAGCAGATGACAATGACGATTATGAATCTGATAACGACAATGTTCAAGATGATGATCCAGATAACAGCGGTGATGATGATGGAGCCGAAAATGAACCTAACGGTGATGGTGGAGATGGAACTGAAATCGAAGATGAACCTAACGGTGATGGTGGAGATTCTGAAGCAGATCCAGTTGAAGCAGAAAAAGAATAGACCTACTAACATGCTTTCGCATGTTAGTAGATTTCTATTTTGACTTGAGTCTATTAAGAATTTCTTTTAATAACCCTTCTCATAATTCTAGTGAGGTCTTCAGAACTTAATTGTTCTGACACATACATATTAGAAAGATCCCAATCATGCATGCCTAATCCAGGTTGATTAACGCCAAGATGAAACCCACCATTAGGCGCTGAGTATCTAATGTGGTCATTATTTCGGGCACTATAACCAGGACGTATGTTAGTGTTACGCATATTATCATACACTGGTCTAGGAATTGGACCATATTGATTATGCGGGCAACCGTATTCCATTTGATCAACAGCAGCTTTCCCTCTAATAACATCTATAAGTTCAGGAATTATAACGTCATCAAGAATTGGTCTACCAACTCTGAAGTTTGAGAGTATACTATTTAGAAGTAATTTCTTTCTTGGGTCATAATTAACCTGACGTCTTGAGTACTCCATGAGTCCATTTAATGCAGTTTCAAGCTCTCTTAAATTCATTCTATCTATGATTTGAACAGCATGTTTAAATTCAGTAAGTACTGTAGCTTCCATATCTTGTTTAGGTTTAGACCCCTTCTTAATAATTTCTAGAACTGCATCGTGTAAGTTCTTTATGATCTCATTTGTGTATTTATGTTTAGGCTTAATTCTTCTAAGAATAGTCCCAACTATATTATAATATATAATACCAGTTGGAATTCCAGTTTCAACGAAACCTCTAAGTTCAGTCTCAAGAGTAAGAAGCTCTTTATTAGGTAAATTACTAATTAATGTCATGCAATCAGCGACCATAGCAATTGCCTCAATGGCCTCCTTGCCATTTTCACCAGTATTAACTACAGTCTCATCTTTAGATTTAACTCCATCTTTAGGTGTTTCATGTTTATCATCATGCATAGCTTTCATAGATTGATCTAATAAATCCGCACCCTTAGCAGCACATTCATCTTTACTCTTTATTTTACCAGTTTTAAACACCTCACTATACATATCAACAAGGGTAGTAAATAATTCATCTGTTAAATCTGGGTCAATATCCATAACTGCATCTTTCATATCTTCATAAGATATAGTACCTTTACTATAGTTAAATAGGATTTTATTTAAATCTATATCTACACTAAACGGTTTATTCCCAAGTTTAATACTAAAGATTCTATCTGCGTCGTTAGGCGCTCTTAGAGCAGTAAGTACATTCCCTTCATTAGTTATTTTACTTATAATAACCATGTCTAATATGGACTTGCCGTAACTATGTTCTCTTAAATCTACCTTACGTAAGTCTATGTATGTCGGTTCTCTAGTGTCAGACATAAGACTCGTTTTCTTCACAATACCACTCATAGCGTTAAATAATACAGTATTAGCCATAGCTAATATAGCTTTACTATCGGGTATAGCACCATTGCCAGCAACATTAGGTAAACTCATTCTACTTCTAAAAGATACTGCAAAGATTGGACCGATAGAGTGACTAAAACTTTTACCATTATCAGATCTAAATGATAATGATGGTTTAAGTCTGTAGAACGTGTATTCCCCTTCAAACGCTATGATCCTAATAGAATCTCTTTGAACCTTAACGTTATCCATTAAGAACTCGCTAGTTTTAGCTTCATCAGTTGTTGTTGTAGTAACATGACAATTACCCTTTGGATCAATGTAATCAAACGCTGTGTCAGAAGAAGTAATTGCAGTAGCACCAGCTAAATAAGACATGCCTGTCGCTTGTAGTTTCGTAAAAACTGATTCAATGTTGTTTATATAAAATACCTTAGTGTTGTTCATAATATTTTCCTTTTATATTTAAAGTGTGTTGACATAGTGATAACCTTTTAGGTTATCACTATGCTTCTTCTATTGTATAAGAAGCATTTAGCTTCGTCTTGTAGATTCTATATCTTTTGCCCTCATCAGACATTAAGATCATCTGATTTGATCTATCAAACTTTGCCTCATCAGCAATAGTAGTAACCAAATCATCTATCAGTGGGGTTAGTTCACTCCTGATATATTTAACAAGTCCTTTAGAAACATCTAAAAGCTCATACTTAATATCTTCATCAGATGTATATATTAAAGTCTTTCTAGTAGCATAATACATTGGACCAACTTTAACGCCAACTTTATTATCTTCATGTTCTAGGTTTTTAACGTCATTAGCACCTACAGTTAATGCAGTGAAGATGTCACTAAGAACAGCATTTCTAATACCTTTTGATCTAACATCATTCATCTTATCAAATAAGTCTTTAAGGTCTGCTATATCATATATGAAATCATCGACCGTTATACCGCTACCTATACTCGCTCTAAATGTAACATTAACCATCTTTGTAAGAGTATCATTTATCTTATTAAAGGCTTTAGAGGTAAGTTTTCTATTTACATTAACCATACTTTTAATATGCTCAGCTAGCTCTATTAGATCTTTAGATTTTAGAACCATATCTGCAAATATATCATCAGTTGCATCAGTAGTTACCCTATTTATCATATATGTATCAACCACAATAAATTCCATAGCAATGTTACTATAGTTTATTTCACTTTCATTAATCATATACTCTATATCAGTAACCATATCGCTTACACTATATACGACATTTGGTTTTTCACGATTAAAGATTTTTAACTGTGTATCATCAGCTTTGCTTATATTTGCCTTAACTATAAGATTGGCATTGTTATACACAGATGCATGTTCATTAAAATTCACCATATCCTCCTTTTCTACTACTTTATAAGAAAAGTATTTATCTGCCATATCAACCTTGATACATTTTTGATTTTCTAATGTAAGATAAGGAAATTCATTACCTTCAATAGGTATACGTTTAACCTTAACTTCTGGTTCTTTAGCAACATATGTCTCAGCAGTCTTCGTTTGCATGCTGTTACCGCCATTTATATAATTAGGCGTTTCATGTTTATCATCGCTAAAACGGTCACTAAAAGTGTTTCCTGATGTAACATTAGCTTTATTCATATTTGTTGCATTAAACATACTACCACCCATGTTGCCAGTATTTACATAACCACCTTGATTACCAGCAGCATTATATCTATTAGTTGTTGGCATATGCTGTCTATGTATAGTTCTGTTATTAACAGTAGCATTCATAGTTCCGCCGTACATTGGCTGTTGCATGCCAGTATTCATATTTTGGTTACCCATATTGTTGTAACTATTCTGATTACCAGCATTTAGGTACATACCACCTTGTTGCTGTTGCTGCGATGCCATAACTTGTTGCGTATATGTATAAAGTTCAGTCAATGCTGCTAATTGCTGTTGCTGTTGTCCAGTTAACTGGTAACCCTGATTATACATATTTTGCAGCTGTGTTAACTGATTAAACTGTTGGTCTGTCATTAATTGTTGGTTCATTATCTCTCCTTATATAATGTAGATACTGCGTGTACCTACATTAATAATATATGTATAACATAAGTTCTAAACTTATACTACATAACCTCATCTATATCAACTTCTATTTCAGAATCAATAATTTTCTTATCTTCAACTATTTTACCGTTAAACATCTTATCCAATAACATAATTGTTTCCATTATATCATCTTTTGGCTTTGGTCTACCTGTAGCCATGTCTAATGTTATGAAAGGATTTATTCTAAGTTTAGGCGTTGGTGCTTTCTTAGATAAATAAAGTATGCTCCCCATGAATAGATCTGGTCCAGTTATAGATCTTGTTGCTTTTGGAAATACGGCTGATTTATTTTTGGTAACATTTTTACCACGCTCTTGCAGTTCTAAAACTGAGGTTACCTTATGATACTTATTGTCACCAGCGTTATCCGTTAGAAGTAAAGTTATGTTCATACTAGCACTCTTTACTATCTGAAAAATCTTTCTTGGCGATAAATTATGATTAAATATTCGTACAACTTCATTAACATTAAGATCTTTCTTAACGCTCTTTCTGGTCAGTTCGAATATAGTTTTATTAACACCTAGTATAATATCATACAATATATAGTAAAGAACATCAATGTACCTGTTAAAGATATTATTGTTGTATGATTTACTATTAAGCAGCCATTCACTATACTTACCAAGTATTACCGCTAATAAATCAAAGAAGTCATTGACTATAATATTTATCTCTGCTAATTTGGTCATGATCAAACTATCTATATATGATTTTAGTGATATGAAGTGATCCACTATATCCATATATATTCTGTCTGCACTATAGTTATTTTTAAATATGATTCTACCTAACAATAACTTCCAGTACATTTTTTCATTGCTAACGTCATTACTATTAATAGCGTCAGCTAACTCTCTTGCTTTACTAGCACTTGCATCTAATGTATAAATTAGACCAACTACCATATTTTCAACAAATGGGTTATCTGAACCTTTTGGAATTAACACCTTTACATCATGACCAATATAATTATTTTCTTTAAGACTTCTTGGCTTTAATCTAGTAGATTCATAAATAATGTAATCTTTTTTATACTTTGTAAGATCTTCCTCATATGTTATAATTGGTTCAATACCACTATACTTCTTAAACGCATCTTTCATACCATATTCTGCCAATAGATATAACGCTATAGGAGGAACAATGCTGCCTAGATCATCTTTTATCCCTCTTGTAGTGGTTCTATAAATAGTAGAAGATATAACCTGACCAGATATCTTATGCCCATCTTTAATTACATTCCTGTTACTTCTTTTAAAGATAAGTTTATCTCTAAGTAATCTGATAAACACCTCCTTTTCATTAGGACTCACTACAGTATCAGAAAGAACAGGAACAACGTGATATAATGTATCTGATATATGCATCATACCACCATCATCTAAAAATGGCATATATAAGTATCTCTTAGGCAACTTCGCCCCATTATAACTAAAGAGTAATTCTATTTTGTATAGGTCTGAAACTGCTATATCGTAATTAATTCTATTATTGCCAGTTGTAAATAAGGTATCATACTCTTCTTTTGGAGATAAAACCCTCCAACCATGATATTCCAACTTAGGTGTTGCTGACCTCATACTGCTTTTGATAATGGCATCTATATATTCTGGCGCTGATTTAACAGATTCTGTAGCTAATCCATTAACAACATCAGGATTGAATGAGGGTGTTACCTCATCCATCATGGCACTTAGGACATCATTCATTTCTACTCCTTTTACTACTATTTCATTTAACTCATATAACCATAATTTTTATTTACATAAATTCATCAAAATCCTTAAACACTATAGCATCAGCAAGATCTTTTAAATTATAATAAAAATAGTTAGTTGTTTTAACAGCAACAATATTAGATCTCCTACTAAACCAATCATGGTTAAAATCGATACCTAAATATTCAGCCCTCTTTTTTTCTTTCTTCATATATGCATCTGCTATAATACTATATATATCAAAACGGGTCAAAGCTTTACCATTGTTAAACTCTAAACTAGTAAGTACCTCATCTCTTATATTAATTAATCCATTTAGCTCTTTCTCAATATTATCTGTCATTTCAGTTAACAAACTTGCAACAACATGAACTTCATCCTGAACAGTAAGACCAGCTAACAGCACATCATCTGTTGCAACACCCATTGCCAATGCCATATTGACATATGATGACGTTAAGTTACCAAACATGTGTGTTTTAGAAATACCAGTCTCTTTAGACCAGTCTCTATCTTTAAATATTTTTATCTTAGTTCTCATTTCTGAGATAGCCAACCTACCATCTTCTATACTAGTTATTTTTCCCATTTACTTTTCTCCTTGCTTTTAATAGCTCTTTCTTAAATTTACGCTTGTCCATACAGTCCCAACACATAAGTCCCTCTTCAAGACCATGATAGAAACAAACTTTATTACCTCTTACCTCAATTATATTAGGAGGATAACAACTATAGAACATTGGAATGTAGTTATGACTATCAAGTATATCTTTATTACTAACCCCATACTTATTGGTTTTACCTATTTCATCTAACATCTTAAGAATGGTTTCACCTGCAGCACACTTAGCAGTTTTACATATAGTCTCTGTCGTTGAGGTCAAGCTATTAAAGAATGCAAGATCATCCATTGCACGAATGCTAGCAAGCTCACCACGTTTAAATCCACCTTTGCACATAACATCAATAGCACTACCAGTTTGTAAATGCGGATTATTTTTATCTCTACGCTCTGCATGCTCCATAGCACATTCTATTTCTGTTATAAGATCTACTAACTGATTCTCTCTAGGATCATTTGTAGGTAGGTATTTATGTTGGTATTCAACTGTTATACTAAATATATCTGATAATGATTCTAATTTATATAACTCAGTCTCTAAGTTAAATAATAAACCAAAACGTTCAGTGTAGCTTCTCAACTTTTCTTTATCAGACATAGTTATTTGCTTATGTTCTTCCCATGTTCTAGGTTTACTATTAATGTTTAATTTATGATTTTCCATATTTATCCTTTTTATATAAATGATATTATTGTTTTAAGTATGGTTGCAACCATACCAACTCCGTTAGCAATATTCTTAGATCTTTCTCCTTTTAATCTTCTTTTATGTAACTCAGCATTACGTCGTTGTTCCATTATTGAATCTATATAGTCCAACCTACCTTTTAATATAGTTTGTTTATAACTAACATATTTCATATCCTTATCTATTTCAGCTATCTCTAACGCTGTTTTATATTTAAGCTCTTCCAATCTGAATGCATGCATACGTTTAAATTCTTCATTATTTAATTGTGTTTCAGATAACTTTACTTTATTTTCTTCTATAATAACTTTACTTGTAGCTATATTTAATTTGGTGTCCTCCATTTGTAGTTTTATATCACCATTATATTTAGCTGCAGATTCATTATCATATATGCCTAACATATCTAATTCATCTATAGTATAACTGGTACGATCACTTAGAACCTCCCCATCCTTCTTCAGAATCACTTTTACCCCACTTGGTTTAGTTTTACTCGGGGTAGAAATTAAACGTTGTATAGAGCTTCCTATAGGCATATAATAAGCTTTATATGGATTATCATTATCTACTATATCTATAGATATAGTAGTTGGATGCTCATCATTAAGTATGTTCTTTCTTTTTATAGTTTCTATATTTAAATCAGACTTAGGATGCTTTATTATATTAGTAGGAACCCCTTTTGTAATAATTAGGTCATTATTAGGAATATATAGATATTTATAGTAATCCAATTCTTTCTTTGGTACGTATGTAATTATCCTTATCACAATGTTATTACTTTCTGTACAATTATGTATCTTACTTTCTATCTCACTAACTGTTAAACTAGATAAATCTGATAACGTTCTATAATAATCTACGAGCCCCACTGTATCTACAGCAGTAACATCATAGATAGAATACCTTTCTACTATATAGATACCTGCACCATGATTATCATCTACGTCTTCTTTAGATAAATAGTTAAGACCAAAAGATGTAACATCATTATACTGCCTTATTGGTAGAACTATATTCCTATTATCTACAGTATATACATTATTACCCATAGTACTAAAAACATGTCTGGTATAATCTGGTCTTGCATAGTGTTTATTTTTAGCTATGTTATCATCTATATATCCATTATTTAATTTCTTTACTTTGAATATTGCATCTGAATATTGTTCTTCTGGCGCTTCAAAAACTCTGTTAGTATCTGAAACTGGTGTTAGTGGTACATTCATTTTTACTCCTTAAATTACTTAGCATACTCATACCTATATCTGCTTAAGCAGATATAGGTATGAGTATATTACATTAATAATATATGCTTATAATAAATTAAAGAACAAAAAACATTTAATGCTAGCAGGTAGTGTCTCACTAATATTAAAGTTGCATGCGTTTATTTCCACGGTAATTTGAAAAAGAAAAAAGAATAGAGGATCGCTACGTTATTTTGCTAACGTATGTCCCCTATTTATGGTAGTATCCTATGTATGCATAGATAATCTATCTATGTCATATAAATAATATATATGTAGAAAATCTTCTAAACTCATTATCTTCTATTTAATAAGGTGGAGGCATAAAAGAGGTCGTAACATGACATGGCTAAGACCATGTCATGTTACTGTATCTAAGTGCATTGGGTATTTACTTATCGCTTTTGAAACTACCTACTAAACTGTTTTAATGTTTTTAGTAATTTTACCTAACGAATCTTCAATTCCAGAGATGTTAACTACTGACATGATCGGTAGTTGTGGTACATGTAAGAATCTTGGTAATGTAGAAAGTTCTCTAACAATATTACCACCTCTATTTGCAACAACATCTAGTGAAACTTCTGGAGACCAGAAACATACACCAAACCCAAGTGGGTTAACTTTTTCATTTTTAGTAGAACCAGTATCACCAAATGTAATAAACATTTTACCAGCAACTAATGGATTCATTGTAGTAGCAATATGAACATCAAACTCTGAACCAAGATCAACTTTACCAGAACCATTTGTAAGATATTGTGCAGTTCTGCTATCTGTACCTATAAGTACTGAAGTTTTACCAGCAGTTCCACCATTAAGAACTTTACTTGCAACAGCATAATTAGAATCAGTAAACATTTTAATAACTTCATCTTTGATTTTACCAACAAGCGTACCTTTGATATCTTCCATTTTCTCACCAGATCTAACTGAATCAACATTGTTAGCAACATTTAAGTTAGTTTCATTGTAGTATGCATCTACAAAGAATCTTGATACACCAAGGATTGCAGCATCTTTAACATTTCCATTTGCAGTAATTTGTCTTAATGTTTCAGAGAACATTACAAGAGCGTTTACGGCTTCAAGAGACATTTTAATACCTGTGAATGCAATTTGAGAAGCAAGGTATGTAGCGTCATTATCAGTATCATTAGAGTTACCAATAGTTTTAAGAATTGTAACACCTGATCTAACTGGAACAGTATAGATTTGGTTATGAATATCAACACCAACTAATTGACCTCTTTGTCTAATATTAGAGTTAGTTGTGTAAGCTTCAACAGAGTAAGCTCTTGGTTTACAAGTTTCAATAACTGCAGCAATTGCTTTGTAGTTTTCATCATCTTCTTCAAGAATGTTTCCACCAGCATCTAAGATCTCTACTAATCTAACTGAAGATGCATATAGAGCGATATCACCAATATGTGTATTACCATCACCATGTAGTACTAGCTCTACTCTAACAGTATAGTTTTGTGCAAGTTGTGCTAAGATAGCTGAACCAGCTCCATCCCATTTTTTAGTAGCAGCAGTATTTAAAATCATTGCATCTGTTGTAAATGCCATTGAGATATCTTTGTTATGATCTTGTGTGCTATGTGTAAAGTTTGAATGTGGTAACATTGCAATGTTGAATTTGAAAGTTTCAGTAATTTCTTTATCATCAGCATCTTTACCAGTAAGATCAAAGAATACATCTTTAACTTGCACTCTTCTATCAAGAGCATCAGTATTATCCATAACACCTTTAGCAAGTTGTGCATCAGTTTGCGAAACACCTAATAGAGAAATAGCTTTACCCATTTTCAATGGAGCAGTTGTAATCTTCTCACCTTTTTCAGCATTAACAGATTTAAGATCAGCAGCAAGTACACCTTCAGCTTCTTTTCTAAGAACAGGAACAAGTAGGTTTTTATCTACAGATAAAATACTTGGATCATGGATTGCTTTAACGATTGATTTTTTGTTAAATTTACCTTTATCAGATGCGCCAGAAGTGCTTCTTGTAACTTCATCATAAAGATTGATAACTCTAGCTTCAATAGATGCACCAGAAGTTGTTGGATCGATTGTAACTGTTGGGAAGAATAGTTCACCAAATGCATCTTGTTTAGAAGCAAGTAAATTATATATAACAGAGAAATAAACTGCAGAGTTTAAAGTTTGACCATCAAAAGATTCCATAGAGATATTATCCATATCCACCATATCTTCAAGACCAAGAGCATCACCATCAACTGTACCAACTACATTTTGCGCAGTAACAGGTTTTAAAGAACCTAGGTTTTCTCTAGCAGCAGTAGGGTCCATTGCAAGACCAGCAACAAGTTGAGCAGCCTTAAGTTGTGCAGCAGTTACCTGACCAGCATCCATACCTTCAGTAGAGATAACCGTATCAATAGTATTTTTCACTATCTCATTAAGAGATTCTAAAGAAGCGTTTGCAGTTTGTGCAGTAGCAACATCCATTGATTCAGAAGAGATTACAACCTGTGCAATTTCTGGTCTGTTTGTAAGTCCATGTACTGTAAGACCTGATTTTATTCCATCTACTAGTGTAGCAATTTGATTTTTATCCATAAGGGATCCTTTGTATTATTTTGTTTTGTTTAAAATTAAAAATTTCTTAAAATGTCTACCATCGTATATATCAGTAGGTTTAAAATACTTAAATGCAAAATTAATTATTTCATTAATAAGATCTTTTTCAAGCCCCTTATTATTGAATTTTATAAAATTACTAAATCCTTTTTTAAGGATCACATAGATAGTATTATTTTCATATGTCAATAGAATAGTACTTTTGATATCAGTATTACAGGTTTTACCTAAGCTTAAAGAATCAACTACATCTTTAGCAGCTTCTATAGTCTTGCCATTGCTCATTCTGCGAATATCACTACTGAAACCATCAGTACCAGAATCAACAAACATATACTCCTCGATGAATCTATTTATAGCAACAAAATCACTTATATCCATCTTAGCCATCTTATTAAGCTTACAACTGGTGTCATTTATTTTAGTTATATCATCGCTTAAAGTGGTCATGTCAATGTTGTTTGCATCAAGCGATTGTTTAATGTACCATGGTACAAATACCACTTCTATCTCATTATTCATAGAGTTCTCCCTTCTATTATAGTTTTATAAATGTAAACTATAAAGATTAACAGCTTATAGCAATTAGACCTAACCATCGCTTCATGCATACTCCTTATAATTATTTATTTACTCATTAAAATTGACTATCTTACGGCATTTTATAATAAGTATCATAAATACATTTACCTTTAAAAATCTTTTTGATTATTATCAATATCTATGATAAGAATAAATAAAAGGAACCCTAATGCAAAAAATAGATATAATCTTTAAATCAATAACTTTATTATATAGAGAATCATTTATACAAGATAATCCCAATAGCAGTAATGATTTAGTTAGAACAGTAATGAAGACTATTGTCACTGATGGCAAGTATATGATGATGGGAGGGAGTAGTGATGTTACTGCTAATCTTAAAAAATTTACATTGGATTTATGCAATAATAACGATAGGCCTTTTGACAAGGAAATGATTAGACAATCAGTTGCATTAATACTTGGTGAAAATACTAATACCTTAGATATCTTAATGAGAACTATAAATGAGGATTTAGAAACTAATAAATTAAATAGAGTTATCTTAACATTAAAAAGGTATCTTAATAATTACTATAAAGAGTATCAGATTTCAGATATCCTAAGTAATGCTCACTATAGATTTAAGAATAATAGATCTGGTATAAAAAGTACTAATGATTTTATTAACAACATGGTTAGTGCTTTAGAATCGCTAGAATTAACGACTAAAAGCAAAGACCCAGCTATAGCGAATGAGATAGATCTTGGTGACGATAAGTCATTAGATGAAGTTATGGAAGCGGTTAAGGATGATGGTGTTGCCACAAGTAAATTAAAGACTGGCTGGCAAGCATTAAATAGGATGACTAGTGGTGGATTTAAAAGAGGTGAGACGGTAACAGTTGGTGCTTTACAACATAAGTATAAATCTGGTTTTACGTTAAGTTTATTTGCACAACTTGCAGTATACAATAAACCACAGATGTTAGACGAAACTAAGAAACCACTTATGTTACTAATAAGTCTTGAAGATGATATGTCCAATGTTGTTGATTTCTTATATAGATACCTATATAATAATGAACATAATGAGTTACCAGATTTTAGTAAGATAACCGCTAAGGAAGCTTCTAAGTATGTTCAGGAGAAACTGGGTGTAAATGGTTATCATGTGAAGATGCTTAGAGTAGATCCAACGGCATGGTCGTTTAAACATTTATTCAACAAGATAATAGAGTATGAGGCAGCTGGTTATGAGTTACATAGTTTATTTATAGACTACCTAAGCATGATACCAACTATAGGCTGTATAACAACTGGTCCTGGCGGTACGGATCTTAGAGATCTATTTAGAAGAGTTAGAAACTTCTGTGCAGTAAGAAAGATATTGCACCTTACACCACACCAACTTAGTACTGAAGCTAAACAACTTATTAGAAATGGTGTACCTGATGCTACATTCGTTAAAGAGATATCTGGTAAAGGTTATTATAGTGGTAGTAGACAATTAGATCAAGAGATAGATTTAGAGTTATATATACATATAGCTAAAATAAATGGTAAACCACATTTAACAGTACAAAGAGGTAAACATAGGGGTGCTCCTATATTAGATGAAAAGTTCCATTATTTTGCACTTCCATTTCCAAAACGTGCACCTATACTTGATGATGTTAATGGTGACGATACATCCTATAGTCCTGATGGCGGTTCCGATGACGGTGGATTTGAATTTTAAGAAAGAAAAAAATATATGCTTATAGTAAGACATTAGTCTTACTATAAGTTAGCTCTTAATAAACTATTAGAATATATTTGAGGAATTATGTTCTTTCTTCATCAACTCTAATCCTAATTGGCTTCATACCCGCAATATCTTTGGTACGTTCATTTGTATAACTAGTCATAAATTCAATATCCAACTTTCTTGTCTTTACAGCTAATCTGTACTCTATCTCCTCATCATGCGGTCTAGATGCCATTCCATCAAATGGACACTTTATATACATCTTATTACCGAAGTCTTTACAAATTCTTGGCCTATGCTCATATACAGAACATTTATCATTTTCTAAAAAGATACATTTATCAGCATCGTTTATTGCCTTGGTACCTTTACGTTTAATCATATAAGAACCAGGAATATTTGATTCAACAAGTTTAAGTTTTTTGAACTTAGATTTATAATTCTTTTTGAGTATTCTGAGCTCATTCTCAGTAAAGAGTACATTTGCACCACAGCAGTCTCCACCGCAGTTGTTACAAGGCAATTGTGGGTTTTCAACTTCGACATTTCTCATGTCCTCTAATATTTTATCTAACATGTGTATCCTTTTTTATTTACTACTTATATTATATATGATTGAAAATAAGTGGATTCCAATGAAAGGATATAAATGTATGACTTTTTAGATATACTTGTTCCTACTGCGTTCTTAATGCCTATGGCGTTAGTATTTATTAATAAGAAAAGAGTACGGTGTACCAATCCTAGATGTAATGGTATAATGGAGAGCTTTATACACATAGGAAATGGTGTTAGTTCTACTCCAGATAATATACATTTTAAATGTAAAAAATGTGGTAAACAGATACAATGTTAGTATAGGTATGGACTTAAGTCCATACCTATACTATCTACCTATTCTCATGTTATCGATAACTTTACTGAGTAGTTCTGTAGTAAAATCAGATCTAAACATCATAAATAGTGAGCTATATAATGCAACAAAACCCGTTGTTTCAATTATAGTTGGATCCATATTTTTCACAATTGTGAATACGTATACCCCTACAAATATGAAAAAAGCAAATGTACTCTTCCAATTCTTCATCTTGTCCTCCTTACTTAAAATTTATAATCACTTGTTATTGACTCATCTGCAACTTTACCAACTGCTTCAACTAATTCATCACTTGAAGAATCATACATTCCCATACTAAAACCTTTACTTTAAACTGTTGTAAATTCTTGCTAGTGTATAGTCATCTACACTTTCAGCTGGTATTGGTGGCATCACCATTCCGTTTTTTTGTCTTCCACCTGTTCTTACATAGGTTTTAAAACTCTCTATACCACCAAATTTACCACTTAGGTTTTGAAGCATCATATCTGGTGTATTATGACACTGAATACAGACTATACCGTTTAATGCTTTTACACTATTTTTATAGTTATCAAAACTTTCTAGTACAAAATCAAGCTTGCTTTCACTTACTCTTACTCTCTCTTGCATCCCGTTCATCTGTGAATACATCAAACCAACTACTATAAGAGTAGCAAATACTGCATAACTAAGATACTTATTTAACGGCATCCCTTGTATGGTTTTTTGCTCTTTTATAAATGAATGCATCTCATCTATCTTTTTAACATACATCGGTATCATATCGTTATAATCTACCTCTTTGTTATCTTGTTGCATCGTCTAAGTCCTCTCTCATTTCCTCAATTGTTTTTATAACTTTGGCTTGAACGAGTGTAAAAACCTCCCCACTAGCACTTGCAAACATACAACTTATAAAGGTTAAAAGGCT
>Ga0256837_1000041_pt1 | contig 109916 bp, 178 predicted proteins | sample 4562384metaG_FD_185976 | JGI IMG/M metagenome (GOLD analysis project Ga0256837, IMG submission 185976) | Hydrothermal vent microbial communities from Guaymas Basin, Mexico - 4561-384 | ecosystem: Environmental > Aquatic > Marine > Hydrothermal vents | place: Mexico: Guaymas Basin | collected...
ATCATTATTATAAACTGGTGGTAATTTAACACAATTTTCAACTTTTACAATTAACTGTTCACCTGTTGATGGATTTTCAAGTAGAACTTCACAAGGATTACCAAGAGTATCTAGATTTTCTACTATTTTCCATCCTTCTGATATAAGTTTATCAATATATGATTGTTTTAAATCTGTCTGTGTTTGAGTATGTAATAAAAGATTCTTATATTCTGAAGCAGTAATAGTAATTTTCTCTCCGGTTGCAGGATTTAAAACAGTAATTAAAGGGTTTGAATTATCTAAAATTGAATTGAGGTTAGATAAGATTTCTTCAGACCCTATATCATTTTCAGGTAAGAATACTGGTTCTGGTTTTGTATTGCATATAATATTTCTATTTCTGAGATAATCTTCAATATTTTGCTCAACCTTGTTTAAATTTATATCATAATCGATTACTTTAGTTAAAGGATTTCGTTCTTTGGCTTTACATAAAGTTTCTATACATTGTATATATTCAGAACCTGATAACTGACTACAACCATCAATATGACAAACAAAATTATTATTAACTAAAAATGATGAAATTGATTCCTCTTTATATTCGCCATTAAAATCTTTTGTTATAATAATTGATCTAGGATCTTTATCACATAATGTTGCTAAAAATTCTTGATAATCTGAATCATTAGGATCTTTATATTCTATTAGTTCGGGAAATTCACAATAAATCGAAGTAAGTTTTCCAGTATATGGATTCATAACTAAATGTACTCCATCTTCTGTCATCCCATTTAAAAATAATTCCATACATGGGTCCGTTGGTCTAATATTTTGAGTTGCTTTAAATGGTTTAGCAGGTCTCATACCATCGATTTCCATACTGAATTCTTTGTAGAATATTAATGTTTCGACTTTTGTTTGAATGTCATCTTTATTTTTGATAGCGAAAATAGATATTGAATATGGTATTCTTCCTTCTGGGGATCCAGCAATAAGTTCTATACTATCAATAACTTGCATTTGTTCAGGAGTTAATCTTATATAAAAAATACTTTCTTTATCATAATTATCCGGACCAAGATTAAAAATAGTTGATGAAATCTCTCCATCACCTGTTGTTAAGTATGATTCATTACCATTAAATAGGTTTTCACCCTCAAAATTATCAGTTTCTAACCAATTGCTATCATTAGATAAATTTAAATCTTCAAAATTACTTATATCGTATGATAAATTATTCCCTAAAATATCCTTGAATTTTATTTCAGTAATTGTGGCACCCTTATCTATTCCATATGCACCCTTAACAACGAATTTTAATAATTCTGCATCTCTTAAAAGTAGTTCATCTTCTGGATTTTTTATAGTTGGATTTAGTTTACTATTATCATTACAATAAATTCTTTCAAAATCAGTATCAGACCAATGTGTAGTTGTTTGTTTTCTTTTTATAAACCCACACCCATCGTGGTAAACAAAACTGTTTACTGGTATATATGATATATCTTGATCTTTACTATCAATTACATATGCTCTCATTTAATTCTCCTGTAAAAACGCTATTATGTTATCTATATCTTCTTTACTAAAAAAAAGTTGATTAAATTGTTTTTTAATATCTGATAAAAAATTATAATCATTGATTTTATTTAAGAGTTTTGTTTTTTCTCCAGAACTCATTATTTTACTAAGTTTTATTTTTTTAACAAGTAACGTAATAAAAGGTCTATTAATTATATCTTTGTGTAAATATGGCATTGTGTCCCCTTTTAATCTTTATAATTATTTATTACTACGTATACTTTTTTAATTAATGAATTTTGTATAATATAATATAAAAAAAGGAAAAGCTATTGGATAAAAATAATCAAAAATTAGATATTATGGATCATAGAAGCCTAGGTAACAAACTTAAACTTTTTATGTTTAGTGATTCTACTCCTGGAATGCCATTTTGGCTTCCAAATGGTGCTCAACTAAGAAAAAGATTGGACGATGTAGTTTATAAGGCTCATAAATTAAGGGGATATAAACCAGTTTTATCTCCTGCTATGATGGAAGATACAATGTGGAAAGTATCCGGACATTATGAAAATTATAGGGAAAATATGTTTCCATCTGAAGTAGAAAAAAGAGATTATTTACTTAAACCTATGAACTGTCCAGGGCATGTTATTATGTATCAACACGATGTTGTATCATATAAAGATTTACCTATGAGATATTTTGAATTTGGTCAAGTGCATAGAAATGAAAATGCTGGCTCACTTCATGGTCTTTTTAGAGTAAGAGAATTTACTCAAGATGATGCACATATTTTCTGTCGAGAAGATCAGGTTGAAAATGAAATCAAAAAAGTTATGAATTTTATTGATGACTTCCTTAATACTTTTGATTTTGAATATAAAATTGAATTTTCAACAAAACCGGAAAAAGCTGTAGGGGATGATGCTGTTTGGGAGAAAGCTGAAAATTCAATAAAAAATGCATTAGAATCTATGGGATTAAAATATACAATAAATGCAGGAGACGGTGCATTTTACGGTCCTAAAATCGATATTAAAATTCTTGATAATCATAAAAGAGAGTGGCAATTAGGTACTGTACAAATCGATTTTAATTTACCTCAACGTTTTAATTTAGAATATACTGGAGCTGATGGACAGTTCCACCAACCGGTTATGATCCATAGAGCTATTATGGGGAGCTTCGAGAGATTTATTGGTATTCTGCTTGAACATAAAAAAGGATTATTGCCTGTTTGGATGAGTCCTAATCAAGTAGCGATTGTCCCTATTAGTGGTTCTGATAAAAAAATTATGATGTATGTTTCTGAGATAAAAGATATTTTAGAAACTAAATTGGGAGCAGATATTGTTATTTATGATGATAATAATACACTTAATAAACGTATAAAAACAGCAGAACAGATGAAAAACCCTATTGTTATGATTATTGGTGAACAAGAAGTTGATAATAGAACTGTTAATTTAAGACATAAGATTAAACAGCAAAGATATGAAGAATCATTACAAGATTTTATATATCATTTAGAAGATGAAATGAAAATAAGTATTGGAGATTAATATGAAAGATGTAATTATAGGATTTGGTGTAATAATACTTTTGATTGTTGGATTTATACTATTATTTGCTCTTATAGGAGCAATGGTTTATGGATTTGGTTATGTTTTGGGTTGGGCTATTAATTTATTTGTCGGACCAGAAATATTGTTTGGTATTACATTTCCACAATTTTTTGGGATAGTATTTTTAACAGGTGGTACTATTGCAGGTATAATTAGTAGTAATATCCAAGAAAAAAATAATAAAGCTATAGCAGAAATAACGAATAAATTAAAAGCATATCGAGGTTATTAAAGATAAACCTTTATTTTTTATATAAATAAAAGAAAAAAGGAATTTTTTAATGGCTGATATTGTTTCGCAAAAGCTTGCAGAAGTATTAAATGTCGAAGATGAGATTAATGGAGTATCTAATGAATCCGATGATACTATTAATCCATTGACAGAACAACCAGTTTATAGTTCATCATTAGTTACTCAAGCTGATATTGATGCATTTAATGATGTTGAAGCAGGAATAGGATTGGAAAATTTTAGTAAAGTTGTCCTTATGAAATGCGCCCAAAAAGCTATGAATGACCATGATGAATTAATAGATACTATGGCTAAAGTTGATGATTCAAAAGCTGCAAGACTTGCTGAAGTAGCTGTTTCTGCTCTCTCTAACGCATCAGATGCAGCAAAGGCACTAATGAATTTTACAATGTCCAAAGAAAAATTACAAATTGAAAAATCTAAATTAGAAATTAAATCTGTTACTATTAATAATCTAGGTGATAATACTGGTGGAGCTATGCTAGGTGGTACCCAAAAAGAGGTATTACAACAGATTAAAGATATGATGAATGATGATAGTGATGCTACTGATGATCCGCCACCACTAGTAGAAGTTTAAAATTATGTTAAAATAATGTATAATTTTGTTTTAAGTGATATAAATATAATCGAAAAAAACTTAGAAGGAAATCAATACATGAATTATAAACAAATTCAACAAAAATTAAATGAAATCTCTAATACTTCTTTTCATATGCTTGGATTGGATGCATTGGAGGATCTTTTAACTGATCTTGAAGAATTGAGTGAAACGGCTGATACACTTAATGAAACTGATGAAAGTGATGGAGAATACTCTGAAATAATGGAAGAGATTGAGGATTTAATGTACACTATCGATCAAGAAATGGATGCATTAGAAGACCCAGACTTTTATTAACTACATTTAACCGAACTTTAAGTAATATATTTGTATAATATTAATAAATGTTTTAAAGGTTTATTAAATGAGAATTACTTTTTTAGGTTCGGGTTCAGCATTTGTACCAATGTCTGAAAATTATCAATCAAATATTTTATTTGAAAAAACATTAGTAGAAACTACATTTTCAACCCCTGCACCATCAACGTTTGAAACAGATGGTGGTATATATCCTACTGGTGAAGAAACCAAAACTTATAAACTTTTAATGGATGCCGGAACTCACATCCAAGAATCATTACTCTCTCAAAATATAGATGCTATAGACTTAGATGCAATTTTTATTTCCCATTTACATGGTGATCATTGTCATGGTTTAGAATATATCGGTTTTAAGCGATATTTTATTCCTGAATTTGGCACTAATAAACCTAAATTATTATTAAATAATGAAATTTCAAAAAAATTATGGGATAATGTATTAAAAGGTACTATGGGTAGTATTAATGGTAGCAGAACTGAATTAGATACTTATTTTAATGTGGTTCGTATTAAACCCAGAGACGGTTTTCAATTTGCAAATATAGAATTTTCATTGATTCAGGTTCCTCATGTAATTGATGATTATGAAGAAGTTCCAGCATTCGGTCTAAAGTTTAAAGATGATGATATCAAGGTTTTCATTACGGGAGATACCCAATTTGATTTTTGGAGGATGATCGGCCAATATGAAGACGCTGATATTATTTTTCACGATTGTGAAATGATAGAATATCCAAACTCTGTTCATGCACAATTTACTCAGTTAAAAGAATTACCTGAGCAGTATAAGCAAAAAATGTGGTTGTATCATTATATGTTGTATGGTAAAACTTTTGAAGAATTAGAGAAAGAAGTATTAGATGCTGGTTTTGCAGGATTAGTGAAACGAGGTCAAGTATTTGATACTAAATTAATAAAGGACAAGCAAAAATGAGTTTAAGTTATAACAAATTAAAAGAAATAAAAGTCGGCGACACCTTATATGATTGTGAAGCTGGGATTAATATTGAATTCAAAGTTTCAGAGTCACCGACTGAATATTATAATGAGTCGTTAAAAAGTAATCAACTTTCATGGAAGGGTATAACACCGGATGGAGAAGAGATTAAGTTCTTAATAACGGAAAACCTTTCACATTATGGACCAAATATATATACTTATAAAGCATACACAAATAGATAGGAGATTAATATTATGGGTAAAAAAGATACGGAATTAGAAATTAAAGATTTTGAATATTATTTAGTAGTTATGGATAGTAGGCAAGACTATATTATTAGTTATGGATATGAAGAATTTCCTTTGATTTTGGACATAAAATATGCGTTTGAGCAAATACCTAAAGAACCGGATCTTATTGCTGCAATTCCCGATTGGCAAAAAGTATTTGATTATGCTTCTATTGAAATTATGACTCATAAAAAATTTATCAAGTACATGCTGAAACAGGAAGAAAAAGCAGCAAAACAAGATAAAAAGAAGAAGAAAAAGAAATAGAAACTAATGTATCATAGATTTTTAAATGCAATTGATAGAAGTAATAAAATAAAATTTTATATTTGGACTGATTACGATGCATGTATAAGAAAATATGCGGTAATTGATGAAATTGATACAAAATACATTTGTTATAATGAATATACGAAGAGTACTTTTGCAATTGATAAAACTGATGCGTATCGAAATAAAGATGATTTAAAATATGAAAAATTTAAAAATTATACTTTAAAAAAATCTTTAAAAAGACGAATAGAATATCTTAAAACTACAAAGCAAAAAGAATTTCGAGATAAATTTATGAAAGAATTTCCGGAGAAAATATTATGAAAGAAATCACCATTACAACCGAAACTATTACTAAAGAAGAAATTATAAGTTTAACATGTAATAAATGTGGTAAAACAGTAGAAGGAGACCATATTGCTTATGCATCGGATATTGAAACATGGACTCATGAATTTGGATATGGTAGTAGATTTGATACCGATAAATTGGAATTTGAACTTTGTGATGAATGTGTTGAATCATTTCTTAAATCATTTAAAATTCCAGTACAATTCATAAGTGAATATTAAGGTAATATTTTATATAATTTGAAAAAGGATTATATAATGACAAATTCACAAAAACATATATCAAAATTTATTAGTTTGATTCTTAGACATAATCCTAAGAAATTTAATTTTAATATTGAATATCATGGGGCTTGGGCAAATACTCAAGATTTAATTGAACTTATGAAGAACAATGGTAAAAATGTGTCAATAGAAGATTTAGAAATTGTAGTCTTGGAAGATTCAAAAGGTCGCTATTCCTTTAATGATGATAAATCTAAAATTCGAGCAAATCAGGGTCATTCTATTGATGTTGATTTGGGTCTTAAGTCCCTAAAAACCAATGAACTTCCAACATGGCTTTATCACGGTACAAATAGTCGATTTGTGGATAGTATTTTATCTTCTGGATTAAAACCTATGAGTCGTCAGCATGTACATTTGTCGGATAATATTGAAACTGCCTTACAGGTAGGAGATAGAAGAAAAAAAGATGATACTGAAACTCATATTTTTAAAATTTCAACTATTGAGGCTGTAAATCAAGGTATAGAATTTTTTAAATCAGAAAATGGTGTGTATTTGGCTAATTATATACCAGCTGAAATATTACGGTGATTTGATATGCATACATTTGATTCTGAGTATAATTTTACTGATGAGGATTTGCAATATTTTAAAAATATTAGTTTTAAACATTCAAAACTCAAAAGAGAAAATAAAAGACAAGAAATGATTGATGGTCTGGTAGAACCTATTGATCGTAACTTTAGGAAAATTAAACAGGGTTTAGAAGTGTATATCACTAATCCTAGAGGATTAATTATCCCTGGGTTTGTACGTATGGCAAAATTGAAAGATTCATACATAATTGAAACGGAAGATTGTATTCCTATTACTCATAGAATGTTAAATCCTCATGCGCCAATTTCACATGATAAGCCTATTGTTTTTGATATTGCAAAACCCAATCATAGAATGATTTTTTTAAATTTTAAAGATGCAGATTTACATTTTCTCGAACCATTATTTGAATGGCAAAAAAGAATTGGAAAACCTATACCAGAAATATTAGAAACGATAGAAAAATTTATTTCTAAGTATCCAGAAGAATTTATATAAGGAGTTTCTATAATGAATAGAGCAATATACGCAGGAAGTTTTGATATTATACATAACGGACATATTTCAATAATAGAGAGAGCAATAAGTTTATTACCTACAAGAAAAATCACGATTATAGTTGCAAATAATCATGACAAAAAACATATGTTTTCTATTGATGAACGTATTAAAATAGTAGAATCTTCTTTATCACATTTAAGCGATAAAATTGAAATAGTTGCTTATGAAGGAATTATAAGTTCGTGGGCAAACCTTAATTCTGCAGATATTATGATTAGAGGTTTGAGGGATGGTAATGATTTAACGTATGAATTTTCATTAGAGCAATTTACTAGAAATACTTCAAATATGGAAACAGTTTATTTATCACCATATACAGAACATTTAAATACATCATCATCTTTATTACGTATGTTTATTCAAACAAATAATTTAGATAAAGTTGAAAATTATATTCCTAAAGAAGGATTTGATGTATTGTGTAGAATTTTAAAAAAAGGTCAATTATGATATATCAATCATGTAATGTATCTCGAGGAGACAAGGACGAATATTACACATCGATAGATATTAATATTCAAGATAATAAATCAGAAACATTGTATGCACAAAAAGTTTTTGCATTAGATACAGAAATTACAATAGTACCTAAATCTATTTTAAATGTCTTGAAACGTTATAATAAAGATTTGATTGAAATGATTTCAACAAAGTATCCGGAAGATGAATTACGAGGGGATTTAATTGATTTTTCTAAGTTAATGGAAGTTATAAAAGATGAGTAAAAAATATATACTTGTAAAAGATTTAATACCAAATAATGAATATTTATATCTTTTTAATACGGCTGGATCTTATAGAATTATAAAGGTCAAGTATATAATTGATAAAAAATTTGAAGTTATTATAGAAAATGAAGAAGAATCTTTATTTTATAATGAAATACCACTTAATTTAGAATATAATGAATTTAGTATAGATTCTGGAGAAGATGGAATCGAAAATCTATATACTCTTGATGAAAAAGAAGATATTGAGATAATGTGGGTACTAAATACTATTAAAGATTTTAAAATAGCAACAAATATAGAATTCTCGGATTTTTTAACATTGGTTGAAAAATTAAAAAGAGATTACCCAGAATTAATAGTTAAAGGCATTTAATGAAAAAAATTTATTTTATACATGAAAATACTTCTCCGATTAAAGTTGCTGGAGTATTCGTCCAAATACCAACAGACTATGTAGTAGCAGTAGGATTTATTAAAACTGAAGAAGAGATAGAACGTTCAATGGATGATGAACCAGAAAATACCGTTTATATGTATGATGATGTGGTGTCGTCTGAATTGTATAATTTTTTACCAGGTATTGTTTTTGATAGTTATGAAGAAGGTTGTAGAGTGTTAGTTAAAATATTAAGTACCCGTACTAAAAATGATAAAAAAATTAATAACACGTACCTTACATTATTGGATGAATTTCCAGAAGGATTGTTATGATGTATAAAGTAGGTGATAAAGTTTGGTTTTATACTTATGATTCTGGATTGCGTGAAGTATCTATTATAAAGATAGAAGATCAATATGTTATATTAGAAAATGAAGATATCCTTCCTCTTGATAAACCTTTGAGAGTTTCTAAAAAAGATATTTCTTTTTCTAAAGAACGTATAGAGTTATTGGCATTTGCTATTAATTATAAGAAAGGCTGGTTAAAGCGAGATATAGATAGAAGTATAGAAAATAATGATGTTGAAAAAATGAAGCATCATAGAAAAATGATAGATTTATCTATTAAGGAGTTCCCGGAATTATGGATTTAAAATCAAGTAAAAGAATAGAGCCGTGTAATTGTAAAATATGTGTAAGAACAAGAAAATTTAAAGATGTTTTGAAACGTATAGTGAATGATGAAGATAAGATATTTTTAGAAGCGCTTTTTGATAGCTTAAATTATCTTGAGGATGAAATGGACTATCTTAAAATGTACTTAGAAAATTTAAGAACTTTGTATCCAAAAGTATATAGGGAAATTCATACGGTTGAAAAGTTAAAAAATGGTGATGAAAATTTCCCAGAATTAAACGTGTAAATTGGAGGTATTTTAAAATGGGTATAGTATTAGACGGCGATAGTATGTATGGATTTGAAGAAATGATGGACGAATTGGATATTCCACAATTCCCATTATTTTTATTTAATGAACGAGATAAGACCATTAAGGAACTTACAAAATCATATATAGAAGATGAACTAGGTTTAGATGTATCATCAATAACCTCTATACAGGAAAGCCTTGAAAGATATTTAGGACATCCAGAATTCATTATCTTTGAAGATGCTTTATCAATGGTTAGAACATTTAAAGATCGTATAGAAGAACTAGATCATCTTAAACAACAAGAGGATATTCTAAAAAGAATATTAAGAAAATATCCGGAATACGTTATTTAGGAGTACATATGAATGATAAAAGATTAAGAAAGCCAACTTTTCCAGATACTGAATTTGGAAAAATAATGCAAAGAGCAGATGAGATAAAATATACAAAAATATATAATTATGAATATTCATATTTTAAAAAAACACCTAATGGATTTAGAGAAGATGAGTATTTGAGTCATACTTATGGAACTGATAGAGATGGTTATGAAAAATGGAAATCCTCAGAAGATGCTAAAAATTTAATGGTGGGATACTCAGGAGTTATTTCGGCTAGGGAAATAATAAATGATAATAACAAATTAGTTGGATACGTATTTGAACGTAAACTCCCTGATGAACCTTGGTTGAATGATTTAAATATAGAATTTGATAAAGCATGGAATTTATTCTGTCAACTTTTAGATATTAAAGATGAAGAAAATGTTAAATATTATTTATTTAAAGATGTTTATGCTGCGATTAGGGATCGTGGTCAAGAGACAATTGAAAAATTAAATATTATGAATAAAGTTTTAGAAAAATTTGATGAATATGAACAGTATAATGATGAAGATGATAAAAAATTTATTGATTTTTTTAATAAATTAAAGGGATAAAAATGGCAGACATTTTATCACAAAACGAAATTGATAGGTTGTTGGGACTAGATTATGAACTTAGTGATTTTCCATTATATATTATTTGTAGTAAAGGGATTGTGGAGATTACATTTGAATCTTTAGAGGTAGAGGATGATTTAGTCGATGAATATGATTTAAAAAATATTCTTTCTAAGAGATTTAGTGTTTCAAGAGAAGATCTGGAAATTTTTAGAAGTAAATTGGATGCGATTAATGCAATTCAAAAAGAACACACAAATATACGAAGACTTGCGAAAAAATATAATGATGCTTTAAATAATTTAGAAAAATATTTTGAAGAACATCCAGAATATAAAATTTAAGAAGGAATATTATGGGTTTTAGAACATATATAGGCAAAATATCAAAAGATGATCTTAATAAGATAAAAGACAAATCATTTGAAGAAATGTCTATTTATAATAAAGATTTTGATGAAGATGAAATACCAGGTCCCTATGATTTAGTAGAAATGGTTTATGAATTAGGTAAATATATTGATATTGAAAAAGAAACGTATCGTATTTTTTCAGATGATCATCTGAATGACTATTACAATCAAGAATATACTTTTATAGGACTAACCCAGGAGGGCTTTAAATTAATAATTAATGATTATATAGAAAATACTCATAAGTATTATCAAAGTCTTTTTGATTCAATAGGTATTGTTGGTGTTGATGATCGAAAAATAAAACAACATTTTGAGTCAATGGTTATGGAGTGGAAAAATACCCCAGTAAATTTAAATTTAGAAGTGGATTATATAACTGATTCATGGAAATATGAATATGCTATTTTCGAGTTGGTTAGATTGTTTAAAGTATTTGATTGGGATAATGATATAGCAGTAATATATGGCTATTAAGGAAATATTATGGGTATAGAAATAGAACGAAAATTTTTAATTGATTTTAAAAAAATAGAAAGTTATGATAAAAAAATAGAAATTAAGCAGGGATATATTTTGAATAGTCCTGAAAAGGTAGTACGTATTAGAGTTGCTGATACACACGCTTTTTTAACAATTAAAGGTAAAAATAATGGTGCGTCAAGACCAGAATTTGAGTATGAAATTCCGTATGATGATGCCATTGAATTATTGAAATTTGCCAATGACAATATTATAGAAAAAACTAGATATATTTTGAAAATAAATAATGATACTTGGGAAATTGATAAATTTCATGGTAAAAATGAAGGTTTAGTAGTTGCTGAGATAGAAATCCCATCTGAAGATTATAAAATAGAGTTACCTAAATGGGTACTTAAAGAAGTAACATCAGATGCAAAATATTATAATAATAATCTTATAAACTGCCCATATTCTACTTGGGATATTGTATAATGTTGTTACATAGGAGAAATAATGATTCTAGATGAGGTTGTAAGCATTGAGAAAATTGGCATTGAAAAAACTGTCGATATTGAAGTAGATGGCGATCACTTATTTTATTGTAATGATATTTTGACTCATAACTCCGCTGCAGGTGATGTTGCGGATATCTCAGAAGAAAATATCCAAGGGGGAATCTCTAAAATTCAAGCAGCCGATAACGTTATTGGATTTATACCAAATGCACAATCGAGAGAAATGGGTATAATGCGGGCTAAATTCTTAAAAACTAGAGATAGTAGTGGTGTTGGTAGTACTGTTGATTTTAAAGTTGATTGGAGTACATTGACTTTTGAACCTTGGGATACAACAGGTGAAAATGATCCGGCTGTTTTAAATTATGCAGCACAAGCACAAAATGCAGCACAATCATTAAATACAGATCAACCTTTACGAAAAACTACAAAAGGTAAGAAAAAACCATCCGGAAGTGATCTAAAAGGGAATTCAGGGGCAGTAGTAAAATCAGATGATGAAGATGATGATTCCAGTACATCGGGTAAAAAAACTAAAGGTATTATTAAGGGGCTTGGTGGTAAAAAGAAAAAAGGGCTTAACAGAGAAGTTAAGATGTTATAAAAATGAGAATAATATTTTATAATTATTTTGTCCCTTACAGAAATATACTTGAAAAAAATAATATTGAGAGCTTTGATTCATTTAAAGAATTTCATAATAATTGGGTACGAGATGAAGAATGTATTATAATTCTCCCTATGCAAGTATTTGATTTAGTTGGATTAGATATTCGATTTATCCTACGAAATTATGGTAGAGATGATTCTAAGAGATTTTTATTTATTGGTGATAGAAAACAAATTGAATTTGCATTAAGTCAGAATGATAAATTTTTACAAAATATTATAGATGAAGTGCATTTACCAATTTTATCTAATACTTTAGAAGTGACAATATTAGAAAAGATTAAAATATTGGAAAAAAAGAGTAAGAAGGCATAGAATGTATGGTGCAAATACAATAGTTAGAGTTTATATTGGTCCTAATGATAAGTACACTTATGAGCATTTACGAAAATTTTATCATTTAGCTAAAAGGCGTTGGAAAGTTGCTGATGTGTGGGGAGCTGATGAAGTTATGATTTTAGAAAATAATAGACGGCATGCAAATAAATATCAACGTTCTCTTTCTATTTTAGGGTGGATTACATCTAATAAAAAATATTTAAAGATTGAAAAATATTATCAAGGTTTAGTGGGTGACCCATATTATGAATATTTTGCTAAATTTTCTAAATATGTTTTAACATGGTGGGGATTAGGTTCTAAATTTGTAAAGAAATCATCTAAAAAAGATAGAAATATAAAATCAATCCCTAATACCCCTATGTTTGACCCATCAATTCACTTTGATAAGAACTCTATTATGGAAAAAATTTATATGCAAGGCATGAGTTATGATGATGCAATGAAAAGTACATTTAAAGGAAAGGCTCAACTTGTAGATATTATTAATGGTTTGACAGACTACAATAAAAAAAATGGCATGTCGGATGAAGAAGCATATGCCGATGCTTTAAGGGTTTCAGAAATCGTAAGTAGAAATCTGGCATTAGATAAAAATGCTCCTATGGATAATCAATATTCATTCCTCATAAATTATTACAATAAATTTATTGATGCTACTAGGCGAATTATGATGCCTTTAGATATGAATTTATTTTTTATTAAAGAGGCTCTAAAATATAATCCTAACCTTTCTTTATATGTCTTAAGTCCCGATAATAATATGCATAGAATTCAAGGTGTAGTTGGTGAACGTTGTGAAAATATTATGATTGCTGTTTCAGCTTTTAAAGATACGAAAAAATACGATTATGAATTTGTTTATTCATATGGTTCCCATACCTTATTTAATCATGCTGAAAATGGTTTTGTTGAAGCTAAAGATTTAAAAAAACTCACTACAAAAACTAATAATTTGATGTATGGATCTAAGAAATGTAAAGTCGAGCATCGGTATGATTCGGAATATATGTATGACCTTATTTTAGAGGGTACACCCGCAGGAAATTATTTTCCTTGGGTTGATGCATTGCATAATGTTCAACTGTCCCCTGATTATTCAAAAAAAATAAATCTGGATGGGAAAGATATTATAGTATAAATAAAGAAAAAAGGATTAAATATGTTGCTTAAAAATTTAAAAACTCTTATTGAAGTTGATAAAAATATAGATATTAAACAACCGCAAAATAATAATGCACCTATTAAAACGGATAAACAACGAAAATTAGATAAAGAGACTGCTGATGGTGTTGCTAATGAAGAACAAAATGTAGCAATTAAAGTAGCAGAATTTTTAGAACCAATTCTTTCCCAATCATATGGTGTAAAAGATATTAAGGCTGAAAAATCTATGGTTATTATTAAAGGTGCAAAAGATAAAGCAACAAATACCGATTTTATTAATTCTGTTCAACAGGCGACTATTGCAGCTATCGGTATGGACGGTAATAAAAAATTCGATATAACTGGTCCATTTCCATTTGGTGATGGGGTAGCAATGACTTTCACTAAAAAAGGTTAATTTAAGGTATAGAAATGTATAATTTACTCTAAATATGGAGTTTAATTATGCGACGTTTATCATCAGAACACAGATCTTTATTACAAACCAACCCTCTATTTTCAAAGGTGATTTTTGAATTTAATGATGGTTGGTTTGAATTAATTTATGATTTAGGTATGAAAATCCTAGGTTATTGTAATGCTAAAAAAATTGAACTCCCTCAAATACGTCAAATCAAAGAAAAATTTGGAACTTTACGTTTTTATTATATTGATAAATCTAACAATGAACAGATTAGAGAGTGGGTCCGGGATGCTGAATCTCGATCAGAATTTATATGTGAAAAATGTGGTGAATTAGGTGAATTGAGAGTTGATAATGGTAGATGGGGAGTAGTTTGTAGTAATCATAGTTCTCCTACTTCATTATCTCTATCAGAATATCAAGAAATGAGAGCAAAGGCGGAACAAGAAGCTAGAAAATGTTCCATATGCGGCATCGGCGGTGCAGAGATTTACTGGAATGGCACTTGCACAGTAAATTTGTGTGATCAACATAAAGAAAATTATTCTTTACTGTCTCAATATTTATCAGAAAAAAAGGCTACAGATCTATGACTGAAGTAGAAAGAAAGTTTTTATATAGTTTCGGTAGTAGCATGCGGACGACCATGTCGGAAGAACATTATATGCTGCATTTTGATGAAGAGAAAGAAGAATTTATATTTATTTTGAGAAATGCAACAACTTGCAATACCCGACATGCATCGACAAAAAAAGAAGTTTTGAGGTGGTATTATTCAGAATTAAATAATGATACCTCTAGTTTACTTATAAATTTTTCAAATTATTATGATTTAGAGTTTGATTATTTTTTATTAAAGCTTAAAGAAATTATAATCAAATATTCAAAATCACATCCGGAATATTTTGTTTAGGAGTAGAGTGTGGAAGAATGGGTTACGGGATCTTTTAAAAATATGGGACACACATACGGTTCGATAGTTACAGAAAGAACTATTAATAACGAAGTCTTATGGTCTGATAATGATTCTATGAGAGAGTTAAGAGATCGATTAGCTACAATTCATATCAATCAGATTGATCTCAATCTACTTGAAGAATTAAAAAGAGTATTGGAGGAGCCAATTCAAAAAACAAAAGAAGAGAGAGTCATCGATATTGTTTGTGGTGGTTTTGAAAAACATTTTAATATGTCATTAGACGAATTCAATGATATTTATAAAAAAATTTTAGAAGATGATCCGGAAAAGTTAATATGAATAATTTAATAATCCCATTTGTCATAATATATTTTATTTTTATAGTTTTAATTTATATTTTTGTTTTATCGAATATTGTTATAATTAAATGTATTAGTTATTTAAAATATAATTTTAAGAAAATAATAAGTATATTAAAACTATAATTTAATAAAAAGGTTTTTTATGATTAAAATTAAACGTTTTATGTATTCCCCGTTTATTTTATTTTCGGTTTCAATCGTTTTATTTATTATAGGCTATTTGACTCATCAAATTAATGCTGTAATTCTTTATATGCTGGAATTTACAGTTATTTTTGAACTTGTACGAGGGTTTACACATTATTTAAAAGATGGTCAGCTTAAAGTTCGATATGGTATTGATGCAGCTATTTTTTATTCTATAAAAGAATTGTATATAGGTTTTGTTGAATTTAAAATTGATAGTGACCCTACACTCATTATGGTCAGTTTAGTCGCTTTTGTTATTTTAATGTTCGGTCGATTTATTAATTCAAAAATGATAGAAGAGAAACGTAAATATTGCGAATATAATGATGGTGATGGTAATTGTACTAAAGATACATTTGAGGTATAATTATAATTATGATTAGAGTTGATATTCAGATGGACAAAGAAGATGCTATTAGAGCTATGCTTGATGGTTACCATATAATTGAATCCACAGTTCAAAGTAAAAGTGAATACCAAGGTGAATATTGTGTGTATATAAACAACAAATTTAAACGTATTTCACCAAAAGGTATATCAATATTGGATCCAAATGTCATGGTTAAAAAATATTGGACCATAGCTAAACCAGTCAAAACAATGTTTCCCAAAAAAATATATAAAACTAATTTAACTACTGGAGAAATTTTAGAATTAAATTTTGTTGATGTCTATGATAATAGGTTGAACGATAAAACTATTGAAAGTATTTTGGTCTACGAAACATATAATAAAATTAATCAGGAGATTACTGTTTGTGCAACAGTAGGAGACTATTTTCAGAATGGAAAAAGATTAGTACATTTTCAAACTGAAGGTATTTATTATACTAGGGCTAATGCTATTTTTGAATTAAAATGTTGTATTGAAGATATTTTAAGGTATAAGAAACTTAATAAGAAAGTATCAAAAACTAAATTGTTATTAGTTGAAAATATTCTAAAACATTCACCTGAATTACTTATTTAAAAATGTATAATTTAATTAAAAAGGTTTTTTATGTATAATATATATGATATAGAAATGGAATTAAATAATCACTCATTATATTCTGCTCCTCAATTAGATGGTTCAAAAGTCGAAACGATTATTAGAATTTTTATGGATGAAATAAAAAATCTTCAAACCTTAAATCCAATCGTCGAAACATTACAATTAGAATTAAATACTCTAAAATCTGAACATAAAGAATTAACAAATATCGTGAAAAATATTAGTCATGATTATCCTGAAATTATGATAAAATATCCTCAGTTTTTTACAAAAAAGGAAAGTATATGCAAATAGAAAATAAAGCACCATTAGTTATACAAGGCATACAATGTGATAATCCTCAATGTAATTTTAAGGAAGAAAACATTCCATTTGAAGATTATGTAGAATGGTTAGAACGTCCATGTCCAGAATGCGGCGAAATTTTATTAACGGAAGAAGACCTTAACACTCTAAAATTTTTAATGTCTATTTCGGCAATAGCGAATAATATTGATAAAAAAGAGTAACAATATGAAAATTTATACTTCATATTATGCAAATATTAGGAATATACCAAATGATTATTTTATAGTTGCTACAAGTGGGGCAATTTCTGATGATATAGCCTTAGCGGTTGATAGTTGGGATAGGAAGTTGGCACCATCAAAAGATATTTATTTTGAATATAAAGATAAACCTGATTGGATAAAATATACTAGAAGATTCAAAGAAGAACGACTTAAAAAAATCGATTGGCTAGAGTTATTGGAAAAGTGGGAAGAAATAGCAAATCAGAAGAACAAACCATTAGAAAATATTGTATTATGTTGCTATGAAAAACCGACAGATTTTTGTCATAGGCAAATCCTAGCTGAAAATCTTGAGGAATTATTTAAAACGGAGGTTAAAGAGTTTGGATTGGAACGACATGAAAGAATAGACTATAAAATGCAGCCTATTGCCTCAACAGACTTTTTATTCTAATAATATGGAAAAGTTAGAAAAATCATTAGAGGAATTTATTTTTCCATTTAGTAGGTTACGATTCGAGTTAATAACTTCTCCAACAAAGGTTAATATAATTCAAGCAGTAGAGACAGTTAGAAGGTATTTTTATTCTGATGATTGCCCTCACGATAAAGATTTATATTTGGATGATTTAATTGCTATAAAAAATTATATAGAGTTTAATTATCCTATCGATAAATTTCCGGAGTATTATATATGAAATATTTATGGGTACAAAAAGGTGCAGGAGATTTTAAGATTGGTAAAGAAATAACCGAGTGCAATTTAGAATTTAATCCTACAAAAATTGATGTAATGATTGATGAAAATATAGAATCAAATATACAATTATTGAAATATCTTCCTGAGACGGGAGTTGATACTGGAACGGGTAATTTTATTATAATGTATGTTGATAGTATTGAAAAAGTGAGAGTAGCGTGGTATAAGTTGGTTATATCGCATTATAACCATTTACTATGGCTTAGTGATTTAATTACACTATCATCTGATTGGAGTACTAAGATAAAAGCTATAGAAGAGGAAATTATAAATCATAGAAAGGAGTATCCAGAATTGTGGCTTTGATATATGATAGATGTAATCTTTTAGCTATGATTGATAGGGCTAAAAACAAAAAACCTATAAATGAAATAGTTGATAGATATGGCTTTTTTAATGTACGTAAAGAGCTATTACTTATGGATGAACTGCGAAAATTACCTATTTTTAAGGAGGATAGGTTATCAAAACGTAGAAAAGCTCGTTTTGATGAATTAATGTCTTATTTTCCTAAAGAGAAGTTTCCAGAATTATGGGTGTGATATAAATAATTATAATTCAATTATAAGGTGAATAATTATGGAAGAATTCTACTCTAGAATATCCCAAATTTATAATCGATTTCAAGATGACTTAAATTCTTTTGATAAGAGAGAATTGTTTTTATTGACTATTCAATGTTCTTTAATTACAAAATTCCCACGAATAACTCATTATGAGGGATTAACTATAAAATATTATGGTACTAATATTGAAATTTTGATTGATGAAGAATTAGAACAAGAATTAAAGGTTAAATATCTAGAATCATTTAATTAATGTATAATTTTATATAAAACTAAAGGTTTAATATGAAAACATTAATATCATCAAACATTATAAACAAATTTAAAACGACGATTCCTGAAGATGAGTATTTAGAAAAATATGGGATACTCAAAACGTATCAATCTTCTAAAAATCAGATTCTAAAAATGAAAGAGACGGAATTTCAAAGTGAATTCTTATCAAGTATTTTTGGAGATATATTGGGGTATATTCCTAGAAATAAATCAATTTCAAATCCAAATTTAATAGTTGAAAAGAAAATTGAAGCGGGACAAAAATATATTGATGGTGCCATAATTGACAAAAATGGCCGTTCAAGAATTGTTATTGAACTTAAAAGTACACATCACAAAGATTTACTAGTGCAAAAAAATAGTAAAGGTGGTTCAGGTTTACATGGATTGGCACCGATCCAACAAGCATCAATATATTTGTTTTCTGAACCTCTTGCAGAATTAGCAGTAGTTTCTAATTTTGATTCATTAATAATTTTTGATAAAAAAGAATATTTTCGTCAAGAATTTTCCTTGTTTGAAATGAATTATGATGAATTTAAAGAATTTTATTTAATTTTATCTTCAAATAGTTTTTGGTCTGGACTAACTAAACTTATGATCGACCAAACTTCTGAATCCGATAAAAAAATTGATGATGATTTTTTTATTAAAACCACCGCTTTGTATAAAATGCTCATAAATCAAATGGATGAAAAATATGCTAAAGATCTTTTTAATAAATTTTTAGCCTTAGCTATATTAGAGGATAATGGTTCATTACCTACTAATTTAATTAATAGTGTTTATGATAAAAAGATGGATTTTACTACAAAAGGTAGTTTCTGGGATTTATGGTCTAATTTTTTAAGAGCCATGAAAAATGATACTGTTTGGCAAAAATCTATTGGTATTGACGAACAAATTATAAAAATGGATGTTTGGCAAGATGTATCGTATTTTGGAAAAGTTAAAGTAAGTAAAGCTACTTTAGATTTATTATTAGAAATTTCTAAATATGATTTATGGTCTATTCCATTAGATAGATTATTTTTTGAAATATCTAAAGATATTTTTAATCCTTATAATATGGTTGGTGGAGATAATTCATTTGATATATATAAAGAAATAATGAAAGATAATAATAATGTTGCTGGTTTCCAAACTCTTTCATTTGTTTGTAAGCGAACCATATCAACTGATTTTTCATTAATTGAGTTATTTAATGAAATTTCATCAGAAAAAATAGATGTTATTGATTCATATAATAGTAAAATTATTATGGATTGCATTACAACGCTGCCAGATTATTTTTTAATAGTCGAGTTAGATATGCTTGAGGATAAAGACTTTTTAGATGAAATTAAGAGAGGAGTTTTCACGATAACTATAACTGAAGAATATGATGAAATACTAGCTTTTATCCAAATGTCAATTAATTCTGATAGTAATATAGGTATTCGTAATGTAGGTAGCGATGGAAATATAACTTATGAATATGAAATTAAAAGAGAAGAATTAAATAAATTTAAAGTTATGTCAATCGATGATAAAAAATGGCTAGAAAATTATAATGAAACTACAACATATAAGTTGAAAAATTTATTAGATATAACATCAGAAGATAGAGCTACGATTAGATTTAATTTTGATACTCAAATTGTCACTTTATTTGATACTGAATTGGAGTTATGGGAACAATCCTTAGATGATTTCATCGATTCAGATAATTATATTTATTTCACCCCTAAAGTTGATTATGCTCATTTAATTTTAAAATCATCAGATTTTAAAAAATATCTTAATTTAACATATGTTGACAAAACAAATATATTGGATATTTTGATTTCTGAAAAATTAATAAGTTCTGAATTTTTAGAGTGTGCTATGAAGCAGGAAGAATTAAGAAAACGTATTGATTTATTTGAACTAAAATTAGATAAATTGAAACAAAATGGTGATGAACTTAAAATTATTGAATGTGAGGCTCAACTTGATAGATTATATGAACTTGAAAAAGAATACCGTGAATAGTAATGGTAGAGTGTATTCTCAAGAAGTTGTTGATACTGCTATAACTTCTATGATCATACGTAAAAAAATAGGAGAAGGAGTTATATCTATTGATGAACTTTATGAAGAATATTCATTTTTAGATATCGATTCAATCATTGTTGATTTATTCAAAAAGGGTATTCAGGAAAATTATTCTGAACAGGCTAAAAAATTATTAGACGAAATAAAAAACGATATTATTGAGCGGAGGCCGGAGATTTGGATTTAGAAGAACAATTTAAAGATTATATTTGTATTGATGAAGCAGGTAGAGGGTGTGCTGCAGGAGAGCTAGTTTTTACAGGGGTTAAAGTAGTTGGTGATGTATCTTTCGCTGATGATTCTAAAAAGATAACATTCAAAGAAAGAGAAAAAATGCTTCAAAAGATACTTAATAATGTTGAACATTGTACGGTTATAACTACTGCAGAGGAAATAGATAAGATAGGTTTGTCGGCTGCTATTAAACAATCATTAGAAACAATAATTTCATATTTTCCGAATAGTAATTATCTTTATGATGGTGATAAAACATTTGGTGTGGATAATCCTAATTTAGAAACATTGGTTAAAGCTGATGCAAAAATTAAAGGTGTTGGGGCAGCTTCAATTATTGCTAAATCAACTAAAGATAAGTTGATGTTAGAACATCATAAAGAATTTCCTCAATATAGTTGGGATACTAATTTTGGGTATATTACTAAAAAGCATGTAAATGCTATTTTAGAATATGGATATACTTTATATCATAGACAGTCTTATAAAATAAAAGAGATAGAATCAGCAAGAAATAAAGAAACTACAAATGTTTTATTTTAGTTTGTTTGGTATATGAAATAATCATATTTGGTACCATCAAATTCAAATGATACTTCCCATTCTTGTCCATCATAAGAAGCTAACTCATTACCTCTATTAGTGTAACCATGATCAACAACCCATTTAGCGATTCTGTCATTATATAGTAAATCATGACTTTTAACTATTTCAGAAAGAGTTTCATCACCAAAATGTTCTCGATACCATTCAATTGCAGAGTCATATTGATTATTTAAAATTTCGATATATTCATCTATATTATTTTCACAATCCTTATATATTTTTTCATACATTGAACTCATTTCTTCTCGCCATTCATTCCATTCATCACTATCTTCATCTTCTGGTTCTTCAGGCCATTCTGGTTCATCCATCAAATTATTCTCAATTAATTCTTCATGGAGTCTATTGATCGGTTCATTAAATACTGGATGATCATTTACCGATTCATTTTTAATTTCATGTACATAATCATAATTGCTATCTTGCATTATTGATTCAAACCATGATTTATCAATTAGAGAATCTTCTGATAAAATACTTTCAATCATATGATCTGGAAATGCTTCAAAAATACCTATATCGTCTAATAAACTTTCAATATGCTCTATCGTTTTGGTATCGGCTTCTTCTTCATCTACAATAAGGAATGTACCTATGCCGTCATAATCATAATAATCATCGTAGCTCTTGGATAAATTGTATATCTCTACTTCTTCATGCAAATTGTCTTTGATATGCATTAGTACACCAAAACCTCTATTATCTCGCCATATAGAATTATCTGCTAGAGCCATATATAGTTCAGACATTAATTTATCTGTTAAATCTTCATCTTTAATAACAACTTCATTACTAAAAAACATTAGAGCAGCATCAATATAATTTTTAATAAGTTTTCCGATTTCTCCGCCAATTTCAACATCATTCATATCGATAGTGCCTAAGGGTGTTTTAACAATCATAATATTTCCTTTTTTATTTTATTTATTCTTAAAGATTCTTTTGATATAATAACTTTATGAAAAGAAAATGTGATATATGCAATATTGAATATAATGTTAAAAAATCTGATTTAGCTAGAGGATGGGGTCTAACATGTAGTAAATCTTGTGCGGCTAAAAAAAGAGAAAGATCAAGAGATGATTATAATGAAATGACGGTTGAAATCAATAACCTTAAAAGAAAATTATGGTTTAACAAATATAGAAGTATTGAAATAGAACTTAGAAAGAAAAATAAAAATATGGATGATATTGAAATTTGGCTTGAAATGTATAAAATTACAAATGACGAAATATTTTTGTTTGATGACATAAAAGACATTTTTATCTATTAAAGGTTGATGATGTATATAATATTAACGGATCATGTAAAAAGTAGAAGAAAGAAAGGTAAGATTCCACCACAACGTTTAATAGCGTTCGCAACATATCTTATAAATGAACATAATTTAAAAAATAAAGAAGACGGAAGATATAAGTTCCGTAGGAAATCAACATCAGCAATTATTTCTAAGAAAAAAGAAAAATTTACATTTATCACATTTTTTGGTGGTACAGGGTGGTTGATTGATTCTGATGACTTTTCTGGTTTTAATTGTGTAAAACAAACCGATGAACGAGTTAAACTTTCTATAAAAAGAAGTAAAGAAAAAAACAGAAATAAAGTCATTGAAGAGATTAAACCGTTACAAAATCTTAATGCTGAAATAAAAGAGAAGCTTAAAAGAGATACTTTTCAAATTGATAAGTTGCGAGATACTACAAAAATAATTCTTAAAGCGATGTTTGGGAACAACCCGGAATTTCTATTTCTGTCTAAATTTAAATCATATAATTTAGTTTCAATTTTAAGAAGAGACGGCGGAATCATAAAAACAGTTCATAAAAATAAACTTATAGAAATAGGAGTACTAAATGGATAGTAGTTTTGTAAAAATGATGGGTAAAATGCAAAATATGTGGCAACCTACATTTACAAATGAAAAATTTGTTAAAGTTTATAAAGATATTTGGTTTGTTGGTAGTAGTTATCCATTTGAAGTAACACGAGATTATGATATGGTTTTAGAAAATGAAGCTGAGATTTTATCTCAAATTGGTTTACTACCAAATGCTCGAAAGATGGTACAAATGATGATTAATTCTACGTATGGTAGTTATGGAGTTCCATCATCAGGGTTGAGCAATCCATCTCGTTACTACTCTCCATCTATGAATTACGATATTTCTAAAGAATATACATATGAAGAAGCGGCTAAAGTAGCACAAAATGAAAAATTGATTGCTCATTATCAACATAAAATTAAAAAGGCGCCAAAGAAGAAAGAACAAGTTGAACGTCTTACAAAAATTATCGATATGCTAGAACAAGAAAATGAAAATGTTATTATGGAATATCCGGAGAAGTTTATCTAATGAATACACATGTAATTAATACCCTGCCAGTTTATCAAGCTCAACACCATTTAAAACAAAAAATTCAAAGACCAGGACGATTTAACCGGTCTTTTAACCTTGATTCGACCTTTCAGGTTGAATACAAATATCGAGTATTAACACGATTTCCGTTTAGTGTTTCCAAACATGAGAAACTTGATGAAGTAACAGTTTTTGATTTTTTTGACTGTATTACCTATCATCTGTGCGAAACAAGATTGGAAGCTGAAAAAACAAGATTGGAAGCTTTAGTAGATCATTATGATAATCAATATAAAAAATATTTGGCAAATACATCTAAATTCAATCGTAAATCGTATAAATTTGATGGTTATGTTTCTGTTGATGGCTTAAAAGCTAAAAGATTACTTATTAGATATAAATCTGAATTAAATAATTTGGAAAAGGATCATCCAGAATGGATAATTTAACATATATTCCATTGCCAGAACATCGAGGTAGAACATGGCTTAATACATGGTGGAAAACTACTACATCTATTAATGAAGAGGCGTTCGATATTATACTTGAGAGAGTTAATATTTTAACAGAACATTTTGAAATTTCTGTACAAAACCCGTCAATACTAACTTCTGTAATGGATAGAATAATTAAGAAGTATAATACGATTGTTTATGAAGAAAACGGAGAAATTATGATGGTTGATTTATTTAATTATCAAACTGAAGATACCCTTGCTTTTGGGTTGGGTGATTCACCAACTTTTAAAAAATATATTGTTAATAATTATCCGGAGTTATTAGTATGATTAATGTTGATGATATAAAACCTGGTACAGTTATTGAAATCCCATCAAAATTTAAATCGCATAATTTTAGTAATTTAGTTCCCGGTTCACTAGTACTAATTTATTATGTTAATAAATTTTTGTGTTCTGGGATTGATATGAAACGGTCTAGAAATACGGGTATGGATATATCTTGGGATGATTTAAAGCAAGGAGTAATTGTAGATTTTATTCCTGAGCCAGAACCACTTTTTTACCATTGGGTTGGAGAAGGAAGGAGCACTTCAAGTAGTGATACGGAAGAAATCATTTTTAAAAAACAAGAATATCGTCGAAAATTAGGTTTACTAATATCTGAATATTATCCAGAATACACTTTATAACAAGGTTTATTAATGAATTCAAAAAAATCACTTAATTCTAAAACTACATCTAGTCTAGGAGTACCACTTTCAAATATTAGACCTATGAATACGACGATATCATCAATACAACCAACGGCTTCATCAATGGTAATAGGTATGGATGTAGCATCAATGTATCCGAACAGCGTCACTTATAATAATTCTAGTGGAAGTTGGGGTTCCAATTCTCTGATTGAGTTCCCATATTTAGTCTCAAAAGAAGCCCCATTTAATTTAAGAATATTATCAAAATCTGAAGTTAGAAATATACAAAGCAATTTTAGTGAAATGATTGATATTATGGGTGAATATGATGGCTATGGATCGAGATTGGAAGCTGAACAACAACGCATCAAAAAACTTATAGATATTACTAAAGATACTGATGAAGTGAAAGCATTAGAAAAAGCATTAGAAAATATTGAAATAGATCATCCAGAGTGGCTAATTTAAATTAATCCCATAAGCGATTTAAAGTATAAATAAGTTAAAATTCACTATAATGGTGTATTAGGAACTTTAATGATTGATTTAGATTATATTTTTGATGATGTTAAAAATAAGACAATAACAAAAAAAGAAGCATATGAGTTAGTAAAAACTATTGATGAAGGTACGTCATTTACTACATCAAAACATACGAGTACTGATGTGTATATTGAAATAGCGAAAAAAATACCGGATGATGATTTGATTGAAACCATGATAGATTCACAAATAGAGAATTATCGTAGTAGTCAAAGAATTTATAGATTGCTAGATTTAGCTTCGAAGTCTTTTTTTGACAAAAAATGGGATGAAGCCGTTAATCAACCCGGTGGTTATTACTTAAAATATTATAAGTCAAAGCATACTGATGGTGATAAACTGTATTATTTGTGGACTCATATTTTAAAGAAAAAAACGGCTGCTAAGAATTGGAAAGAAAAACTCAAACAGGGTATTCTGAGTCATCCTAATTGTCCATCAAAGATCACAAATAGACAATTGAGAAGTTTAGATAGTATTCATATTATAGCTTTAAATAAAAATTTGGCAAATAATCCAAAAGCTCTAAAAGCTGTAGGTGATTATGCGGCAGTTTTTAGACATGATGGCATATTTGAAAATCTTACTAGAAATAAATCTGTTCCTTGGGATAAAATTTCGGAAGCTGTGGATATGAAAAATCAAGTGCAAGTATTTGTTAAAGGTTCTAATCTTATGAGTTTTAGAAGAAAAGCTGCAATATTAGAATTTTTTAGAAGAGAAGATACTCCTGATAAAGCGAGAGAAGTAATGTATAAAATTACTGGTGATGATGAATTTTTACCTAAAGAGGTAAGAGACATCTTTATTTTTTAAGGATAGATTATGAGAAAAAATGAAATTAAAACTAAGGAAAATATACGAGAATGGATAAAGAATCATTTAGATATTTTCCCTTTTAAAATGAGTATTGAAGATTATGATAATTTAACCGATGGATTGAAATCATTAATTGAAAATAAATTGATTTCTATTCATAATAAGCAATATCCTAACAAAATAAAAGATTCATGGAGACAGGATTACAAATTTACTAAAACAGAATTAAATAAACTTAAAATTCCAGATCCTTTTTTACCTCCAAGTAGTTTAAAACGTATTGAAAGTGGTTTAATTAAAGCCAAACAAATAGCTGAAGATAATAAACCTATCAAATGGGTAGATATTAATGAACGTTTAAAAAAGAATTTTAAAAAATGGGTAGATGAATACGCCGAAACATTTGATGTAGACTTCCTTGGTAGATATTTTGATGATCTACCTGATGATATTAAGTTAGAATGGATTGCAATAATGGGTAAAAAGTTTGGCTTAAAAACTCCAGGAGCATTAAAAAAAGGATTTATTTCAGCAAAAGATATGATTGATCAAGTGCAACATATGAGAATTCCCAATAACATTCATAATGCTATATTAGATATATTGCCAGAATCGGCATTTTTACAAACCATTAATAAATCTGATATGTCAAATTGGGATGCAAAAGAACAGGTTGCTTTTGCAAAATCATTATCTCAAGAAGAATTAAAAGCTGCAAGAGAAAATAGAAAAATTGATAAAAAACGAGTAAAACTATTAGCTAAAGCTAGAACTATTAAAAGTTTAGAATCTTATCAAGAACTTCTTTCAGATCCTCTATTTGATCGAGATATGCTTGAAATGATTATTAAACGTATGGAAAGAAAAACTGCTTTTGATAACGGTTGGGGAGAACAAACTAAAAAAGAAATTCTAAAATTGGTGGTCACTCATCCTTTCTTAACGTATGAAGATTTAAAAAGAATAGAAAAAGTTAAAAGCAATTATAATAATTCGCAAAAAGAGTATGTTTCTAAAGAATTAAATGCTGCTTTAGCATCCCAAAATGATTTACCTGAAAGTGATTTAATGAAGCTAGTAAAAAAGCAGCAGTTTGATATTAAAGTGATTGCATCTAAAAGAGATTTAAAAGATGAAAATAAAGAAATATTAATTGATTATACTATTAAACATCATTCGCATATGCCGGAACAATTAGAAGAAGTTTTTTCTAATTTAAGTATTAAAAAAGATAAGTATAAAAAGGAAATTATAGAAACATTATATTCAAAATATATGGAAAAGAATTGGTTAGCCAATGGTATTCGGTTCTTAGAGGTTGTAGACAAGTATAATTGGTTATCTGAAATTGATGAGGAACTAAAGTCAAAAATATCAAGATCATTAGTTAATAATTATAAAGATAATAGAATTAGTCAAGATAGACTAATAAAAATGTTGAATAAAATATCAGCTGGAGTGGATTATTTAATGAAACTGTATGAAGAAACTGGTGATGATGCATTCTTACCGAGTGAGGTTAAAGATATTTTTATATTTTAGGGGATAATGTGGAAGATAATTACAAAATTTTATTAAATGATATTAAAGAAAGTGCCAAAGGCAAAATGGTTTTTAAATCAAAGGAATTAATCGGTCAGGAAATACTAAGTCCACAATTAGCAAAAATAGTCATCGATTTAGTTACTTCAAGAAGAGGAAATGAGATCTATGAACTTGCTCCAGCTGTTGCTGTGGAGATTAATGATCCAATGGTCAAAGACCATATTCTAGACGAGATTATTAAAAACTATTTAAATAGGCAAACTGCACCAATAGCAGTTATTGAATTTTTTATTAAAAATGTCAATAAATTGGATGTCGTTTTAATGGAAAAAATTTATGATACATCTGATGAAGATTTTAAACTTTTTTTAAGAAATGTTGGTCAGAAATTTAGAGAAGATTTTAATATAAAAGTGTATAATGAATCTGGTGATGATGCATTCTTACCTAAAGAGGTAAGAGACATCTTTATTTTTTAAGAGGATAATTAATGTTTGAAATAGATGAAATGGTATATAAATTAAGAAGTATTACCGAATATAACAAAGTAATAAAATATTATAATGAAGAAATAAAAAACCGGTTAAATCATGACTTTCAATATACAGAATTATTACGTAAATATTTAGATAGTACTACCGCTTTAAAATATTGGCAGATTGGCTTTGATATAGTATCAGATATAGATTCTGAATCTCTTTGGTCCGATTTTGTTTATTTATTAAATTCTAAATTGGCTTCTAAAAATAAAAATATCCCATGGTTAGCATCAATGGTAAGTAATTTATCAAAAAACATTAAAGTTGATGGAAATCTTGAAACATTGGTCACATTATTTGTTAATACTAACTTACTCCGATTTTATATTAAAGAAGTCCATCCAAGAGTAGATGAAGATGAATCATATTGGGGTTTAGCAAATGCAAGCAAATATATGAATATAAACAATATGGCTGAAATAGTAGAAATTGCGGATTATAAACTTTTTGAACGTATTTTAAATAAAGATGATGTATCGCCTGAAAATAAATTGAAATTATTAGAACTTTTTTTGAGAAAAACTCAGTTTGGAATCAAAAATTTTACTAGTTTAGACTTTTTATTTTTATTAGAAAATCATCGTCATCGGTTTAATAACGTAAATGTTATGAACTCAACAGCGGCAGCATATAGAAATTTATTACCTAATGTAAGTGTTGCAAAATTATTGACTGAAATTATAATGGGTGGAGATTTTACAGATGAATCTAAATATTTGTGGTTATCAAGTATGTATCAGTATAAATCAGAGGATACTATGGGTGTAGCTTTGTATGGTTTGACCCAAGATGTTAAATACTTAACAGATGAAATTAAAGATTTATTTGTATTTTAAAGGAATAAGTTATGGAATACAAAAAGAGTAGTGAATTATTGACAGATATTATTATCGATCACCAAGAAGATATACGTTTAACTGTTGGTCCGGAAATAAAATTTGTTAATGCTGAAATAGAATATCTAACATGGGATACATTATTAGAAGAGCCAATATTATTAATTAATTATTATGGCTTCGATGAAGATATTTATGATTCTGATGGATTTTTCTTTTGTCGTGATATTATTGGTTTTTCAATGGATATCGAGAACGAGGATGAATTTAGTAGCCGTTTTGGTATAGATAGTAGAAAGGTTGAAGAGTTATTTAGAGAACTTTTTAAGGAATTTTTAAATTCTAATAGTTTGCCAACTATGGATATTATAGAAAAAATTTATAATTACAATTATAATTTAATAAAGATAATGAATGATAATAAATATTTTGATAAGTTAGAGATTGAAGAAAAAGAATTTCTTTATAAAGTTACTGATGATATTTTATTTTTACCACAAAGTATTAAAGATATTTTTATTTTTTAAAAGGAGAGAGTGTAATGACTAGGGGAAAACCAAGAAATATGCGAGGTAAAACTGCAAGAAAAGATTTTAAAAGATTATCGTATAAAGATAAATTAGAATATATAAAAAATTCACATCAAGCGACAAATGAATTTAGAGCACACCCTGAAGATTTTTATAATTATCTCGATAAAATTGATTGGCATAATGTGGATTTTTGTAAAGCGATAAGACGGCCTAAAGAGTTAAAACTTCTTTTAGATCAAAATCTTTTAGACCAAAAAGCAATAGACATAATATTTTTAAACACTCATTTCTTCCCTATTTTTAAAAATTTAATTGGTTTAACTAGTGAATCAGATAGTGTAATTACTAAACGTATGTTGGACTTCTTAAAGCGAGAGTATGAAAGCCAAGAACCGAAACATAAATTATTTAAAAAATTAGATAAAGAGGGAGTAATAGATTGGGATATATTGAATATGCATAGTTATTTTCAAAATTATATGAATTATGTTTTTGGGAATTACGAATCATATTCAGATTTTGCCAATTATTTATTAGATTCCGATAAAATTGATTTGGATGGTGATACTGAACGTAGTATATGGCATACTTTTGATATTGATTTAATGATTAAATTATTAAAAAAAGACAGAAAGATTAAAACGTCTGCAAATGTTCTCCTAGATAATGGGCATATCGATGAATTTTTTGATAAATGGCCAAGAGATAAAGTGAAAGAATTTATAAAATTACTTAATGATCGATCAGAACTTCAAAATTGTATTGTTGAAAATAGCTATGTATCGCTGTTACCAGAAGAAATAACAAAAATATTTGTTTTTTAAAGGTTAAAAATGTTTAAATGGGATAATTCAAAAGATTATGATTCAAACGTATTTGATTACATAGTTTATTCTGATCCAGAGAAATTAGTACAAAATTTTTATGACGAATTATCTCTTAGGATTGAATTTGAATCAACAGATCCAAGTAGGCATATGCCTATGGTTATTAGTACCAATACTATAATCGAAACCCTATTACAGGAATTTCATAATGTATTCACCGAGGAAGAACTAATAAAAATAGTTAAATTCTTATTTAACTTAGATTATGAAGACAAATATTTTATTATACGTACTTTGAATAGACAATTTTTGCATGATGAATTAACTATTGATGATTACATGCTCTGTCGTATCATTGAAAAAGTAACATCTGATAAAAATATATTTACATCTGATATTGTCAATTTGATGTATAGAAGTAAACGATTTATTATCCCATATTTAACAGCATTTAAACATCGATTATCTGAAACTGATAAACGAATTCTTTATACGGAGTTTACTGAAGATTTTTCCGGTATGTTTGATAAAAAAACAACATATTGGATTATGGATAATATTGAAGGGATTACCGAAATGGTTATAGATTCCGACAAGGAACTTATTTATATTCCAAAAATTATTAGAGATATTTTTATTTTTTAAAATACATTAAGAATGAATAGGATATAATTACACTTATAAGAGGAATTAAAATGAGAACAGAAATAGAAATACTTGCAGAAATTGAATCAGGTAAGATTACCATAACAGATGCATTAGAAGAAATTAGTAGAACAGGTGCATACTTATTAATACAAAAAATTGCTAATATGGAATTGACTAAATCTGAAAGACTATTATTAATAACTCTTATACCACAAGTAGATGATGTGTTGAGTCTTAAAAAATTCTTTTTAACTTTAAAAAGTTATGACGAAATAAAACTATTTTTAGAAGGATGCAATAAATCAAATAATATTAGTACAAGTATATATTATGCTCTTATGATATGGAATGATATAGATAAAAAAATCTACTTTCGTCCTATAATTGATGTACTCGCAGGAAAAACTCAGGAATTTCTAGGTCTAATAAAAGCATTGATAAAAAAAATAGATAATATTTTATTATCTGATATTGAATATCTTTATGAACATACTTCAAGCAAAGACTTTGCTAATATTGTTAATGAACACATTTCACTTTTTTCAGAAGATATTTTAAAATTTATTTTTGAAATGGTGAAAGAGTTGGAAAATATAAATCCTCCAGCTTCAAGATTAATATTACATGCATTGGATATTCAAATCATAGATAATCCAGGAAAATATAGTTTTGAAGATGATTTTAAAATGTATATGTATGAATTTACTGGGAATGATGAATATTTGCCAGATGATATAAAATCAATTTTTATATATTAAAGGAATTTGGTGTTAGCTGATAATAAAATCAAATTTTATAATGAAAATATACGTAAACCACTAGAACTTCTTGGGTTTAAATCTATTCCAAGAGGGATGACGTATAATGAATTTTCTAAAGGTCGTAATTACAAATATAATTCATTAATGCATATTTCGGTTCAAGTAGATTTTGAAAAATCACTATTTAAGTATCGTCTTAGTTTTCCATGGTATAGTAATTTTTCAACAATCCCATTAGCTTATAAAATATTACTTTTGCCTACTAAGGAAGTAGTCATAGAGTTATCAAAAGAAAATTATCAGCAAGAATTGGAAAATATTTTTTCTGAAATTATTTATCAATTAGAAAATAATAAAAAAGAATTTAATATTATGGTTCGAGAAAAATTGGATGCCGTGGATGAAACAAGTATAGCCAGGTTATTCACGCCTATCAATACACCAATACTACTAAATTATTTAGATTTAGTATATTTAGACTATATCAAAATTATTTTTAGTCTAAGAAAAAGATTAAAAAAATATACTGAAAAAATAACTATGTCTTTCACGGATGATATGACCAAAAAAGGATTACTTCTAAAAACTACCGATATAGAATTATTAGAGAATATTGAATATAATGATTCTATAAAATTTTCTCAACTTGAGGAACTTAAAGCTATTTTTATATTTTAAAAAGGTATATTATGACACTAAAATCAATGAAAGTTTATGATAAAAAATGTTTATTAGAAAATAATCATTTAGATTCTAGTATAGTAGATAAATTAGCAAATGATCGATCAATTACTATTAGATATTGGGCTGTACGTCATAAAAATATCACCAGTAGTGGCTTGTCTACAGCATTGCTTTCAAAAAAGAATTTTGATAGAGATCACATTTTATCTTCGATTTTATATAATAAAAAATTAGATTTTAAATCGAGATTAACATTTGTAGAAAAATATTTGAATGACATTGAAATCGTGCTTGATTTTTATGATATAATTTATAATACCTCTTTTGAGGAAAGAAAACAAATAATAGAAATCTTTATTAAACGTTTATTATTAAAACAAACTTTGAAATATGAATATTTTAAATATATTCCTAATTATATAAATTTAGCTTTAGATGAATATTCTGATATTTATGAAATATTTTTAAAGCGTGCTCCAGCAACAATACTAGTTACACAAAATGGTTTTAAAAGAGATAATCAAACATTTTCTAAAACTCGGATTAAGCAAATTTTTAAAGCTGTTGTAGATAGTAATAAAATGTATGGGTGTTTGGTATATGATTTGGGTAATTATTTAAAAACTATACCACAACATTATTTAAATTATGTCTTGAATACAAAAAATATAACAAAAAAAGAGATTGAACTTTTTTTAATGAATGAAAATTTTAATGAAAAGATGATAATGAGAATTATTAATAAAGTTGATTACGAAACTCTATTAGAAATTGCGAGTTTATCTAAATTAACAGAAGATATAGAACAATGGATTTATGATAAAATAACGATTAATGATATCGACGATAATTTATTCTATGCATTATTATCAAATCCCACTCATAATTTTGAATTATCATATAATTTTATGAATTTATATTATACTCATCTTACGATATCTCCAATTATAAGAGCTATTATAAAATCTAACTATCCTATTGCATTGATTGATAAAGTTATTAATGATATTAAAATAGTCCACCCTTTAACAGCACTAGGTTTATATATAGTAGAAAATAATACGTCGGAAATATATTTAAACAAAATTTGGAATGAGTATTGGGATGGTCAAATTATTAGTTATACACCCAAATACAGAGCTTATAATAGGTTTGATAATAGTATAGAAGATATATCATATATCATTCAGTTGATGATTACAGAATCTTCCCTAAGTTATAAATTTGCGTATAAATATTATAAAGATACTAATGAAGTTAGATATTGTAGAGCTATATCAAAGTATAGCTCCAATGAAATAGATGATATATGGTCGAGTGTTAGAGATATTGACATTTCTGAATATTTTAAAAGTTATTATAATGATACATACTATATTGAAGATGTAAAGGTTTCAATATTAGAATATGCAGAAGAGAATAATTTAACAAAATATATAATTGATGATTATCGGTTGTTTAATAATAGAAAATATATCGCTAAAGACGCATTAGACCTATTTGAATTTTAGTGAGGATTAAATGAAATTAAGTGAATTAAACGAAAAAGTTAAAATTGTTAATAAAATTGACTTGGATATATTTAGTAATTGGGATGCTAGATTTTGGATTGATATGGATGACTATATAAATGTAGTAAAAAAAGAAGGGATTGATAAATCTATAGCAGTAGTATCAAAAGCTATTAAGAAGATGGGTGAAGAAAATTATAATAGTTTAAAAAATCTTGCTGATAAAGAAAAATTTGGAATACCAGATTTTAATAAAGCTCTTGATATCAACCATTTAAAAAGTATTGACGCTTCTAAAATAGTTATTCTTATGGATTTGGTTGAACGTCGTGCTAAATTGCGTAAAAGTAAATTGGAATCTGAACTTAAAAAGATTCAAAAACAAATTGATATGTTGGGGTAAGAAATGAAAGTACAAGATTTAAATGAAATGTTTTTGAGCGGTGATTTAGACGGCGCTCTAGAATGGGATGAAACTCCTTCAGATGTTAAGGGTATGGATGGAAATCTAAGTAAACTTCCTATACAAATCCCTAAAAAATTCAAAGTAAAATATAAGAAAAAACGAAATAAAAAAAATGACACAAAAACAGTATGATTGGGTAGTTGAACGTTCTAAAAGTTCAAAGTATTCTACAAGGCAAAAAGTAGCAAAAGATCCAGATACACCTGTTGAAATTGTAAATAATTTAATTCTTGATGATGATTCTAGAGTTTCGTTGGCTGCAGCATTAGATGGTAATATTGATGAAAGTACATTAGGACTTCTTTTAGAATCATACGATATATCTTCAAATATTTTCATTGAATTGTATAAAAATAGAAATTTTAAAGAAAAATGGATTACAAATTTTATTCATGTTTTAAAAGCTCATAATATATCACCAATGTTTATAATTTATTCTAATCGTTTTTTAAAGAATATGGATGATTGGTTAAAAACTTTCGATGAAGTGGTTAAGGTTCAAGAGGAAGTTGGTAGTTTAATTGATGTTTCTATTTCAAATGAGTTTTTTGTTATATTTGTAAGAAAAGTGGGACATAATAAAAATATTTTTAAGTCCAAGGCTATATTAAAGATTCTAGATACTTTTGGTGAATTATTTTATAGTGTATCGGGTGGTATGTTTAGTGCTATATTAGAAAATATTGAAGATGATGATCAGGAAGTAAGACAAAAGATTTATGAAATTACTGACAATCCAAAATATTTGCCACAAATTCTTCAAGATGTATTTATATTTTAGGATTTAATTATGAAATCAAATCAAAAAGTAAAATTACGTACAAAAATTTTAAAATATGTTAAAGTGGATGATATTGATAGTGTGAAAGAACTTCTGACATTGCATCCTCAAGATGAAATGGATAAGTTATTTAGGTATGCTTGTGAGAATGGTTCTGAGAACGTTATAAACTATTTATTGGATGAATTTGATAATTTTTATTCGTCAGAAATTGATTCTGGATTGGTTTTTTTAATACAAAAATTCCCAAAATTATTTCTACAAACTCATAAGAAATTTATAAATCATAAAGGTTATAAAGATGCAGAAACAAGATTTATGAGAATTGCTGCCAGATTTGGAAAAGAAAATTTATTCATTTATTTTATTAATGAACGAGGTATTAATCCAGCTCAACCAAAAAATGAATTATTGTATAGTTTAATTAGAAAAACAAAAATATCTGTTTCAGGTAATAATATTCAAAGAATGATAGAAATCCTTAAAAATGATCCCAGAGTTATAGAAGAAGCTGCAAAATATAATCAGATAGATATTTTACCAGATGATATTAAAGATATATTTGTATTTTAGGGCTGCTTAATGAAAATATATGATGAATTAATTTATGATGATATTAGTATATATCTAACTTATGAATATTATGAGCATATACATCGGCGTGCTAGAAAAGGATTAATAGAATATTTTTCTAAAGAGATGACCGATGAATATTTTGAGGAATTAATATCTGCAAATTATATTGAAGTTCAATCAGATAAAAAAATATCTGAAGCTAAACTTAACGATTTTAAATCGTTTATGGTCGCTTATTTTTTTAATAATGATAATATGACTTCTGAGACTTACCATAAATCGTTCGAATATATAAAAACAATGGATAACCCTTTGGAACGATTTGATGATCTTTTAACTAGTTCTTTTTGTACCGATGAAGTTTTCCTATATTGTTTAGATAACAAAAATATGGGTAGTGATGAATCTACTCCTAGAAATATTTCATATAATAACTTTAAAGATAAAACAATAACGAAGTTTCTAAAAGCAATAGATTGGTCATGGTTTCATAAAGCCCCGCAATACGTAACGGCTTTATTAGTTCAACGAAAATTAACACAATATCAATATGATTTAATATTTAGTCAATTTAGAAGTTATACAGATATAGCATTCCTTATTGTAGAAAAAGGTGGCTATATTTCAGATGAGAAATTTATTGAATTGTTGAGTGATTATGATAGTTTTGATATTAGCTATGCCAATGTTGGAAAGACTATTAAAGCTAAGATTTTAGAAAATATCGATTTTATAAGAAAGCCGGAATATCTTTCTGTTATTATGGACTTTCTTACTATGGATGCAAAAGATTTTGAACGTGCTCAAATTTATGATGCTATACTACGTTATAAATTCACTACTAACCATATACAAGATAAAATTTTTGGAGATCTTATAAGACGTATAGCTTATGATACAAACGCTATTGATCTTTTAAAAGAGAAATCAGATTTTTCTAAATATGATTCATCAACACTTATGCTAATTTATGACTTAAATAAGAATGAATATTTCCTACCATCAGAAATTAAAGAAATTTTTATATTTTAAAAATAAATAAAGAAAAAAAGGATTTCATATGACTAGTGAAGAACGACAAGAGAAATTTGCTGCAGAAAATTATGATGGTTTGGATGATGTAGGTGATTCTATGCTTGAAAAACTAGAGACTGTAAAAAAATATTGGAATATCTACGTTTCAGAAAAAAATAGGGAATCAGAAAAAGCAAAAAAAGCATATAGTCAAATGGAAGAAGTTGGTAAAACTTTAGAAATGGATTATACTATTTTAAATATAAAATTGTCAAATGTAGTTGGGCATGCTTTAAATTCAAGTTCAACTAAAATGATACGTAAAGTTATAAAGTTTTTAGATAAGTATTCTCTTAATGATAAAATGATTCATTATGGGTTAATGAAAATAGCATCTGCAAGAACTAGTGATGGGTCTCTTATTGAAATGGCAATGACTGTTGCTGCAAAAAAAGATGATGTTAAATTTGCATCTGAGTTGATATCTTTTATTGAAAAAAATAAAGGTCGAGAAAATATTTGGGAATTTCCAGGAATACCTTGGGATTTAAGAAATGCAGGTGATATGGATAATTTTACTCGAACTATTAGTAAAGAACGTATTGCATTAGATGCCTTAGTTAGTGGATCACAACGAATGTATAGATTTTTAGTTGGTAGTGAAGGATTAAATAAAGAAACTATTGTTAATTATATAAAACAGCCCTATAATTCATTTACTATAAAAGAAGCAGGAAATGTAATTGCACTTGAGCCGTGGACGGTAGAGAAATTCTTAGAATATGCTCCAGATAGAGTTCCATCAGAAATTTCAGACATATTTATATTTTAAGGAGATTTGGTAATGAATATCAGACAAGCTATGAAGATTGAAGCTTCGGGAAAAAGAGATGTTAAATTAACCAAAGCTGCAGAACTTATAAAAAATGGTGATCGTACTATTATTGAAAAATCATTAGACAATTTAAAATTGAATGATTGGGTTGGATTGGCACTGAATCCAAATTTAACAGGTGATGATATTGAATTGATGTATAAACTTTTAAAAGAAGATTACGATTCAGAACGTGAAAAAAATATACCGGATTCAACCAAAACAAGAAATGCTGGAACTCGAGCTAAAATTCGTAATCTTCTTGCTGTACACCCAAATATAAAATCCGAAACAATTGATAAAATTCTTAAAGGCGCAAGATTATCAATTCCAACAGTTTTAAATAATCCAAAAATTAGTAGTGATCAAATAGATGATTTTTTTAATACAAAAGTATTATTACAACCTGAAAAAAATATGGGATCATATAGTTTTGTAGGTTTGGATAAATTAATGCAAACATCTCAAATAACGAAAGCGTTAGTTCAAAAGTGGTTTGATACATTAAAAGAATATGCCGATTGGACATATTCGGATAATCAATGGTATTCAGTTATTAAGGCATTTTTAGAATTTAATGATTGTCCGGAAGAAATTATAAACTTAGCTGCTTCTGCACCGTATAAACCTGATAATTTTTGGTCTAATACACTTAGGAAAATGGCAGTAAATCATAAAAATGCACCAGATGATACAACGGTAAAAGCCTATAAAGTTACTGAAGATGAACAATTTTTGCCGGAAGATGTAAAAGATATTTTTGTCTTTTAATTTAGATAAAGTTTTAAAAAGGTATAATAATAAGATGAAAGTTTTAAAAAAAGATTTAGAAAAAATTGCTAAAAAAGAAACTATTTCCATTGATGATTTAGAACTATTTCTAAAAGGCAAAAGTAAAGATGCATTCACAATATTAGCTTTTAGAAATCAGTTACCATTGAATGATAAAATAATAAGAGGATTTATAGAAAAATACCCAGATACTTATGGTTATTTAAGACGTAAACATGGCGATGCATTTAGTAAAGAAATATTAGAAGAAATACTTCCTACTATGAATATATCTCAAAGAGGATTATGGGCTAAAGTTAAAAATTTTCCAAAAAGATTTATAGACGAATTAAAGAGTGAATGTTCATTTTGGTCATCAAAATTTGTTACTTATAATGATGCTAAAGAATTACTTAAAGATTCTAAAAAGTTTAACAATGTATATAGTAGATTGGATAATAATGCAATGGTATGTCGTATTCAACAATTAGCAAATAATAGATTTTTAGATAAAGAAACCTTAGATTTAGTTTTTGAAACAATAATGGAAACAACTACACCTACTATGATTGAATATGAAGATGCTTTAGGTAGATTACTATCAAATCCAAATATTGGGATAATTGAAAATAAGATTGTATCGCATTCGGATATTATAGCTACACATGCTCCTTTTTCCATGCTCAACGCTAATATAAATAATGATGTCTTTAAAAGTGCAGCAGTAAAAGGGATACTTAAAACTTTTATGTTTAAAGATACATTTATAAAATTTATTGATGTCGGTCATACATTGCCTCCTAAAGCATCTAATACATTATATATTGAACTTACAAATAAATCAATGCAAATGACAAGTAAATCTTTGGAATCTTTAATTGAGAAAGTTGTTAAAACTCAACCTGTTGATATTAAAATTAAATCGCAATTTTATAATAAAACTGGTGATGAAGCCTTTTTGCCAGAAGAAGTACGTTCTGTATTTATATTTTAACTAAAGGATTGAATTGGATTTAATAACTTTCTTAGATATTATTGGTACTATAGCATTTGCTTTATCAGGTTACATTTTGGCTGCAAGAGCAAAATTGGATTTGTTGGGGATAAGTATATTATCGTATATAACTGCTTTTGGTGGTGGTGTAATAAGAGATATATTAATAGATCGAACACCATTTATTTTCACAGAAACATATCCTATTTTAATTGTTTTTATAACTGTTATTACAGCTTATTTATTAAAACTGCATAATTACAAAAAATTATCTAATAATTATATTTTTAAAATAAGTGATTCAATAGGATTAACGGTATTTGCATATACGGGTGCGTCTTTAGGTATTTTAAGTGGTTTTAATTTTGCAGGGGTAGTATTTTTGGCATTATTGACATCCATAGGTGGAGGAATTATTAGTTCGATGATGATAAGTAGAATTCCTCATGTATTAACAAATGAATTTTATGGTACTATTTCTATTATTGTTGGTGTATTAGTGTGGACATTTCATTTTATTGGTGTTAGTCAAAATATTTCTGTATTTTTTATTTTGCTTTTTGGATTTGTATTACGTATGTTGGCATTGAAATATAAATGGTATATTCCTCGAGTGGTATAAATAAAAGAAAATCGGAGTATTAGATGACTAAATGGGATGAATCAGAACTTAAAAAACCAGGAATAGATTTTTTTATTAGAAATAAAATAGAAGAAGGTAATATTATTATTACTGGGGGTGAACAAGCCACAATAGTAAAGGTAGATCCTGTTGGTATTATAGTTAAATTTAATAACAATACTCATGCTGATAAGTATATAAAATACATATCATTTAATGATGAACAAGTAGAAATATTAAATGAGTGTGATGATTATATTGAATTTAATCAATTTGTAAAAGATATAAAAAATGCTAATATACCACAAATTCTTAAAGGGTTAAAGTGCCATAAATTGGAAGGTGATGCATTTAATGCTTTACAAACACTTGTAATTACAACTTCTAATGATTCTGATCAATTTAAGATTTTCCAATTATTATTGGAAAAAAAGTTTTTATCTTTAAGAAAAATTAACAGTTTATTTATTTATGCTGTTGGACAGGGAATGTTGGACTTGGTTGATTTATTATTAAAAAATGGTGCTGATATTTCATATCAAAATTTTTTAGCTATACAAATTGTTGATGAAAACCAAGATGTAAGAGATTTATTATTGTCTCATAAAGAGGTTATTGAATTTTTAATTAAAAATGAACATTATGATTTATTACCTAAAAACATACAAGATATGTTTGTATTTTAAAGAGGACATATGATGAGTATATTATTAAACAATTTATTTACTAATTGGAATAAAAGTTTTGAACGTAATCCTGACTGGACAAACAAGCAAATGAGATTATTAAAGAAATCTCATATAACGTATAATGATTTAATAGAACTTTTTATGTATTTTGATAAAGAAAGTAAATTTAAGAATTCAGGAGATATTGGTAAATTACTATATTATTTTTATAGAACTAAAGAAATAACAGATCAACTTGAATTTACTAATAGGACAGATTTTTTTATTGATGGTCAATTTTCGGAAGAATTTTACAATGGGTTATGGAGTAAATTAAGTGAAGATAGTAGAAAGTACTTATTGCCATATATACCATCAGAATTTCAAAAGCCGGAAATGCTTAAAGTCTATTTTAATAAAAATTTAGAAGCCTCATTTAATGATTATAAGGGTCCAATACCATCAGAACGTTTATTGTTAGATTTAATGGATATTGCATTTGTTCAAGTTGTACGAACGATGAAAAAAGAATGGTGGACAAAAAAATTAAAAGAGAAAGCATTAAAGAAAGACAAAGTATCTATTATTTTTATGTCTAAAGAAGTTGTTTCTAAAAGTGAACTTATGAAATTCTTGGATTCATATTCTAAAACAGATTCACTTTATAATATGCTTTTTAGATCGACTAGTATTTTAGATAAAGAATTTAGAGAAGATCAGGAAATAAGAGCATTATTTGCATCAAAGTTAAGACATTTAACTGATGTGAGCCAAGATTTTTATAATGAATGTACTTGTGAATTTTATAATTATTATTTAGATATTATTCGACCATCTTTCAATACAAAAGGATTATTAAAATTGATTCCGTCTTCTTGTTTATCAGAAGATATAAAAGATAAATTATTAGAAAAACTTCCAGCTGAATTATTATTAGAAATGGATAAGTTGACTGATGACCAACTATTATTTCTTTATAATAAAGCAAAAAAAATGAGATCGGTGGGACGTAGTAGAATTGTTAAAATGATGTATGAATTATTTAAACGTAATTTATTTAAAGTTGAAATGTTGAAAGATTTTGCGGGTGTTACTTTTGAAGATTTAGAGTATTCTATGGATTCTAAATCGCTTAAAGAATTTATGACAGCAGAAGTAATTGATTATTTTTTTCAAGTAGAAGACAAAGATTTATTTAAGAACCAGAAAAATATGAAATATGCAGGAACTCTAGATAAAGAGAAATTTTTTATTCTTATGAAAAATCTACCGTATAATAATTTAAAGGCTAGACTTAATTTTAGAGTGACTGAGGATGATTTCGCCTATTTTTATTTTGAAACTAAGCATTTAGAAGATAAAACTTATGATAAATTAATGCGGTTAGTGCACGATGGATATATTGATGTCTCAGATACATTTAAAAAAATGTTAGAGTCATTACCTGATGAAGTAACATATGATAGCTACAAAGATGTTCAAAGTATTTTTATTTTTTAGGAGAATTTTATGAATACTATATCAAAAGAGGAAGTTATAGCTGATGTTTTTTCAAGCTATAATAATATTGTATCGAAGATACCATTATTTGAATTTTTAGATGAAACTGTTGAAAGTAATGGTACGTCAGGTTGGGCTGTTTATTATATTCCATCAACCATTATTAGATTTTATATTTATGTTGAATTTTTTGAAGATGAAAATTTAACTATGAACATTGAAATTAGTATAGAAATAGATCCGGATTTTTCTGAAGACCTAAAATATAGGAAATATAGAGAAAGTTCATTTATAAGTACGATTGAAGATATTGATGTTGCAAAATACATTGGTGATGATGGTGTATTTGATACCTCTTTAGCAATGGAAATATATAAAAAAATTGAGACTTCAGTTGAAAAACAAATAGATGACGTACAAGTTATATTACAGTCTATTTTTAAAGATATTGAAGAGGATTTAATTAATGGTGAGAATATTAAAAAGACTCATAAATGGATAGCAGAGGATTGGATTGAAGTTGATAAAATGATTAAATTATCCAGATTAACTATTAAGGATATTTTAAAGACTCTTGAATACTTTGATTTACTTTCAGATTCTAGATTTGTTCCTGCTGAAGTTAGAGATATATTTTTATTTTAGGAGATGGTTGTGATAGAAATTGGTTTACATGGTAATTATTGGAAAAATTTAAAAGAATATTATGAAATAGAATATGATGGGTTAGCACCAGGAAAGTATGCAACACAGTATGCTCAAGAAATGGAAAGAGGTGAAGCTGATGTATTAAGTACTGATGATTACTATACGTCAGAAGCTATTGAATCTTGGATTGAAGATACAATGGTTAAAATAGCTGATGATGAAAATCCGGATATTGAATATAATAATGAAACTATTAATACTTTCCCAAATATAGAAGAATATCAAGGGTATGAAGATCAAATTGCTGCATATTTCTTACTAAGGGATTTAGATAATTTTGTACAGGAATTAAAAAAGAATAATGTCGATTACTTAAAAGAGGCAATTAGATTAAACTGGATTGATATGTTAGAACAAGTTCCTGAGATAAGCGACCTTTTTATTTTTTAAGGTGTATAGCCAAAAAAGGTCATATGGTAGAAATTATAAGAAAAATAAAGACTTAAAAAAGCAAAGAGTCCACTTATAAGAAATAAGTCATTATCAGTTACATAGTTATCATCATTTATTTTTTTATTTTTATTAATTTCATATTTTATTCTTTGATGTTGTAATAGCATGATTGTAGCTAACAAGAAGAAATAAAACATAAAATAAAGATTGAACGTATTGAAGATTACGATACCCATTTTAACTTCCCTAAAAAATCATATAAAACTGTATAAATAATATTATAATTATACAAAAAAAGGCTTTATTATGAAATTAAAAAATCTATTGGAAAGTAAAAAAATTTCGGATGATGAAATATTTAATATGACCGACGCAGAAATTATAGCATTAGCAAAGAAAGAAGGAAGACAAAATTTTAACAAAATTAAAAAAGTCATAACAACTGGTTTAAAAAAAGATAATTACGACCATCCAATTTTTAAATATATTGAATATTCATCGGTAAATGGTATCGACCCAGACCATAAAATTGATGATGCTGTTGAAAATGTTTTAGATTTAGTTACGGAAAAATATAAAAAAGAAAATAAATATAAACTTGATAAACTATCTAGAATGGCTAGATCAATGATTATGGATATATTACTTGCAAGTAAATTTAAACTTTAAAGGTTGAAAAGATGGAAAAACATTTGGAAGAATTTTGTAAATCTATTATAAATGATAGTAGTGAAAAAGGTATGGGTTATTATAATCTTCTTGAAGAAATATTATCAGATAAAATCGGGGATAGAGAAGCTATCGTATATTTTATAAAAAATAATATTCGAAGTGAACTTGATAATGACCAGCTTGAAGATTTAGTTTATAGTGTTATCGACGGTGATTATGAAGAAGCTGCAGAATTATTAGATATTGATATAAATTCATTATCAGATATAGAAAATAATCGTGATAAATGGGAAAGTACTGATTTTGCAGATGAATTTGAAGAACGTATAGAAGAATTAACTGAAGACGAAGATGATGATGAATGGTAAAGGATGAACTATGAGTTATACTGATGATTTTTTAAATGGTGTTATAGAAAATAGAGATTTGTATTCTGTTGAAATGGGATGGTTTAGTGAAGTTATGCGTGATGAATATAGTAAAGAATCATATCAAGACGCTTTAGATTTTTTAGAAGGTAAATTAGATTTACAAGATGTTGAATTTGTTTCTGCGATTTTAACCGAAGTTTTCCCATCTCAAGGATGGAATTCTAATTGGAGTGGTGATATAGTTTTATTTAAATTATTTGATTTTGAATATGATGATGAAGAAATTTATAAAAACGCTCAATTATTAATGCAATATAATGAATTTATAGGGCTTCCGGATGATTGGGGTGAAAAATTAGAAAAAGCCACTTATTTAGATAATTTTAAACAAAACTATAATAAAATCAAACCATCAGATGATGCAAAATTGTTATCATCGGATAGAGTTAAAGAAATTATAATGAATAAAGAGTATAATGTGCTTGATACAAAACAAGTTGAAGTATTAGCAAATTTAGTATATTATATGTTTGATGATGAAAAATCTGTACTAGGAAGTACTGCAACGTATGATGCTACCGAATTATGGAATCGATTGGCAATAAATGCAGAATTAGATAATGATGTACTTGATGTAATTGAATCCGGTGCTTCTGGATGGTATGCTGAAAATGTTGAAGAACAATTTGATAAAGTAGATATGTACTATAATATTATAGATCAAAAAAGAGCTATGGCTAAAGTTAAAGCTGATAATCAATTAACTGAAGAAGACGTTGAACGTTGGATTGATGAATATAAAGGTGTACTTGAATTTAGTTTTAGTAAAGGATTCGTTGGGTTGGAAGATCAAAGAAATGATTCAATTATAATTACTTTTAATGGTGAAGAAATTTATAAAGATATAGGTTCCGGAAATTCATTTGGTGACACTAGCCTATTAAAAACGCCAATAGAAGAATTATTAAAGAAAAATGATTACAAAACAGTATCAGATATATTTGTTTTTTAGGATAAAATAATATGATTGATAAACACAAAAAATTTACAGAAGTATTTAATAAGCATTTAAATAGAGACAAAGAAGCCATGATTTCATATGAAAATGCAATAAGTGACGATTATAAAATTAAAGATATAAATTTAATAAACGTAAGTTCATCTGCAGAGGCTTCTCTAGAATCTTTTTGGGCTACTTTTTTACTTGATTTGCAAATGGTGGATGAATATGGAAATATTGTAAAATTGATTGACACTAAATATTACTTACGTACTAGAAGTTCTGCCATTGAATTTATACAATCTAGTATGGAAAGCCCATATAGTTATATTTGGAATCTTCCAAAGGAAGTCGAAAAATCACTAATTGTTGCCATGCTGGCTGATATGATTAGTATGGATGAATTATGTTTGATGTCATTAACAATGGGGATAATAGAATATATGGTTGAAGAAGATTATATTCATCTTGATATGTTTGATGATGAATCAAAAATTATCTATTATGAACATTTTGACAATACTATTTTTCTACCTAAAGTTGTTCAAGATATTTTTATCTTTTAAATATAAATTAAGAGATTCTAGAGTATAATTTTAAAAAGAGGAATAGTTGTGGAATTAATTAATATTATAGTAGCGGATAATTTAGAAAAATTTAAAAATGTTTATAATACATATAAACGTAAAGTATCATTTATGTCACAAAAACTAAATCCTCAAAAAGATACACCTTTACATTTAGTATGCAAATTTGGATCAGAAAAAATATTTAATTGGTATTTTCCTCTTTTAACCGATCTAAGAGTAAATGCATACAATAAAACAAAATCCACACCTTATCATTATGCAGTATTAGGGCCTTCTAAAAATATTTTTGAAATTATGACTTTAGATAAACGTGTTAATATTGTGAGGTGGGAAGATGACAAACCCTATGGTCAATTATCTAGACAAAAAGGGTATCCTATTTTTCAATTAATTAATAAGCCCGAATTAAAAGATAGAGTTATATTTTACTTTGATAAAACTAATACTAAAGAAACGACTTGGAAAGATTGGTATCTTTATACTATGTGGCAGAATCAAGAATGGGGCTTAGATTTAGTATTGAGTGGTCCTATTAGTAAGTTTGATAAATATACTATACAATTAGGACTTGCAGAAGCAATAAGTTTCGGTAATATGAAATTGGTTAAAAAAGTTTTTGATTATGATAATGATGTATTTTTGATATATAATGATTATACACCTCTTACACGATCACTAAATTATGGCGATCGATTTTTTCAAATTATAAATTGGATTGATGATTTATCACGTAGTGAAAATATGGATATTCTATTTGAATCTGTAGCAAGATTTAATTATGATGATGCTTTACCAATGGATTTAGAGTTAAATAAACGAAATGCGCCTATTTCTGATAAATATTTAGAAAGGATATTGACGACTGGTTACGGTAATGAAGCTTTTTTCGATACAGCAATACATCGCAAAGATTATAATACTTATATTTATCCTAAAATTGAAGCAAATCTAGAAGCATTTAAAAGATTTCTTCCTAAAGAAATTAAAGATATTTTTATATTTTGAGGGTGGGTGTTTATATGAAATTAACAAATGAACAAAAAAAAGAATTAAATGATATTTTTAAAAGAATAGCTAAAGAGAATGATCGTGAAGCTCGAAAGGAATTATTTTTTGGTAAAAAAAATATAGCGGCAATACGTTTATGGTTCGAGAATTTTCCACTTGTTGATTTGAGTGAAGATGAAGTAGATGAAGTTATTAAACGTTATAATGATTGGTTTGTATTTAAAGTTTTAATAAATACTCGAAAAAATGTATCAACAGATCAAGTGAAAAAAATGGTTAAAAAATTAAAAAACATGGCTTCACATCTCTATATTTCTATTATTAATTCAATGAATTTAAATAATGATTTTAGAATGGAAATTTTTAAACGATTTTTAAAGGAAACTAAAAATCCGAATTTAATTCCTAATTTATTACAAGTTGTTAATATTGGTAACTCAACCGCTATTGATGATTTTTGGAAGAATGCAACCAAGGAACTTATTGACTTTATTGATAATAATAAATTGGGTCAATTATATGCTGATATTTGGGCAGGTGAGGATCTACATGCGTTAAGATACAGAATGAGTGAGTTAGGATTGTATTCGCTTAAAATATATGAAGCTACGGAAGACCAGCGATATTTACCGCCAGAAATCAAAGATATTTTTATATTTTAGAGGTTAATTATGCAAGAAATAAAAATACCGGAAACAGAATTAAAAAATAGACATGAAATATATAGTGCTATTGACCAATACCATAGATTTACAGTTGGTGATATAATTGACATTATAAACTATCACCCTATGATGCATTTTGGTTCTAAAAATATTTCTAGTGAATTGTGTAGTATAATTATTTATGCTTATTCAAAACACTCTGTTTTAGGCGCATATTTGGTTAAAGAATATCATGAAGAAATAGATATTTCACAATTAATTTATTTTGGATTAAAATTTGAATTAGAACCGGAATATTTCCTTGATTTTACTGATTTTTATGATGGTAAAGGGAATTTTAAGGTAGAAATTATTAAAATTATAATGCGTAACTATTCTGATGACGATTACTTGGATATGTTATTGGGATTAGATAAGTTAATATGTTCTATTTCTGAGAAGGATATTATTAAACATTTTAATCGTTTTAATAGAAAATTTATTATTGCTCCTAATTCTAAGAAGGTTATTATAGCAATTAGTAATAAGTATGAGTGTTTTAGTAATCGATTTTTAAAGGTTTTTAAAGATCAACCAGAATTATTGGCAGCTATATATCCAGACCTAAATATATTTATTTTTTAAAGGTGAAAATTGAGAGCGGGAAAAATAACATATATAAAATCATTTGAAAAGAAGTTTTTATTATTAGATGAAAACTATAACAAAAGCGTACCCAAATCCAAAAGTGGCATGGCTACAGAACAAACAGCCATAAGGATTAATCCTCTTATGGATATTGTATTTAATTATTATCCATACGATAAACATTTAATTTCTATAACTCTTTCTGACAATTTTGGTATTGATGTTCCGGATTTTTTAAGACATGCATTATTAGATTTTGAAGTTTTTTATGATGAGTTGATAGCATTTCATCCAAAACGTAATTTTGATAGTAAAAATGATTTTAATAAAGTTATCGATTCCTACATAAATAAACTGAATAAGAAGATTAAAAAGCGTTTAGTTTTTATGGAATCGTCTGTATTAACACGAATTCAAACTAGAAATATTAGGGTATTAAAAGAATTGTTGAATGACAAGAATGCTATAGAGTATGTAAAAACATTAGAATTATCAGAAAGTGATTATCGATGGTTGTATGAAATTACAGGTAAATCAGAGTACTTGCCACAAATTATTCAAGATATATTTATATTTTAAAGGAAAATAAATGCCAAAAGTAAAAATGGGTCAAATTAAGTATGAGAATGTTAAAAGAGTATTTAGACGTACATTGGATAGCCGTACTGAATCTTGGCTTTCAAAAATTGAATTTAGTGAAGCAGAGATGTTAGAAATATTAGATTTATCTGAAAATATTGAATATCATCGTGATAAGAGATATTTTTACCAACGTTTAATTCGTTCTCAAAAGAAATTTTCAGGAAAAGTTTTTGCTGCATATGTTGATAAACTCTTTGAAGTTGATGCATTACTAAATTTAGGTGAGCATTCTGAAGAGGTTTCTGAATACAGTAAAATTAAGTTTATTGATTATACATTAGTTACATCAGCAAATTGGTTTGTGTTTAATTATTATTCAAAAAACAATGGTACTCCTGTTGGATTGGATGTAACTGTTCATCCATATAATATTACTTATGCAAATAATATAACTAGATATATGGATAAATCGGGTAGAGGAAATGTCCCAAAAGAATACTTTGAAGAATTGAATCGTATATTTGATACTTTTACTAAAAATGAATTTGATGTATGGTTCGATGAAGCACAGACTTTATATCAGAATAAGGTTGTAGATATTATTATGGCTTATAATAAAATACCAGAGTATTTAATTGATAAATATTTTAATAGAAAGAATAAACCTGATTATGATTTGCGTCTAAGGTTGGCAACACATCCAAATGCATCAATCGATATAAAAATGTGGGCATATGAAGAAACTAAAGATGTGCTTTATTTACCGGCAGATATTAAAGATGTATTTGTGTTTTAAGGGGGTATTAATTTGAAAATTTACCAGGACACCGCTATTATTAAAGAAATTCATGAAATTAATAAAGATTTACCTCAAAATGAATTGTTTGGTATTTTAGAGGTAATAAATGGCAATAGTTTTCATTTTGTCATTTCAAAAGAAAAAGTTCAAAGTGATATAGTATCTGGTTCTGTTGTTGCATTTAAAGGAGAGTTGAATATTGTTGATGCGGAATTATGGGATACTATCAGTTTTTTTGATAATCAACCACCAACAGTCATTTTATTAACTGAATTAAATCATCTTACCGAAGTTGAAAATATATTTATTTTTTAGGGAATTATTATGAAATATCGAGAAGAAAAATCTAAAAATTTTGCATCGTATTGTAGAGATGGAAAAATAAAGTTGGTTAAACGATGGATTGATAATCCTAATGTAGATTTAAATTGGAATTATCATACACCATTAAGGAATGCAGTTTATAAAAAACAATATGATGTAATTGATATGTTATTGAGTAAATCATCTTTGAGAACCGATTATGAAAATACTAGAGAGTTAAAAGGTGAATATAATGGTGTTAAGATGGTGTTTAATCCTTTTACAGAATCTTTTAAATCGGATGGATTAGAAATGGTAGAATATTTGATTAATACTGGAAAATTTAAATTGGATAGAAAAGAAAATTTAGATGCATTGATGGGATTGAACCGCCAGGATATTATTGAATTATTTTCAAGAAGAAAAGAGGTAATGGATTTAGCTATAAAATTAGGGCAGGAATACAATGTGTTCATACCTAAAGAATTGAGAGATATATTTATATTTTAAAGGAGAAATAATATGACTGAAGAAAAGTTAGAATATAATAGTGATTTTACTGATATGATTGAGGACCTAAATAATGAGTTAAGTATTTCAATTAGAAATGATTATAATTGGTGGCCTATAATAAATGGTTATACCTCTAATAAAAATAATGAGTATTTTAATTCATATCGTAAAAATGGTAAAAGTTTTCCAATGATGTTTAGAATATCAATATTAAATAATTGGAGATTTCATACTTGGTCAGGTGATGTTTTTGATGCAAAGGATTTAGCTAAAACTAAAGATGGGGGAAGGGTAATTTTTGATGATACAATACATATTACTATCGCTCCAGAATTAGATAGGTTGGACGTTAATGATTTTAAGGGATTATATCCTGAAGCACTAGAGTTTGAATCTATAAAACCTATAAAATTATCTTATCTTTTAAAGCAGAGTACACCGGAAAGAAGAGCAATTACAGCAAAAGATAGATCTAATATTATTGGTATGATTCATGAACACTTAGCTTCGTTTTTAGATGACATGGAATCGGCTGCATCAAAACAGATATCTAGAAGGTTTGAGGAGTTTTTATCCGTAGATGAAGAATTCGCATTAAATCATGCTCCGGATAGTATCAAAGATATATTTATATTTTAGATACCGTATAGGAGTTCATCATTGATATGACTTAATATTTTTTGAAGAACTTCTTTTTCTTTTCCTTCCACCTTTTCAATTAATTTCTCTACTACCGCTTTATCTTGTTTTGTATAAGGTCTTTTATGTTTGTTTTCTTTTAAATTTTTAAATGTCATTTTAACTCCTTTTAACATTATTTATGTTATAATGATATAAATAAAAGAAACTAAAAAGGGTTGTATTGTTATGAATGGTAAATTGACTAAAAAACAATTAAAAGTAAGAGAATTTATATTAAAAATATTTAGAAAAGAAATAAAGATAACTACTCCAATTTTTAAAAAATTTGTTAAAATAATGGCTGATAGTGATAATGCAATCATTGTTGAAAAATATGGTGAACGTCTATATTCGTCTTTATTATCGGAGTATAAATTTAAAAATCAAGATGATTATCAAGAAAAAATTAATATGTTGCTTATTACTGAATATTCAAATTCAGGTTTTACTCAATTTGCTTCTTTTCATAACACGATTATTAAGAAATTGTTTGATTCCGAAACAGTCAAAACCGAATGGATAATTGAAATATTAGGTAATTCTTCTTCATTTTTAGTTAAGAGAATATTGGCATATATTTTTCTACGAGAAAAAGATTTATCTCCTATAATTAATAATATTTTACAAATTACACAATATACTAAAAATGAAGAATTAGTTGCGACTATAATAATTGAAAATGCTTTAGAAGGTAAATTTAGAGATGAAGAATTGATTGCGAGCATTTTAGAAATAGAATTAAAGAAACCATCAAACGAGTTAATTGTTGGTGTTAAGAGGCAGCTTGAAGAATCTAAAGCTATTAAACCGATTAAAACGACTATTTCATTATGGATTTATGAACATACTAATGACATTGAATATTTGCCTCAAGAAGTAAAAGACATATTTGTATTTTAGGAGAATAATTGAAAGATGAAAGTAGAAGAATTAATAAAAGATATAGCATTAAACTTAAATAGTACAAATTATAATGATTATAAAGAAAAAGCGATGATTTATTTATTAAAATCAAAATCTGATTTTACTGGGGACGAAGCATCTATAATTTTAAATGCTGGGTATCGTAATTATGATCAAATGATGAAAGTTATAGGTACTAAAACTTTATTAAAAAAATTATTAAAAGTGATGATGAAAGAAACAGAGTATCCGTTTTTATTAGTTACTAAAACTATGAAGGAACTCCCAGAAATTTATTCATTTTTAAATGAAAAAACTAAGAGAGAATTTTTTTCTACGTTAACTGAGTTTTCTAATATCAATAAAAAACAATTTCAAGAATTTTTAGACAATTATGAACAGATTTGGACAGAACCGAAAATGACTAATAGACTTGGAATGGTTACTAGATCTAATGATAGTAAACCCTGGATGATAACCATGGTAGTAAATCATCCAAAATTTAAAAATTTTCCATCACAATATAAAACAAGAGAAATATTGATTGACCATTCGGATTTAATAGAAAATAGAAATATATTTAAAAAACTATTAAATAGAAATATGGAAATTATTAATGCAAAGAGTAGTTGGAATACAGATTTTAGCGATGAACTGGCACCTATAATTACTAATAAATATTTTGAAGAAGATGATTTATCGGTATTTACGGAAGAACAACAACAGGCTATGTTAAAATATATAAAAGAACATGGCGGAGCTAATACTCAAGCATCCATAGCCTTGTATAATAAATTTGGTGATACTTCAATATTACCTGATGAAATAAAATCAGTATTTATTTTTTAGGATATAAAATGAAAATAGCAACAGACCACCGATTTTATGCTCCTGTATGGAATCAATTAGCAGAAATTTTAGATAAAGATTATATCATGAATCATGATTCAACCGATAGTGCATTAGATAATAGTATAACCGTGACTAATAAGAAATACCCATCGCATGGATTGCATATCAGCACATATTTAGGGGATAATCCTGAATGGCAAATAACCGCTTATTATACTTTGCCGGCTGATTTAAATTATTTAAAAAAATATAGTTTTACACCCTTACGAGATGATGAAAATTTTCCAATCTTAACAGAAACTCAACTTAGAAAAATTAAAGAAAAAATCAAAGAGATTGACGATTCAGTTATAGAATCATTAGAAGAAATGAAAGATGATTTGGAAAATGGTTTGATTGTATTTGGTGGAAGAAATATGGTATTCTTTCTAGAAGGTGGATTGGATTTAAGACCATTTAAAAAGTATGGTATTAATATTGATTATAGAGGATTTTTAATAGTCCCAGATAAATCTATGAAAAATAATTATATGAAATTAGTTGCTATTACAAAAGCTAAAGACCCTAATATACTTAAACTTACTAATGAATTTATTGATATGTATTTAGAAGAATTGAAATATCTTAATACTGATCAACTATTTAAATGGGTGAATAAACTAGATTTGAATACGAAGTCAAAATTTAATAAAGAAAATTTAAATAGATATATTGACCTGATCAAATCTCAATATAATTTTGATGCTGGTTATGACTTTGATTCTGATTTAGATGGGTGGCAAGTTAAACAACTTATTAATATGTTTATAGATAATGATGATTATGTGTCAACGGAACTTATTACCTATTTTTATAAAAATACTGAAGATATTTATTTTTTACCTTCAGAAGTAAGAGATATATTTTTATTTTAAAAAAGGATAACATATGAAATTGAAAGTATATGAAGAAGAATATGAACTTAAAGATAATGATAAAATAATTAGTGTTATTATAGATGCCATTGAAGAATTAAACATTGAGGTTTATAAATTTAAAGGTATTGAAATCAGTAATAATGAGATAATGGCAATTATCTTAGGTAGAGAAGTTACTCCTATTTCTGGACCAACAGTCGAAGATATGGTATTTTATTTTGATGTAAAGAATCAATATTTTAATAATGGTGGAGATGAATTTGATGTATCGATGATTGATTGGAAATTTCTTAAAGACTTTTATAAACATTATGCAAATGATTATGATATGATAATTAATGCTATAGATGATGGCGATTTAGAGAAACTTAAAGAATTAACTGATAAATATCCTAAAATACCATTAAGTATGAATGACTCATTTTATGCTAGACGTTTAATCATGCATAAAAATATTGAATTATTAAAATGGGCGGTAGAATTGGATCCCAATATAGATTTTTCATCTAATAATCTTCATTCAAATACCCTAAAGTTAGCTATTAATCATAATTGGGAAGATGGAGCAATATGGTTACTAGAAAATTTTAAAATTGATTGTATTCAATCATTTGATGCATTAGGAATTATAAAATTAATTAATAAAAACAATATGTCTAGATTGCTTGAAATATGTATAAATAATAAAAATGTATTAGAAACAATTATTAATAACCAAGAATTTGATTTACTACCAAATGAAATTAAATCTATGTTTGTATTTTAGGAAAGGACAAAAGGAAAGTATAAAATGAAATTAAGTCAACTAATAAGAAAAATAGATGAATTAAATTTAGAATATGAATTATTAGATGATCCAAATTTAATAATTAATATTTGGACACCATACAATGATAAAGGAATAAAATTAGAAGACGGTAAATATTATTCAAATGATACTTTAGCTACGGATGATATAACTTTAATCCGAGGTAAATATTTAGAATTAGCACAACTTGCATTTGATAATAATTTAAAGATTAAAAATATTAACTATATAGAATTTAATTTAATAGCTAATATGCAAATAGAATTAGGTCACTCTCTAACAACCGCATCTATCAAAAATAATGATATTGAATTGGAACCAACTGAAGCTCATGGTCTAGATATTAAAGTCGCGGACTTATCATATGAAGGATTACATCCTCAGAAAATTTTTAATAATAAATTAAGAAAACATGAAAAGGAAAAAGTTTTAAATAATATTTTAGACCTATTAAGTTATCATAATGATTATGGTAGAGCAACAATTCTATTAAATTTAGTCGAATATAGTAATTTTATTGAACCTCTTATAATTGCTTTAGATGAACAATATCTAGATACCTCCTTCATGATAGAAGAAACACATAAAAGAGATGTTGTTTATTATGAAAATTTTAAAAAATTGTTTGCTACTTTATCGACCTATGAGTCGACATACCCAATAGATTTATCTTATAATAGAGGCTATCTTTCAGATTTTGCTGTCGAAAGCCCTAAAACAATGAAGCAAATCTGTGAGAATTGGGAATTTACTAATGAAACTGCTCATAGAGTTTTAACTTTTTTAATCCAAAACGAACAAACAAAAGCATTAGGTATTTTTCTAAAATTATATCCTCCATTTCAAATAGAGGATTATATAGATATTGTTGAACAGGGTTTATTAATTATTGTTGAGAGTAGAATTTTTAAATTATTCCTATATGATTGGGTTGATCTTAGTAAATTTAAGGTTGAAATATTAAATGACCTAGATACATTCGTTATAAGATTATACGATGAACCTATGAAATTATTAGTAAAAGGTTTACTTGATGTTGCTGTCGAACCTAATTATCTATTTAAGAAATTATTAGATAGCTACGCTAACTCAAATTTATATAATCCTTTTGCATATGGTAAAAAAGCTATGAAACTGTTTATAAATCTAGATATGGATTTTACTTATAGAAATGCATATGTTTTGAATTTTTTTACGGATGATCAAAAAGTGATTGATAAAATTGTTAAAGATCCAAAAGTGGTAGAAGTTTTGGTAGCTAGTAATAATTTCGTATTTTTACCAGAAGAAATTAAATCCATATTTGTGTTTTAAAGATGGATTACAAGACTTTTAAACATATAATCATAACTGCTGGTGATGCTAAAAGAGCTGACTTATCTTACAAGATAGACAGAAGAGAAATCTTTAATAGTAAACTTAACAAACAGTTATCACTTGATCCTAACTTGACAGACGATGATATTATATCTATTATGGTAATAGCTAATAGCTTTTTAGTTTATAATTTATTTGATAATGTTATGAAAAATACTACAATGGGTTATGATGTAGTTGAATATTGGATCAAACATAAAGCTGAATTAAATGGTGACAATATACGTTTAAGTTTTTATAAAGGTATTTTAAGATACCATAAGAAATTAATAACAAAAGAATTTGTTAAAACAGCATTCCATATTTATTCACTTTCATTGAAAATTGATATTTTGACCAGTCCTATCGCATGTGATTTTTTAGATGAAGAAACAATTATTTCTGAATTACAATTTAATAAGGATGATCCACACTTTGTTAAAGGTGTACGAGGCTTTGATCATTTAATTGATGTCTATCTAAAAGTTTATAATGATTATGATAATGATATATATTTGGCGGATGATGTTAAAGCTTTATTTATATTTTAGGAGATTTCATGAGTTTAGTTAGTGGTGTTATAACAAATAATTTGGAAGAAGTTAGAAAATCACTAAAACGTAATAAAAAAAGCTTAAAAGTCATTAGTAAAAAATATCAAAAAACTCCATTAGAGTTGGCAGTTGTAAATGATAATGTAGAAATAGTCAAATATATGCTTGATTTTTCAAAAGAAAAAAAATTTAATTATTATATGAAAAGCAATTATACCAAAACAACACTCAAACCATTAATGGATTTAACAAGAAGTGTTGAGATGTCCGATTTATTATTAGAATATGGTTTTGAATTAGAAGGTGAATTTTCATCATATTTAGATGCCAAACTATCTAATCCTTTATTAAAAGATAGATTTGAACTATTTAAGTGGGGTACTAATCATGGAGCTGACGTAAATAAAATAATTAATGATTGGCCTCCAATATACACTACAATCTTATCACATAATATACCCGATCAAGAAAAAGATCACTATATCAAATTATTAGTAGATAATGGTGCTGATATTTATTATGAGTGGAAAGAAACTAATATAATCTTATTGCTGTTAAGCTATTCATGGGATAAAGAGTTAGTTAAAATAGTACTTAAATATTTTGATACTTTGGATTATAGAACTATTGAAATGTTGTATAGCACGGATAAAGAATTATTAAAAGGATATAAAAATATATCTAATATTGTGAATATTTTAGTAGATAATAATATGATGGATGCCCTGCCACAAGATGTGACAGAAATTTTTGTTTTTTAATCTTTTAAAGCAGCTTGTAACTCTTTCTTTTTAGCTTGTAACTCTTTAATTTTTTCAGCGTTTCTTTTTTTTCTAGTAGGAGTATTATTGGGTTTAGTTTTAATATCTCTAATTTGCTGATTTAGTTTTTTAATTTTTGCCTTTGTTCTTTTCACAAAATCTCTATTTGTATTTTTAGGTGCAGGTTTATCATCTAAAAATTGATCCATAGTTTGTTTTGTCCTAACTTTATAATTGAACTTAGCTTTTCCACCTGTCATAAGTGCTTTTTTAGTAACACCTTTTAATGATGTAACAGCTTTCTTAAATGCACCCATAATTGCAAAATAATTAGTACCCTTTCCTTCTGCTGCTTTTTCCCAAACTTTGTATAAGTCATCATAACTCATATCTAATTTTTTAGCCCATGCAGCAACCGTATTATTTTTACCTTCTTTTTTTTCAAATAGAATTTTAGAGATTTCTAATATTTCTACTTCAAATAATAAATCATCGATAATCATTTTTAATCCTTAAATTTTAATTTCGATTTCTGATGGAATTTTTTCGTCACCATCAAATAATTTATCTATCTCTTTTTCGACTGCTTTTTCAGCTTCTTTTTTAATTTCATTCATATCTAAATCACCTAATTCGCCCTCATCAACTGTAAATTTTGATAATTTGACATAATTATTGTTATCGAATGAGATTAATGCTGAAACCACTAAATCGTCTGAATTCAAGATAATGAAATTAATTTCTTCTCCATCATTTTCTTCTATAATTTTTTGCATAAAAGCATTATCAGCTTCCTCTTTTTTATTAAAATCTGCATCAGCCGGTTCCATCTCTATTAAAATGTCTTTTAATTTCATTTTTTCATCCTTTTTTCTTTTATTTATGTTTTTAAATTGATAAATAAAAATAAAAAAGATTAAAAATGTTTAGAGTACCTATTATTGAACCTTTATTGATTAGTGCTGTTAATGGAGATTGGATTCACCCTTATATAGAATTATTAACATTAAATTATGATATAGAAGAAGATAACACTATTTACGGTAATCTTCTGAAATTAGAAATAGAATTTGAGTCTGGAAAAAAGTTTCAGATAATAGTTAAGACAGATGCCGAGGGAATGCACGATTTAATGATAGATGCACTAGATGATGAAGAAATACTTCAAGATTATACCGAAATGTTATTTGTTGCGCTTAAAGAAAATGTATGGAAACCTAACAATTTTATTCCTTTTTCGGATACAAAATATGGACGTAATTTTAATGAATATTATGATTTATATGACGAATCTTATAAAGTATATTTAGAGGGTGATATAGGATTAAAACAAGATGAGAATGATTGGTGGGTATCATGAAAAATAAAAAAATAGTAAATAGGAGAATCAATGGCTGATTATATTAGAAAGGCAGACCAAGAAATACCATTAACTCAAGAACAAGTTATGGAGATGGCCAGATTAATGAAACGACCAACAGGTTTAATGAGATTTATACATTATATTGATATTGATACAGCAGATGGACCTATAAATTTCGGTAAAGTTATTAAAGACTTTCAGTTTGATATGTTAAAAACCTTTCAAAATTATGACCGTTCAATTATTCTGGCATCGCGCCAGATGTCAAAAACTACCCTCGCAGCTGTATATCTTCTCTACGAGGCTACTTTCCCAAAATCAAAAGGGGATATTCTTATAGTTGCCCATAAACAAGGGCATTCAATGGAAGTTTTAAAAAGATTAAGAGATATGTATTTCTCTATGCCAATGTGGATGAAAGCTGGGATGGTGAAGAATAATGAAACATCTATAACTTTTGATAATGGTATGAGGGTTATTGCTGAAGCTACGACTGCTAATGCTGCTAGGGGTAAATCTCTTAAAATTGTTTATTGTGTAGATGGAGAAACAAAGATAACAGTTAGAAATAAAATAACCAGAGAAATAAGAGAAATTGATATTCAGGATTTATATTTAAGTGATGAATACAAGTAATTTGTATAATTGTATTTAAAAAGAGGATTTATTTGTATGATTGAATTAGTAGATTATAAGACAAATCCTGAAAAAATCAGAGTGGAATTATTAAATAAAATTGATAAAAAAATTTCTATACAAACGAAAATATTTTCAGATGATTTAAAAAATCAAATTTGTATAGATTATGATGAAAATGAATTTAAAAAAGCTTTAGCTAGATTCATACATAATGATAAAATTCTACAATGTCCATACAAAGGTTGTGAATCAGAAAGAAAATTTTTAAGTGTTGCTAGTGGTTTTGCTAAGGGGTGTGGAAAATCCCATTCTACTAAACTTACTAATTTGGAGAAATACGGCGTTGAAAATCCTCAACAAAATAAAGAGATTAAAAATAAAACTAAATTAACAAATTTAAAAAAATATGGTGTGGATAATCCTGCTAAATCAGAAATAATTAAAGAAAAAACTAAAGAATCATATATATCTAAAACGGGATATACTTCTCCTTTAGAAAATCCAGACGTTGTTGAGAAAATTAAAAAAACTAATTTAGAAAAGTACGGTGTTGAAAACCCATTAAAATCTGTTAAAGTAAGAGAAAAATACAAAAGTACTATGATTGATAGATATGGCGATTCTGTACCTATGAGATCGAAATCTATAAAAGATAAGTATAAAGAAAATATGCAACAGAATTTTGGTGTAGATCATTATAATCAAACATCAGAATTTAAGAATGATAAAAAAAGAAAATACTATTATAGAAAATTAATGTCTAATAGCTATCCTGTAAAACCCTTATTCACAGTAGATGAATATATTAATTTAACTGATTCGTTTGATAAACTTAAATGGCAATGTAAAAAGTGTAATACTATATTTGATGCTCATAACCATAATAAAGTTATTCCTCGATGTTACGAATGTCATCCTTTAATACATGATGGTGTATCATCATTAGAAACTGAAGTGGTATCTTTTATTCAGAGTTTTCAAACTGATATTTTGATGAATGACAGAACATTGATTAGTCCATACGAATTGGATATTTTAATACCATCAAAAAAAATTGCTATTGAATTTAATGGTTTGTATTGGCATTCAGAATTAAACGGTAAAGATAAAAATTATCATATCAATAAAACTATCAAATGTGAAGAAAAAGATGTACAGTTATTACATATTTTTGAAGATGAATGGGTTTTCAAAAAAGAAATAGTGAAATCGATAATTAAAGCTAAACTTGGTTTGTTCGCCAATAGAATATATGCTAGAAAATGTGTTATTGAGGAAATTGATAATACTACTAAAGATAAGTTCTTAGAAGAAAATCATATTCAAGGAACTGATACTTCAAAAGTTAAAATAGGATTATTTTATAATGATGAGTTACTACAAGTTATGACATTTGGTCATAGTCGATATAATAAGAATTTTCAATATGAGATGCATAGATTTGCATCTAAACAGGACTATCAAATTATAGGTGGAGCAGGTAAATTATGGAAATATTTTATTAGAAATTATAATCCAGAGTCTGTCATTACTTATGCTGATAGAAGATATTCTAATGGTGTCACTTATGAAAAAATAGGTTTTGAGAAAGTAAGAGAATCAAAACCTAATTTTTTCATAATTAATAAAGGTGTAAGAGAGTCACGATTAAATTGGCAGAAACATAAACAGAAGGATAAATTAGAAAATTTTAATCCTGAATTAACAGCATGGGAAAATATGCAACTTAATGGCTATGATAGAATATGGGATTGCGGCAATTATGTTTTTGAATGGAAAAATAAAAAGTTAATTAGGAAAATGAATGAAGAAGAGAAAAAATATTTTGATTTAGTTAAAATGAATTTAACAAATGATTTAATACCTGAATGTTATAAAGATGGAAAAATAGATAATCCTATGTATGGTCATTGTCACCATGCTTCTTTGGCATTATATGATTTACTGGGTGGGAAAGAAGCAGGTTATAAATTAAGAAAAGCTGTAGATAATGATAATATTATTCATTATTGGTTAGAAAATCCAAACGGTATTATAATAGATCCAACGGTTGAACAATATACTGATTCAGGAAGAGAACCACCATATGATAATCAAGTTAAAAAAGGTGTAAGTTATAGAAGAACAAAATCATCAAAATTATTGGTCTCTAAAATAAAACATTTAAAAAGATTTATAAATTATAATAAATAAAAGAAAAAAGGATTAAAACCATGACGATCAAAGATCTTATAAATGAAGTTAATATCGATGATTACGAAGATTTAGCGCATTATAAAAGCCCATTCATAGATAACGACGGGAATTATGCTATTCCATTTCAATGGCATCGCAAAAAAGTAACACCAGATGAACATGAGATGACGAGACTTAGAAACTTAGCTAAAAGTGCTTTTAATACTTCATTTAAGAATAGACTAAATAAACTTAAAGAAGCATTAAAAGAGAAAAACTTCTTAAAAATGCAGCAACAATTAGAGTACTTGTACACATATAAATATGATTTAGCAGAGTTATTAATTGATGGAAAATTAACTAGTGAGTATAAAAAAGATTTTGATTATATGAAAATGATAATTGATAAAAAAATTAATAAAATTAATAAAATACTCGAATACAATCAAAAATTATTTAATGATATATTTGGTAAAAAAAGTTTAAAATCCCAAAGCAACTTTTATTCTAAAACACATATATTTACTATAACATCATATAAAAAAAATACAGAAAAGTTTTATCGGATAATTAAACGTTTAGAACGTATCCCTGATGAATTATCCAAATTGGATAAAAAATTTAAATCGGTTGATAATAAAGAAGAATTGGAATCATTAAAAAAACAAAAAGAAGATCTTGTTAAATGGATTGAAAAATATAATAATATACTTGAGACTCTAGACGTTAGAATTGAAGTTCAAAAGCATGGCAAAGGTAGAACAACAATACTTGAATATGATGATCCTTATACATTTTTTAATGCAATTGATGAAGAAATGCCATTATTTTATGATTCAGAAAGAAAAAAGAAAATACCATTAAAAAAATTAGATTTGGTTGATGAAGTATTTCAGGAATTAAGATCAATAAAAACTATAGCATTAGGTAAGAAAAGTTTAAAAAGTTTAATTCCTCTTTCAAAAAAAAGACCAAGTAGTTCAAATCCTAAAAAACGAAAACCACGTACAATGAAAATTAAAGATTTAACATATGAAGAACAGAAACGGGATACAGATTCTAAAAAAGAATCAGAGAAAGATTTAGAGAGCTTGTCTGAAATATTTGATAAGGGTACTAAGATTATAGATAAGAAATTAAAAGTGGGTATAGAAAGTTTGGGTGACGGCAAAATAAAATTGGTTGATAAAGATGGAAATCAACTTAAACCGTTCAATAGAAATATCCAGTATATTAAATGGCTTACAGATGATGAAAAAACATCAGGTGTTATTGATATTAAAAACACTACAAAAAAAATAGCACCTATTATAGATGATCTAGAAATTATTAAAAAATAATTTAAAATATGTCTAGTGTTTTTATACATGGTACTATGTTAAAATGAAATAAATTGGAGAGATGATGGATTTTAATTCAGATGAAAAAACTTTATTACTAAAATCATTAAAATTATTTAAACAAGAATTAATAATTTATAAAAGACAGGTAAAAGTTGGTGAAACTAAACTAAGTATTGATTTAGTTAATATAGAAGATACTCTGAATTCTCGTATTCAGGAAACATTAGATTTAATTAATAAAATAGAATCAAAAGATTAATTCTTTAGTTATCCTTGTGAAAATATAAATAAATAAAAAGAAAATAAGGATTTTTAATGAAAGATATTTTAGAGTGGGAAGTACTTACTCCAGATGGATGGAGGGATTTTTCAGGTATTATAGAATTAGAGAAGAAAGTACTAACGGTTAAATTTCAATCTGGCAAAGAATTAACTGGAAGTGAAACTCATAGACTTTTATTAAAAAATGGGGAATTTATCGAATTGCAATATTTGATGCCTAAAGATACAATCGTTTCGGAAGATGGAACAGAAATAGTTGTATCGGTTGAAGAGGGTTCAATACAAAAAGTTTATGATTTGGTTGAAGTTAAATCTACATATCATAGATATTTTACAAATGGTATTGTCTCTCATAACTGCGATGAAATGGCGTTCATCCCGAATAGGATTCAAGATGAATTTATGGCTGGTACTGCTCCAGCTCTTTCAGCTACTCGAGGTAAAATGATTGTTACTTCTACACCAAATGGTTCTAGAGATTTATTTGCAAAGATATGGCAAAATTCTGGGATGGAATGGGATAAGAAAGAGATGACTTATCTTAGAAAAAATAAACCTAAAAATGAATTTGAACCTCTTTTTGTCCCCTACTGGATTGACCCAACTAAAAATACACCTGAATGGATTGAGAGAGAAAAGAAAACATTAGATGATCCAGTTAAATTTAAAGTTGAGTTTGAATGTCTTGATGAAGAAACAACGGTTGATGTTTATGATGAAATAACTGATGAATATAAAACTTTAACTTTAAAAGAGATAAAAGATATTTTGAATAAGGATTTACTAAGTGAAAACCTTTTAGTTTAAAAGGTATTTTTGTATAATTTAGTGTATGAAACTTAGTACACACCCTCATTTAATTAATAAACCATCCTTAGAAAAATCAGACAAACATCTCATAATGATGCAGTCCGTTAAACACTTTGATAGACATAAGGTTGAAACATTGGAAGAACTTTATGAATTAGTTTCTAGGAATGTGGTTTATGCTCCTATTTATTGGAAACGAAATTATAGAAAAATTAGTAACGCTATGCTTTCTAAGATCGACTTATTGATATATGATTCTGATGAGGGTGATACTGCAGATGAAATTATAGAAATGCTTGGTGAAGTTGAAACTATGGTATTGCAAACATCTGGTTGGACAGAAGAAAAAGAAAAATACCGTATTTTTATACCGTTAGAAAAACCAATAACCTTTGAAAGTCCTGAAGAATACACATATTTTTATAGATGGTTAGGTGATATTATCGGTTTAAATTATGATACTAGTACTACCGAGTGTGGGAGAGGTTATATAGGATTAGCCGGTAAGAGAGGTTTTAAAATAGAAGGTGAACGTTTAAATCCTTTAACAGCTTGGAAAAAAGAAAAATATAATTATAAGAAAAAAGCAAAGAGAGAACGTCTTAGAAACTATATAAGATCTATCACACAACGTGAAATGTTAGAAGATAGCGGTTATATAGTTCCATCACCATACGATTTAAGGTTTAATGATAGAAAATTCAATGAATTGGTATTAGAATGTGGACCTGGCAAAAATTATAAAGCCGTTTTTAAAATTTTGAGCTACTGTAAATTTCGTGGTTTAACGGCTTCTGAAGCTGCCCAAACCATAATGTTATTAAATTTAGGTAATGAATATAATAATGAAAAAGAACTTATTAGAAGATATGAAAAACTGGGATAAATAAGATAAATTGATCGATGGAGGTTAATATGACATCATATAAAGATTATTATGATCCTTTTAGTATTCCTAGTACAGAGGACAAAAATTTTATTATAGGTACAATAAAACCTATGTATGCGTTATTTGTTGATTCAATGGGTAACAGTAGCATTAATATTGATGAATTATATGACCCTACTAATTTTAAAGAACATTACGAACAAGCTAAAAAAAGTCTTGAAATGTATATAAAAGATTTACTTGTTAAGTCTCAATTAATGAATTATTCAAAAAATGCACTTACAATAATTGTTGCTCAAAATAATGATTCCGTATATACACTAAAAGGCGAGTTTATATTGCGAGTAATAAATGATTTTAAATTAAATAAAATTAAATTGAATGGTATAACTTTTAAAGAGTTTGAAGATTTTGTTAAAAATAATACTGATTATTGGAGAGATTCATTGATTGAGATAGATAAAATAACTATTAACATCGGAGATTCACCTGAAGATTATTTATTTTTGATGGATCGATATGAGGTTTATGATAAAACCTTTAAGGACTGTTTAAAAACTGTACAAGATATGTTTGTATTTTAGGAGATAAAATGAATGAATTAAAAGAGATTATACGAGTTCAAAAAGAGATAGAACGATTAGATGAAGCACGAAAGAAACTAATTGATTATGCTATAAAGAATAAAGAAAAAGAACTTATGAAACTTACACAAAAGAATAAGCAGTTGGAAGAAGAGAATAGAAGACTTAAATCTGATATAGCAAATTTAAATCAAAAAATTAAAAATTTAACACACTAATAAATGAGAGGACATTATGAGCGGTTGGTTTGATAGTTATAATAATAAAATTGATAGAAGAATCGATAATGATAATATTTCATATACTAGTACCTCATTTGAAACTAAGGGGGAATATACTACTAGTACTACTATTCAAATGCCTACCGTAGAAGTATTTTTAAAAGCGTTAGATGCTTCTAATAAAAAACTTACATTTCCTCTTAAACAAATTATTGATGACTTAACAACACAGGAACTAAATTCTGTTATAGGGCTTTCATCATATAATGCAACAACCCCATTGGGTCATGCTATCAATGCTATGAATGTAGAAGCTGTTGAATATTTGTTATCATTGGGTGTTGATACTAATTTACATGGACCTAATCAAAAACATATTTTGCAAGAGTTGCTTAATTCAAATGCAACAGAAAAAAGAATAAGAATTTTAGAAAAGGTTCTTAAAGAGTTTTCTGGTTTTATACCACTAGAACCAAATTATGATGGTCGTTTTTATAGTACAAAGTATTTAATTGTGCTGATTAATAATAGAGCAGTTATGAGAGACACTATTTTCAATATATATGATAGTTTCCCTCCAAAACAACGAAAAGAATTGGTTAAGAATTGTAAAGCGATGCAGGAAATAGCTGTAGAAAAGAATGACTTTGAAATTCTTCCAGATGAGATAAAGGATATTTTTGTTTTTTAAAATATAAAAATTGCTCTAACTTCCGGAAGTAATTTTAAAACATCTTCATAATATTTCCAATCAGTTTCTTTAGATAAAACTTCTGTAAATTTATTGCTTTTTTCCATTAATGCAATAATGAGATTTTCCCATATATCTACACCACGATTATCAACAGAATTAATTAGTCCTCTAGCTAATTTTTCCCATTCATCATCAGTAAATGCTATATTATTTAAGAATATATCTTTTTTTTCTGGGAAAAAAGCTCGCAATTCAGATATAACACTATCTTCTATAACGTCTTTTGAAAAACCTAAATATGGCACTAATTTTTTTATGATACTATCATTATTTTTGGCTATAATCCAAGCAGGTGGAATAGTTGGTCTTTCTGCAATATTTGAGGGCCTCATAATTGCATATTTCATATAAAGATCTAAAACTTTTTCATTTATAATTTTTTCATCTACATCGTCGTATAAAATAGATTGTACGATATTACCTGTAAAATTACTATCTTTATTCATACTATCCCATGGATAATTATCAGCTCCATATTTTTTTATAAGCCACTCCATTGCAGGGATGTTTCTAAACTTTCCAAATTTTTCGAAAATTTTAATATGGTCAAAATTTTCTAATTTCCCTTCTTTATCTAGTTGAGTTAATTTTCCTACTGTAAATGGATCTGAAAAGGATATTTTATCTAAGTTTTCATCAATTGCCCATTCTTTAAGTTTATCATTAAAATGTTCCGGTTTCACTTTTTTTAGTTTTGATGCTGAAATAGCATATCTTCCTGTTGGTGTTAATGCAATTGATTGTCCGGAGTTACGAATAGCATCTATAATCAATTCACCAATATTATTAAATAATTCTTTTCTTGCAACCGATTTATAATTGTTTCCCTGATCAAAAAATGATATAGCGCTTTGTTTAATTCCTACACCATCATTTCTTAGATTTTCCAACCATTTTATAATATTTTTTCTTGCACTCAAAGATAAATTTAATGATAAAGCCATAGATAATCCTTTTTTTCTTTTATTTATTAAAAAAAATAATCTTTTGAATCCAAATAAATAATAATGCTGGATATTTTTTTAAAAATTGAAAGTACTTTTATTTACAGGAGATTCTTATGTTAGTTGATTTAAAAAAGAAATTCGTTATTGGTATTATTTTAGGGCTGCTGGGCTCAGCTTATATTTTATTTTGTGACCCAGCTTTAGCTGATCAAATTATTGATTTTGTAACTCAAATAGGAACAACTGTTTAAAAAGGATGAGGAAGTTAAAACTTCCTCATTCAAAAAGGATTGATTATGCTAACCGACGCACTTAAAAAATATGAAAAACGAACTAAAGAGAAAAAAGAAGTTAAGACTCCAAAACCTAAAAAAGATCTTATTGGAATCTTAATAAATTTATTAATCGCTATAATTATTATGAGTGGTTTAATTTTCATTAGTACTTATTTTTCAGATCAAATATTTTCTATAATTTTTTAATTTAAGTTTTAATTAAAATAACCGATATTCTCTTAAATTAATTAAAAGGATAAAATTATGAGAATATCACACCAACTTATGAACTCTTTTTCATCTTTAAAAGATAGAATAAATGAAACTTCAAAAACTATCAATCGTGGTGGGTTAGAAAAAACTACCGAAAACTTATTCCACAAAATGCGAAATGATACCTTCCAAGCTACAAAAGATATAGAATTATCTGGACTTAATGCTGTACTTGAAAAATATAAACATTATGGGGACATCTTTGATGAATTAGCTTTACAAATCGAAGAGATGACCGCAAAAGTTATCGATAGTTTAGACGATGGATTAAATGATGAAAGTAGAAAAGCGATTGTCGAAGAAATGAAAGAGAAAAATAAATTTATAAACGACTTAACGAATACTAAAATTGGTGATACAAAATTATTTGATATTAAAACTGAAATGATTATTGGTGATGGACTGAGAGCAACTAGAACTTTTGATAGGGATTTTATTAAAATTGATGGTAAAGAGATTTCAGAATATTTGAATGAAGTAATTGAAAAAGTAGAAGATGGGACGATAGATACAACTGATTTAGATTCAATGGAAAAATTACATAATTTTATCCAAGAAAGAAACACTATTATTGGGGCTAGAACAGCCGGTTATGAAAGATTAACAAAAGTTTATGAAAGTCAACAATTTAGTGAAAATGAATTTATGGCAAAAAGATATAAAATGGAAGAAGCAATTCAGGAACTTAATGATTTAAGTTTAAATTATGAGGCGTTATCTAAAACAATTGCTAAAATCTCATCATTAAGTTTAGTGAATTACGTATAAGGAGTGAATTATGTTACAAAGTCTATATACCGGATTAACCTCTTTAACTAATCATAGAAGAGCTTTAGATGTTACTGCCCATAATATTGCCAACGTTAATACAGAAGGTTATTCAAAACAAAGAGTTAATCTTGAAAATCTTTTTACAAGAACTGATGGGAATCAGGAAGTTGGGGTTGGAGTTTTCACACAATCAATAGAAAGAATGCACGATGAAATGCTATTTGATAGATTATTAAATTCCAAAAATAACTATTCAGAAGCAAATGAAGAATTTGTGCATTTAAAAAGAGTTGAAGATACACTTTTAAATGATGGATTGGATGGAAATACACTTTCGGATATTTCGGATGAATTCTTTGAGAAAGTACAAAATCTATCTGCAAATCCTGGTGATAATGCCATTAAAGAGGATATTAGGAATACAGGTAATGAATTAATCAATCGTGGAAGACAATTGAATAATGTTTTAAATGATTATAAAACTGGATTAAAAGACCAAAAGGATTTATTACTAAAAGAAGCCAATAGTTATTTAAAAGAAATTGATAAATTAACAAAAGGTATTCAAGAAGTAGAAGCTTTTAATACATTCAATACTGCTGAAAAAGTTTATGCAAATGATTTAAGAGATAAAAGAGATTTACTTGAATCAAAATTATCCGAAATAGGTGATTTTAAATCAAATGAGCTTAGTGTTTCAGAGTATAATTATACATTTGAGTCGAATGGTGGGAGATTACAAGGAATTGAAAATTCAAATCGAAATATTGTAAAATTGCAAAATGTTTTTAATAATTCTTTTGGTGAATTAGCAAATAAAGTTGATGAATTTATAAATTCTGATATGAATAATCCAAACGAAATGTTACAATGGAAGTATGATAACGAACCAAGTAAAGAAATAGATAATGTTTATATTGGTTTTTCAAGTAAAATAGATTCATTGGGAAATATGGCTTCAAGTTCAGAAGCGATTATGAGAAGTTTAGAAGCAAAAAATGATAAATTAACTAAAGTTGATTTAGATGAAGAATTAGTTAATCAGATGAGATACCAAAGAGCTTATGAAGCTGCAGCAAAAGTAATCCAAACATCTGATGAAATATTACAAACAACGTTAGATTTAAAAAAATAAAGGCTGAATTATGAGTGATTTAATTAAATGGGTTTTAGGGGTGTTAATATTTGTTGGTCTAGTAACTGGAATGACGTATAAAGTAATGCACCCAACACCTTATAAACACCCATTATATCAACACTAAAGTCTGATATAGTTTTGTATAATATATATTATATACTAAAAAAGGAAAAATATGAGTTTAAGAATTTTACCAATTGCAGCTTTAGGAGCTGTAGCATTAGGAGCATTGACAATTGTCGTGAATTTATTAGAAGAAGATAGTAGTCCAACAAAAGTGGATAGTCCTGATTATCTTAAAAATAAGATGAAACGTATTAATGATGAATTAGCTAGACTAACTGATATTAAAATGTTAAATGATAAGAGAGAATCAACAAAGCAAGTTTCTAAAGTTGATTTGATGATTGATGGTGTTGAAATAAATGAATTAATTCAGAAGTTAGAAGAAGAATTATCTAAAGTTATTAAAGAATATAACAGTACATATAAAAAAGTTTAAAAGTATCTAAATGGATGATACACAATTTAATAAACTTATGAGCATATTTGAAAATGAATATCCTGATATTTATTTAAAATTGATTAATTATCCTCGTTCTGTACTTGAAGGAACATTTATAGATTTATTAACTAGTAAAATTAATATATCTGATAATGAACAAGTACAACAGTTTTTTAAATTTCGTAGTGCATTAACACCGTACTTAGATAATTTTGTATAAAAAAATAAAAATAAAGTGGAGCAATGGAATTTATTTCTTTAAGTTATGTGCATAATAATGTATTAAAACAATATGGAAAACATAAACATTTAAAATCAAAAATAAATGATTATTTTAATAGTTTTGTAGATCGGCATCAAGATTTAAAATATTTATGGTATGATAGCAAAGCTTATATACCCTCGCAGTTTGGTTTTCAACTTAAAAAAGAGATTGAGAAGAAAATTAATAAATCTATAAGACCAATATACGCTAAAATTTTTAATGAATCTGATGATTTAGACCTAAAAGATAATATTTATATTAAACAAAAAATCGCAGAAAAAAAACAACAAGCTAAAGATTTGGCTGATGCTAAGAGAGAAGCAAATATTTTGAAACTAAAAGATTATGTGAGAAAGATAAAATCTGGCGAAATACAATTTATTGGTTCATTTGATTTAGAATTTTGGGAACGAGATATGAATCGTATTTTAGAATTCGGTTGGTCTATAATGGATTATAAAGGCAATACTAAAACTACTCATATTGTAGTACAAGATAATCTTAATTATGAAAATGGAGTCTTTTCTAAAAATAATAGGTATGCAAGAAAAGACTCAAAAACAAAACCCCTTAATATTGCTATAAAAGAATTTGAAGATAATTTCATTAATAAAGTCGGTTTGTTTATTGGGCATGGTTTAACAAATGATTTTAAAGTATTAAAAGCTAATGGGGTAGATTTAGATATTGAGTATTTGGATACATCAGAAATTGGTGCTGCATTAATGGGTGTAGATGATACGGTGAGTATTGAAAGATTATTAAAATTTTTAAATATAGAAAGTACTAATTTGCATAATGCAGCAAATGATGCAGAGTATGTTTTAGAAGCTTTTAAAGCTATGGGGGAACTATAATGGAAATTGAAACTCTAGATCAGTTACAAGAAATTGTTAATGGAACACCATTATTTGTCATTCCTAAAATATCATTTACTGTTACACCTGATAATTATTGGGCATCGATTTCTGCAACATTTAAACGTTATCATCCTGTGCAAAGAATAGTAAAAATAGAGCCAGAGGACATTTATGATATAAGTTATATTAATGACCCAGATGATATTGAAAGAGCCTATTATCTAGATCCTGAAGCGTTGGCAGAATATTTTATAGAAACTCCATATGGTGATGATCATGCTATTGGCGACCCTATTTTAGTATTTACTGAAGAACAAGAAGCATTCAAGCGTTTTTATATGGATTTTAAACAATCAATAGAAAGTGAGAAAAGATTGCACAGTACATTAGAAAGAATGAATGATGATTTAGAAAATTCTTCATTTTTAAAAGAAGATATGAATAAATACCCTGAGAGATGGGTTTAAAGGAGATTAGATGGATGTTAAAGATTATGCACAATATTCAATTTCGGACTTTAGGGCAAAATACATACCTAAAAAATTAGAGATTAATTATGAATTAATAGATGATAAAACAATAAAGCTTAAGATACCAAAAGAGGCTTTTAACGATATTGTTATGAATTTAGAGAAAGATGACTTGGATTTTGAAGTTATACCATCTGAACGAAAAGTGGATATGAAATATCCAAGACATAATGGTAAAAAACAATTAAAAACGCAACCGTTTAAAATGGTAATTTATTTTGTAGAAAATGCTGCATTGAAAACGGTAGAAAATTTAAAAAATAATGAAGATATTCATATTAAAAATTGGGGTGAGTTCTTTGAAATTATTGATCCTGAATATAGAAATTTATTTAAAAAAATTATAGATAATATTGTTATTGCCTTGCATAAAGATGAATACAATAAAGTGATTTCAAAAAAAACTTATTGGTTAGACCCGAACGACGGATTATATGAAAAGAAAGAAAAATTTGTAAATGGTGAGTGGAGAATAAGTTATCAACCAGTTACTAGTAATCTATATCAAGTTTTTAGAATGTTTTTTAAATTTTTTGATCAAGTGCCTCTAAAGGAATTAGCAGACTTTAATAAGTTTAAGGACATCATTGCCAATACAAAATACAAAATGCATTTAGATAATAAATAATAGAAAAAACAAAGGGTTCAAGTTAATGGCGTATAATGAAAAAGATTACAAATACTATGCAAGTAATCCTAAGAAGATCTCTGCTGATTTAGATGAAGAATTATTACTTGCATTAGTTGATATTGATTCTTCGTGGCTTGGCTACATGCAGCCATATGATTTAGAATTTGTTAAAAAAGTTATTGCTGTTGATCCAACAACTTTTGAATTTATTGATAGAAGTATTTTAACTATATCATTTTTAGAGGAAACTATTAAACAATATCCTTTTTTAATTCAATATGTTTATGAACCAAATGAATCATTAATAAAGTTAGCCTTATCAACAGATTTAAATACAATTCAATACTTTACAAAACTTTCAGACAACTTAAAAATTTGGGTTCTAAATCAAAACGGTATGTTATTAAAGTACATCCCACCGTCAGAACAAACAGCATCAATAGTAGAGGTTGCTATTAAACAAAATATTGAAGCTTATAAAAATGCAGCAGTAAAAAATCTATATTTGGATAAAATTGTTTTAAATATAGATGCAAGAAGAGTTGATTTGATTTCTGATTATCATCCGGAGTTAATTGAATATATCGTAGATTATGAACCAAAAATGATAAGTAAATTTATAGATAGTCCATTTCTTACTGATGAAATATTATATAGATCAATAGAAAAAAATCCTCAAGTTTTTAGATTTGTAAAAAATCCTAGTTATGAATTAATAAAATTCGCTACAAAATTGGACACAACTTTATTGAATTATTTGCCGTATGATAAAAAATTAATAGAATCATTAATACCTGCAAATGGACTTGCTTTAGAGTATTTAAAGAAAAAAGATTTAAGAAATATAAAAATTGCTGTAGAGCAGAATATTTTAGCCCTAAAATTTATACCTTATCCTAGAGCATTTTTAATAGACTATGCATTTAAGCTCGATGGGTATGCGATTCAATTTATAGAGAATCCAACAGATGAACAATATTTAGATGCAGTACGAAGAAATGGGCATGCTATTGAATTTATTCCTTCTGATAAACAAACAAAAACGATGCAAACTGCAGCATTATCATCAATAGGTACTAAAGCTATACCATTTATAACACATCCATATGATAATGATATTATTTTAGAAATAATCACTCAAGAGCCAGGATATATATTTAAGATTGATGAACCGACAGACGAACAGTTCATAACAGCCTTTACTTTATCTGGTCAGTTGATGCTATTTTATAATGGTTGGGAAGAAAAATTTAGTACTGAAGTTAAAGTAGCTGCATTAACTTCAGATGGTTCAATTTTACAGAATTTCAAAACAATTACAAAAACATATGTTATGGCTGCTTTAGAATCATTTGCACCAGCATTGCAATGGGTAGAACGTCAAGATATTGAGATGGCTAAAAAAGCAATAGAAACTGATATTAGAGCTATTTTCTTTGTCGATAAAACAATAATGGATGAAGGATTATTAAATTTAGCATATGAATTAGATCCAAATTTTTTCACTAGAACTGAAGGTGAATTAACATTTGAACAATGGAATGAATTAATAAAGTAAAGAGGTAAATAATGAATTTAAGAAAATTGCAAGATAAATTAGTAACTAATAATAGTGGATTTTTAAGTAAGTATCAGAATACAAACTTGAATGGATGTAAAACAGTAAAAGAAGCGATTGAAAATGTTAAAAATATTTTAAAAGAAGCTGATGAATATGCCGAAATAAATAGGCTTGAGTATAAATATTTACAACTGGCAAAAAACCTATTATGGGAAGATATTAAGGTTAAGCCAGAACCATTTATATATCAAGGTTTTGATGCTCAAGTAGAAGTAGATTTATCCGAAAATATAGATTCTATTAAATTATTTGTAACTATTCAAAATAATAATGTTTCTGTTTTAAAAGAAGGTCAACGTATAGAAATTACAGATAACTTTGTAAATGGGATGAATGATCTTCAGAAGAGTATTTTTAAAGAAGCATATCAATTAGTACAACAAAGAACGTTAAAAACAATAAGTTCTGTTTGGAAATATGAACAAGCTAGAATTGATAAATGGGTTAAAACCTGTGGTATTAAATTAAAAGGAAATTAAATTATGGCTAAATTAAGAAATATTTTTAGTAAACTTAATACGTTTGAAGATGATAAAGCAGAGTATTTTGCTGAACAATTAATTAGAAGTACTTCTTTAATGGAAAGTAGTTTTCCATTAGAAACTGTCGAGGATAAATTATTTGAAACAGCAATGAGTTATGAAACTAAAAAAGAAGCATTACTTTTTTTAAGATTGGTTGATGAGAAATTGGAAGAAGGTTTTGTTGATAGTATTAAAAATGCAGGTAAAGCTGCATGGGAAGGTGCTAAAAAGGTTGTTAAAAAAGTAGTAGATAAAGTTAAGAATTTGTGGAATGGTCCTATTGTTTCTTCTATTAAAAAATGGAATATAGCAGTTAATAAAATTGCTGATAAGTATGAAGGTTTAGAAGAATCAATGATACCTATGATAACACGAGAATATTTAATTGAAGTAGAAGAACCAAAAGAAGAACCAAAAGAAGAACCAAAAGAAGAACCAAAAGAAGAACCAAAAGAAGAACCAAAAGAAGAACCAAAAGAAGAACCAGATTTAGTTGCTGCTAATCAAAAATTTCTTAAACTGATTATAAAATATTCTGGTGTTATGGATAATGAAGATGGATTTTATGATAAGATGAAAATAAATCCAAAAACAACATTTGGTACAAGTGGGAATTTCTTTAAATATGCTAAAAAATTGAATTATGATTTTATTGATATTTTACGTTCTTTAAATCATAAACCATCAAGCTATAAACCAATAACGGAAAATGAAGCTCTTGTTATTTTTGTTAATATGGGTAATATTTTATCTACAATTAAAACTAAACAAATAGCACAACCAGGACATAAAAAAACAGAGTATTTAACCAAATTTATAAATCCATTATTGAAAAAAGCTTTAGTTTTAAATGAAGTTGTTAATAGAGAAACTATTTCGGCTCCAACAACCAAAAATAAAAAAGCAGCACCGGTCCAAATTGATACTAATTTAATTAAAGATTTTGAAGCAAAAAATCCAGAAATAGCTCAAAAGATTACAAGTATGACTGATAAAAATAAAGAAAAAATGATTAAAAGTATTAATACTCAATCAATAGTGCCTACTACATTATTACCAATCTTAGATACATCTGATTTTTTAGAGAATGGTATTAATACAGAAGAGAAAATAAGATATGTAAAATTATTACAACAATCAGGTTTTAATAATGATCAAATAATTGAGATATTAAACTTCATAACTTCCGAAAAAATGGAAGATAGTTTTCATACAAATTCGGTTATGATGGATATGAATAAACTTAAAGAAGCTATCAATAGTGATGGTGGTTTACAATCATTAAATAATAATGATGAAATTTTTAACAATATGAAATTATAAGGGAATACGAATGAAATTAGCAGATATTATTTTAGAAAAACAAGAACAAAATGAATTTTATGAACGTTTAATAACTGATACTAATGTTAAATTTTGGACTACACTAGCTGAAAATGCTATGTTGCCATTGAGTGAATCAGCACAGCAAAACAATATCCGGGAAATGCAGGCATTATTATATGAGACGGCTTTTAAATTGCCTGATAATCAAAGAGATAGATTTTTTGATGAAATTTTAAATAATCCTTTATTAGATGAAAGTTGGTTAGGGGATAAGGCTAAAGCTGCTGGAAACTTAGCACTAGATGGTTTATCGGCTTTAGATAAAGGTAAGCAAGTAGTAGTTGATACAGCTAAAACAGGAATAAAGAAAGCAGCTAGTGGTGTTGCTTCACTTTATTCAAAATATATTCCTGATAATGTTAAAGAGAAAATAGCTTCAATGGGTAAAGCTGCTATTGAAGCTGTTAAAAAAGGTATTGATAATTTAAATAAAGCTGCAAATATGATTATTAATAAAATAGCTGAAATTAAGAAAAAGTATATAAAAGAAGATCCGTGTTTAACAGTAACAGAGAGTTTAGCCGTTCTAGATACTCTATTAGAAGCTATGGAAAATCAGTATTTTGTTGACACAAAAAAAGATTTATTAAATAAATTTTCTTCAGATTTACAAAATCTACCTGGTGGTTTACCAGAGCATATAGCAAAAACAGTTTCACTACTTAAATTAGAAGGTAATACTGTTTTTGGTAAGGATGTTAGACCTATTGCATTTGATATTACTAAGAATGGATTGGGTGGCGTTAATTCTAATGAAGCTACTCAAATAATTACAAAAGGATTAAATGATAATAAGTATTTTCCTATGAGTAGATATTTTAAGGAAAATCAAATTAAATCATTAATTATGAAATTTGATGCTGAATTAAGTCCTCAAAATGAAGAACCAACAGAAAATAAACCTGGAAATAATTTAGAAAAAACAAAGAAGAACTGCGATATGGATCCGGTTGAAAGAAGAACTATGGCTGAAAAATATTTAGGTCCGGATTCTCAAGCAGGAAAAGCACTTGCAAAATTAGGAATGCAGGAAATAGCACAAGGTATCATTGAGGAAATTAATAATCATCCTGGTTCATTTTTGATTGCTGTTGCATCGGCTGTAATAACTATTATGAGTGGAGCTGGAGCACTAAGAATTGCAGCAGTAGTATTTGGTTCTGTTTTACCATCTTTAGGTAATGCTTATGTTGAATATTTAAAGAAAAATAATAAATCTGAAGAAACAATTGCATTTGCTGAAAAAGTAGTTTCAGCAGTAAGAGGTATTGCAACAATCGCACAAATTATCAATATAGCATCATTAGTGGAAAAAGGTTGGGCGCTAATGGCTGATGAACCAGTTAAAGCTCCCCAACTACCATCGGATGAAGTGGTTAAAGGTGCTGCTGAAAAGGTAGTAGCTGTTTCGCATGAAATGAAAGATTTATCACCAAATGCACAAGAGGTTTTATCTGCATGGACACAAGATGATGGTAACTTAGAATTATCACCTAAAACAGTTAGTAATTTCTTTGATAAAGTATCGGAACATATGACGCCAGAACAATTTAAAGATTTTGATGAATTGGTGATTGCAGCAAAAGGAGATCCAGAAAAATATCAAGAACTTATAAAAGTTTTAGATAATCCAACCTCTAATGGTATTATTGATGTAGATTTAGAAAATTATTCTAAAATAGCCGATGCAACTGTAACTACGGCGCCTATGGATTTATCTAGTGAACATTCATTTACTGTAAAATCATTTCTTGATAAAGCGGACATAAGTTATGATGATTGGGATAGTTTTAAAGATGAAGCTATGAGTGATTATGCTACAGAAAAATTAGGTGTTAATAGCTTTAGAACTATTCAAGGTGTACCTATGACTGATGATGAATATGCCGAGTTTCTTAAAGCAGTACCTACTTATGAAGACAACCCATTATCAAAAGAAGCTTTAAATTATTTGCATGCTGATAAATTTCAAGAACGAGCGAATGCTATTACAAAATTAGCTATTCAAAAAGCTGCAGAAGAAAATAATATTGCTTTAGCTGATGATTTTGAAATTGTACAAAGTGATGCTGCTGTTAATGAACCTTCATACAGTACAACTGATACAGGGACATCTATGTTTTCAACAGCGGAATTGAATGATTTAGGTATTGATCAAAATATAATAAATAAAGTCGGTACTAAACATGCTCAAGAGTTTGCAGAAATGGTTAGAAATGGTCAAGTTGATTCATCGGAAATCAAACAATATATCGATAGTATGGAATCAGCAGGAATAACTGATAAAGATAAAATTTTTAATGGGGTTAATAAAGCTATTGAACAAGCAAATGCGGCCCCAATAGAAGATATTGATGGTACTACTTCTGATAATAATACTTTGCCAAATAATATTAAAGCTGTGGGACAGACATTACAACAAAGTGAAGTTATGAATACGATTGATAATGACTTGATAAAGAATGACGTTGCTAATAAAATTATGAATGATTATAAATCTAACCCTGAATTTGCAAAAGCTTGGGACTCACAGGGATTTGATAGAGAAGGTTATATTGAAAAATTGGCATCAAATGAAGGATGGTTTAAACCATTAGACCAAACAGAATTAGTTAAAGATTTAAAAGCTGGTGGAGTCTCAGATCCGGAAACAGCAAAAAGAATAGGTACCCATATCCAAAATTCATATGATAAAAGCTCAGAATTTAGAGCTAAATGGAATGGTATGACGGATGATCAACAAAAAGATTATATTGCAAAAATGAAAGCTAAAATAGATGAATTTACTGCAATGGAAAATGCAGCAAAAACAATAGTTGAAAATGAACCAAAATTTGCGGACTTAGATAGTGCAACAAGAATGTATGTTGATGGTTTGATTAAAACAGACCAAAATTTAATTGATAATTGGGGTAATTTAGATGATGCAGCTAAAGATGAATTAATTGCAAAAGCTGAAGCAGCTAAAAAGGTGCAAAATAGTTTGGGTTTAGGTGGAGTTTCAAAAGCATATAAATATGGTTTAAATCCTATGAATGGAAATGATTATATGGAACTTGGTAAAGTAGTAGCTGATTATGATCCAGATACACAAACTAAATTATTAAAAGCGATGAATTTAAATTATGGTGAAAATTCCATATTATTTAGAAAAGCTTTAGAAAAAGCCAGAGTACAAGGAACAGGAGCAGTTAAAGAATTATTTGACGCTCTTAGAGATGGGGATATGGATTCAGTTAAAAAAATGGCGAAGGCATGATTTTATGAAAATCAAAAATACTGACGACTTTTATATTGAATTTCAAAAAGACAGACATGCATTATCGGATAAAATTTCAAAAGGGGAAATACCTTTTAATCTATGTTTAGAGGGGCACGGAAGATTTGGATTTCCACCTCTTCTTTTATGGGCTATGATGATGCATCCTAATTGTACTATTGAATTTTTTAAAAATAATTATCCTCGACTAAGTAAATCTCAAGGTTCAATTTTTAAAGCGAAAGTGTTACCGGAAGCAAAAATATTAGAAAATTTAGAAGCTATTCAAGTTGTGGTGGATGCTGATGAGCCAACAGTCGATAGTATAATGAGTAAATATTCTATGTGTTTGAAAGATTTTTTACAAATGTCTAAAAATCCATTCTTAGATAAAGAAATCATAATAAAAATTTATGAAAATAATGGTGATGTTAGTATATTGCCTGAAGAACTAAAAGATATGTTTATCTTTTAGTTTTATCTTCCTCTAATTTTTCCCTCTATTTTAATTAGATATAATTCATCTCTTTTTGGGATATCTATTTCACTATTAATTCCAAATTCTTTTTCTTCTGGGTGGAAGTACCCTTTTCTAATAATTCTTTTATTTTTATTTTAATTTAAGTCCTACTATGTTATAATTTAAAATATTGATTAAAGGGTATTTATGATTGTAACATTTGATACTAGTGAAAATATGATGTCTGAAACAATACGCTTTTTTCACTCTCCAAAAGAGTTACCAAAATGTCGATATTGTGGTACAAAATTATCATATGATTCAACTATCCATACTATATATTGTCGAGGAAAATTAAAAAATAATATTTCATGTTGGGATAAGAATGGTAATGACTATCCGGATTCTTATAATATTACTGATATAAATGATATTATTAGGTTGAAAGAATTTTCTAAATATTGTCAATCTCTTAAACCTTTTATAAAAGAGTCAAAGCGATATAAATTAAATATAGTTTTTCCAAGATTAATGGTGAATAGATTATTATATACTGATCAAAATGGGATGAAAAATGTATTTCAATCTCTAATTCAATTTTGTGATGAATCTACGAATCATAAAACGTTGTATTTATCAAAAAAAGTTGAACTGAAACTTTGTTATCCAGAGTTATCAGATGCTGAAATTGCTATAAAAGTTTACGAACAAACTGATGATTTAAATGTATTACCAGAAGAAATTAAAGATATTTTTATATTTTAAGGAGAACAAATGGAGCCATTAACAATAGGATTAGTTTTATCAAATATATTTATCGGTGCTACTACTGCAATTTTTTATTTTAAATCCAAGAATAAAAATGAAGGTTTAACAATACGTTCCGATGGAAAAGTTTCAATTCAAGAACCACCATCTAAAATTCCATTTAATCCTTTAGCACAACCAAAATCAAAAGATAATTTACCTAGTTCGATTTCGATGAAGGGGATTACTGGAGTTAGAGTTATGGGTTCTATTAAAGTGAAAATAGAAAAGGACTCTATCGCAACTTATGGTAATACTTCTATAACTTTAAAAGGTCATACAATGTGGTTGGAATTTGATGGTAATAATAGTGAAAAACCACAAATTTCAACTTTTTATGATTTCGATGATCGACAATTGGAACGTGTTAGTCTTGTTGGGAGTGGCTCTATTGAACTTATAAATCAATCACCTTTGGATATTATTCTACAAGGTAGCGGTTATATCAACATTGAAAAAGCTAAATCAAAAGTATTAGATTTATCCTTAGAAGGTAGTGGAAAAATTATTGTACAGAAATCAGAATTAAAGATGGTAAACTCGAATATACAAGGTAGCGGTAAAATAGATATACGTAGTCCTTTAGAAACTCATAGCTCTAAAATTGAAGGTAGTGGAAAAATTAAAACATTGAATTTCAATAATGCTTTTTTTAAAAATTCGGTTGAAACTCATACTTGGTAGAATAGAAAATAAAAATGTAAAATATATCCTATAAACAGTATAGGAGATTTAAATAATGGCAAAATCAAAATTATTTGCAAATATGAGAAAAAAGATAGGGAAAAAATACGAAGATGCTATCTTTGATTTAGAAGAACCTGCAATTTGGGCTAGTTCCGGTAATTATGTATTAAATCATATTCTTAGTGGAAAATTTGGTAGAGGGTATCCAGCTGGTCGTATCACGCAGCTATTCGGCGATTCTGGATCTGGGAAGAGTTTCTTGACTGCTAAAGCTATAGCTGATGCTCAAAAAGATGGATATATGGTTGTTGTATTAGATTCAGAACAAGCAGTCTCACAAGATTATTTAGAGAATATTGGTGTTGACTTAGACCCCACAATGATCATGACTATTCAAGTACAAACTGTTGAACAAACTCAAGATATGATGATTGAAGTTTTAGAGGGTGTAAAAGAAGAACAAACTGCATTGGGAAATAAAGAAGATTTAAAATTATTATTAATCGTTGACTCTCTTGGACTTCTGTCATCAAATAAAGCTTTAGAGGATTCTGAAAGAGGACACCATGCGGCAGATATGGGTACAAAAGCTAAAGCACTTACAAAAATGTTTACTAATGTTACTCAAAAAATCGGTATTACGGATACTGTTTGCCTTATGACAAACCATATGATTACACCGGTAGGAGAGATGTTTCCGCAACCAAAACCAAAGGGTGGACAATGTCTTGTTGCTGGAACAACTGTTCAAACAGATAAAGGTGTGAAAAATATCGAAGATATTAAAATCGGCGATATGGTTAAAACTCATATGGATAGATTGAAACCTGTTGAGAAGCTATTTTCATTTGATAATTTGGACATTCTTGAAGTAGAGTTAGAAAACGGACAAACTATTAAAATGACACCTGCACATAAAATGTTAATTGAAAGAAATGGTGAAAAAATGTGGGTTGAAGCAAAAGACCTTACTGTTGAAGATTCATTCATTCAATTGGTGGAAACAGTTTCGGCAAAATTGGAAGATCAAACAAAAGTAGAAGTTGAGGTTTAATTACCTTACTTCTAATTTAAAATTAAAACCTGCATTTTTCACAGCTTCAAATTTAAGTTCATTTGTTTCTAAATCATTGTTTAGTGTAAATGAACTTTTAACTTCAATAATTAAATTTTCTGAAGGTATGTAAATATCTGGGAAATAACGTCTTTTGACATCCCCTTTATAATACCATATTTCAGGCATATCAGTTTGAGCGGTTTTTATATCCATATAAGTATAGCCTTTTTCTTCTAATTCGCTTAATACTTGTGGTTCGTATCCTTGAACTAAACTGATTTCACCCGACTTCCATTTATATTCTTTACGTCTATATGCAGAATTTAGATTTTTCTCAAAAACTTCATTAGTTTGCATCGGGTGTTCGACCCCAAATCTTTCTAGATAAGTTTTTTTCCTTTTATCAATAACTTCTTGATTTCTCATCCAATGATTTTCAGAGTATCTTAATTTATGTGTTTTGGATACTTTCTCTTGTACCTCTTTAATCTGCATAGGATTTTCTACACCGTATTTCTCTAAATTTGATTTCTTAATTTTATCTTTGATTTGCTCAGAACTAAATACGTTCTCCGTACCATATTTTCTTAAATTAGTATTCTTGGCTTTATTTTGTATCTCTTTATTTTGCATAGGATTTTCTACACCGTATTTCTCTATAAATGTTTCCTTTTTCTTTTCTTGAAATTTAGAAATTTTACTAGGATTATCAAATCCGTATTTTTCATTCATAGCGAGTTTATATTTTTCATTTTGAAAACCTATACTTCCATGTCTTTCAATAGTTGTGTTCTTAACTTTCTCTTGTACCTCTTTAATCTGCATAGGATTTTCTACACCGTATTTCTCTAAATTTGTTTTCTTAATTTTATCTTTGATTTGCTCAGAACTAAATACGTTCTCTGTACCATATTTCTTTAAATTAGTATTTTTAACTTTCTCTCTAAATTCAGGTAATTGACTTTTATACTTTACACCATATTTTCTTAAAGATGTTAATTCCATTGAATGAATTCTACAACAAGTTTCTTTAAAACCCCGCCCTAACGAAATAAACTTAGTTTTCTTATTGCACTCTGGGTGTTGACAAAACCCAGCTTCGTTATGATAGAATAAAAAAATATCTTCAGGATTGTCACCGTCTTTGTATTTTTTATAATCGATACAATTTAATTTCCACAATTCTAAATTCTTTTTAAAGCCTTTACTTTTAGGTTTAATAAAATATTTAATAAAATTATCCATAACACCAACCTCCATTACTCATTGGTTTCTAACTATATTTATTTATACTAAAAATATGTTTTTTTGTATAATTTTAGTAGTCGAGAGTGAAAATATTTAATTTTAAATTTTTGCTAAATGAATTGTAAAATAAGTATAAATTAATTAGTACAGGAGAGAGTCAATGAACTCATTAGAATTTTTAGAAGAAAAAAGATATAGTAAGGTGGGGATTAAATCAATCAAACGTAGCTCCTCGGAAAAGACTTATGATTTTGAGGTAAAAGATGATCACAGTTTTCTTCTAGAAAATAATATTATTTCAAGTAATAGTGTTGAATACGTACCATCAATCTCTTTAAGAATCACAAAGGGTAAAATCAAACCAACTGATTTGGAAGAATTAGGGTTCCTTTATGGTGGTGAAATTCCAAAACATTTGAACTCTTTAGGTATTGTTTCTAGAATTGAATTATATAAATCAAGATTTACACGTCCTTTTAGAAAAGTACAATTGATGATTCCATATGATATGGGACTTCATAAGCATGCAGGTTTATTTACTTATCTTTATGAAAATGGATTGATTGTTTCAGAAAATAGAAAAGGGTATTACAATTACAAAGAAGCTCCTTTTGAAAAGGAATTTACTAGAAAAAAATTCATTGAAGGTGGATTTGCTGACGCTATTATTGAAGATATTTTAGAACAAGAAAAAAATGGTAAATTCTTTGATTTTATTATGAAATCTGCTGAAGATATTGCTAGAGAAAAAGAAGAAAATAAAGGCATGATTTCAGAAGAAAATAATGATTCTGTAGAGGGGTAAAATCGGTATGAAAAAAGTTAATTTAAAACATAGAAAAAGACAGTCTGGCAAAACATATAAATTGATAGGAAAGATGTTAAAATATCTTTCCAAAGGTAATGATCCAGTTTACATAACTGCTAATAAACATAATGCCAATATTGTTAATAACCGTATTTCGGAATTATCATCATTTAATTTATTGGAGTCTGTTGCTCAAGTTAAAGAGTGGACTTCAACAGTTAATTTATTAACAAAAGTAATTATCTTAGATGACTTTGAATTTTATCCTAAATCATCTCTAAAAAATATTATTAAATATGCAAAGCAAAATAAAATTAAAGTTGTTGGGTATTCAAGTATCAAAAAACAGGATAAGAAATGTTTAGAGCTGTAAAAATTATTGATATTATTGATGGTTCATTAAATGAAGAAAGCTTAGTAGTTGAAGATGCTTTCTTCTTCACTATAAAAGTACAAAATTATTATCTCTTTTATAATAAAATGGCAGAAGTTATTGGTGTAGTACCTATGGATTATAATATGTTTTTTAAAATTGATAATTCAAATGTATTTGAAGATATAGATATGGAGAATCTATTAAGACTTTATAATCGACAAATGGATTTTTCTATTGTCGGTACAAAAGAAGGTAGTAATAAAGTGACTATTGTAAAAAGTTCAGAGATAGCAAGAATCGAATTAATAGAAGATGAAGATATGACAGTGCCATTTACTAATGATGCTTTTGATAGTGAAGGGATAGTTATATTCAAAAATATGAATTCATTAGCTGATTCTATTAAGTTAGATCAATTAATGTAGAATTAATTAAAGCAAATTTATAATTTCAAAAAGGATTAAAATGACTGAATTAGAGAGAAATTTACTAAAATCAAAATTACAAGAAAGAGTTGATAGTTTGCAGGTACTTGTAAATGCAGCAATTAAATATAATGCGGATAACAAAACAATGTTGATTAACGATTTAATTAGAGCTAAGGCTGAATTAGAAGCACTTTAAATGAGTGCTAAATTACTTAGGATGGATATTCTAAATCAAGAGGAAATTGATAAATTGATAGTTAATCTTGATGAGGAAATATCTAAAATATCAATATCAGATTATTACTTAGAATTATATTTTAAAACATTCTTAGAAAATCACTCTATCTGTGAGCTAGAAGAAATAGTTGGTGATCATTATTGGTGTTTGAAGCCTCTTTCTTATTATTTGGAATTAAATCCAGAATGGTTCATTTAATTTTTATATAAATAAAATAAAAAAGAGATACCCCAATGATTAATTTAACAACTAAAATTAAAGATTCACTCATTTCATATTTTGAAGGTGACTTTATATATGAGCCCAAAAAATTAGACCCGTTTTATAATTATATAGAAAATGATGCTACTTTAAAAGACTTAGAAGAATTCTTAAAAATAGACAGTTATACTCCTTCTGATTTAGGTATAAATATGTCTATAGAAAATTTTAAGTATAGAGTGCCTGATTTTAAAGATATTATAATTGGATTGTATATTAGAAACCCTTTATTGACTATTGATAATTTAAAGGATTTCAAACTACTCGTAAAAAAATATTTCCCTGTATTATTATCATCATTAAATTCTACACTTATCTTTACTAGAGGTGATATTTTATCATTAGATGATTATAAAGTATATATAAATTCGGCTACTAATATACGAGATATAGCAAAGGTTTTGGATAGTCTAGAAAAAGCAAAAAAGAATATTCAAAAGGCAGTAATTCTATTTATACTAGACTATATTGATGAAGAAGATTTAGCAACTCTTGAATCAGAAATAACGGATAGAATTATTAGACGTATTGTAATGGAATATGGTAATGTAATTCAAAATTTATCTCAAAACTACAAAGATAAATTGCTGGATAATACGCATGAAAAACAGCTATTAGGTTTAGTTTTTCACCCAATTCCTTATATATATTATTTGGTTAAAGATAGAGATGATGTATATTATTTAAAATCCTCATTAACTATTGTAGAACAAAAACTAAGGGATCTTACTAAACTTACAGATGAAGAGTTTAAATACACCATTCTTATTCTCCAGTATATGATAGATGAAAACATTTATAAATATGATGATTCTCTAACTGACATCGACAATATAATTTTCTATCTATTTAAGAATATTGAATTTTCTAAATATAGAAATTTTATTAATGATAGCCTTAAAAATAAAAGGATTAAAGCCGTAATTAATTCAACTTTAAGTATGAACCGAGAAACTATTCCAGCAGAGGTTTATTTAGGCATGTATGAATTAACGGAAAATGATTTTTATCTACCTGATGATATTAAAGATATTTTTATTTTTTAAAAATTGTAAAATTATAATAAAATAATATAAAGGTTTTTTAATGGATATATTTGAAATTGCCCAAGAGGGAATTAAAATTCAAGAAGAAGATAAACAGAGAGAATTAGAAGAAGCAGAAGCTGAAAAAAATAAAAGTAAACATAAACTTGATATTCATGCTTTAATTAAGATAGTTGCAAAAAAGGATTATGGGTGGTTATTACGAGATGATAAACAGCGAGGTGATCCTGGGTATAATAAAGAATTTGATTATGGTGTTTATTATACTGCTGAAGAAAAAGAAAAAGGGTTTTCACCATTTATGTTAAATATGTGGTTAGGATTTATTCAATCACCCAATACTTCTCGACAGATAACATCATTAGATCAGGGATATTTTTATATTTTAAGACGAGTAAATAGTGAATTGAATGCTAATGTTTTTTCTGCATCAAAAGGTATGAATTGGTTACTTGCATGTTCAATTAATCCTTTTGATACTACATTTAACCCTAAATTTATTAAGAAAGCAAAAAGAGAAGCTGAAGCTAAATATGATAAACGGGTTATTACATATATGGCACAAGAACTGTGGTCTTCTGAAGATAAAATTTATGATATGATTGAAAATGGGTTGATTTCTGATGAAGAGATGAAAGCTATTGGTAAAGATTTAGATACCTTGGAAGATCCAACAAAGAAAAAGAAATAGAATGACTGCTCAAGAAGCAATAGAAAAATATGAGATAGGTACTAAATTATACGTATTTTCTGAAGTAGATATCCGCTGGGAATCAATTAGATTTTATAATACAGGATTAGAACCTAGTGTATATATAATTGATTGGTATAATGAACCTAATTTTTATGGTTCGTCCCTACAACTTATTAGAATATATGCTCCTGATGGTGCAAAGAGAATGCATAAAAATTTTTCTGTGGATGAGAAATATCATTGCTTCTTAACTAGGGAGGAAGCTGAAGCTTGGAAAATTGTAGAATTGAATGGCTTAGAAGAACGTATTGAAAACCATTTAGAAACATTAAAGATAAAAACAAAAAAGAAATTATCAAGTATTAAGAAAAAGATTAAATTTGATGAGTACGTTGAGAAATTTCCATCAGAGATACTAAAGGTTATCTAATGAAATTCATTAATACCGGTTCATCAAGATTGGTTTTTCTTACTGAAAATTATGCCATTAAACTGCCTCGTTGTTGTGTTAAACCAGATAATTCATTTTATGGGAAAGTGATAAATTTTTTAGAAGGCTGGAAAGCTAATCGTTATGAGTACGTATGGTCAAAAGCTAAAATTTATGACTTTTTATGTAACGTGGAGTATTCATTTTTGTTTTCAATGATAATTATTATGAAAAGAGCAGAACCATTATCACGAGATGAATTTTTTAAATTGGACACTTTTGATTTTGGCGGTTATGAACATAAACTAGATAGTCTAGGAAAAATTAATGATCAGGTAGTGGTTGTTGATTATGGTTAAGGTTAATTTAAAATAAATTTAGATATAATTCATTAACTTATATTTAGGAAATCAAATGAAAATTTTAATTTTAATTCTATTAACTATTTCTACTATATTTGCAACTGAAATATTTACTCAAAAATATGTAGGAGCAATAAAAACTCCTTGGGGTCTTGTAGATAAAAAAATATATGAAACATGCATTAATGGATTTAGTTTTTATATTGTTGAAGCTGGGTATCAATCCGGTTTAGCTCCTGTTTCTGAAGAAATTGTACACCCTATTTTGGGTAAGATAATTCAACATAAAAAATGCAGGAATTAAAATGTTATATTTAGTAGAAGATTTAATTAGAAGTAAGAATTATTATATTTTAGATAGTAATATTTTTATGAAACAGCAAATGGATTATGCGGTTTATAAAGTTTTTAAAATAGAAAAAAGAGGAATTAATCGTAGTTTTGCTCAATTAAAAACTAATGCAAGAAATACGCTATTTCCTAAAACATTAAATGTTGTAGGTAGTAGTATAGAATTTAAGGGACATTCAAAATTAAAAATTTTTGAAACTTTTGATGAAATGGCTAGTGAATATTGTAAAATGGTAAGAAGAGATAAAGATACAAATTCAGATCTGTTTAAAAAATTGTTAAATCAATATCCAGAGTATTTTATATGAATGCATTGATGGTACAGAAGAAAAAATATAAAACAGAACTTATAAGAGTCTTTTTTGTTAATAGTTATTATCCATTTGAGGTAAGAGAAGAATATATTGACAATAAACAATATGATTTTAGCTTCTCTAAAAATTTAAGTACTAGAAGTGTTTATCAAGATAAAATCAAAGCTAAAATCAAATCTTTACAAATGCTGAAAGAATTTTATAAAAAATCATTCAAAACATCAACTCCAAAGAGAGTTAAACTTTATAAAGTTGCAAAAGAATTAGATGCATTAGTAGAAAAATATCCGGAAAAGATCATATGAGTTTCACAAATAGAAAATATGCTGTTTTAGGCTTAATAGAAAATTTAGAGATGGATATAATTCGTGAGAGTGTTATGGTTGTTGAGGAATTAACAAATGAACAAAGAGAAAAAATTATATTATCTATTGCTAAAAATAAAGAACGAATCAAAAGTATAAAAAATACTTTTCCTGAGTATTTTATTTAAGTTTAATTTAATTTAAAATGGTATATAATTGATTAAAGGATATAATTATGAGTTTAGTATTTGCTTTAAAAGTTGATAATCGTTTATCTGTTTATGAAATGGAAGCTATAGAAGTCCAAGAATTGGTAAATGACATCAGATTATATTTAAAAGATATTGAGTATATCTCAGATTATTTAGAAAACAAAATTCCTATAAATTTAGTCCCAAATAAAAAAGGCTTTTTAATTATTGATTTGGATAATAACTTAATTCTTGATAATCAATTATCTATTGGTATCTTTAAAATTAGTCCGGGCGAAATTCTAGCTTCATTAGATGGGCAAATTATTGGTGAAAGTACCAATAATAATACTTTTAAACGTTTTGTAGATGCTATTCAAAGTAATAGGTTACTTGGATTTGAAGAATGGAATGATAATGGTACAAAGCTTAATAGAGAAATTGTTAAATTAGATCTTACTACTGAAAGCAAAATAAAAGATTTAGTAAACTCTGTAAAATATGGACAATTTATTTTTGATACTGTACCTTTTAGAATTTTATCGTATGATAAATCATCAAAAACTGATCAATTGCAATTTTTAAAAATGCTTAAAAAATTAGATATAAACAAACCTGAGTTATTAGCTTGGGAACGTTATATTGAAACAATGAAAGAGGATAATTATGACTGTTAAGAACAAAATTTCATTTTGGAAGCGTATTAAAATACCATTGATATTAGTATCTATCTTTTTATTAATTTCTAGTATAATTACTTTTACTTTTAAATCTATATCGGAAAATAGAGAAGAAGCTAGAAAAGTAAGATTATTGGAAGAAAAAGAAAGAGTTAAATCTTTTGTTTCAAAAGAGCATTATATAACATGTGATAATATGATAATATCCCCCAAAACTTATAAAGTATTCAAAGTGAAAAATCAATATTTTATTAGTCAGGGAGATATTACAGATTTAAATAAAGCTTTTAAAATGCGAGACTGTGATATTATAATTGAAGTTAAGGATTAGTTATGAGTGAATTTGAAAAAGTGTTTGGTGATACTGATGACTTAACTGATATGATTGCAATTATTCGAGCTGATTTTTCAGACAACCTATTGGAATATATTCCTGAATCATCATTGTATAGTTCCCCTGAATGTGTGATGTACGCAATTTATATGTCATTGCAAAAACAGGAGAAAATTATAACATCATTAAAAAAGGAAATGGGTAAATGAATATAACTATAATTTGGTATGGTTTAGCCATAATAGGTGCTATTATAGCATGGTTCATTGATGTGCATATTTTAATTGGATGGGTAATCGGTGCTCTAATAGGTTTTATTATTACATCATCAATGAAATTATGGGGATTTAAAAAATTTAATAGTTATTCAGATAACTATAAAAATAAGTCCGATGAATATTATGATATTATTGATTATGATTAAAAAGGATAAAAAATGAGATATGAAATTTATACAGATGGAAGTTGTAGAGGTAATCCAGGACCTGGAGGATGGGGTGTTCTTATTAAAAATATGGAAACAGGTGAACAGGAAATTTTGCGAGGTAGTGACCCAGAAACCACCAATAATAAAATGGAATTGACTGCTATTATTAGAGCTTTAGAAGAATTTGAAGTTGTTGATAATCAATCTCCAAAAATTAAAATTTATTCGGATAGTAATTATTGTATAAAAGGGATTACTGAGTGGATAGATGGTTGGATTAAAAAAGGTTGGAAAAATGCTGCAAAAAAACCAGTAGCTAACCAAGACCTATGGAAGCAATATTTAGCTGTAAGTGATGGGTTGGATTTAGAATTTGAATGGGTTAAAGCGCACAATGGTCAACCAGAAAATGAATTGGTAGATGATATAGCTTTTTCTGAAGCATCAAAGTTTTAGCAAATTGCTATAAATAAAGAAAAAATAGGAGTTCGACATGAAACTTCCAGCAATAAAAATTAGACCGTTTGTTATACTTGAAATTCTTTTAATTAGCACAATATCATATTTTGCTTATAATGTTTATCAAGATAGTATAAAAGCTGATAGACTTACAAGAGAAAAGATAGAAATGATAAAACTAGTTTATCAGTTGCAAGACAGTTCTGAGGATTTAACAAAATTTGCACTTAGTTATGTAAGTACAAAGGATGAAAGATATAAAGATAAGTTTAATTTAGTTGCTAAGATAAGAGCAGGTAAAGCTCCAAAACCTAAAAATTTAAATGCTGCTTATTGGTTTTTAACTCCAGAAAATCAAAAAAAGTTTCACCCAATTCAACCGCCGGAATCGTTAAGAAATAGACTAGAAAAATTGCCATTTACTAAAGAGGAAAAGATTTATTTCTCTATTTCAGAAGATACATCTAATGCCTTAATCCTTTTAGAACAAAAAGCTTTTAATCTTGTATTACAGGATAAACAGGCTGAAGCAATTGCTATTATTCATTCTCCATTATATTTATCAACTAAGAGAAAAATAATGACTAACATTGATAAATTAACACAATCAGTTATTACTCGTATTAATAAAGAGATTGAAGAATTGCATAAAGAACGTTTACATAGTATATTGCGATTATTTATAGCCATCTTTTTGTACATAATGATAAGAGCAACTTTTAAATTCGATTAATCAAAAATTAAGATTCCTTTTTATATAATTTAAAAAAATTAAAAAGGAATCTTATGACTCTCAAAAATAAAGAACTCTCAGAACTTACCAAGACAATATTAATCTTATTAGCTTTTGCAGTTGTAACGAGTGTTTCCACCTATTTATTCACTCTTCTAACCTTGTATCTAAGTAATCTAACTAATATAAATGTTGGTATGGTTTCATTTGTTTATGGGGTATCAACATTAGCCATTGGATTTGTAGCATTAATTGCTCTCGGTGCAACAGTATTATTTATAGGAATGATATTTGCAAGATTCATGGACGCCGATTAATGACTCCTATTGAAATTTATCGGAGATTACCACCAACAGCAAAAAAAAGTGTATGTGATAATTTTTATCAATTTTATGCACATAATGCTATAGCTGGTACAAAACTTGAACCTGAAAAAGCAAATAGGTTATATAGAAATTATTTAGCTACATTTGGTACAACTAAAATTATTTTTGATATGGAATTAAATGAATTATTCACTAGATACTCTAATATAGTTTTATGTTCAAAACGATGGATTGATAAATACCCTGAATGTTTTATTTGATTTTAATAATTTCTATGTTATAATTAAGAAAAGGATTAATTATGAGTAACTTAAATGTATCAAAAATAAGTACTAATGCTATTAGAATTGTAACATCAATTAAAGAAACGGACTCTAAAGTTATTGTTTATCATAATGATGAAATAGGTAATTTATTATTAAAAAATGAATATTTAGTTATTGGTGGTAGTGAAAAAGCGGATTTCATAGACCATTATGATTGTTGTACTAAAACAAATAAATTATTGAATACATCTGTGGATGATATTTTTAAAGATATTTTTAAAATCTCTATAAGTGAATTTAAAGAATTGAAAAAAATTCCAAGAGAGAAGATACCTTCCGATTATGAGGATTTATTTTATACGTTATTGGAGTCCGATGGGTATTTTACAGGAGTTTCTTTTGATGATGATTTTAAAGGTATTTTAGAATTACATGGGTTTGTTAAATCTTGTGGAGTGAATGGTAGTCATGCTTATGGTACGGACAAGTTGAATGACTATTGTAAAATGAATAAAGAAGAAGAAATAATTAATTTAGTCAGTTGTTAATTATATAAGAATAAGAGGATATGAGATGAAATATATTTTAATCTGTGTATTAGTTTTTTCACAAATGGTTTATGCTAAAATTACTACATCAGAAATACCTAAAAAAATGACGGTTGCTGAGAAAAAACAAAGATTTAGAAAGTTATTAGAACCAGCTATTGACAAAGTTTATAATGATTTGGATAACCAGTATAATGAAGTCCAAATGATTATAAAGACTAATCCAAATAATACAAAAATCCGTATTCTTATGGAAGAGTATCATGCAGTAGATACCGATGATTTATTAAAACGATTAAAACCTCATCCAAAAAGTATTGCTATTGCTCAAGCTGCAATGGAAAGTGCATGGGCGACATCAAGATTTACAAGAATTGCAAACAATCTATTTGGTGTTTGGTCATTTAATCCTAATGAACCTAGAGTACCAGCTTCTCAAAAAAGAGGCAATAAAACAATTTATGTTAAAAAGTATGCTTCTATTGAAGAATCTATCCGTGATTATTACAAAGTATTGGCAAAAGGAAACGCATTTAAAGAGTTTAGAGATCTAAAAATGAAAACTGATGATCCATATGAATTGGTTAAAAAATTGGATAAATATTCGGAAAAGGGTTTAAAATATGGTGAAGAACTGACATCTATGATAAAATATAATAAATTTTATCTTTTGGATAAGTGAAAATTAAGGTTAAATATTATATAATTATTTAAATAAAAAGAAAGGTTCAGTAATGGAACAGGAAAAGTTTAAATGTGTAGTAACTTTTACTGGTGGTTTTCAAGTCCTAGTAGAAGCAGAACATGTAGAAGGTATAAGAGATTATATCGATGCATGGTATTATACGGATAAAACTAGATTCAGTTCAAATGACATTAGACATATTCGTCCATTACATGAATTAGAAGAACCTCTTCCACACGTTAAACATTTAAAGGAACTAAAAAAATGATTACTCCCCAATTTAAACATGATTGTGATAAATGTATATTTTTAGGACAAGATACAGATCAAGATAAAAATAATCTTGATATGTATTTTTGTTCTCAAGATGGTATGCCTACTATTATAGCTAGAGCAGGTAATAATGGTGATGATTATTCATCATATCCTATAATTGTTATAAATGAAAATTTAGATATTTTCGCACCGACTCCATTTCTTAGAAATTTACTAATTGCAGAAGATTTGGATTTATTTAATAGAGAAAAAGATTTAAAGGTTTCATCATGAAAATTAAGCAAGGAAATGGACAAGGTAATTTTGTACTGAGAGATTTTCTTTTTGGTGGTAATGATGCATCGGATACGAGTCTCAATAATTTTATAGCATTTTTAACTTTTGGGGTGTTCATAATTATTGTGGTGATTATGCTGCTAACTTATATTTTAGGTGGTACTACTAAACCTATTTTAGAATTGGTGAATTTAGCAGCATTAATTGCAGGTGTACTAATGTTTGCAGCAGCAATTATAGGATTATTTGCAAAAGATGAATGGAATACAAAGTTTGGCTTACGTATGTGGCTTAGACTTATTGCCCTTGGTGTTATTTTTATTTCTGTTTCATTAATAGTTGAAGCTAATCAAAGTACAAAACAAATTATAGAGCCAGTTAAAAAGATGGATTTCTTAATAACTGATAAGCAAGATTGTATCTATATGATTCGTATGGGGTCTGAGAATTTTAATTATGAATATTGTCCAAATATCCAATCGGATTATAATAATATTAAAAATTCTGATATTGAAGTAGATTTAGTAGTTCGTGTGGGATATGGTAGTTCAAGAGTTGATCATATTGAAATAAAAGATTCTTCAAGGAGTTTAAAGTGAATATAGGTGTGAAATATATTAGAGTCGAAAGTGATAAAGCGGTAACTCACTACTCAACAAAATATTATGATGTTAAATATAATGAAAATATTCAAGCTGATGAATTAATTATTAAAAAAAATAATAAAATAATTGCACAAGTTAAACCACTTTCATTAAGTAATTCTATAATTAGTTACCAAGAAATTTGTAACTATTGATTTCAAAAATTGTATAATTTTTAATATGGTTTATATGACCAAAGAAATTATTTTGAGGAAAATATACATGCTTGAAAAAATTATAGCACTAAGTTTAGTTACTTCTTTAGCTTTAGCTGAAACTTATGAACTTAAACCTATTACCGTAGAAGGATTTGGTAGCAATAAAAATACAGCTCCAAAAAAACAGGTTTCTGAATTGCAGGAAGTTGAATACAAAGTTCAAGTTCAAGAAACTGTCCCAGGATTTAAACAACCTATCATTAATGGAATGCAGGGTGATAAGGTTCTTCTAACAGTTGATGGAATTAGATTTACTAACTCTCTTTTTAGAGATGGACCGAATCAATATTATTCTTACATCCCAGATGAATTTGTAATTGGTGCGACACTTAATTCTGATTTATCCGCTATTACATCTAATTCACTAGGTGGTGCGGTTGATAGAACTATTGGAATTGATAGAACAAAAGTTGGTGGTAGTTATCAAACAAATAATCAGGGTAAAAGAGGATTAGCTACTTATAAAGATGATGAATGGTCATTTGGTGCTGTGTATAAAGATTATGATAATGTAAGAACAAAAGATGGTGAAGCACAGTATTCTGGTTATAATCAAAAAGGTTTTTATACTGAACATAGAGATGATAAAATCGGTACAACAAAAATCCTTTTCTCAAGAAGTGATGATATAGATAGAACTGATAAAATGCAACAAAATAAATATTATGTATATGATTTACAACAATATATTTTGATTAAACATTCTTATAAACCTATTAGTTCATTAGAAATTACTCCATATTTCCAACAATTTAAAGAAAAGATTGATAGGCATTCTCCAACTTCAAAAGATATTGATAGTACTAATAATATCTACGGTGTTAATGTTTCAGGATATTGGATGCCTGATTGGACTGAGGGTTATTTTACTTATGGTTTGGTCGAAAATTATGAAGATGTAGATTATCAAAAAGGTAATACTAAAAATAATTATGGTTATAATACTGCAGCACTCTGGGCAAAATATTCTGATTCAATAGGAAATAATTTCGATTGGGATATTGATTACAAGTATAGTAGAATGGATGTTAGTGGTGATTTATCAAAAGATTTAGATAATCATTCAGCCGGAATTTATGGTGAATATCATTTTGCGAAAGAAAATTATGCATTTGCTTCTACAAATTTAAACTATAAATTTCCAACACTTGATAATTTAGCAACGGCAGTAGATGGTTCATCTACTAATGAACCTAATTCTAACTTAGAACAGGAAAGAGCGATAACTTATGAAATTGGGTATTTTTATAAAGGTTTAAAATTATCTGCCTTCTATAAAGATTTAAAAGATATGATTATTAAAGTTGATACTGGAAGAGTAGATAGTAATGGTGATTCAATTTATCAATATCAAAATGCGGATAATGGTCGTATCAAAGGTGTTCATGTAGAATACAGTAGAACATTTAAAAAAGGTATTCTAGATGGTTATTGGGTTTATGCTTATACTGAATATTTGGATGGAAAAACAAATTATGATTATATTTCAAAATTAACTCCAATCCATAGTGTTGCAAAAGTAGGATATAAACCTGTTTATATTGAGTGGTTATATGCTCCAAAAGTTGATGAAGATAAAATGGCTAAAAAAGACAAAACCGATTATAGAATTAAAGATCATAACTATGGATACAATATTGTAAATCTTGGCTATAAATCAAATATTGATAAACATCAAGAAGTAGAAGTTAAAGTGTTAAATGTCTTTAATGATAAAGGTAGAGTTTATGGTAGTTCTGTAGACTTTGGTGAACGTGGTGTTTATTTAAGTTATAATTACTTATTTTAACATATGATATTTCCCCTTTCGGGAAATGAAGTAGAAAATTTAAAAAAATATTTTGTATAATTATTATATACACATTATAAAAAAGGAAAACCTATGAGAAAATTACTCTTAGCTTTAGTAACTATGTTAGTTGTTGCCGTTACGGTCAGTGCAAATATAAATGGAAATAAATCAGATGTAGGCATACAATACTTATGTATTGTTAAAAAAGTTTATATTGATGATATGTTACTAGAATCCGATAAAATGAAAAATACAAAAATAGGTTTCACCAGATATGGAAAAACAAAAATAGTTGATAATGGTACGCACGACATTTATAAATATAAACTTTCTTTAACTAGTAAGCAAAATAAAAAGATTGATTTATATAAAAACGGTACCAATGATTCAATTGTATTATATGATAGTGAACAAATTATTACGTTGAAAGATAGTACTAGAGCAAAATATAGTCGTGGTATTTTCACAGTTTATACAAAATCTGAGAATGATGATATAATTAAGATTAAAATGCAATCGGATTGTATTAGGACAATTAAGTAATGGTATATCTATATAAATAAAAAGAAAAGAGAATGAAATATGTATATTAACCCGATTTATAAAAGAATAAAAAATGAGCGAAGACAATATAGAAAGTATGCTCCTTGGATATTTTATATTTCGGAATTAATACTTGTATTTGAAATTCTCTATTCTGTTGATCTATTTGTAAATTTAGGAAATTCATTTTTGATGGTTATGATTGCTGTTGGATATTTGAGATTTATTAAATTAATAGACATCCTTGAAAGACAGAAAAAATTAAAATGAGTGAGTTTCAATGTATGATAGACGGGAATACAGACCTTTTAAACCATGGATTATTTATTTTATTGAAATTGTATGTAGTGCTATAGTAATATTGATTTTTTGGTTAGCATTTCAATTTACTTATTTTTTTCTAGTGCTTTATATTAGTTACTTTTTATATAGTACCTATAGACTAATAAGAGTATTAAAGCGTCAAAAACTTTTTAAAAATGATAGTTTTTTATGAATTGGTTTTGGAAACATTAAATTTAGATATTTTTAAAATGTATTTAAGTGATAGTTATGTATAATTCAATTCATATAAGGATTGATAATGAACCCAGAATATATTTCTGTATCAAAAGCATGTAAGTGTAGAGGATACTCTGTTAAAAAAGTTTTAACATTCTTAGCTGATAATAAAGTTATCCCAAAAGAATCACAACGTAAAAATAAAGTTTTTCATATATCAAATATCATAAACGTAAAGAGTAATGGTTCAAATCTTCAAATCATTAAAGAAGAACTATTTAACTATTTAGATACATATGCTAATCTCGATGATGTTATGTACACAGATGAAAATAAAGAAATATTAGATTCGATTAATGATCCTAAACTTATGTTTCAAAAAATTAGTGAAGCCTCAAAAGGTAATTTACTTTTCATTGATGCAGAGTTTAAAGAAGGCAATTATCATGAAATTGCTTGGGAAATATGGAGTGCTGGTAAATTAGTCAAAAAACGCTATATCTTTGAACGTAAACATTTTAAAAGACGAATTAAAAGTCTATCTAAATATGACCATTATAATAGATTAAAAGATTATGAAGTTTCTTTTGATATTTTATCAAGAAAAGGAATTAATGCATTATTAAAAACAGCTATAAAAGATATAGATTATATAATTGCGCATAATGCATATAGTGAGCGACAGATGCTCTCAATAAATGGTATTAGACTAGAAAAATCAAAATTTATATGTACTTCTAAAATGGCTGAAAAAATTATTTTTGATAAAGCTCCATCACTTACAGATATTATAAATTATTATAAGTTGAAATTTGATAGTCATTTTATGCATTATGCCCATGAGGATACTAGGATGACTGTAAAAGTATTTTTTAAAATGATAGAGGATGCTAAGTTAAGGTTATGTTAAAAAATATTATCAAAATACAAACTCTGTATAATTTATTAAATCATAAGCAAAGACAAGAATTATTAAGACTTATTAGTTCTCAATCTTTAGAACAATATTTAAAAGTGCATAATATTAAGTTTAAAGATGGTGATATATATGCAATGTCTGACTCAAAAAGAATAACTGTTTTACGAGAAATTTTGGAAGATGATAACATAGCTTTTAAAAAACATTCGAGACAAATTAGATTTATGAAAACTAATATTTTTAAAGCTATTTTTGGAATAATAAGAAAGAAACTAAGTCAGGATAAAGATATTGTTTCTCTTTATCCCGAATTCTTTATTTAATTTATATTGGATAAGTTTTCGTCCCTGAACTGTAATTGTATTCTGCTAACGGTGTATCATTGTGAATAATTTTCATAATTAAAGTCCTTAACTTTTTTCTTTTATTTATTGTTAAGTGATTCTTTTTTATAATACACTAGAGGAAATAAAAATGATTAGACAAAATTTTTTTAAACGTATGAGTGCACTTTATAAAAAATTAGATAAAGATCAAAAAGAAGAGATTCTTGATTTGATAACGTATTATAAAATGTGTAAAGTTACTGAACAATTTGAATATGTACATAAAAAAATACCTTCTCAAAATCACAATCTTCGTAGATATTTTATATCTATTTTTGATGATGCAAATCCTTTGGCGGTTTGTGAATGGTTTGTTACTAGAAGTGAACTACATGATATAACTATTGATGGTTTTGCTCTTTTAATAGAAAAATATATTTTTGATAATAAACTATATAATGAGTATCCGGAGTTTTTTGTATGATTGATTATAATGAATTTTCACAAGCTGTTAAAATATTTCCAAGTAAGCTCCAAGAGATTATATTATCTGGGCATATTGACAAATCACTTTTTGATGCTAAAGCGCAGGAAGAATTAAAAAAAGAGTACCCTGAGTTAATTTCAGAAAAATTTGAATATTGGGGTGATCAAGCTATACCTCTACAAAAATCGTATGGTTTGTGGGGAGAAACGTTGGATAAGTATTCTGTGGACTTAGGTCTTGCGGCAGTTTTTATTGATGAAGATCCATATCCATTTCCAAGACATTTTATGAAAAAGAAAGAAATTTATGATTTTATTCTAGGAATTTTGGAAAGAAAATATCCAGAACTTTTAGTTTAAATTAAGTAAATTTTTAGTAAAATTATTAAAATACAATATAGGAAATAATCAATGAGAGCATCAAAATATGTTAATATAGATAAGCATAAACCGATTGAATACATTTGGGTGACTAATCTCCCAAATTTCAGTATAAATCGTTATACTGTTGGATCAATTGAGGAACGTAAGAATGGTGACCTTGTACTACGTTTAGAAAATTCACCTATTTTTGGCAATATGGTGGTATTTAAGTTTAAAGGTGATGGTGAGTATGAAATTAAAAAATCATATCATCTAAATGAACAAGAAGCAGCTATTAGACTACAAAAACATTATAAAGCGATTAACAAGGAACATGTTTCTAGAGAACATTTAAAAATTCTTAAAGATGCTAAAGATTCAGAAATAGTGTATAATAATATTGAGACTTTTATGGATAAATATCCAGAATTAACTATTTAAGGATTTAATAACTTATGAAAAATTTGAATGAATGGGGTTTAGAACTTATTGAAGATACCGATCAAGCTGAAATTTTACAAGAAAAAATTTCTGAATTGATTTCAGTAGCAGTTGAAACATCTGAAATGAAATATGATGATGGGTATCATTTTGAATTGGATTCAGAAATGCTTAGAACTATGTTGGGATTTCAATCAATAGAATATCCAGATCCAATTGATTCTAAAGCACTAAATGATTTTTTATTATCGAATGAATTAATGCATGGATTTTCAACACAAGTGTTAGAAGATAATGAATTTGTGGATTATGATGCTGTATTGAATTACAATCCTTATGGACCATCAATAGTTTCTATGCGCCCTTCTGATTATGATGAAGACGAAGAATATTAAATGCATTTGATTTTTAATCAGCGAAATAATGATGGGGCGACAGAAGATGCATTTAAAGTTAAAAAAACTGCTAGTGACACACAGTATGTTGATTTGGATAAAGCATTAAGATTGTTTTGTGATAAACCCGATAAAGCTGAAAAGATGAAAAAATATTTTGAACTTTTAGAACTAGAACGTAATATTGGTAAAGAGAAAAGGGAATTGTTAGCTTCTTTAAAAGAGGAATTTAGAACAGAATTTATCCCAGAATTTATGGAATTGCACCCAGAATATTTTGTATGAAGGAGTTGGTGAAAAATGTATTGGATTATAGATTTAGAGAAAAAAGAGATATTTAAGACAAAGATGATTGGTGAATCATCAACAGCAGAAATATATTTAGATAAAGATGGAACAAGTGAAATTGTAATTGAATGTGATGAATACGGTTCTAATAAAGATAGTCGTTATAGTATTTTTAGTCAAATACAAGATGTTGTCCCTTATTACTCTGGAATGTTGGGATTAGAAGTCGAAGCTACAGATCAAGAAATAGAAATAATTTTCGAAATTATGGATCATACTCATAAAAATCATCCAGAGTATTTTATTTAAGAAATATCTTAAAATAGTAGAAAATTTAGTATAAATAAAGAAAATACTAAAGGAGTACACTATGTGGACAATGATTATGAGTTTCTTCAGCAATACGAAGAATATTTTAATGGCTGTCGGAGCTGCAATTGTTGGTGGTTATGTTTTAACTCAAAAATATAAAGCTTATAAAGCCGAAGATAAGCTTAAAACTGTTGAAAATAAAATTGCTAAAGCAAATGTAAAAATTGCAAAAGAAACTGCTAAAGCTAAGGCTCAAGCAAAAGATTTAGAACATACAACGGAAGTTGAAGTTCTTAGAGAATTAAAAGAAGAACGAAAAAAGGTTCTTGAAGAGATGGATAATATTGAAAAAGAAATAACTGTTACTATGGCTGAAAAACAAGAAGTTAAAGGTCGAAGTAGAGGTAAACGTATGAATATTGAAGGGTAAAATTATGAAATATCTTTATCTAACTTTATTAACGCTTTTTTTATTTACTGGTTGTGCCGAAAAAACAATTATTTTGGTACCTCAAACTGAGTATTATCCAACTTTTCCCACCGAGGATTTTAAAGAGTCAAAACCATTCCCTTTATCACCATGGATAGAGACTGAAGAGATTAATGGTACAATGGTCGAGTATATGGTTTTTGATAAAAAGGAAGCTTTAGATTATATTGAAAGAAATAAACAATTAAGAAGCAATTATAATCTTCTTAGAAGTAAACTTATTAAATTCAATAAACAAATTAAAGAGATGAATCGAATTCAAAATGAGAAGAAACCTCAAGAGGTTAAAACTTCTCATTTTTAATATTTAATCTTTTAAAATAACTTCATCACCTTTGATAGTAAATGTTTTATTTGTATCTGGATTTAAACAGTCTCTAACATATCCTAATTCAGATTGAATTGTAGCATTACTATCAATTGCCCAATCGGTAGTATAAGCCCATACTGTATTGTTTTCAATAGCAAATATTTTATCATCTACAACACCACCTTTAAATGTAATATCTAAATAAGTTGAATTTGGTTGTGAATAAGTATAATATCCATAAGGAGATTCATCCAAGAATACCGAATATTTAGAATCACTTGTTAAATCCAATTCTATTTTTGAACTTAGTTGATAATTATCTGTATCATCCCAATTTGTAGTGAAACATGTAATTGTATTACCTCTTCTTTCAATTTTTACACGAGATTTTCTGTTATACCATCCATTTTTATCACCAGAACCATTATCTCCATTTTTATTAACACCATCAACAGAAATATTATTAATAATAGATATTGAACTATTTTCAACATAAACTAACCCCCAACCATTACCCGGAGTTATACCCCCCTGTGTTCTTAATGCAACTAATGATTTATTAGTAGATCCATCTCTAGCAAAAGCAACAACTAGACCGATACCGTCATCATCTTTACTATCAGAATTCAAAGTAGCTTCAAAAGTGTAATTATTATAGTTTTTTGGTGATACGAATCCATTTGGTGCTCCAACGTTTGTAGGCATTGAAATTCTATCGGGATCAGTTAAAAGCTGCCAGTCATCGGCATTACCATCAGCAGTATCTTTATTTTCATAATAATTTGCACCATCAAATCTCGCCCATGTATCAAATATAGTTTGTGGTGTTGGTGGAGTATAAACAGCAACTTTATCTTCTGCTTCTGCTACTGTTTCAAATAGATATGCTTTAATTAGAGGTAGTGGTGTTACATTAATATAAACTTTACCTGTTTGAGTGAGTCCGTCTGTATTTTTAACCGTATAATCAAATTCTGCAGGGAAACCACTTACGCCTGTTGAAGTAAAAGATACATTGTCACCATTAAGTGTTACTGTACCATTGATTGGATTTAAAACAGTTTCAACTGTTAGTGTTTCATCTAAACCATCAACATCATTATCTGATAAAGCAGATTTTGATAATAACAAAGTTTCTCCTTGTTGTAAGTCAAAAGTGTCTGGATTACAAATAATTGGAGGTATCTCTTCAATAGTAATATTGATTGTCCCAGTAGTAACATCACCATTAAGATTCTTAGCTTCATAAGTAATAGTAGCAATATCTCCTGGTTCACCATTTTCATTAGTGTACTCAATATTAGACCCGTTGATTACTGCTGAACCTAAAGTGATATTACTAATTCCAACAAGACTTAATGGGTTCAAGCCATCAGAAACAACATCAATATCATTTGCCATGATATTTGCTATAGGCATAATTAAAGTTTTACCTTGATAAACAGTAAAATTATCATCCATGATATCAATCGTCATGTATTTTGAAATTATATTTTGAAATTGAATACCTTTAAAACCAATATCCGCTATTTCTTCAGGTCGTAATTTAAAATTTAAGTTATCAATATTTTCTAAAGTATATGTCGACCCCTTATAATTAAATGATAATTTGTGTTTGTTAATAAATTTTATATCTAAATTCTCTTCACTCGTTGGAATGTGATAAATATCATAACTAGTAGTTTCACCTGTCATATTTTTCATATTAAATCCCTTTTTATTTTATTTATAATTAAGAAATTATTTATTATTATTAGGAATGTTAAAAATAGTAGTTAATAAAAATACAAATAGGATTTATGAGTACATAGAACCAAAAGAAAATAGTCAATTTGTAGAAGAATATACATTTTATCGCATTAGAGCCAATGGTATGATAGATTTTAATAAAAAAGCAACTTTGATAACTATTAAAAAATGGATTCATCAAGGATATGCTTTAGAGTGTAGAAATATCAATCATGCAAAATATATTCAGGCTATTTTAAGAAGAGATAAAGCTACAGGGTTCTCAATATTTGATGGTCAAAAAGTAGATATGTATGATGTATATGATAATATAGCTAAAAAAATTGCTGAAGAATTTCCAGAGGATTTAATTTGATGTCAAATACTACATTTACTAATAATGATATAATACCTGACTTTTTGTGGAGGACACATATTCCTTCTTTAACAATACATAAAGTTAAAGTCAAGGATTATTATATTCACAAAAATAAAGATGGTCTTAGTTTGATTGTTGAAAATTGGAAGAATAGAGATAAAGAGACTAGGGTTATTCTTTCTAAGAATAATAATCAAGTAGAAATAACAAAGATGATGTTTCATCTTTCAGAAGAAGAAGCATACAAACGTATATCATTTCATTTAAAGAATTTTCTTAAAAAAACACAATATAGTGAATGTACTCCAACCAAAAAACAAGTAGACACAATTATTACTATAATTTCAGAAAATTACCCGGAGCTGATATTATGATATTTATCCCTAAAGGCACAGTTATTAAGATTGATTATATGGGGTATTATGATATTTTTTGTATCTTACAGGAAGATTTTAATAGCTTTGAAACACATCTTTTGAATTTGGAATTCCTTTCAGGAGGCACCGAAATGGTGGGTATTGATTATATGGTAGAAAACTATGAAATGGATTTTGAAATGTTTAAAGATAAGTATCCGGAGTTGTTAATATGAAAAGCGTAGCTATATTGAATATGATAAAAAAACGAAGATTTGTTGTAGATTTAAGAACTGGAAATATAACAATATCTCTAAAGCCTCCTCACATTGAAAAAGGACCTTATGCAATTTGTCGTACAGAGATTGCAGCGGAATTATACAGTTTAAATATTCTTAGTCAAAATGCAGCAGAGGAAAATATTAAAAATGGACAAATACCACTTTTTATGAGACGTAGAGTGTTTGGTGAAGTTGATGAAATTAAAACATTTGAAATTCATCAACTAATGGAAGATATAAAAATAAATCATCCAGAGGAATTAATATGAAATATAAAAAAGGTGAGATTGTAGAATTTTATTATTTAAAACGTAAGGCTTTAGGAATAGTTTTAGAAGATTATCCAAAACCGGGTAAAAATTCATTATTTGTTGATATTCGATTTTTTCATAATAGATCTAAAGATGGAATTTTTTGTAAATATATTATTAACAACTTTGGGAAAATCTCAAAAGAAGAATTTATAGAAAAATATCCGGAGAAATCATTATGATTATAAAAGAAAATGACCCAAATTATTATGAATACCTAAAAATGGCTAGAGAGTCTATGAAATACCTTTTAGATAGAGATTTTTATTTTTATGGCGTTTATCAGAATCAATTCAAATTAGATGATTTAATTTTTGAAGCTGTGGAAGATCCACAAGATGGTTATCGTAGTTCAATGGGTGCTATCTGTATTATGCAAACTAAAAATGCTAAATTCTTTCATAATAAGCCTTTAGCAAAAGTAACATTGCAACCTATGGATGGATATGAAACAGAAGGTTATAAACTTATAGATGAAAAAGGGCATATATGGTTAGAGTTTGGTACAGAACGTTCAGATGATTATTACCCTTATTTTGTATTTAATTATACACCAGACAAAACTCAAAAAACATATGCAGAAGTACCATCAGGGTATAAATCATTTTATGAGAGACATCCCGAAATAATTATTAAAAAACCGGAATGGTTCTCAGGTTTTCAATTAACTTTTGATGGGTATTAAATATAATTTCCCTGTAAAAATGTAAAATAGAGTTAAAACAACTTATTTAAGGAATTTTACATTGGCAAATTATATTGATTTTGAATATACTGGTAAAAAAGCCGATCCAGACGGCATCATTGTTTGGGAACAAAATTATGAAACTGGTGAAATAGAAGAAAAAAGATACAGCCTAAAAGATTACCTTTATTTTTATATTGATGCTATTGATGATGAGAAAGCTATTGAAAATATAACTTCTCAAAGAGGTACAAAAGTTCAAAAAATTATTGCTGATAGTTTTAGAGATTTAAAAAGTGGTGAATCAGCGAAATATTATCACGGTTTGAATATTAATACGTATGAATCTGATATATCCCCTTTAGATAAGTGTATGCTTGATAATTATGGGAAAGATAATCAGAAAGCCCCACAATGGAATCTTGCATTGTACGATATTGAAACGGATGTTTTAACGGAACAAACTTTTATGGAAATGAGAGAAGGTGCAACAAGAGAAATAAACGCTGTTTCTGTATGGTATGCCAAACCTAATAAATTCTTTGAACTAGCCGTAGTACCTCCAATGCTTAGAGATGAATGGGATTGGGATGCACCGCCAGAAAAAAGAGGTAATTCAACTATTTACTATTTTGATAATGAGCCTGATATGTTAGATTTCTTTTTTGAATTAAATAAAAAATATCATACTGTAGCATTGGGTGCATGGAATGGTGATTTTTTCGATACAGACTATATTTTTAAAAGATGTAAACAAATATGGAATGAAAAAACAGCAGCTCAGAAGATGGGTCGATTTTCAAAAGTAAGAAAGCAAAAAGTTAATATCGGTGATAAAGATGAAATACTTCATAGACCTATTGGATTAATTTGGTATGATTGTTTAATTGCGTATAAAAAGAATGGACCGGAATTAGAATCATTCGCATTGGCAGCTGTTGCAGAAGAAGAAGGGGTCGCATCAAAACTAGAATTTGAAGGTAACTTCGAAACTCTTTACCATGGTGATAGAAAAGATAGAGAAAGATTCTTGGAAATTACACCAAAGAAATCTCGTAAAAAGCTTATGAAACGAAGTTATGATTTATGTTCTGGATTAGTTGAAGAAGTTTATCCTCATATGTGGAAAAAAGTTAAAGATGATCCAAATATGATAGACCCTGAAAAAGAAACAAGATGTCAAATACTTATTACAGACTATTTAGAATCTTTACTTAAAGATGATGAATTTTTAAATGATTTAGGTGAACAAGTAGAGGATTTTGAGAGGTTTGTTCTTTATAAAAAATTCAGAGATACTTTTAATTTATTTTTAGATTATTCAATTCAAGATACTCAAATTTTATATGATTTAGAGATGAAACTTAAAAAGTTCGATACTTTATCAATGTTAGCACAGTACAATGTTTCATATTTTCAAGATATTTTTAGTACTCTTAAACAATCGGAACAAGGATTAGTAAACTTTGCCCACCAACACTTACATAAAGTGGTAATGGACAGAGAATATGATAAGTATAAACAACCATACAATAAATATGTTGATCCAGAATTATTAAGAATTCGTGCCGAAAACGATTATAGAATTACTCCAGAAGATGATGATATAATTAAAGAAATGAAGAAATTGGTTAGTCAAGCTCAGATTCCCGGCGCGCATGTTTTGCTTCCGCAGATAGGTTTGATTTCATTTGATGAAGAAGTAACACCTAAATTAGCTAAGGAATTTAAGACACTTAAAAATGAATTAAAAGAAATTGATAAGTTGCTAGAGGAAATGGAAGAAGATTAAATCCTCTCTTCTATCAGTTTATTACATTTTTCTAAAGAAATTAACTCAACTAAAGGATTATTATGGAATTAAAACATCAACTAGAAGAACTCAATAAACTATTGGGTTTTGATATGACTGCATACATAGCAAGCATTAGAAGAGGATTAGTACACAATGTACTGCCGACTGATACTTTGTTTAAAATGAATAGAAAATATGGTAAATTTTATCAAATTATTCCAACCGGTTATACAAATGGTAAGCTGGATTTTGTACATGCAAATGCTAAAAGAACCGGTAAGAAAATATTTCAATCGGATAAATTCGAGCATATGACTATTGCAGTAGAACATTTTGAAAGAGATATAACTACTAGATTAAATATTGGATTATATTCAATTAATGAAATAGATTCAAGTGTCAACAGATTTGAAAAAGTAATTTCGTTGGAGTTTTATGGTTCATCATATGAGTTTGATGGTAAGGATGATATTACATTAAAAAATATTGAAATTGGAAGATCACTAGAATCATTATTTAAAATTCCTGCATATAAAGAAGAAATTCTTAGAATGATAAAGTTATCCCACAGAAATATCAACTACGATATAAAAAAATGGGAAGATGATTATGCAATTTTTAAAGATGATGAAATAAGAGAAATGGTATTGCCAACAAAAGTTACTAGATTGTATTTTAAAGATGAACCTAATAGAGTTGGTAGTCTTGATTATAGTGAAATCCATCCAGCTGAAAATAGTGAATATCATGGCAAAATATTAATTTTTGGCGATACATCTTTAAAGAGTATTTTAAGACAAACTGAACTACCTGATATAATAGAGATTGAATATGATGGTCATACTGAATCTATAACTAGAGATGATTTTATAGAAAAATATCCGGAGGAAATCCTGACTACACTATAGCATATACCCTTTCTCTTAAAAATGAATTAAAAGAAATTTATAAACTCTTAGAGGAGATGGAAGAAGAGTAATGAAGATTAAAAACCCAACGGAAGCACTTACAATGGTACCGTCGGCTAAAGATCTTGATCCTGGTTGGAAGACTCCTAAAAATCAAAAAACACTTAGCATTAAAAAACTTCAAACAGTTACCTAGCCTAGACGAAAGGTCTCATCCTTCAGGGCGGGGGTAGTTCA
>Ga0256837_1000042_pt1 | contig 109819 bp, 164 predicted proteins | sample 4562384metaG_FD_185976 | JGI IMG/M metagenome (GOLD analysis project Ga0256837, IMG submission 185976) | Hydrothermal vent microbial communities from Guaymas Basin, Mexico - 4561-384 | ecosystem: Environmental > Aquatic > Marine > Hydrothermal vents | place: Mexico: Guaymas Basin | collected...
GAGGTATGAAAAGCTCACCTAGTATGATGTATGCTGTTAATTGTTTAGAAGGAGTAGCAGAGAAAATCCCTAGTGTGATACATATAGACGGTACTTGTAGAATACAAACCGTTAATAAAGAGCAAAATGAACATTATTATAATCTGATTAAAGAATTTAAAGAGCGAACTGGTGTTCCTTTGCTTTTCAATACATCTTTTAATTTAGGAGGTGAACCTCTGGCTGAGACCTTAGAGGATGCTTTTAAAGTGTTAGCTAATTCAGATATTAATTATTTATACTTACCTGAACATAACATCATTATTCATAAGTTAAAGGAATAAATAATGAAAGTTTTGATAACTGGTGCAGGGGAAGGGCTTCATAGGAAGTTCTTCCTTAGCAGAAGTTTTAATTAGTGTATTGAGAATATGTTAAACTTTTAATATAGGTTTTACATAGTGGCTCTTAAAAAAAAAAGAGGAGCCACTATGTTACAATTTACTACCCCCTTAAATGATGATATTCATTCCCAATTCCACGAACCATTTGATTATAAGGCTTAATAATGGTATTAAAAGATTATAATTTGGTAACTTATTTAAAGCTGAACGGATTTAATTATGTAAAAAAGGATATAAAAGGTTTTCATTATGAGCTTAAAGGCCGTGAGAAGCTTTACAAGGCTTTATATTCAAATTATAAAAAGGTTTTTAAACCCTTTGTAGATGAAGTTAAGAATTTAAAGAGAACCTACCTTTATTCTTAAAACATACTCCCCTTTCAGAGTATAAATGAATTTAAAAATAAAGTAAATAACGAAAAAGGAGTAGGTTATGGCTTATGATTTATCAAGTCAGCATATTACGCTTACAGCACAAGATATGACACACGGTATCAAATCTGCTGTGGTTAATGCTCAAACAAGAATTGAGGAATTAAAGACAGGTCAAGACAATCTTAATGACGCTGTTGAAACAGCTCTTAATAATGTTGATGTAAGACTTAATGCTTTGCTAGGTGGGGAAACAGTCCTTAGTGCTGATGTTTCTAAAGATGGAACAACTATCACAGTTGATGGACCTTCAATAGTTACAAAAGATGCTAAATTGGAGATTGGGGATAGTGATACAGTATATACTGTTGTTTCAAAAGATGAAAACAATGTTATTACACTTGACCCTGCTATTGATGCCGATTATGCACAAGGCACAGTAGTTAATGTTCACTCTGCCGCTGATGTTACAGCTATTCAAGAGCAAATGAATGTACTTGCTGAGATATTCTCAAAAGAGGGGACAGCAAATGATGTATTCGACGCTCTCGTAATTCTAGCTAATGCTTGGAACGAAGCAGGTGATATGATTTCTGTTAAAGAAGTAGAGTTCACTGCTGAGAATGGCGAAGCTTCTGTCGATTTATCAGCTTTCAATTTTCAAGACACTTCTTACAAATTGATTGGTTCAGTTGATGGTAAAGGTGCAATGGCTTCAAGAACTGGTTTTATCAAAGTTAGTAAGTCAGAAGCAAAGATAGTAGCTTATGATACTAGATACTTTGTGGAAGACGAGGTTAAATATAATGCAAGTGTAGATGGAGCTAGTTTCATTGTAACTATTGGTGTTACATATCCTAGACCTCGTCTATCATTTAGCATTACTGATGAAGAAAATAACACAACTTCAGTAGAGTAAAAAGGTAAGAGTTAGATATGTTACGAGATGAGTAAGTACTAGAACACATAGCATATAGCATAAGAAGATTTGTAGATAGTAGAGATAAACCTATTTATAGTCAGTTTCATATTGTTAATATCTTTTTAATTGCATTTATGTTTGTGTTTCTTTTACTGTTCATCTTGGTTCTATATTGAATGTATAGCTATACGGGACAGTCCGAAACTGAACATAAGAAAGTGGTAGCCCCTATAAAAGCACCCAACACTTGTAATAATGATAGCCATATACAAAAAGGTATAGACATTTCTACTTTTAGGTTTCTTTATTCAGAGAAAAAAGGTCGAAAGACTTGTATGTATTATTCTTTAATAGGTAATACAGAACAGTATTACACTGTGTGTAAATAAAAATAAAAATTAAAGGAAAAGTTATGGCAGATAATGTTACAACTGGAAAGTTAGAGGTTAAGTTAGGTGAGTTAGCTGAGGGTATGGCGATAAGCACTAAGAAATTTGTTGAAGCAGGTTTCGTAGATAAAGCTACTTATATGGCAAACAATCAAGCTATCATCAAAAGACTTGAAGCAGTCGACTCTATTGCAGATGATGATGTAGAGAGTTTAGCTGAGAAAATTATTGAAATTCGTAAAATGATTGGTGAAGCAGGTGACGATTTAGTTAAATCTTTATTTAATAGACTTGCAGAAATCAAAGCTTCTGTAACTGCTGTTGATTCAGATTTACAAGCTCACAAAACAGCAACTGCTGACAGTTTCATTGCTCTTCTAAGTGCAACAAAAGCTAACACAAATGCTATCACAAGCCTATCCGAAACTGTTTCTAAAAACAAACAAGATATGGAAACTGCTGTTGCAGGTGTTCAAGAAGATGTAAATACATTGGCAAAAGAGACTGCACAATCGGCTGAAGACTTGGCAAAAGCTGTTTCTGATGAAACTGCAAGAGCAAAAGCACAAGAAGCTCAAAACCGCAAAATTTCTGATGAAGCTATTGCAACTGCAAAAGAGGAAGTTCTTACAGCTACTGCTGAAGGTCTAGCTCCTATTTCTGAAAAAACTGACTTGAATGAAAGAGCTATTCAAATACTGAATGGTGATAAAACTGTTGAAAATTCAGTTGATTTCAAAGTTGAACAAGCTAAAATCAGACTACAAAATGAAATCAAAGCTGTAAGCGACAAACAAGTTAAAGACGTTACTGCTAACATACAAGAGCAAATTGATTCAATCACTGGTGGTGAAGAGGGTTCTCTTAAAGACCTTATCGAGAAAGCAAATGTAAATGAAGTAAGCACAAAGGCAAATCAAACTGCTATCTCTGAAATGCAAACTGCAATGGCTGAAACAAACAAGAATGTTGAAGCAAATGCTACTGAAACAGCAAAAGTTGCTACTGATGTTCAAAAAGTAGGTGCTTCTGTTACTGAAATGCAAAATCAAATCAATGATGTTACATTGAAAAATGGAGGCCTACAAAAAGGTCTTATGACTAGAACATCTGAGTTGGAAAAAGCTGTTGAACTTGAAGCCCAAAAAAGAGTTGCAGAGTTGGAAAAAACTGTTGAAGATTTGAAAGCATATTCTGACAGTAAAGACTTGAGAGCTAGTTCTATAAGTGTTTGTGTAATCCTAAGTAAATTTGATAGTATCTTGGGTGTAGCAAGTGACTGTGGTGGAACAACAACTAATTCAGGTGATGGTGAGTCACTGTAATCTGATTTAATTTTTCGTGGGTAGGTAGTTTTTTCTACCTACTCTAAAATTAAATAAAGTGAAGTAAGAGAAGTAAAAAGGTTATAAATATGAAAATTAAAAAGTGTCTTAATGTTGAGTATGACTTAACAAGTGATGAGTTTAAAGTTCAAAAGCAAGATGAAGTAAGTGCAAAATTCCAAGCTAAATACCCTGATTATTTAGTTAAAGTTATGACTTTCTGTGTAGCTGATAAAAATCTAGTTATCCATACCACAGAAAATAACAAATCTTTTATTGGTGCTAGTGATAAGATGTTAGCTCATAGACCTATCAAAGAGCAGTCTTTCTTGAATATGGACGATGAAATGTTAAAAACTTATGAAATTAACATAACAAAAGATTCTCCAATTTCAGATTACGAAACAGCTTTAGATACAGCACAAGATGTAGCAGACAATCTATTTGAGCAAGATGATACTAAAATCCCTGTCGTAACTGTAATTGACTACAAGTGGGGTAATTCCCCAAAAGTTCTAAGTTCTAGTCTATTTACTGAGTTAGATGAAAATGGAGATACTGTAAGTCTAATAGGTCAGTCTGATAGTGCTATTGAGGTTATTGCAATGCCTACTGCAAAAATTAAAATGCTGAATAATGGTGCAGAGTTCACTGGTAAAGCCTTAGAGACTGATATTTATATAGATGAGATTAAATCTCTAAGCTTTGAGGTAAAAGGTTTTTCACACGACGATAACAAAGCTAATCTATTATTTGGTGTTCTTAGAAGAGAGGGAAAGAGCTGGAATAACTTCGCATTAAAATATGATATAATAAACTCTAGATTCGGTATATCTGTAAATGGTATTTCTTACTCTAATAAGGGTTTCTCTATCCCCAACTTCCCATACGAAGAGCTTAATGGTGATGTTTATCGCAAAGTAACTGTTAAAGTGTCGGATAAAGTAGAGATTTATATTGACGATACAAAAGTTCTCGGAGTTAAAAAATCAAAAGCTTTCCCACACGATAAATTGGTATTCTTTGGAGCAACAAAAAATGGTGTATTAGACCCTCTATATAATTGTTCAGGAACTATAAGAAACATAGTAGTTAAGTAGGTTTTATCCTGCTTAACTAAAAAAATGAAAGGTGTAGAAATGGTAACTATTCAAGGATATTATGAGAGAAGAAATGTTATAGAGACGAAATTAGAAATAAATAATTTTTTCAATAAGTCATTATTTGCTGTATTTAATAAGCCCACTTTTGTGTTTATAAGTCAAGAGCATTATGATTATCTAAACCCTAAGCTAGATGAGGATTGCTCATTTATAGGGGGAGCAGATGATACTAGAACAGTTGATGATTTATTGAAAGAACCTATATTATATGCTATATCTACTGGCGATTTACAAGCTGATATTATTGCAGTAGTATCTACTATTGAAGCTTATACAAAACAATCAATGAACTATTTAGTTATAACTAAAATTGAAGAGGAGTAAATTATGGCAGATACAAAAAGGATAGATTTATTCCTTAGACCTGATTCAACAGCTACTAAACAACAAGCCATAGATTATGCTTTCAAGAGGGCAAACGAGAGGGATAATGATGGTTCTAACTATGTAGATGGTGTTCAACAAAAGGCTCACTATTATGATGTTACAGATAGTAGAACTGGTGCTAAGTATATGGTCTTTGGTGAAGATGCTCAGAAGATTTTGAGATTACCTAAGCTGTTAGATATTTTAAATAAATCAGAGTTCTTAAAAGGATTTACTAAGGATTATATCATTAATAGTAAAGATGGTGTTTATACAGTTGAATTAGACAATGACGATGATTATAATGTAATTCTTACAGTAGAAGATAATAATAGAGCTGACGCCCATATAGAGAATGAGAAACAAGGCTCTTTTGATATAGCTTTGTATGATAAAGACGCTTTCGTAGAAGATGAGGAGCGATTAGACTGTTCTGAGAACCCTATTAAAGTAAATGCTGTTATTGTTTATAAGTAACTTGTTTTATATATCTTTCTTATATAATTTTTTTAAAGGAAAGATATATGCCATTAACTATAAAAGAAAGAGTAGAGCAAGTTGAAGAGTGCTGTAACACAACTAAGGATAATATCTTACCTATCCTCCAAGCATTAAAAGATGATATACTTCCTAATCTAAATGTCGGTAACAAAGGTGAGTATAAACTCAATAAAGGTTGGAATTTTGTTGCTATCAATGTAAGAGGGGTAAAAGTAGCAGATTATTTTGTGAAAAGACTGAATGATAAATATAATACAAGTGATAGGGAACTAATAGATGTATGTAATGCTTTCATAGGTCATAGTCAGGATTATGTAGATTATGTGCCGGGAAAAACTACTAATACAATGGTAGGTAATTTCCCATTAGTGATAGAAGATGATGACCATTTTGAAATACAACCTTTCTTTGTATTCATAAATGATTACTCAGATATAGCTGATGAAATTATTTATACTTGGGATTCGGCTGATGGTAATAAGGGGTAATCTATGGCTTTAAATATCACAGTAATTGGTAACTCTTATTATAATGATGAGAAAGTAGATTGTTATTATCAAGTTCATTATTACCCTGCTATGGTCTCCTCTCCTATATATGCAACAGAAGACCAAACATTTAGTTTCAATATAGGGGGAGCTGACCATCTAGGTAAAGATGGTGAATTTAAAAAAGACCATATCTGTTTAGTAAATCTTTGGTTAGGTGAATCTGATAAGAGTGAGATGACTAGCCAAACAGTATTGAGAATAAAGCACGATGGGGAGTCCCACTTATATGATAGTGATATAAATCTTAAAAACATATTTGATACACAAGTTTCTTTGGAGCTGAACGAGGTTTATGAGTTAGGTGATAAAGTTGAACCTATAGTTAATATAAACAGCACCTTTCAATGGTTATACAATGAAATCTATTTATATCAAAGACCTTCTTGGTATGGGTTTATTTTAAATCCAAACACTGGCACAGATGCTATGAGTATAAACTTCGATTATGAGTTAGGTTTAACATCTGACTATTTCTATATATACAAAGATATAGGGGTTAAAGAAGTTCTTTTAAAAGTTATTGATGGTATGAATAGAGAATACTTAGATAGTAAATCTCTTGAAGTGAAGCATAAACAACCTATCATAGATATATCTTACTCCCCAAAAGCTCCTGATATAGATGACGATATTGAAGTTAGTGTTAGTATTACATCTCAAACATCTTACTCTTATAATCTTTACATAGATGATTATTTGGTTTCAAATCACTCTAAATCTATTTCAACTAATATAGGAAAATTGCAGTTGGATAGTTATAGTATAAAAGTTGAGCTTACTTACAATGATGGCTTCCAAACAAAATTAGTAACTTCTACTCTCCCTATATTTATGAGGAATATGCCACCTGAGGTATCAATAATAGAGGTAGAGAAAAATCCACCTATTTTAAGTTTAGGTTCAGATATAGTTAATAGAGATGACGATATTGCTAGTATAGATTGGTATATCTATAAATTAGTAAAAGACAAAAGCTCAAATATAGTAACTAAGGTTCGTTTGGATAAAGTAAGCTCAAAAGATTTATATTACAACTTTAATGAGTATGGCGATATTATTATAGAATTGGAGGTTATAGATATACACGGAGCTATTGGTAAGGCTATCTATAATTTACACATTGACTGTGCTTCTGTGGGTGCGGTATTCGTTCAGGATGTAGAATTTATACAAGAGGGAGTTATAGTACAAGACTTTTCTCAAAAGATTATAGTAAATAATTATGACTTTTCTGCTGAGTTAGTAGTCCCCAAGTTCAGAGGAGCGACAGTTTATAAGGAAGTATTTAAAGAGGTTATAAAAGATAGTGCATTTAATGTCTATAAAGTAGAGGAGATATAACTATGGCAGAAGTAATAAAAGTTACACAAGGTAATAGCACAGATATATACTTATACAGTTCAGATGATATTGGTATATTAGACCCTAATGAATGGTCTGCTACATTTACAATCGGTAATCCAAAGGAAGAAGACTTATCTAAACAAGTTCTATTAAACGGTAATTTAGGGTTTAGTGAAGAGGGTGTAAAAAACCTACCTGCTAATTCGTTCTTAGTTTGGCAATTAAGCCCAACTGCAACAGCTAGACTTCCAATAGGCAAATATACAATGGTAATTGAGGCAGAAAGAACTGTAAATAATGAAGTTGTCTTTAAGAAAGAGATATTTATATATCAGGTAATAGTTTCAGCTAAGACCTTCGCAATAGCATAGGTAAAGAATTGAGATAGATATACTTATATATAAATGGTATCAAATTTTAGAAAGGAAAACTGATATGATAGATAAGAAATTCACAAGAAGTGGAGGTCATACAAGAATGGACTTCCAAATAGATAAAATTCGTGCTAATATGGGTACGGTTATATCTTTTCGTGATACACAAAACAGAAATGCTATTGCGATAGCTACTGCTCTAACATTAGAGTATCAAGATAGATATAACCGTTCTATTGAGCTGAAAGCTATCAAAACTGATATGATTCCTATGGGTAAGAATAAAGGCTCTATTCTAACTCAAATAGGTTTTCAAGATGTTTATAACAATGAGCTTGATAAACAAAATGCAAAACACTTCGTTCAGATGTATAACAACGGTGATTTGGGTTGGATAGAGGATTTTATACTAAATAATTTCCCTAGTGTCGATATAAGTTCAATAAAAGTTCTTAACCAAAAGGTTTAATTATGAAAATTATAGCAGGTAGATTGGATTTTGAAGCAATGACTTCGAGATTGAAATTCTATACAAAAAGAGAAGGTGACTATATAGAGTTTAAAGTCTATATAGATACAAAGGCTATAATTTCTAATAAAATTAAGATAGCGACATTTAAGAAATTATATAAAAAGCTATCTAAGGTTATAGAAGAGCTAGAGAGTAATAATACGGAGGTTTAAAATGGCTGAATTAAGTAGGGAAAAAGAAATCATTGGTATTATACAAAAACAATTAAATAATACTTCAAGATTTGAATCAGCAAACACAATGATACCTAATCCTGATAGTCCTGAAATGCAACAAGCTATTGAAGACGCTGTTGATGATATAAATCTGAAAACTCATTTATCTAATTACACATTAGAGGCATACTGGAATAAAGGTAATCCTTATAGAAGATTACTCCGATTAGCAACAGAGATTAACATCTATAAATTGCTAATCAAAGATTGGGTAGCTAATGGAATGGACGTCGACTTAGGCGATTTAAGTCTGCCATCAAAGTTGGGGGATTATCAAAGTTTATTATCTGACTTAAAAATTGAGTTTGATGAAATAATTGAGTCCGTTAAGAAAGGCAAACCTCGTTCTAGTATGTCCTCTTTTTCTACAAAGCCTACTTCTTTAAATGGTCGTAGTAGTGCTTATCTACAAGCTTTAAGAAATCAATTAGAGAAGAACAGAACTGTATATTAGTTCTGTATCCCTTAAGGAGGTAAAAAGTGTTTAAAATTAGTGCAAACATTGATACGGTTTTAGTAGATGAATTGGAAACATTTATTATGAATGAATCTAAACTTCAAAAATACTATGACTCAGTTACAAAAGACTTGTCAAAGAAGTTGAAGAACGGCAAGTTCGATAAAAATAAGGCTACTAAAGGTCTTATGGTTTTTGTTAATGAGGGAGCTAAGTTATATCAGGCTAAGTTTGGTAATAAAGATATTGACTGGCAAAAGGCTTTTCCAATGGCTGATAGGAAGGCAACTGCTGAGAGTATATTAGACTCTTGGTTAATGGAAGAGAATTTAGGAGTGAAAGGGTTTGATATGACGAGTGTAGCTTGTGGGGAAGATAACGGTATGAAAGTAGAGGGGTGTCCTATGCAGGATAAAGCAGATTTGATGAGTCAAGCTAATGACTTGGGCTTAACAATGATTATAGCGAGTGAGATTTCGGAGAAGACTGGTAGTCTTATTTCTAAGTTCGGTAAATTGAAATATGATGAAACTAAACAAGCTGTAGAGAGTGGTAAGTATGAGGGAGACGAACTAGATTTCCTTAAAAAGAAATTAGCAGGTATGGATAATATGAAAAACGGCAGTCTTAAAGCTAAATCAATGGAAACTGATAGTAGTGAAGTAGAGGAAAAAGTATCTGATGTTATTCCTGAGGTTACATCTTTTGCAGATAAAAAATCCACAAATGATTTAGTGGAAGATGAAGTACCTAAGGTTATTATTTTTCAATAACGGCTTCATAACAGATTTTATACAAAATTTAATTATATAATCTTATCATAGAGGTTTTTATAGCTATCCTTTAAATTTTAAAGAAAGGTAGCTATAATGACTGATATGATAGATAAACAAATAGCAACTCTTGATAAATTAAAGATGGATATTATATCTATCATTGAAGACTCAGGGAATGCTAAGGAACTTACAGATAGATTTATGTCTTTATCAAGAACAGTAGATGAAGATGATTATGAGATTATTCAGACTCTAATTCTTATGCAAGATATATCTAACACTAATCACAAAAACTTCAAAAATGTAGCCATACAAACTCTAACAATCTTGATAGATTCCAAGATTAGTAGTTATCGTGATATTAAATTATTGAACGAAAGAATTACAGTATTAGAAAAAGCACAAGGCACACAAGTAAAGATACCTATGTTAGGTAAAATATCTACTAAGGATTTAATGTACTTTATAATCGCTATGTTCATTCTTATATTTACAGCTTACTCTCTCAATCCACAAGCTACAGAAAGAACTGCTAAGTTCGTAGGTGGCAAGGTTACAAAGAAATTGAAAGAAGAACTAGATATAAGTATAAAGGATAACCAATGAGTATTTTAGAAAGAATAAAAAATTTCCTTAAACTAACGGATAGAAATTCTAGAGAGAAAGAAAAATGCAAGTTTAACTCTGAGTGTGGGAATAAAAATTCTTCAAATTATGACCCTGATAAATGTCACTCTAATTTATCATCTTATAAAGATATATTAGATAGCATTAAAACAAAACCTAAGGAAGCTGATAAAGAGGAGCAACTAGTTCCCGATTTAGACCATATAGAGCAAAGGGTCGATTGGTCTAAAAAGATTGTATTGATAATGGACGATGAGCCTTTAATCAATTATTTCATACAAGATGATTTAAGATACTTTGAATCAATAGCTAAGAAGATAGCAAAAGGTATTAATCTTAACTCATCTGATAAAACATTGTTGGCTTTAGCTGATGCTAATGAAGTTGGAGAAACATTGAGAAATTTCACTGTTAATGATTACAGTATAATTTCGGTTACTGGTGATTACGCCGCTTTTTCTATACAAAGGTATATAGAGAAGATTAAAAGAGTAGACTATGCTGTTTTAGATATCTCTATCGGTGGCACTTTGGTTGTAAATGGTTCAAGAAAAAGATTAAGTGGTATTGATATTGCTATTACACTTAAAGAGAAAGTGAACCACAAAGTCAATCTATTGATGTATACTGGGAATGATTTAGGTAAATATAGTCCTGAATCAATACAGTTTGAAGAGAATATCAAAGATGACTTGTTCTTGTATTTAGTTAATAAGGACTCCCCTCTTAATGTTCGTAGAGTTAAGCTATTGCTATTTTTGATGAATAGACCTTTCTCTATGATTAATTATAATTAGAGGAGTTTTGTTATGCTTGAAGCTTTTTACTACGGGATGAAGAATAGACTACAAGGTCTGTTCTCCTCTATTTATTATGTTCAGAAAGAAGTTCTTACTTATCAAAACAAAAAATTAATTATGAAAGTTATATCTGCAATAGCTATTATAGTACTCTTATCCAATCTTATATATTCTATATACTCTACAAATTCCCTTGTAGAAAACAATAAACAGAACTTAATGGTTTCTATCAATGAGTTAATAACTTATGATGGTGAAGTGGATTTGACTTACATAGCAAATTTGTCTAAGGCTGATTTTATCATTATTGAAAAGGGGGACACAACCTATAACATTTATCATAGAGAGGGTCAGTTACTGAAAAAATATAGAGATTCAGATAAGAATGATTATTACACTCCATTATATACAGCAAACTATAAAGATTGGTATATATCTAACAATTTTAATTTGGTTATAAAGTTAACTAATTCTGATTTACAATATCATTCCAAATATAATGTATTGTTGTTAAGCGGTTCTATACCATCTATCGTTATTTACAATTTCTTTTATACATTTTTATTAACTGTATTTTTCATTTTTCTTAGTTTAACTGCTATTGTATATGTAGCAAGTAAAGTTAGGATTTCAGAGCTGATAGCCACGGCAAGTAATGAAGCTATGCTACAAGTTAAGAATAGCCAAAAGTTCGTAGAGAGTATGCACCACGAAGTAAAAACTCCCCTAGCTGTGTTAAATTCTACATTTAATAAAATGGAAGTATTAATAAATGACCTATGGGAGAACACTGAAAATTATGATTATATCAAAGAGAGATTAGGGGAGGATAAGCAAATTATCGAGGATTTGACGGTAGCTGTGTCGTTCAATTTTGAGCTAATCTATAACATACTAGATAAACAAAAGAATAATAGAGCTATAAGATTTTCTAACGGTAATTACAATCTATTTGACTTATTACAACACTCCTGTGAAAATTTGAGATGGGATACTAAAATAAAGTATTCGTATGATATAGACAATCGTTTTAAGCTGTTATCTAACAAAACCTTAGCTAATGAGGATTTTGTTAATATCTTTATTAATCATATTAAGAACTCATTAGAAGCTAATGCAAATATGATTAAAATACACTTACAAGGTGTAAAAGATGATAAAGCTATTATTTTGTTAGCTGATAACGGTTCAGGAATACCTGATAGTGTAAAAGATATGATTTATCTTCCTAGCTTTTCAACCAAAAAACAATTAAAAGATAGCGATAATCAAGGTGTAGGAATGTACTTATGCCATTCTTTGTTAGAAGAAGCTAAAGGGTCTGAATCTGTTAAGTATAGCGATAGTCAAGGAACTGTATTTGAGATTATTCTCCCTATAACTGATTATATAGAAAAGGAGAAGCAATGAAATACATACTTATAATGCTAGGCTTGTTATCAACTATCAATGCAGATTGTTTATTGGTGTTTAGGAAATATCCTAACATTGAGTTAGAAACTAAATCTCATAAATCTTGGGTAAGAGTTTTAAACAATCCAAATAGATTGAAATACTATGGTTTATCAATAGATAAAAACAAGGGCGATATTATCATAATGATAAAATGCTTAAAAAATAAAAGAATAAACTTACAATTAGGAGAGGGACACAATGAAAGTGATTTTTAGTATAATGTTAATATGTATAACAACTTTATCAGCAAGGGATTTAGTAGCTGTTGATTTAGATGTAGCTAATTATTATTATACTTCAAAAGATGATAGTTACAACATACAAGACTATAAGGCACAAGTTACCTATGCAGAGGTATTTAAAAACAATTATAAAGTGGTTTCACAAGTGGAGGTATTAGCAAGGAGGAATGCTCACCTTAATCACGAAACATTCGATGGGAACTATATTTATTTCAAAGCTCTTTATTTAGAGTATCTAATCAATAAGAACTATTCTTTTTATATTGGGAAAGTTCCTTATCTATATGATGAGCTAGATATATATAACTATGGTGGTTCTAGTTCATCTAAAACAACTCTTGGAGAGGGCTTATTTTTAATTTCAGGTAATATACGAAATACAGTTGGTATTTCTTTTCATAAAGATAGGGCGAAGATAAACTTTGGTTATATAGCAAAGCTTGATAACTTCTTGGATGGTGCTTCTCCTTATCAAGATTTTAATATGCAATCTACATTTGATAAAGCAGATGGTCTAACTTTATATATTAAATGTAACCCTATTGAGAAGCATATATTTACCTATGACTCTTATTTAGTTAAAGCTCGTTTGAGTGATAAGAACACTGATATTTTAGCTTATAATGGGGCAATACAGTATTTATATGATGATACTGATTATTCAGGTTATAAGTTTATCAATGAGGTAGCTTACAGTTATAAGAACTCAGATAGTGATACACATACAACAACTAATGGTTATGCTTATAGAACAGCTATAATGAAACAGATTGACTATTTATATGAAACAGTCGTAGGTTTTGAGTATATTAAGACTTCCAAAGATTTTGTATCTATAAAAACATCAGTAGTGAATAACCGTAACAATATGGTTTTCGGAGGTTCTAATTATAATATGTTCTCGACTTTCTCTTTTAGCAAAGATATATCTATGTCTTTTTGTTTTAGCTATCAGAGAGTAAATTATGTTAGACCTAGCTTAGAACAAGTTGTACCTTCAAATTTTTCAATTAAAACAATTCACACATCTATATCTTACCATTTCTAAAACAAGTATTAACCTCCTATAATCGTTACAAAATTTTTATGGGAGGTTCGTAATGGACGAAAAACAAATAGAAGAGAAAATACATCAGGCTACGGATTGGTGGGCAGAGCATAATCTTGGAACAAGAGTTAGTTTAATAACTTTCACATTGTTATTGATAGTGGTTATCCTTTACCCAATGTTAGCTCCTGCCAAAGAAATCGTAGTCAAAGGTGTTCCACACTTAGTAGTTAAAGATATTCCTCACTATGATAAAATCGTAGGTATTGTATCTGATTTAGCTTTTTGGTCGTTTGCAGTTGTAACAGTAGGGGCGAACACTTTATTAAAGTTAGCAGACGCTTGGATAAAAGTGAAAGGTAAGTAATGGTTATATTTAACAGTATTAAAACTGTCGGTACTATATTAGTTAGCTTCTTAGCTTTATTCGGTTTTTGGAAATACAAAAACAAAGAAGAAGAAGTAACTGAACTTAAATCTTATGCAGAGCAAAAAGATAAAGAGGTTCAAGCTATGAAGCAAACTGTCGAAGTTCAAGAGAGAGTGTACCAACAAGAAGTATCAAATTTTGAGATGGAAAAAGAGGTTCAGAGTGAGTCTGCAAAGACTGGTAAAGAGAACATAAAGAGAAAGAATGAAATGCACTTAACAGTAGATAATGCTGTAGAGGGTGAAGAGTTCGACTTAAAGGCTTAAAAATGAAGTTTATACAATTATCTATCATAGGTCTATCTTCTTTGTTACTGGGTGGTTGTATATCAACAGAGTATAAAACAATCGAAGTGCCAAAGTATATTGAGAGACCTATGCCTGAGTTAAAAGTTTATGAGGTTAATAGTTCTTACACATTTACTAGGCTTAAAAAAGAGAACGGTTATATTAAGGTTCCTATTAAGCAATTCAAAGAGTATGTAGGAATTAAAATGGACTTGGAAGCGAGTTTAGAGAAAGCTAATAATCAAGTTCGTATTTACAACAAAAAACGAACAAAAAAATAACGGAGAAATGAAATGTTTGATTATGGAACACGAAGTCAAGATAGATTGGAAACTTGTCATAAAGATATACAGCTAATCTTTAATGAAGCGATTAAATTCTATGATATATCTATCTTAGAGGGTATTCGCTCAGATGAAACTCAGCTAGAGTATTATGAGACGGGTAGAAGTCAGTTAGATGGTAAGATTAAGAAGTCTAAACATCAAGGTAAAGTAGACGAAGATGGTAACATAGTTTCTTATGCTATTGACTGTATGCCTTACAAGAAAGGCACTAATGCCTTTAGTGGTAAAGAGGAAGATAAATATCGTTTCTACTTCTTAGCAGGTTTGATTTATAGTATAACTGAAAGGCTGTATAATAAGGGTAAAATAACCCACAAAATACGATGGGGCGGTGATTGGGCTATGGATATGGTTTATCACCCTGATAGAGAGTTCACTGATTTACCACATTTTGAGTTAGTTGAAGCATAATAGATGGTGGATTTTCTGATACTAGCTTTAATACTACTAGTTATTATATTTTTCATAATTTTAGCTTTTATAACAAAAGGAGCTAAAACTTGTGGAAATTGTGGAGCTTCAATGTATTCACCTTTAATAGGTGGGAAGAAGCGAGATGGCTTTACAGATTACACATTTATAAATGTGTAAATTGTTCTGAAATAGTGGAAGAAATTTGTAAATAAGGTTGTATCGTTTATAATGTGTTAAGGGTGTTTAAGATAATGAACTGCACTAAGTTATCTCTGACAAGCCAACCCCTTAACATTGATACCATATGATTTTTATCTACATTTTTCCCTTGTTAATTTTATCTCAAAAAGATTCAAAGTGACCTTAGTTGGCTAGGTCTTTTGTCATTCTCTATTACCCTACACCAACTAAGGTAGTAGTTAAAGTGTCCTTATCGTAACCCTTTATATCTTGCTATCCCAAAAGCAAGGAGAGGGTTATGTTACAAACAATCGCAACTGAAAAAGTAGATAGTTCTACAATCGCCGAAGTTGGTTATAATGCAACTTCAAAAATCTTAAAAGTAAAGTTCAAAAATGGTTCTAGTTATCTGTATATAGGTGTGAGTAAAGACTTATATCAACAGTTACAGAAAGCAACTTCAATCGGTTCTACATTTCATCAAAGAGTTAAAACAGATAAAAGACTTATAGCTGTAAAAGAAGATGACTTAGATATGACAAAAGTATTTCAAGTTATTAAAGCTATGAAAGAAGATGATAGTAACTGTAAAAATCTAAGAGCTATGTTGATTGAGCACTCAGGGGTTATCTAGGTAAGGTTAAAAGGTTATCGTGCAACCTGCTATATGGTTGTGTTGAAAACAAAAAAGCAAGGAGAAAGCAAAATGAGTAAAGTAATGGAAATCCAAAACGAACAAGAGTTCGATAAGTTTGTAGAAGAAAATGGAACTGTCCTGATTGATTTCTGGGCACCGTGGTGTGGACCGTGTAGAATAATTGCACCAGTTATCGATGAGTTGGCAAGTGAAGAGGAAACAAACGGCTTTAAAGTTGTTAAAGTAAATACAGATGAGCAACCTGATTTGGCTCAAAGATTGGGTGTCCGTTCAATCCCAACTCTTATGGTGTATAAAAATGGTGAAATGGTAACAAGTGAAGCAGGTGCAAAAAGCAAAGACGCTATCAAACAGATGGTAGCTAATTGTTAGCAGATGGCTACTAAGCAACATCTAGCTTAAACAAGAGGTCAAACTAAGCTCTCTATTTTTTGAGTTTTGGTAATGACCTCTTTATAGTTTATAAAAAGGTTAAAAGGTTAATAAGATGGAAACAAAATTCTTTAACATTGATACAACAATACCTACATTTGAGAGTGATGGTATTTTTATAGACTCTAAAGAGGTTACACCTTTACAAGCAGTTCTTATATTGTATAATGCTACAAAAGATAAAAAACAGTTCCAAGAGGTTCATATACCGTGGGAATTAGAAGAGTTTGCAGTATTTACTTATGAAGCTAATGGGTTCAGTAAAGATTTAATAACAGTTGATTTAGAGTTAATCCCTACTCATTTAGAGTATAAAGATGTAGTCCTTACAATGTTCACTGGTGGTAAAGATAGTTTTAGCTCTTTTGTTAAATACTCCCATTTAGCAGAAAAAGATGTAAATGTATTTATAAAAGGTTTAAATCCTCTATACCCTAATGAGTATAAAAATGCTTTAATGTTAGCTGATGAACTAGGAATAAGTTTAGATATTATAGAAGTAAAGTTGCCAAAGGTTGTCAATCAACCTGAAAGTCCTGTCAAAAATGCTTTAACTTATGTCTTAGCAATAGAACATTTAGGGTATATACCTGATTATTTCAGCTTTGGGCATACAACTGGTTATTATGTGGACAATCATAATGAGATTGTAGAAGAGGACGGTAATAAAGAGGTCTATGATGATTTAGTTGATACATATTTAGAGACTGGAGAGTTCAGACAAATTGCAGGGGTTCAAGCTAGTTTAGTATCAGGAGATACTTTGGAAGCCTCTTATATGTTTGATTTCTTTTTTAGTCTAGCTTATGGAGATAAGGTAGATACTCAGGGAACAAAAGATGAAATAGAAGCTTACAGATGGCAAGAGAGTTACGGGTTAGGTCAAAAAAGCTCCTCTTGTATGAGTTCAATAGCTTATAAGAAACCTCATAAGAATAGGCTCAATGCTAAATATAGTATAGAAATCCAAGGGAAAAATCTAATAGCAGGGACTGTATATCTCAAAAATAGGGCTGTATCTATATTTGATTTTAGAAACCTAGCTAGAGATGTATCATTTGAAGTATTTGATAAAGACGATAATAAGTTAGGCGATTACAATATAAACGATATTCCTCTATCTGCTATTGATAAAAAAGATTGGTTTGGAGAGTACGAATGTGGAGTTTGTTGGAAAGACACGGAAAGATATATAGTATACTCCAATCATTTTGGCTATCAGTATGCAGATGGTTTTATACTCAATGCCAAAGAGAGTATATATCGCTTTTATGCTAAGTATAAAGATGAAAATATGAACTCTAATGATGATAAGTATTATATCCAAGAGGTGCTACAATTAAGAAAAAGTGAAGTACCTAAGAAGTATCTATCTCAAAAGAGCAAGATGGGGGTACCTCAATCTGTATTAGATAAGTTCCTTAAATAGTTTAAAGGGTGTATAAGTATGCAAAGAAAGAAGAGAACTAGAAAGAGAATTAATTTTGTTGAAAAGGTTAAGAATAACCCAAGTTCATATATGAATGGAAAATATCCTTTGAGGGACTTCCAAACAGAAGCAGTAGCTTTTTTGATACAGACTTGGAGAAGTATCTTAGCTCTTCCAACTGGTTTAGGTAAAAGCTACTCCTCTTTATCTGCTTATACATATCTAAAAGATAGAATACCTGAATTAAAGCTATTGTATATATCAGAAAAAAGTATTTTACCTCAAACAGCTTATGAAGATTTACCTAAGTTCTTTGATGATTTATCAGTAAGCTTGATATATGAGAACTCTATAAAGCAAAGAGAGAAAATATACAACGAGTTCATTAAGTTCAACAATGATGTATTGTTTATGAATTATCACACTCTTAAAAATGATATAGGTATTGTAGAAGACTTATTTAGAATGTATAAGTTCCTTATTATCTTTGATGAAGCAGACAATATATCAGGTAATAGCCAAATGAGTGCTACTGCAGGTTTTATTAGTAAACTAGCATATAGAGTATGGGCTTTAACCGCAAGTCCAAGTAGGAGTAATTTAGAGCATATCTATAATATATTTACTAATATAGGTAATAAGCAAATATCCGTAACGGAGTTCAGAACACAACACTGTATTATCGAAAACAAGCAATTTGGTAATCTCTCAATCAATGGTAAAAAGGTAGGCAATCTATTTGGACAACCTATGCAAATCGGAACAGCATTTATGGGTTCATTTAGAAAATTAATATATGAAGCTAAGTATTATAATAGAATGGAGATAAAACAGAACTTACAAAAAGGTAAGCTATCTTTGTTTGATAAACAGAAGATGACTTTTAAATTAATAGTTCCAAGTAACTTCATAGGTAGAGATTATTTTATTGTAGTATTATACAATGATAAAAAGAAAAAGAAAAAACAACTAAATATCCAGTTCAGCTGTTTCCCTAACACCTCTGTCGTTGGTTATAAGAATATAAGTAAGTTTGTAGAGAAAACAAAGAACTCTATGTTCGTAAGAAGTAAAAAGCAAGTAGCAAAAGATATCCCACCTTTTACAGTTCATAAGCTGTATTTAAAAGAAGATAAGACGACCTTTAATAAAATTAGTAGCTATTATTATGAAGTTGATGTAACTTCTTCTGCTAAAATTAATATCGCTTTAAGTATGCCACAGTTGTTAGAGCTTGATAATGATATAGAGATAGATTACTATTATGCTAATGAGAAAATCAAGGAAGCAAAAAGAATTATAGTTAAGAGCCACTTCGAGGGTGAGAAAGTAATTATATACACTCCTTACAGAACAGTTATAGAGCGATTTATAGAGATATTATTAAAAGATAAAATCATTAAAAAAGGTAGCTATGCTATTGTTACGGGAGCCGTTAAAGGGGCTGAAAAAACAAAAGCAAAAGAGAGCTTTGTTAATGACCCCAGATGTAATGTTATGTTCATCACTGATGCAGGGCTTAAAGGTTTAAATCTACAAGTGGCAAACAACTTAATATTATTAAATATGCCTAAAACTGGTTCAGATTTAATACAGTTAGCAGGTCGTATATCGAGGATAGGAACTACCTTTTCATTTCTTAATATTTATATATTAATGCAAGAAGCTACTAATGATGTCGATATGTATAAGCTTATATTTGGTCAGATTGGTTTTATTTATATGCTTAACCCTGATTTAGTTGATGCAGGATTATATCAACCTGAGCTTGACAGAATTGATGAGAAAAAAGCAGATATATTCATAGCACGAAGTCTTAGTAATAGAAAAGCAAAATATCTAAAAGGTTAGAAATCTCTCTAGGACTGCAGTATATAGTGTATTAAATATAGGAAAGGTATAAATATGGAGATATATTCTGTTAAGTTTTACTTAGATGGTAAAAGATATGATTTGAGAGAAACAAAAAGACCTGGCACTGTAGCTAAAATACAAGTTATTGATGAAAACGAATCTATTAAAGAGCAAAGACTTGTAAGTATAGCCCAATATGAGCCTAATACAAATTTCAAGGAAAACACTTCTATGATAATGTCTATATCTGATTTTCACGAAAGTAACTATCAATCAATGAGGACTCTAAAAGATTTATCTAATTTCTTAGATAGACATTTTTATAAAAATTTCAATTATATAGAAAGTTAAATAATGGCTGGAGGAGACCTAAAGAAAGAGGATAAAACTGTATATGATAATCGTAAGTCTTTTAGCTTTGTGCGACAGCATTTACAAAAAGCTTATAATAAGCTTTTATATCGTTTATTTGGTTTATATAGGGGAAAGGTCATCTTATGTAGAGAACTCGTTCCTATGGTATCTCTAAATGATTTATATGAGAGTTTAGAAGCTGAAAAAATATCCCAAAAGTTAAAAGAGAAGCAAGAGGAGTTTGATAAACTAGAAGCAAGAAACAATGAGTTAGTATTTGAACTAGAAAGTTTCCAAAAAGTGATAGATAGAGAGACTTATGATTTGATGTTAAAAATTATAGAGTTACAGAGAAAGCTAAATCCTGAGATGGACTTGAATGACTTAAAAGAGCATTTTGAGAGAGTTGAATCAGGTAACTCTAAAATAGATAAACCAAAAAAGAAAACAAAGAATACAGATAAGAAGTTAAAAAAATTGTATAGATACTTAGCCAATATCTATCACCCTGATAAAGCTCCAAAAGGTAAAGAGGAAGAATACTCCGAAATATTTAAACAGATTACTGCTTTTCGAGATAGTGGTGATTATAAAGGACTTAAATTATATGCTGGGAAAGTTAAAAAGTCCATCTTCAAAGGAAAACCAAATATCAAAGCTTTAAGTAAGATGTTAAAGGATATTACTGAGAGAGTAAATATCTTATATGATAATATCTCTAATATAAAGAACTCTGATTTGTATATGGATTATTTGAGCTATCAAAAGAGACCTGATATGTTAATAAAGGAGAAGAGAGATAGTCTTAGAATGACTATCCATTCTTTACAAAGAGAGTTAGAGATGAGAGATAGTCTTATATACGGTCGAAGAAAAACATCAAGGACTATGTATGGATTATAAAGGGCTATATGTTCCAAACAAATTAGAGTACCAATTCAATGGTAGTGAAAAAGTCTAACAACTAAAAGTATATATCTTTAACAAGGAGAGATAAAATGCCAAAGAAACGAGTTCCAAATAAAATTCCAAAAGAAACGGAGGAAGTGGATTCTAATCGCTATGAGTGTAACATTTGTCAAGATAGAAAAGTCGTTTATAAAGAGGATAATTCTTATAGAACTTGTAAGTGTGTGATAGAGAAGAGAGTTAAGGAGTTCCTAGACCTTCCCTATTTTAACAATGTCAAGGTGAATAAGAAACTAGATGTTTCCAAGCTAGATAAAAACTTACTGATGTATAGAGGTGTCAAGTATGCTAATTATATAAGTAGGGTTAAGTCTTTCTTATTCAAATACTTCTTACAGGTCGATAATCAAATTGATTATGTCGTGATGACTGGTTCAGATTATATAGGTTATTATGTAGTGGGAGAACACGAATGGGTTACAGAATTGGATTATCTATTTTTGACCTTAGGGAAAGATAATTATAATACAGCAATGCAAACTGTGATAGCTACATTGATAAATGATAGAATAAACAGAAGCAAGAAGACTTGGGTGTTTCTTTATGATGATGTTTCAAAATCTAAGCTAGTAGACCTATATGGCAATGATTTTTACAAGCAAGTGGTAGAGGGAACTGATTTCTCTAAAGTATCAAAATAAAGGGGTTCATATATGTATGTAAAACAGATATTAAAAACAATACTCTATAAAAGAGTTACAACTGTATTCGAGAAAATTGAGGGTAGAGAAGCTATTATTTTCTCAACTGAGGAATCTTTGGGGTTCTATCAATTTCTGGAGAAATACTACAGAAGATATGATACAATCCCTAGTCGTAAGTATTGTAAAGACTTTTTCGGTATGGAAAAAGATAGCCCTGCAAAAGATGGCTACTTACAAATTCTTAAAAAATCGGTGTTAGTAGTTCCTGATATTGAAGCAACTGTTGATTTACAGCTAAGAACAAAGCTGAAAGACACAACTGAGGATTTGATAAATACAGTTAAAACAGATATAAAGTTAGGTAACCCTAGTGAGCTTCCTGATATAGTGGAAAGGTTACAAGAGGACTTAGTTTATGTTAGTGAAAATTTAACTGATAGACAAAATATAGAGGGTATCTTACACGAGAAAGCTAATGCCAAAGAGAAGTATCTAGCTAAGTATAATAAGAGAAATACTGGCGAGGGTTATTATATCGCTAAGACTGGTATTCCACATATTGATAATACAATCGGTGGTATTCACTCAGTTGATTTTATATCATTGATAGGTTATACAAAGCAGTTTAAATCTACTCTTTGTAGGCAAATAGGCTATAATGTAACTACACAAGTAAAGAATGTTATGTTCATCACTTTGGAGATGAATTATGATGATATAGAAAATCATTTTTATACATTGCACGCAAACAATCAAGCAAGGTTTGGTTATGACAATCCTAAGATAGTAAATAAGGCTGTTAAGGAAGCTACACTATCCTCAAAAGATTTAGAGTTCTTTACAAAAGCAGTAGAAGATTATACTTCAGCAGATGATTTAGGGTCTGTTTATATCAAGCAACCTAGTGGTATCTATACTTTCGATATGTTAAAGTCAGATGTTAATAAGGTGCATAAGAATATAATGCCTATTGACCTTCTAATCATAGATGGTGTAGTATTGATGTACCCTCATCTTAAAAGTAGAAAGTCAAGAGAAGAGATGAATACTTTTATAGCTGATTTGAGAAATTTCGGTTTAACATTTGAAAATGGTAAAGGCTTACCTATCATTGCTCCATTCCAAACAAACAGAGCAGGTTACGATAATATGTTATCTAATAAAAACAATCTATATGACCTAACAGCTATATCTGAATATAATGAAATTGAAAGAAGTTCGACGCACGTAATTTCCACAGCTCAAACAAGAGATATGAGAGATGCAGGAGAGCTTCAAATACAGCACTTAGCAACAAGAGAGAGTGAACAATTTGAACCTAAGAAGATAGCAATAGATGCCTCTACGGGTGTATTCATTGAAACAAAAGCAGAGTTTAGCGAAGAGGATACTATGGAGCTGATTGATGAGATAGAAATTTAATGAGGGGAGGGTATAATGTCAAAGAAACAACTAAGTCCAAAAAGTCAAAAGTTATTAGATAAAATAATGGTTGACTTTAAAAAGGATGCACCTACTATAGCTAATGTAGTGATGAATATTAAAAAGTTAAGTACACCTGAAGGTCAAAAAGAGCTGAAAGATATCCTATCAAAAAAGGGGTTATAATGAGAAGAAAGAGAGTTATAAACAAGGTATATAAAGGAGACTGTTTAGAAATCCTGCCTACATTAAAAACAAAGTTCGATTTAATTGTAACAGATTTACCTTATGGAGTAACTCGGAATAGTATAGATATAGTTATACCTTTTAAAAAGATGTGGGAGAATATCTTACCTTTAAGAAAGAGTGCAGAGACTCCAATCGTTTTGTTTGGTCAAGGTTTGTTCGCTTACAAACTTGCTTTAAGTAATGAGAAGATGTTTAAGTATGAGATAATTTGGGATAAACAACTTACATCAGGTTTTTTAAATGCTAAGAAAATGCCATTAAGACAACACGAGAACATCTTAGTATTCTATGAGAAAACACCCAAGTATAATCCACAATATACAAAAGGCAGACCTTTACATTCTAAGGGAACATTGTATAAAGATAAAGAGCATACAAATAGAAACTATGGTGATTTTAAAATGACTGATGATGATAGAGCAGGTTCAACAGATAAATATCCAACTTCAATATTGTCTATACAGAAGCCACACCCATCAACAGCTATCCACCCAACTGAAAAGCCCGTAGAGTTAATGAAGTGGTTAGTATCTACCTTTACAGATAAAGGCGATAATGTTTTAGATTTTACAGCAGGGAGTGGAACAACTGGTGTAGCTTGTAGAGAGATAGAGAGAAACTATGTCTTAATAGAAAAGAACGAAGATAATTATAATCTCATTGAAGATAGGCTATCTCATAAAGTCGCACTGGATTTATTCTAAAAGGACTAAGTATGATATATACTAGCAATTTCAGTAAAGCTATGCTAATGCTAAAAGCTTCGAGACTGAATAAGTTTAAGATTAAACAATTAGTAGGTATAGTTAGGATAACCCCTAAGCTATCCACTGATAAGATTATATTTGAAACTCTTATAGCTCCTGATAAAAAGTTACTGAAAGGTTATAAAGCAAGAGAGATAACAGAAGAGCAATATACGGAAGCATATATCAAGAAGTTAGAGAGCATTGGGGCAGATACTATATCATCATTGTATAATAACAAGGTATTACTATGTTATTGTAAATCAAATGGATTTTGCCATAGACACATACTGAGAGATTGGTTAGCTAGTAAAGGTATTGAATCCATTGAAATATAGGAGCTGAAATGAAACAACCTAGGAATGTCTTATCTGTTACTTTTAAGAAAAAATGTTTAATCATAGTAACAGATAAAATTACTTATTTAGTTAGTGATGGTTTATTAACCACTCACAAATCGTTTGATAGTGCTAATTATTGTTTAGAAAATAATGAGTTCAACAAATATCCTACTCACAAAGGTTTTGTAGCTAAGGTGGAGCTACAACCTCTTTTTCCACAATTAACAAATTACACTATCTCTAAAATTAAGAGCTTAATTTCCTTTTAAGGGATTTTTAAGCCTCTTTTCGCTATCATTCTTTATCTAAAATAAAAAGGTAGAGCAATGAGTAATATCCCAACTTCAAATACATTAAGTGAGTTAAAAGCATTAAAAATACAACTTAAAGAGTGTAGAATTTTTGCTGAGTGTCAAGACTTAAAACACAAAATAAACAGTATTGAAGAACCTCTCTTCAATGGTAATTCTTTTTATGTAGAGAGTGTATCTAACGATGATGCTGAAAATTATGTCTTAAAAGATAAAAGCAAATATACTTCTATTGATAAAGAAGAGCTATTGAAACAAAGGCTATCAGAATACCGTAACAATTCTAATCTAAGTCATAAATGGAAGACTAGAATGACAAGAGTAGTTGAGTATAAGCTGAAAAATATAAACTCTGATGGCTTCTATTGTCAAGGCTTTGTATTATGTTAAAACAAACAAACCGAGATTTAGTGGGGTGTATAATGTCATTTAAAAAGAAAAGCAAAGAAGTTGAGAAAGCGACTGGTATAAATAATCATACACAAGCATATATACTTATATGTCAAGCTATCGGTCTTAAAGATTTAGAAAGGAGACTTGAAGATATAAAAAAGAAACAAGTTGAAATAGGTCACTTGTCTAATGAGCTTTATGGTGAGCGAACTAAAATCTATTATGAGATGAACGAGAGAGGTCGCAACATCTTAGGTGCAGAGGAGTATGATAAATACTTTTATAGTAAAACATAAGGAGCTATTATGTATATTGTATTTGACGATAACACTGAGAAAGTAGTTAAAGGGTTTGAGGACTTAGAAGAAGCTGAGAAGTTTTTTAATGAGTATCAGAGGGGCGATGGCGATACATACTTAGATGTATATGATGATATAGATTATCAAGAGTGGAAAGATAAAGGGAGTGAATACTTAGAGTATGCCCCTGACACATCATTAGAAAATAGTTAAAGGTTTAAAGGTAACATTATGAAAATTTTAGGATTAGATATTGAAACAACTGGGTTAAGTGCTAGTAATAGCGATTTGTTGGAAGTAGGGCTAGTATTGTATGATACAGACGAACATTCTAAGTTAAGCTATAAAGAGTTGAATAAAAGAGTACCTAAGGTTCGTATTCTCGTACATAGACCTACAAAGTATTTACAAGGTAATTTAGTAGCTTTTGGAATGCACCAAAAGAATGGCTTATTAGATTTGCATAAGAAGTTAGATACTGATGGTGGTTATATAGAGGTGTATGAAGATTTAGAGAGTAGAGCAAAATGGAACGAAACTTTTATAATCTGTAAGCCTGATGAACTTATACATAAGATATGCTTCGCTTTATTTGAACACGGTTGGATAGATAGAGATGATTATGCTCGTAATAAAGTAAAAAATGCCTTAACGGTTGCAGGTAAAAATGTAGCAGGTTTCGACCTCCCTTATCTAAGAGAGTATATCTCTAACTTTAGTAAGTCTATTAAAATCAGACATAGAGTATTCGACCCTACACCTTTCTTCTTTGATTTAACATCTGATAGACTTCCCGACCTGCAACAATGTATAGATTTTGCAGTTAAAGTGGACGATACATTCCCCGCTAACACTGTTAAACATACAGCAGTTGATGATGCAATGGATATAATCAACCTTATCCATTTAGTTATAAATAAAGGGCAAGATATTTTCTATTTAAGGAAAAATTAAGTTAGTTTTAGTTATCATTTCTTATCTAAAAAATAAAAAGGTTAAGAAATGAGTAGAGAAAATCAAACTAAGGTAAGTTTCAATAGTAATAGAAATTATCTATCTTATGAGATAAGCGAGGACGATGTTTGTGTAGCTACAAGTGGCTTCGGTATAAGTGGAGATGAGCTGAGAGAGTTCCTTAAAGATGAACCTCTTGCTTTGGATATTGTGTTAAATTCAGATAGTAGAGATATGAGAAGTATTCCTACTCCTATCTTCAATAAATTAAAAAGCGATTGGTTCAATGCTAGACATACAACTTACAGAAATTTCTTATTCAATAAGGAAGATATTGAGACTGAGAGAGGTAGAGAAATCGCTTGGACTCTAATCGAAGCTTATATGAATGACCAAGCTGTTTGTATCATAAGTAAAGAGGGTTGGGAGATGTACCCAAGTGATGAGTTAGGTATGTGTAGCACAGATGGATTAACTCGCATTGTTAGGATAGGTTCTACAACTAGTTCAGCAGGTAGCTCTCTTATTGAGCTTGAAACAATCAACTCTGATGGTGGTAGTTTAGTATCTCTAAAAGGTATAAAAGAGGTTATCACATTAAGAGGTATATAAGGCATTTACGAGGGCTATATGGCTCTCTTTCTGCTAAAAAGGTATAAAAGTATATCTAAGTAATAAAAGCCTTTAAAAAGCAAATATAGGGTTATCTTTTAGTTAAGGAAATTTTAAGCTATAATTCGTTATCATTCTTTATCTAAAAAATAAAAAGGTTCAAAAATGGCAAATGGTAAAAATATCTATCAAGTGCACGGTTATAATAATCGTAAAGAGTATCTTAAAGGTCTAGCAGAAGACTTTGGAGTTGATTTGGTTGTCGTACTTGAATTGGCGGGTGTATTAGGTGCAAGTGAAGATTTCGACGGTCTTGTTTCTGCTTTAGAAGATTATCAGTTTTTAGAGGGTTAAGATGTATTTATACGGTTCAAAAAGATGGTTCGATATTGGGTGTCAGCCAGACGGTGCAGTTAAGGTTATTGAGTCAGATGGCACTAAAAAGCAAAGTCATAGAACTTTGCTTGTGTATGATAGAAAATTGAGTGATGAAGAGATTTACAAATATGAACTCAAATTTGTAAGAGAAATAACTGATGAGGAGTTAAAATGTCTATAAGAGCTATAAAATATGACCCTAGAACCAAAGAGTTTAGTGAGGTAACAATTAATGGTCTTGATGACTATTATAAACATTTAGAGTGTAGAATATTCGATATAGTTCGACTATCAGAAGATATTGATGTCTATGTAGACGATGAGGGCTTATTCAATAGTGGAAGCCCTGTAACAGAACTTATCGGATTTGGTAGAGAGATAATGTTAGCAGGTGTTTTACTGTTCACTGGTGGTGGGGATGATATGGGGGATACTATGAGTTTTAAGGGTTCTATTGAGGATATACAAAAGATAGTCAAGGAAACAAACTTAGTGGTAAAATAATCCCACTGATAAAAGTCCTAGCTTATGATTTTCTCTTTAGGGAATTTCTAAGCTGTATTTAGCTATCATTTTATATCAAATTAATAAAAAGGTTTAAAGATGAAAATCATAGCAGGAGTAAGTCAATACTCAAAAGGTTCAAATAAAGAGTTAGCAGAGAAATTTGTAGCAAATGTAGAAAGCTACTTCAAAAAAGAGTTCCCTAACGGTTGGTTCAATGGTGGTCTAAGAAATGGGTTAGGTGCAGACCATATAGTATTCTCTTTTGGTATGAATAAAGAGGTAAAGGTTACTCCACATAATGACCCTATGTATCATTCAGTTATCATACAATGGGGAGACGGGTTCGGTAATCAAAGCAAAACATTGGAACAAGGGGCCGAACTTACATTAAGTGCTAATGGTGGTATTCATACAAACCCTGCTGAGGGTTCATTTATGGCAATGGATAGAGTTAAAACAAAACTTACAAATGTTAAAAAAGGTGGAAGCTTAGATAAGTTCGACAAGAAGTTCAAAACCTTTATGCCTAAGTTGAGAAAGCTATTTGATGAGCATAAACACAATCTCTACAGAGTAGAAGATATAAACCCTAAATATCTAAAATAAGGGGTCTAACTATGTTCAATGCAATGCAAGATTTCCATAAGGAGTTAAAGAACCATAGAGGTCTGTTTCGTGTAAAAAGAAATGAGCAAGACGAATTAGTATATCAAGGCTGTATGTTAATTGAAGAATACCCACAGTATTCCTACATAGCTTCCATCACCTATCGCTTCTTAGGTTTAGCAGGTAAGGTTAATGCTGAACGATATGACCCTGATACAGTTATCCCTCTGTTCTTAGAAGAACCTGATAAGTTCCATTTTATTGAGAAAGTGTTTAAGATAAACCAAGTAACAGATAATGATACTTATTTAGTTGCTAAGGCTACTGTCAAAGTTGAGTTAGATAAGGATATGAAGAGAGCTTTATATGACCTTAATACAGTTATAGAAGCTAAAGCTCCATTTACTTCCATAGAGATGCAAAACAGAGTAACACTGATGGCTGTTAGTATGTTTAATCTAAAATAAGAGATTTGTATATAACGGAGGTTGGTTATAAGTTCCGTTAGTGCTATAAAGTTCTTATAGTGATAAAGGCTTCCTATATCGCTTATATGAGCTTTTATCTCTTTTTTAAGGGTAAAGTATAGGTAAAGGGCTAAAAGGTCTTAAAGAAAAAATATGAGGGTATTTTTTCTTTAAGGTATTTTTAAGCATTATTTAGTTATCATTTCGTTAATTCAAAAATAAAAAGGTGCAAAAAATGGATAGAGAGCAAATGATAACTAAATACAAAAAGCTTCTGAATGATGCTTTAGTTAATTGGGATAGTGCAAAAGAAAATGGCAACACTGAATGTGCTGAGTATTGGAGTGGCTGTATAACTGCTTATAGAAAAATTGTAAATGATTTAGAAGAGGAGTAAGACTATGAGTATTCAGTTAGATAAATATCAAAGTAAAGTAGTTGCAGAACCTTTAACAGATAATAAGTGTATTACAGTTAGAGCGGGTGCAGGGAGTGGGAAGTCAACTACAATGGTAGCTAAAGCTCAAACAATGATTGGGGACGGTTCTAATCCATCTTCAATAGTTATCACAACTTTTAGTGCAAAATCGGCTTTGGATTTAAAACATAAGTATAAGAAAATGTTTCCAAACCAATTAAAAATTCCACATATCTCAACTCTACATTCTCTTGGTATTACAATCTTAAAAGACTTCTTAGGTGTAGAATATCAGTTAATGAGTGAAGCACAAAGTGTAGGACTTATGAAGAGATGTATTCAAGATTTAGGATTTATAGATGACGGTTGGTTTGATGAGAAAGATTTGTTCCCATTCGCAAAAACTGTCCTCGATTATATCTCTATGTATAAAGAGCAAAATCTAGGTTACATTGATATACTAGATGACATAGAGTTCAATATCTTCAAGTATGCAGATAAGAGTAGTAATTACTTTAATAGAAAAGAGTTTAAAGAGATAGCTAAGTATTATGACGAGCTGAAACAAGAAAAAGGCTTATATGACTTCGTGGATTTGATTTATGAAGCATATTATCAGTTGAAAGAGGACGAAGATGTCTTAGCATTAGTTAAAGATATGTATGGCAAACTTATCGTAGATGAAGCACAAGATGTTAATCAACTTCAATGGGATTTTATGATGTTGATATTTGCTCATAGACAAATGGTAGTAGTTGGTGACCCTATGCAAAACATCTATAATTTTAGATATTCAGTACCAGATAATTTTTCAGTTGATTATCTATCTAAGTTCTTTGACGAGGTAGTTCCTTTGGATTTAGCATACAATTATAGAAGCACCAAAGAGATTGTAAAAGTTGGAAATATCCTTAGAAAGATAGGTGGAGATACTTTGGAGCTTGAAGCATTTAATGGTTCTAAACCTGCCTCTGTTCAATTTACAGAAGTGTATGACAATGTTCAAGAGGGAACAAAGGTTGCAGAACTGATTAAGGATTTAATCGAGCTTGGTTATGAATACAAGGACATAGCAGTAGTAGTAAGAACTAATAGTGTAATCAGAGATGTTGTTCAACCTGCTCTTATAAAAGATAATATCCCATATAAGATGAATAATTATACAGCAGGGACTAAGTTAATGGATAGAGTTTCAAGTGATGTATACTTCAATGCTTTAAGTGTTATCTATGATACAGAAGACTGGTTCGCTTTTGTTGATTTAATGAGATTGCTATTAGCTGACGAGCCATTTGTGAATAGTTTAGCAGAGCAGTTATCAAAGACCAAAGATATTGATAGTCTTAAATTTACAGATAGCTATGAGAAAAAATTATATGACAGAGCAGTTAATATCTATTATGAGTTAGTAGAGATGAACGAGACTCTTGATGGTTATGATAAAGCAGGGGATATGTTAGCTAACCTATTCTTTCTGTTAAAAACAGAAGCAGAGGGCAAGGTGGACATAGTAAAAGATTTAGCAGTCGTATATAAAACAATCTTAAACTTTTGGTATGCTTTAAAAGAAGAGTTTAAGAAACTATCTGTTCAGAAAACATTAGAAGCTATGATATTAAGAGCAAGAGACTATGATAAAGATGTCGAGACTGATTCAGTTAAGATAGGTAGTATTCATAGCTTTAAAGGACTTGAACATAAGGTATCTATTGTATGTGGCTTTACATCATTCAGACCTAAAAAAGATATTCATAATGATTTGACTAATATGGTCTATGTGCAACTATCAAGAGCGATTGATAAGCTTATCATTGTTAATAGTTTCAACTATGTAAGTGATAAGTTCAAAGTAACAAGTGGTTATACACTTGATGATATAGCAAGTTTAAAGGTGCGATATAAGGCTTAAAAGGGTTTAATAAGGGTTTGGGCTTAGTCAAAGTGATTTAAGCCCATATAAGCGAGATACGGAGCAATACAGTCGAAACACTCAAAGCTTTGTTAAAGTATCTTTTAGCTATAATAAATTTTCAAAAATAAAAAGGATTGAAATGTATTTTGTATCAAAGACGGTAAAAGAACAGTTAGGCACTTATAAAGGTGCAGATAAGAAAGAGTATTCAAATGAGATACCCGAAGCTATGGAGCTTATCACCTTTGATATAAAGCTAAGAAAAGAAGCTAAGTTTCACACAGACCTCAGAGCACCTAGTGAAGCTGTTAAGCAGTTCAAGGAGGGAGAAATATCTCTAAGCACTTATAAAGAAAAGTTCTTTAGAAATTTAGAAGCCATGCAACCTCACATCATTGCTAACATATTGAGAGGTAAGGTTATACTTTGTAGCTGTGGTGGGAAACACGATAAGCATTGTAGTTCAGTACTTATCAAGGAGTTCATTGCCAAGAAGAACCATAAATTAGTTCCGATAACTAAAAAAACATTCGATAGGAAATTAATTTCGCTTTAAGGGAAAATTAAGCGATATAATGTTATCATTCTCTATCTTAAAAAATAAAAGGTTTGAAGATGGAAGAAGATATAATCCTATTAGAGGATGGACGAGAGGTTTCAGTTAGTTATAGAAAGTTCAAAAAAGGTGGACTTTATGTAACAATTATATTCCCTGATGGTTCAGTTAAAGAGGACTTGGTATCTTCATTCGATACATTAGAGAACCTTTTAAACAAAGGATTTTATGATGCTTGATTTAGAGATATACGAAGAGAGCTATGAACTGTTAATGGCTTATAATAGAGGTGAGTTTGAAGAACAAACTCCAGATGAAAATAATAATAATGAGGAGAAAACAAATGACTAATGAAATTATAACAAGAGCTATAAATGACGAGGCAAGTGTAGAAGAGATTGAAAACATAGTTCAATTCTTTCAAGATAAACTAGAAGAGAAAAAAAGTGCCAAAGTAGTGGTGGAAAAGCTACCTCTTGGTATGAGTGCAATGACAAGCTGGTTAAGTCCAAGATTGAGACCTGCTGTAAGTGTGCAAGACCTTATTGATTCTCTAAACATCATTAAGGATAAATCTCTTATAGTATCGTGGGAGCTAAGAAGTGACGATAGCTCTGATTGGGGAGAGATTGAGACTATAAAAGAAGTTATTGTTCGAGATAGTGATAACGAAGAGGGCTATGATTGTAATCAAGTAGTGCTAAGTTTAAGTAGCAATGTATAAGATAACACCTTCGGGTGTTATTCTATAAGATTAATTTTTAAGGCTCTTAACCCGAACCTTTTTATTTTTGATTACCCATTTAGGGTTAAGGGTCTTAAAAATTAATCTTCTCTTTAAGGAATTTCCAAGCTAAAATTAGTTATCATTTCTTATCTGAAAATAAAAAGGAATTAAAGTTATGAGTATTCAACTTCAAACAATCGCAAAGTTTATCAAAGACGCAAGAGGAGCAGTCTTAGCTGACATAGAAGCTATAAGAGAGTTCGCTAGTCATAGGGGTTTTACTAATGAAATTCATTTAGACCTTAATCGCAAATTGGAAGAGGTGCTAAATAGCGAGTATAAAATGTACCCTGCTTTTAAATTGAACAAGGTAAAGTTCAATGAGAAACCCGAAGAAGCTGTCCTAAGACTTATACAAGATACAGATAAAGAAGTAGCAAGAGAGTTGAAATGGCACTTGGAGCTGTTAAAAGATAACAAAGTAAAAGTTAAACAGTTCTCAACTATCTATATGATTATTAGTTTTATCAATCGTGAGCTAGGTGGAACTATCCCTCTATTCTCTTCAAGTGATACAGAGAATACAAAAGAACGAGAGTGTATAAAAACATTCGCCAACGGTAAGAAAATCTATCAGCTGAAAGAGGCTGAATACAACCTTCTAAAATCCCTCATTAAAAAAGCATAATCCAAACTTTCCCTCTTCAGGCTATATATCAATTTATGGTATATAGCTTTTTTTTTTTCTCCAAAATCATCATTTACTTCGCTTATATGAGCTTTTATATATTATCTAAGGGTTTATATCAAATAAGGATAAAAAGCCCTTATAAGCTAAATATAGAGTTATTTTCTTTTTAAGGAAATTTTAATAAAAGTTTAGTTATCATTTCTTATCAAATTAATAAAAAGGTTTAAAGATGGCTTCATATAAAACAAAATGTATATACTGTGAAAGCAGGAATGTAAGCGAGACGAGAGGAGCAGAAGATGATGTCTATGAAACAATAACAATCCACTGCAATAATTGTGGAGAGAGTTATAAATTGTTATATGATAATAACAATGATGGTTATGAAATGGTGGAGGACTAATCTGATGCAAATGTATAGAATATATGGAAGAGATAAAGGCTCAAAGCAGAGATTTAAACCTCTTGGTTCTCAGGGTGGTGACTTATGTTTCGTAGTGAATCTGATATATGCTTTGAATTGGGACGATAAAGATATAGTCGAAGCTAAGTGTAAAGAGTTAAATGATATGAACGAGACTCTTGAATTTGAAGTAAGAAAGGTAAAATAAGATGGGTTGTAGAGTAACTACAAAAGGGGTGGAAGCTAGGGCTTCTGCTTACCTTTACAAATTAGTTGGTAGAAGATTTACTAAAAAGAGTTTCGTAAAAGAGCTTATGGAGACTTTCCCTCGTATGAATAAGTTTAAGCTACATAAAGAGAAAGAGGGTAAACTTAAAGACCAAGATGATAGTTTTTTATTCACTTTAAAGAGTCCTGAATTGTTTGTTGATGTAACTATATGGTATCTAAAAACAAATGATAAAAAAACTTTCTATATTACTGAGGTGGCTACAAGTTATGAATAAAGTTATATTTTTTGTGTATAATAACACGGGCTATCGCTGTAACAATCTAAAAGGCTCTATAACTTATAATTGTTATGATGAGTCCTATGTAGTTTTAGATAGACTGAAAAGACCAAAGGGTAGGGTGTTCCAAATCAAAGATGAAGAGGAACTTAAAAGTGAGTTAGGACTTATGTTCCCAAGTTGCACTAGATTATTTTTAACAAGAAAAGAGATAAAGGATTAAAAGATGGATAGCACGAAAGAAACTGCAAAAGGCTATATGATTATTGAAGAAGAGTTCCACGAGAGAATACTTCCTGCACTGTATGGTAGAGAGCATACAGAGATAGAACCACATATCAAAGTTGAAATGTTTTACAAGTATCTTAAACACTTAGAAGCAGATGGTATCATTAGTACCTATTATGTAACGGTTTATGATATAAATTATCTAAAATCCATTTTTGATATAGGTAAGTAGGGGGGGTAATTCCCCACTTATCGTGTTTAGAGGGTATATAAAGGCTTATAAGAGCTTTTATCTATTTTCTAAGGGTTTTATATGAGTAGAGCTTAAAAGCTCATATAAACAAAGTATAGGGCTATTTTTCCTTTAAGGGATTTTTAAGTATTATTTAGCTATCATTTCTTATCTAAAAAGTTAAATCAATTTCGTAAATTGCTAAGAACTGCTAAGTGTTGGTTTCTCTTTAAGGTAAATTATTTCAAAGGAACTGTAATGGCTAAAAAGAAAAATTATGCCTTAGTCGGTAAGACTGAAGACACAATCTTTTATAAAGAGTATCGAACTCCTACAAAAGATTTCATAATGAGAGGAACAGCTACCATTAGCTTATGGGGTGGTGGCACTGGTTCTATTGAAATGGATACCGTAGAGTTCCAAGCTGATGAGCTAACCAAAGCTGTTATATATGCTAATCTTAATGATGGACAGTTTGGCTGTGAAGATATAAATAGTGCAAATGTTACCATAGAGCAAAAGATAGCAGTTAATAGAGTTCATATAGACCCTAAGACACTAACAACAGTCAAGTCGGTTGATGTAGAACAATACGAAGAGGTTGTTTGCGATTTGTATGTATCTCATAAAGACTTTGATGAAGCTATTGGTCACCCTTGTAGAAGATTAAAAGGTGCTGTTTATAATAGCAGAAGTTAGTTGAAATATAGTTGATAGTTGGCTCATATCTCTTAAATACGAGCTGATTATCTAAAATAGGTATAAGAGTATCAAGTCAAAGAGAAAAGGGCTTAAAATGGATATATCAAATGAGTTATCAATAGAAAGACTAGAAGAGTTGGCTTTCAAAGTCTTACTACAGCTTAATAAAGCATATAGTTTTCAATATAGAGAACAACTTAATGAAGCAGTCAAGCGAGGTAAGAGTAGTATCACGGTTAATTATCAAGGCACACCTACAATCTTATTCTTTGATAGTAAAGGGCAGGTTATCAATGTAGTTAAAAACCTAAAGGTTAAGAGATGAATATAACTATCCAAGAGTTCATAGAACTGGATTGGGATTATTGGGGGAGTAAGTATCAAGAGAATGACTATCTTGCTGATTTAGAGTTCCAAGATAAGTATAATAAGATACTACGAGCACCTGATTTAGAGTTCGTATGCAGTTGTATAAGCCCAACCTCTGCTTCCTTTTTGCATAAGGTGTTAGATAATATGGTAGAGATTGAAGCTGACGAACAGACTATAACCTCTCTTAGAATCAAAGGTTGGAGTGAATTGGGTATAACTGGTTATAGTTCATCTATTCATAAAAGCACAGTAGATGGACGAGAGTATTTGGTATATATCAATAGTGCAATAGAGTATATATACTCTATTAATCAGCTTTTTAGTTAAGAAATTTTTAAGCGAAAGAGTAGTAAGATTCTTTATCTATTAAGATATAAGAAAATTTATTAAAAGGTGTTAAAATGGTAGATGCAAATAAAGAACTTAAAATCTATTTGATTATTACAAATAGAAAAACTGAGAAAAGAAAAATCTTGGAAGTAACTGAGTATAGTTATAGAGATTTTGAAAAGACTATTAAATGTTATGAGGATACTTGTGATATTATAGTAAAAAGAAGAGCAGGAGATAACTTTGAAATTTCAGAAACATAAAAGAGCTACGGTTATAGGTGCTAAATTCACATTAGCACCTTATATAACTAAGGAAACCAATTTGGATAAAGATAAGTTAGTAGCTGAAAGGTTATTAAATGCTTTGGCAGACGGTATTATAAAACAGTTGGACTGTATATCTAAATCTAATTGTCCTAATGAAACAGATGGAACTGAAAGCTATGAGATAGAAGTTATGGTTGCTAACTTATCTGCTTACAAAGATACAATCGCTAGGGTTAAGGCAACTCTAAATGAAGCAAATGTTAATCCAAAAGTTACAGACTTAATCTTAAAGCTATTATTGGATTTACCACAAGGGTAGGAGTGAACTTATGGAAAAGTATAGAATTAGAGAGGAATACAGACCGATAGATGGAGTTCCTTTTTATATAGCCCAAAGACGAGTTCTAATCTTCTTTTGGACTGATTGGTTTCAATGTAAAAATGGTTCAAGCCAAACTTATTCTAGCACAGATAAAAGCATAGTAAAGAAGTTCCTACGGGATATTGAAGCTAAGGGGGTGTTAAAATGTTAAATGATATAAGAGTGCTTAAATATGAACTCTATCTTAGAGAGCTATTTGAAGAGCTTAAAGAGAAAAAAGTTAAAATAGGTAATCTGCCTTATATGAGCAAAGAAAAGCAGAATTTGGTGCATTTACTTGAGTTTAATGGGTATATAGTTAGATATAAAAATGTCTTTATAGTTAAAGATAGAATGTTGCGAATGGGAGTATTAGAACTAGCAAATAGTTTTGAAGACTATGAGAAGCTTGAAATAGTTGAATCCTTTAAAGCTAAATACTTAGGCAGAGTTATAAAAGGACTTGTATTAGATGGGAATAGTTACCCTACTATGAGAATCATCAATATAAGTGATGAGTTATTATTTACCTTATACAATCCTATATTAGGAGTAAAAATAAAAATGGATTATAAGGAGTTCTTAAATGAGTGATATAACCTTATTCTTGTTATTAGCCACTATATATTTGGTTTATATATCAACTCTTGCTTATATCTACCGAAAATCTGAAAAAAAGGCAAATGATGTTCGTGATAGTGAGGATAACTTATGGAAGTAGAATATCCTTTTAGAGAAGTTAAGATTATACTATTTTCCACATATCTATTAACTTCTCTATTAATGTTACTTAGCTTAATGAACTTAGTCTCATTGAGAGTTGTATTAAGTGTATTAGTTAGTGGTTGGTTAATAACAACTATCATCTTTATCTTAGATTGTTTAGTATATCTATACAATAAGATAATAAAGCCTAACTAAAAGGTGTAGTTATGAAGTGTAACGGTCGCAATATAGCAAAGGTAGGTAATTCTATTGTAAAAACAAATGAATATAGATGCACTGAATACTGTCCTAATTGTCCTTTCCTTGATGATGGAAAAGCAATCCAACTTAAAGAGGGTAGAGTAGATGAAATAAAAGCTATGCTACTAGAAAGTGACCAAAACAGTTTCAGTTGTCATAAGACTGTATATAATCTTGATAACAATATGAAAAGCACCGAAGAGCAACCCGTTAAGATGTGTTTCGGGGCTTATGAGTTCTTAAAGAAAAAGAAAAGACCTAATCTAATGATGAGGTTAGCAATAGCAATGAGTATAGATACCTAGGGAGATAAAATGTATTTAATTGTAAAAATAGATAGAGATACTATGAGAGTGCTGGATAAATGTCCTACTAAGGGAGCTGTAATTAGCCATTTTGAGAACAACGAGACAAACTCTTGTTCAGATAATAAAAATAAGCTTGTTATAAAAGCGGAAAGTATAGACAACTTTGTTAAGTTTAATTCTGAGCCTAGAACCAATGATATAGAGTTAAATCTAACTATGTCTAAAATTAGAGATAGGCTATTGCTGAGAAATCTTTATGTAGAGGTAGAAACAAACACTCAGAAAAATGTTTCAATAGTTAGGGTATATGCTAAGGGTCAGACCTCTTATATAAGAAGAATAGAGCGAGACACTTTAACAGAGTGCTTTGATGAGGTTCAAAGACTATATTTAAGAGGGTAGATTATGGGAATGTTTGATTACACTTATTTCAAGTGTCCTAAATGTAAAGAGATTGTAGAAGAGCAGAGCAAGGCAGGTGACTGTTCTTTAAATAGATATTTCTTTGGAGATATAGCTTATGAACTTCCTATCTTTAAAGATGAGTTCGGAGAGTTAGAAGGGGTAATACCTGTTCCTATTGAGATTGTAGCAGAAGCAAGTAAATACGGGTTAGAGTGTTCTCATTGTGGGCATAAAACAAAACCCGTTATCACATCAAGTTATATCTTAGTACCTTTTGGAGAAGATGATGAGCGATACTAATACAAACAATGAAGCAGAGGTTAGCGAAGTTGAGTTAAGAGACGATATAGAGGATTTAGTGCTTGTTGTAGAACACGAAAGATTTGTAGAAAGCAGAGGGCAATACTTCTGTGTAGCTAAGAGCTGTAACGGTTGTCCTTATGTGGAGTTCTGTGAAACAGAGGAAGATGAACTGGAAATAAATCTAATCCCTGCTACAAGAAGAAGTATAGGAACTGCTGATATAACTGAGGGTGTCTTTGTGGATAGTATTCCAATAGAACAAGTGAAAGGCAACTCCAAGCAAAATAATCGTTGGGAAAATGAGACTGGCTATCTATCAAGAAGAGATGTTAAAATCTATAAGAAAATCTTAGAGCTACCTGGGGATTATGAAAGAGGGGAAATCCCTTATATACTGTTTGATGAAGATGAAGCTAGTTATTATTGTATTAAACAGACTTGTGATGATTGTCCTTTTGATAAGAATGGCTGTAAGGTAGAACTGCAATATGCTAAAAATGTAATGAAAGTGGTAGCAACCGATGTTAAATCTCAAGAGCCAAGAGCCTTTACCCTATTATCAAGAGAGCCAAACTGGGTATCAGTGTTTGTTAATGATGGGTTACGAGAGATAAAGGGTCTATTGAGATATATCGACTTAGTCTTTAAAGAAGAGTTCAGAATAAACATTAAAACAGACCAACATTATTTCGCTTACTTAGATAATAGATTTTTCTTTGATAAAACAGTTCTATATGAGTTCAACTATTTATGTGAAGCTCATAGAAGAGGTCATAATGTAACTAAGGCTCTTAAAAAGCAGATAGAGATATTTAGAAAGGACTATGATAAGTTTCTTGAAGAAGTTAAATCGGGTGAAGTTAAACTAAAAAACATTCCAAAATTAACATTATGATTTTAGAATTAAGGTAAAATTAATTAAAATTTAGCTATAATTTCTTATCTTAAATAAATAAAAAGGTTTAAAATGGAAGTTCAAAAACAAACTATTTCTAAAAATATAATGGTTATAGCAGATGGTATAAGAGAGTGTCTAGAGCAATCTGACTTGGAGTGTTATTTAGAGGGAGTAAGATTAGACCTCCCTGCTATCTTATCTAAATTAACAAACAAATATTTATCATTTTATGATGATGAAATTAAGTTTGACCTGCTAATGGAAATGTTTCTAAATGTGTATAAAATCAGACTAGAGTGGATAATCGCTAATTATGATGATAATTATAGCTTATACACTTATCTATATACAATTATGAAAAATGAGATTATTGAGTTAAGCAAGAAGACCTTAAACAAGTTTAAAAAGCAAGTTGATTTAAAACCTACAATGGATAGTGATAATGATATGTCACCTGAGGAGGCTATGAGTAGAGCAGTATTTCAGTTCCAAAGAAGCAAAGGTGTACCTCGTAGTGCTTCACAAGATGAACTGGATGAGCTTAATAGTCTTATAAGTGATTATGAGCAACTGAAACAGAGGATATTGTATGAAGAGCTTGTTGTGGACGATATGCAAAAATCCCTCGACAAGATTGATAAAAAGATAGAGAAGTTTAAAACAGATAAGCTGAAACTAGATGGGTTTTTCAGAGAGAAATATGTAGATGTATCTGAACTGTCGCAAGATGTTGATGATAAGGCAGAACCTATTGAAGATGATTTCATTATAGAGAGATTAAAGGCTAAGTTAATAGCTAAAACAACTATGTATCACAACAAGCCACATCACCCGTGGGACTCAGATAGAATAAAAATAGTAGATTTATTGTTAAATAGCTTTAATCTGACTGAGTGTGCTATATTCTTTGAAGTATCGCCTGTATCAACTAACAAGTGGGTTAAACAGATAAAAGAAGCTTTATTTGAGTTAGCAGACGAGATGGAGTTTGAAGAGGACGATAACAGCCTAGTAGAGCTTTTAAATCAATGGTTAGATGACCTAGAAGCAGAGGATAGAATAAATAAAGGGCAACCTGATGGGTGTCCAACAGTAAAAGATAAGGTGGAACTGTATAGACAAATAGTTAAGCTATTTGGTGCAGATTTTATGCAATTTGAAAAATAAAACCTAAGGGAGTTACAATGTCAGAACCTAGTAAAGCTACCTTAGTAATCAATCACATAAACGAAACAATCCCCATTGAAGATGTCTTAGAGAAAGAGTGCGACATAGAAGTCAAGTCTTTCCCTACTCAGATATTTTGCCCTTTTCACGACGATATTGAAGAGCCATCTGCAAGGGTGTATGGTGGTAAGAAAGGTATGTACTGCTTCGGGTGTGGTAGGACTTATCTACCTTTCGATTTCAGAAGATTTCAAAATATGGGGGTAGGTGAAGCTATTAACTATTTCAAAGAGATGTATAATGTAAATATACCTGAAAATAGTGATGAGTTGGTAGATGGTTCATATAAATTAAACAAGCAAATAAGCCATCAAATAGGGCTTTTTAGGTCAAAGGGTGGGGAAGTATCTATAAAGGCTTTAAAGAGCTTAGAGAGGGGTTTACTAAGCTCTTATCGTATGGATAGGGTATCAGGTGGGCTTAAAAAGTTCATCAAAAACAATACAAGCTATTAATTTTCTCTTTAAGGTAAAGTTAAGCTGTTTTTAGCTATCATTTCGGTATCTTAAAAAGAGAGGTTAAAAATGCAAGTAGAAAAATTTTCAATCCATAAAATAGCAACCAAGAAAGATGAAGAAGCTATAAGCAATATCAGAACCAAGTTGTTCGGTATAGCAGGTGTATTAGATACATTCCTATCCGACGGGAAGCTGGTTATCCTAAAAAATGGGGATAGACTAGCTGATAAAGAGTTAGTAGGTTATCTAAAAACTAGATTTAATTTAATTGAATACAATTTCGATTGTTACACTTATTAAGGTTTAACCTTATGTCTAGTAATTATGATGACCATAAAATAGTAAAAGTGCTTAATCATTTTATTGAGCACGAAGCCAACAAATATAAGAGTATAGGTCGTATTTTTATAGAAAATGGTAAAATACACTTAGAAAAAAGAGAGAAAGCACATTGTGGGTATATCCCTACTATGTGTAAAGTTCCTATAAGTTCTTATAAGTCTATGTATAGACGGTATATTAGAGGAATGAAAAGAGACGATAGATTAACGATAGGGAGTTTAAAATGTTAGAATGTAAAATAGAATTGACTGGTGTAACAACAGAAGAACTTATCTATGCTTTAGATGAAGCCAAAAGACTTATAGAAGCAGGGAACATATCAGGAGCAGACTCAAGAGAAGATGAAACTGGTTCTTATTCATTTGAAGTAGATGGAGAAGAGAGTAACTCAATAGAGTGTAGCTGTAATCATACAAATTACTATGAAGATGGTGAAGTCCAAATTACTTGTAGTGATTGTCAAGCAACTATAACAGTTTTATAAAGGATAAAATTATGTATATGATAGTAGATGACAAAGGTGTTATTTATAGTGGTTCATTAGAGGAGATGCAAGAGCAGTTTGCTAAGATGACTTCAAGTAAAAGTGAAGATAGTTGGACTGGGGATTTAAGATTAATCGAGGTCTTAGAAGTATATAGATAAAAGGGTTATTTTAATCCTTTTACTGCTATATATGAGTTTATAAAAAATCAAGGTAGGTTTATATATGGAAGTAGAGACTTTAAAATCAAAGCAATTAACAGAGTTGTTGCACGAGGATAGTCTAAATAATGAAGATGTCGTAAATGGTGTAAAGAACTCAAAGGAAGCAATCGAAAAAAGTTTATTTGAGCCTATACCTTATGAGGGTAAATTTGCACAAGAAGTATTAGTTCAAATACCTGAGTTCAAATGGCTTAAAGGTGTAAAATGCAATCTAGTATATAATGATACAAAAAAGAGTGATAGAGAGTATTTACGAGGGCTATATGAGAGGTTATATCGCAAAGCTAAGGTAATAAGTGCAAAAGTTGCTATTAAAGAGGAAATGCCTCTTATCGCAATAGATTTAGAAACAACTGGGCTTAATACATCTATAAAAATGGTAGGTGGAGAGATACAACGAAACATTGATTTAGTTGGTATCTGTTTAGCAATTAGTAACAAAGACGGTTTCTATATCCCTATTAAACATACTGAAGAAGATGGTATTCCTAATATGGATTTAAACTCAGCTTTGGATTTTCTACAAGATATTATTGACAACTTCTATCAAATATATCACAATGCTTTCTACGATATGGAAGTACTAAGTATTCATCAAATAGAAATGAATACAAATTATGCTGATACTATGCTTATAGCAAATAATCTAGGTATGAAAGAATGGGACGATGTCTATGGGCTTGGACTCAAATTCCTTAGTGGTTACATTTTAGAAAGAAAAATGCTAGAAATAAATGAACTTATGGGTGCTAAGGGTATAATCAAGTTCAATAGGTTAGCAAGTAAGGACGCTGTTGTTTATGGATGCTCCGATGCTATGAACACATTTGGATTATTTGAGGAAATGGTACTTAAAGCAAGAGATGACGATAATCCTTATAAATATAATTCATTGGCTATGAAGCTAGACACAAAAGTTCTTAATCATTTAAGAGGTATGTTTAGACACGGCTTCCCATTAGATTATAAAGTAGCAAGAGGTAATTTCTTGACCCTCATAAATAGAATGATTTTGTTTCAAAAGTATTTTTATAGCTATGAAATAACACAAGGTTACTCTATCGGTTCAGCCGAGCAAGTTAATGTAATGTTCGGAACTGTATTAGCTACAAAGTATTTAGAACGATATGGTATTAGATTATCTGAGAGTATGGACTGGAATAACAAAAGAGTTTTAGCTTGTAAGAAAGCTTTATATAATGATTTTGGCTTAGAGATGAAAATAAAGAAACTTAAGGCTAGTTCAAAATTAACATTTGCTACAAGAAAAGAGGGAACAACTGGGGTTAAGGTTCTTAGTTGGATTTTGTCTAACATTGATAAATGGGATTTTTTGGATGAGAGTTTAAGAGACGATATTTACTGGATAGCCAATATCGTTGATAAGTACAGAAGTATGGTAACTGAACAAGGTCGTTTAGGTAAGATGATTCGCTATGTTTATAATGATGACTTAAACATAAGTCGTTTTGGTATCGCCTTGAACCTTAATGGTGCCGATACTTCGAGGTTCTCTAATAAATCAGGTGTCGGGTCATTTGATAGGTTAGAAGTTAAAATAACAAAGACTGGGAAAGTAAATACAAAGTATTATGAGGGTGACGGGATTGCAGGTATAAATGCACAAGGTGTTCCTGCTCAACCTTATTATACAATAAAAGCTAAGAGAATGAAAGTCTTACCTGAACAGATGTTGGAATACATCACAGAGAAAGAGTACGATATTAATAATTATTATGAAGAATTATTAATAACCAAATTAGTAAAGAAGAAATAAGCAAATAGGACTTAGAGATGGGTAGAAGTAAAGTAGATATATTAGCATCTTTATTAGATACGGAAACGAAATTACATTGCGATATTGTAACAGAAGTAGCCTTACATTTGGGTAAGACTTTAAGATTACCTGATGAAGAATTATATAATTTAAAGATGGTAACTCATCTACACGATATAGGGAAAGTAAAAATCCCTATAAATATAATCAATAAAAGAGGTAAGCTGACAGTTGATGAGTATAAGTTAATTATGCTACATTCAAGTATAGGTGATGAGTTATACACTAAATTTACAGGTCATAAAGATAACACTGGTATTATTAGACATCACCACGAAAAGTGGAATGGTGAGGGATACCCTGATAAATTAAGAGGTATAGAAATACCTTTGTTGGCTCGTATAGTAGCTATTGCAGATGTTTATGAAGCATTGAGAAGTGCAAGACCTTATAAAAACTCTTGGTCGCATAATAAAACTTCTTCGTATATTTTGACAAATGGTGGGTCAATGTTCGACCCTAATTTAACAGCAGTATATTATAAAGAGAATAAAGCAATAGATAAACTATGGGTAGGTTTAAGAAATGGATAAAAAGATAGAAGTGCTAGAGCAGGAAATTTTAACATTAAGAAGTTTAGTTAATAAATATAGATATGATTATCTAACTGGTTTAAAACAGCGATTAGATTTTGAGGATGATTTTAGTGAACTATTTTTTAGAAAGGAATCTTTCTCTTTGTTGGTCATTGACTTAAATAATCTTCATACAATTAATCTAAAGTTTGGTTACATTGAGGGCGATAGATTTATAAAAACTACTGCTTATCAAATATCTTCCAAAATTAAAGGGAGACTGTATAGAATAGGTGGAGATGAATTTGCTTTATTAGTAACTGATTCAATAGATGATAATGAGCTAGACAAAATCCCTAACTGCACTTGGGCTTATAAGGAAGTGGATTATTTAAAACATTTATCGACTAGTCATATATTCTCTGATGTTGATAAAATCTTGAAAGAGAAGAAAAGCAAACTGAAAGAACAAGTAAGATAGCTATGACTATACAAGATAGGAAAGAGTATTTTAAAAAGTATTATGTTGAGAATAAAGACAAGATACGAGAAAAGTCAAGAGCTAGATATGAAGCTAAAAAGCCTTATATAAGAGAGCAGACAAAGAAGTATAGAACAACTAAGGGCTATAAAAAGAGTAAAGCTCAAAGCACAGCTAAGATACAAGCAGAAAGAGAACTGTCAAGTATTTTAGCAAAAGAGAGTGGAACATACGGCAAAGGCTACACATACGAAGAGGATAAATCCATCTTGTTGTATAAAGAACAGCTAGGTTGCACTTATAAATATATAGCAGAAGAAATACTTAAAAGAAGTATTAAAGGCATTGAGTATAGATATAACTATCTTAAAAAGATGAGAGCTAAGTCAAAAAGTAATAATCCTTTTACTGAGATAGTATATAAATAAAATTTGAAGAGGGTTTTCAATGGTAATTAAATTAGACGATTTTCAAAGAAAGGTTTATGTTCAACCTGTTCTGAAAGATACAGCATTGATAGTTGAAGCAGTTGCAGGGTCAGGTAAATCAACTACAATGGTATCAAAGGCTTACAGGTTTATAAAAATGGGACTGAAGCCACATAACATCTTATTAACTACATTCAGTAATAAGAGTGCTAAGGATTTAAGAACTAAATTCCGAAATACATTTGGCGATAAGGTTCAAGGCACTCCTATGATTACAACTCTCCATAGTTTCGGTATAGAGATATTAAAAACATTTTTCAAGATAAAGACACCTATCATTCTTACAGAGTGGAAATCTCTAATGGTTATACGAGAGATATGTGATAATATGGGTCTATTTGTTAATGAAGATACTGGAATGAAATGGAACAAGAAAGACCAAACAGCTTTTGTAAGACAAGTGTATGATGGACTTGATTATCTTAAAAGTAATATGATAATCAATGATATAAGAGATATATCAACTGGTAAAGTTCTTATCAATGAGTTCAAGGATAAATCTAACTGGTTCTCCTCTGAACTGTTTGCTCAAATCGTAGTGCAATATGAAAATGTTAAAAGAGAACGGGGTTTCTATGATTACAATGACCTGATATTCAGAGTATATTATGAGTTACTAAATCATAAGAAAATTCTAGCTAAGGTTAGAAAAAAGTATAAAGTGGCTATAATTGATGAAGCACAAGACTTAGACGCTTCTCAATGGGCTTTTATCTTATTGCTAAGTATGGGTCAAAGACTTATAGCAGTTGGAGATAAAATGCAAAACATATATAACTTTCGGTACTCTGTTCCTGCGAATTTTAGCACAACTTTCTTATATAAGTTCTTTGGTAAAGTCATAGAGCTATCATTGGAGAATAATTATAGAAGCACCAAGAATATCGTAGATATTGGAAACATTGTACGATACATAGGTAAAGATAAATTGGTTTCTAAATCTTTTAGACCTAAGGTGCAAGGTTCAGTTAAATTCATCACAGTTAAAAACAACCTACAAGAGGGAACAGCTATTGCTGACCAAGTTAAAAAAGCATTAGAGCAAGGTTATTCATTAGGCGATATAACTATCATCTGTCGTAGTAATATGTATATCAAAACAAATGTAGAACCTGCATTAGTTCGTAATGATATTCCTTATATGCTACTATCTAAACAAATCGGTAAGAAGCTAACAGATAAACCTGCTAATCAAATTTATTTCAATATCTTATCATTATTGATTAATCCCAATGACATTACTTCGCTATCAGATTTAACTGTATATATAAAAGGGTGTGGAGAGAAGTTTGCAGATGAACTTGGTAAGCAGTTGCTAAGAACTGGGGATATTAGAAGTGTCTCCGTGTCAAGTAATAACAAAACTAAATTAGATAATGTAAAAGTTCTTTACAATGAAATCTATAAACTGAGAAATAGTATTAGCAGTATTAAGCTAATAACTAAAATGCTTGATGTAATAGGGTATCTTATAAATGTTTATCTTAAACCCGAAATTGTATCTAACAAAGAGAGGGAAACAATCGAGCAAGTTATATTAAACTGGGTTAATTATTACAAAGGCGAGGGTATAACTGATGTATGGGAAAACATCAATCAAGTTCTATTTGAGATAGACTCATTTGATGCAGATGATAGCGAAGATAAAGTAAGAGTAGGAACTATACATTCGCAGAAGGGACTAGAGCAACCTATATCAATATGTGCAGGGTTTGTAGGGTATAAGCAAAGACCTGATGTAGATAATGATAATGTTAATATGTTGTATGTTCAACTATCAAGAGCTATGGATAAATTGGTGGTTATTAACTCAATCGATTATGTTCTAAAGAGTGGCGACACAGTAAAAGGTGCTATGTTATCACAAATGAAAATTTTATTAAGTATATTAAAGGGGGAGTAAATGAGACCTAAAAGAAAAAAGAGAAAGCTCATTAAACCTAATAACATTTACAATATGGACGCTAGGAAGCTGTTAAGACTTATCCCCAGCAATTCTGTAGATTTAATTGTAACAGACCCTCCTTATCCCGTTATAAGTGGTGGTAGGAATGGAAAAAACAGTAAAGACCCAAAAGGTGTATTGTTAGCTAATGATGGTAAGATATTCAAACATAATGATATTTCAATTCACGAATGGTTACCTGAATGTTATAGAGTATTGAAAGAAGATACACATATCTATATTATGACCAATATGCTTAATTTAGTAGAGTATCTTAATGCAGTAGAGAAATACGGGTTCAAGATACATAATCTTTTAGTATGAGTTAAGAATAATGCAACTCCTAACAAGTGGTATATGAAAATGTTGAGTATACTATCTTTGCTAGAAAGGGTAAGGCTAAATATATAAATAACCCTAGCTCTCTAACAGCCCAGAACCATAAGAATAAAGATAGAGGTAGAGTGAATGAATCATATCACCCAACAGAAAAGCCTCTAACTTTAATGAGAGAGTATGTAAGTAATTCTGCTAAGACAGGAGATTTAGTTTTAGACCCGTTTATGGGTGGTGGGGCTGTACCCATAGTATGTCAAGAGCTTAATATAGATTATATAGCAAATGATATAGATGAAGCTTATTACAAAGTAGTTCAAGACCGTTTAGAATTGGAAAGAACTGATAATTGGTTTCAATAGATAGTTAATAAATAGTTAATAAAGTTCTATATATTGTAAAAAGTTCTTATAGTTATAAAGAGCTTCATATTTGGCTTATATGGGTTTAAAATAGTTTATTAAGGGTAAAGTGTATCTTAGAGAGAAAAAGGCTTAAAAGGGCTTAGAATTAAATTTTAAAATTTATAGTAAAAAATCTCTTCTTTAAGGTATATTTAAGCTATATTTTTATATCATTTTTTATCTAAAAAGTTAAAGAGCTTTTTAGGGTTATTTAAAATCATATTGTTAAGCTTTAATAGTTTATTTTTATAGCTTCCGAATCTTTATTATAATTTAGTATAAATAAGAAAAAATAAGGATATTAAAAATGGAAAATGTAAAATTAACTAAGGGTTCTAAAGTAAAGTTAGCAGGTAAAGAGTATGAAGTAACTGTTGTTGGTTCAAATCAAGTTACATTAAAAAATGTAAAAGATGGTAAGACTAGAAGAGTTGCTTTTAGTAGTTCTGCCTATGCTAAGATTGAAGTCCTAGAACTTGTTGAAAGCAAAGAAACAGAAGCAAAAGAAGAGAAGACTTCTAAAAAAGCTCCTAAAAAGAGAGAGGGTAAGAAACTTCAAGAGAAAGAAGATATTAAACCTCTTAACATTGAAGAGTTTGAGATGGAATCTTGGAAAGAACTTGTAGGGGAAGTGGAAACAGTAGAAGAAGCACCTCATTTCAAGTTTGAAGCTGAAACATTCACTTCTGCTTGGATATATTCAATCCAAAGAGCAAATAAAGCTCAAAGACTAGAGTATATCTTGAAAAAGTTAGAGATGGAGGGAGAGGACAGTTTCTTTGGGTTGCTGTTAGCTATCTATAAAGTTAGACAAAATTACAAGTTTAACTTTAACAAGTTTGAGCAACGAGTTCTTCAAGATAAAGTTCATCAAGGTAAAAGAGCTAAAAAGATAAAAATCGCAGATATTTTAGAGGCAATGAAACCTGCATTACATAAATCTCAAAATAAAATCACAATGGAGATGTATGACGCTGTTATCAAAACAATACCTGATGATGGTGTTGATGGTAAGCAAAGTTGGATTTTCTATGCAATAGATGGTCTATGGACTGATGTTGGTTCTCTAAAATTATCTCAACAAGATTTAGCAAATATCAAGATACCTATGTCATAGTAGGTGTCTTGACGGTCATTGGTTTTGCGGTGGGTTCGTTTGCTATAAAAATAAGCTATTAAGCTGAAACAATAAAATAATGTTAAAGGAAAGTTATGACTGAGATTAGTGTAAAAACTGAGCAAGAGCTTGATGATGTTGTAAAGAGTAATGATTTTACTATGATTCGTTTCTCTGCTCAATGGTGCAACCCTTGTAAGATGTTAAATGAAACTATGGAGCAAAATGTATTGACTTCTGATGAGATTGACAGTAGCAAGATTGCTTTTGTTAAAATAGATGTAGATACACCAGAGCTTCAAACTTCCGTAGTACCCAAGTTTGATGTCCGTTCAATTCCTTATGTAGTCTTTGTAGATAAGCAAGGCACGAAGATAGAGGGTCTCAGTTTTGTTGGGTATAGAACTCCCGAAGATATACTAGAAATAATTAAGGGTTTATATTCTTAATTATCCCTTAGAGAAGCTATTTTTGTTAGAGGTTAAAATTTAATCCCTAACTTCGTATTTGGGTTAATCCTATTAAGGAGGTAAAATTTGAAAATAATCAAGGTAGGTGCAGAAGTTAATTACTTGGGTCGCAATCATATCATTACAGATGTGACGGAACAAGGAGTTACAATAAAGCGAGTTGAAGCACTCCCTAATGAGTATTCTATTTATATCCGAAATGGCTCTGAACGATTTTTTAAAATCTTTCAAAAGGAGTTCAATGTAGAGGACATAGAAGTTACTGATGATGGAGGAACCGATGTTACATTGGTAAAGTCTAATCAACAAGATGAAGATGATGAGGAATACGAAGATGAGTATTTGTCATTGAACGATTTTATCGTTAATCTTACAAAAGCTCACACTGGTTATGCAAACAAAGAGGGAGTACTCGAATTTCTTGAGTCGGAAATCTTTGATTTTGACGACCCGTATAATGAGCTGAAAAGGTTTACTGTATCTTGTTGGCTTAATAGAAGACTGTTGGTTAAATTTCAAACTGACAAAATTCAAGAAAGTTTAGACAAAATTCAAAACAGACAGGAGGTTTATTCTAATGAGTTAAGATTATTCATTGAAAGTGCAGTAGGTGATTTAACGGAACCTTCGGCTAAGGAGTTAAAGAGTTTAGCTCAATTAATTCCTTTGGAAGACGAAGAGTTAATTGTTAATATCATTAGAGGTTTTGATATACCAACACTATGGTTAAATCAAATGGAAGTTAAAGAGCTGTTAGAAGAAGCAGACTCTCAATTTTTAAACAATTCAAACAAGGAAAAAATTATGGCAACAATCAAAGGTTTAAGCGACAACACAGTTAAAGAGATGTTAGATTTATTTTCAGCAGAAGCAAACGCAAGAGGGCTTGTTGGTGCAGAGGTAGAAGATACTGAGGAAGATGAAGAAGAAGAGCTAGACTTGGAAGCTATGTCTATCAAAGAGCTAAGAGCTTATTGTAAAGAAGAGGGTATCGACATCAAAGGTCTAAAGACAAAAGATGATATTCTTGATGCAATCTACGGCGAAGATGAAGAGGAAGCTGATGACGAAGAGGAAGAAGCTGATGAAGATGAAATCGACGAAGAAGAGGCAGAAGATATTGCTGATGAAGAGGCAGAAGATGAAGAATATACTGAGGAAGAGCTTGAAGAGTATTCTTTGAAAGACCTTAGAGAAATCGCTGATGAAGACTTCGGTATCGAGGGTGTTAAAAAGATGAAAAAACCTGCCCTTATTGAGGCTATCCTTGAAGCACAAGCAGAAGATGAAGATAACGATATGCCCGATTTTGAATCAATGACTCTAAAAGAGCTTAGAGATTTTGCAAAAGATGAGGGTATCGACACAAAAGGTCTTAAAAAGCAAGAGCTTATCGACGAGCTTGAAGCATTATATGAGTAAGAAGTTGGTGCAAAGGTAAGGGGTTTAATTACCCCTTATGCTTTTATATATGTGTATCTATTATGTATATATGAGAGCATAAAAGTATAGGCATAAAATGATTATAAAGGTGGTTTACGGTGGCTAAAATAGATGTTAATCAATTAAAAGAGTTAAGGGAAGAGTGGAGCGAAATAGCACAAGATACGGCTGAAACATTGGAAACAATAAAGCAAAGAAGCGATAAAATAAAAAATGAAGCTAAGAAGCTGATAGAAGATTTTACTAAGAGTAAGTATTCACTATCTAAGGTTACAGATAGAGTTATTAATAAACATACTTCGGCTATTGCAGGATTAAAAGATATTCATAATTCATTGCATAAAGCACAAGAACTATCAGAGCATTTTAGAGCTATCTTGTTACCTAATGATGTAGAGTGCTTATCAGATGGTAAAGCTATTTGGGACGAAAAGTATGCAGAGTTCACTGGCGATATTGATGTTATAGCATTGTTACAAACAAATACAGATAAAGAGCGAGAGCATTATTATATCTTTAAAGATGGGCTTACTGCTTGGTCTTATATTAGAGCTAATTCGCAACAGATGGAGAGCTATGAAAAGTTCTTAACTAATCAAATCTTTGGCTTTAATAGGTTAGATAATCTAGTGCAAAAGTTAGAAAATATCAAGGCAAATGAGCTATTTACTGATATGAATGATGATAGCAGAATGAATAAAGATGAAGATGATAAAATCTTCAATAATGATGATATAGACGAAGATGGTGTAGAAGCTATGCCTAAAAGACGAAAAAGAAAATCTTTAGGTAAAAGATTAAATAAAGTTAAGTAGGTCTATTATGTTCACCTTAAATCCTAATATCAAACCTAGTCCTCTAGCTAGTAAAGTTCTTAAAAAGTTGTTAGAGGGTAGAAATGTTTTTCTAACTGGTGCAGGAGGTATGGGTAAATCACACCTAACAAGGGAATTGATAAGTTTTTTTCCTAACCCATTGGTCTTAGGTTCTACAAATCTTGCCGCAACTATTTTAGGTGGCTCAACGGTTCATTCAGCATTTTGTCTTTATAATAGTAAAAATATAAGAGAGTTACAAGCTAAAGACCGAGATAGAATCAAAAGAATATCTATGTCAAAAGGTGTTAATATAAATACAGCAAAACATATTTACTTCTCTAAGATAAAAAAGGTTATACAAGCTACCAATGTAATTTTTATAGACGAAATATCTATGTTATCAGCAGAAGTATTTGATGCAATGCACTATCGTATTCATTCATTGATGGGGGACGATTATAATATTCCTATGATAGTGATAGGGGATTTTTTCCAATTACCACCTGTTAAAAGTTCAATGTGCTATACCTCAAAGAATTGGGATTTCTTTATTATAGAGTTAGCAGAGATGAAAAGGAGTTCTAATAAGTCGTTTACGGCAATGCTATCTGATTTAAGAAAGGGTTATTATTCTAAAAGAGTTAAAAATTTTATTGATAATCATTCAGTAGATTATGAAGAACCTCCTCTTGATATGTTAAGAGTATACCCTAAAAATGATGCTTGTGCTGACCATCATAAATTAGCTTTACATTCATTAAAAGGTAAAACATACAAGTTTAGAGCACGAATTAATAATATAGCAAATTTAAGTCCTGATAAGGTTCAAGACTTTATGGAAAAAGGCTGTCCTGCTGAACCTCTTGTTCAATTAAAAGTGGGTGCTAAAATCATCTTTGTAGTGAATTATCAATCCGACCAAGATGATGGGTATTATAATGGGGAAACTGGGAAAGTATTAGCTATAAATAAAGCCGATAGAACTATATTGGTTCAAAAAGGTAATGGAAAAAAGATAACCGTAGGAGAGTTCATATTTACTAAGGAGAGGTATGATACTATATCAAGTAATCAGTTGAGATTAGTTAAAGAGTTAGAGGTAACTCAAATCCCTTTGAAATTGGCTTATGCTATGACTGTTCATAAAACACAAGGTATGAGTATCAAAGAACCCCTTTATGTTAATTGTTCTAAGATGTGGAAGAGGAATCAAGGACTTGTCTATGTTGCATTAAGTCGTGTAACATCACCTGACTTAATATATATTTCTGATTTTCAAAAGAAAGTTCATTTGAACATACGAAGAGATATAGCTGAATTTTATAAGGAGGAAAAGAGAAAGGGTAACTTGGTTAGGTATAAAGGTTATTAAGTTAAAAAGTGGTATACTGTGAGAGTATATTAAGTATTCTAAAATTAAATCAAAGGAAAAGTTATGGCAACTACAAGAAGAAGAGCCTCAAGTAAAAGTGCAGAGAGTAAAGCTCCAACTAAAAGAGTTAAAAAGACAGCAAACAAAAAGGAAGCTCCAACTAAATCAAGAAGAGCCTCTAAGGTTGAAGATACAGAAGATGAAGATGATTACGAGAGTATCAGAGATGCAAAACCTGAGGGAGAGAAAGCTGAAACATTTAAGCTAGATGACAAAAAGCAGAAAAAGAGAATCGGCTTCCCACTGGTAACAAAAGCAGGTACTGTAGGTATGGTCAAAGTGCATTATTTCAAAGCTAAGTTTAACACAACATTGGCAGATGGTAAATGGCACGCATTTCAAGCTCCAACAGACCCTGATTTATTGCAGATGTGTAAAGACCACCCAAATCTCGATGAGAAAACAGAGAGAGCTACTATCGTTATCGTTTATGATACAGATAGTAAAGGCAAGGTTTATGGCAAAGGTGACGATATAGGTTATGAGCTTCTAGCTATGAAAATCAACAATCCAAAACTTATCGAGCTACAAGATATTGATGAAGATGATGATTTAACTCAGGTAGATGTGATGGTTAGATTGGACGCTTCAAAAGATGTCAAGTTCCAAGATATGAGATTTAAAACAGCAGGTGACGCCCTTTGGCTTAATGATATGGATTCAGAGGAAATCCAAGAGGAGGCTAAGGCTCTAACTAAGAAGCTAAAAGATGTTATAGCTTTTAAATATGATGATGAAAAAATCGAGGCTCTTATCGGTGATGGTGATGTAGATGACGATGATTATGACGATGATTATGATGATGATTATGATGACGATGAGATAGAAGATGATGAAGAGGAGGAAGAGAAACCTGCTCCAAAGAGAAGAGCTAGAAGAAGATAAACTCTTAAAGTGCTAATAGTTAAAACTCTATTAGCACTCTTCCTATTTCTCATAATATATAAATAAAGAGGTATATTATGAGAAATGCGAAGAGAAGAAGACGGAAAAAGAAAGTATCTTTAATTCAGTTAGAACATAGAGATATAACTGAGTTCAGAGAAATAGTCCACGATAGTCAAGATAGGATTTGTCCTATATGTAATCTTGAAATAGATTATAAAGATACAACATTAGACCATCAGCACCCATTAAACAAAAGTGAGCCTATTGGTCATAATGGCTCAGGACTCGTGAGAGGAACTATATGTCGTATCTGTAATTCAGCAGAGGGTAAGATTTGGAACAACTTTAAGAGGTCAGGTCTTATGAATAAGCAGATGGATAAGAACCATATAAAAGCTAGAGCTAAATGGTTGCGAAACCTAGCAGATTATTATGAGAGTGGAGTAATCAAGAATGAAGATGGCGAAGCATTTGTGCACCCAACAGAGAAACCTCCTATGGCTACAATGGGTAAGCAGTTATTTAACAAACTGAACAAATTGTATAAAGCTAAGTATCCTAACAGAAAGCCTTTGGAAGTGCCTAAGAGTATTGGTAAAAGAGGTAAGAATAAAGGTAAATGGAAGATAACTGCAAAGTGGGAAGCTCTTTTAGATGAGTTTCAATTAAGTTAATAAGTAAGTGCCACACTGCTGTATATAGGGTATATAAGGAGCATAAAATGAATTTAGGTAAATCACATTTAACACACTATAAAAAGATAAAGTTGAATAAGGATATTTCATTGAGATATTTCTTTACCTTTGAGGATAGACTTAACCTGAATGGTAAGTGGGTTATTAAATCCCACAGCACAAAAGAGTACGGTATTATAGATGAGAGAACTGCAAGACTTATTGCCACAGCTCATAACAAGACCTTAGATGATTATAAAGAGATTATGGGTCGCTATGTAGCTAATATGTCAGGGACTGGTTCTGTATATAGAAAAGTGATTATATCTAACAATGAGAAAAAAGATAAAGCTAAGTTTACTTATGAACCTAATGTAAAGGTTACAGAGATTGATAAATCACAAAAAACAAAGGAGTAAAAATGGCATTTGATGAAAAGACCTTAAAGGCACTTAGCTCAAAGTATGCAAAAAAGAATGAAGATTTTATCTATAACCCTAACAGAGTTTTAGAGGGGGCTTCAACTGGTTCAGTTATTGCTGATACAGTTATAGGGCAAGAGGGTATGCTTTTAAAAGGCAGAATGACAGAGGTGTTTGGACCTGAGAGTTGTGTTACAGCAGATACAATGGTTGAGGTTAGAATTGATGGTGTGGAAAGACTTATCCCTATTATAGAATTACAAGGCTTATTAAATGGGTAAAAGACTTTCGGATTTAGATATTATAGACGAGTGTAGAAGCTTAGGTCTTAAAGATATAGTTATCTATAGAGAGGAGTATAAGCCTCCGAGAGTGAGTTATATATGTACTTGTGGAGCTAAAGTCCAAAACAAAAATTGGTATAAAATAAAACACGAAAATCAATTTTTGTGTAAGGCTTGTTCTGACGACATAAGAAGTCAGGCTCAAATTAAATACTCTAAAAAAGTGATAAAAGGTAGGTTAAGTGAAGTTTCTAATGATAAACCCATAAAGATAAATGAGGGTATAAAGTCTGTTAGCGAGATACATTGTGAGTCTTGCAGTACTGTATACTATATTAGAAATGAGGAAATCTTTGCTTCTTACTTTAAAGGTCATCCTGATTGTTCTTATAAGCTGAAAATTAAATCTAAAGGAGAGTACTTCATAAAGGAATTATTGGATTCTTATAATATTAATTACTTACACAATAAATCTTTTAAGTCTTTAGGAATAGATAGTTTATTGAGATTTGATTTTTACCTACCTAATTTCAATTTAATAATTGAGTTTGATGGTATTCAACACTTCTCAAAAAAAGAATTAAAGAGGGTCGGTTATAACATAAATTCTAGTAAATTTACAAGTAGAAAAGATTTATTCAAAGACCAAAGGCTAAGGGATTTCACTAAAAATCATCTTTGTTTAGATAATGATATTAATATACTTAGAATCCCTGCTTGGCATTTAGGTAAATTAAAAGAGATTCTACTTCCTATATTCACAAGAGAAGATGTAATTGAGGGCTTATATTACACTGATGATAGTTTCTATAAAAAAGGTTCAAGGAGATTAATATGAAGATAGAAATAAACACACCTGATGGGTGGCAAGAGGTAAGAAACTTCCAAGATAAAGGATTTCAACATAGTATAAGAGTGGGTTTCTTCCGACCTGATAATCGTGAGATTATTTATGTTACCTGCTCTATTATGCACAGATTCCTATTATCAACTGGAGAGTGGATAGAGGCTGATTTACTCACAGAAGGTCATTTTATCCAATCTAAATGGGGTAATCTAAAATTTATGGCAAGAACAGATATGGGAGAACAACCTGTATATGACATAGAGGTAAAGCACCCTAATCATAGATATTATACAAATGGTATTGTTTCTCACAATTCGGGAAAAACAACAATATGTTATCAGTCGATAGCAAGTGCACTGCAAAAGGGTTGGGTCGGTTGTATGTTCGATAATGAGCAGACTTTTGATAGTGATTATGCTCGTGCTTTAGGTGTAGAGATAGGAGAGAATTTTCAAGTGTTCCAACCTGATGATGCCGAAGAAGCAGAAGCTATATTCAATGAACTAGTCGGTATTGGTAAAGATGGTAAAACAAAAACACCTCTTCTCCCTGATATGGATTTTATAATTATTGATAGTATCACAGCTTGGGCACCTCGTAAATTGATGGCTATTGAAAATTCAACTGGTGAAGGTCAAACAAAAGGATTGCACGCCGCTTATTGGACTAATTTCAGTCGTAAGTTACAGATAGCTATTAAAAAGAGAAAGATTGCTTGTCTATGCACTAATCAGGTTCGTAACAAGTTGCAGATGGGTGGCTCGTTTCAAGCACAAGCTATGAAAGACACTGGTATCGGTGCAGGTTTCAGTCAAGATGCAGGGTGGACTACAACTGGTGGTAATGCTCTTAGATTTTATATGTCTGTGAGAACTCTAATGTATCAAGCTAAGAAGCTGAAAGAGACGAGAGTTATTAGAGGTGTAGAAACAGATGTAGACGAAGCACATTGGGTGGAGTTCAAAAATGTTAAAAACAAAGTATCAGCACCTTTTAGAAAAGCTAGATTGGTTCTTAGATATGGTGTAGGAACTGATGATATTCCTCCTATGATGGAGTATCTTAAATTGAATGGTATCATAACAAATGCAGGTGCTAACTTGATGTATAAGTCAAGTGACGGTAGTTGTGATGTTAAAGAGTTCGGAGCTAAGAAGTTCGATAAGGCTATGAAAGACCCTACTGTTGTTAAAGATATGAGAAAACAATATATAGCATTGAAAAGAGAAGAAGACCCTTATGCAGATGAAGATGAGGACATAGCAGTATTCTCTGACGATGAAGATGGAGTGGAGTTCGACGAAGAAGAGGTTGATTTTGATGAAGTAGAAACTGATAATGAAATCGAAGATGAGGAAGAGGACAGTGGCTCTATAAAAGATTGGTCGTTAGCTGATTTAAAACAACTTGCAAAAGATGAAAAAATCAAAATCGTTGGTAAAGTAACTAAAGAGAAGTTGCTTAAAAAATTGTTAAAAATATATGATTAGGGGGTATAAAATGAGAAAAGGTTACCATAAGAAAATTGGTTTAGATGGGTTGAAGCACCGTAAGGATATTATGCGATTGGAGAGCATAATCATACGATTAGGTTATAGTCATAATGATTATCGTATTAACTATTTCAATGAAAAAGCTGAGATGGTTATAACTAATCAAGAGCTACATAGAGATTTTAAAACAATTCGTAGAACATCTTACGGAGAGTAAGATGTCTTTATTTAGCTATGATGAAGTAAAGCAAAAGGAAGCTATTGAATCCTTTTATAATGCTATTACGGCGGTCTTTAAACAAGCAATCATAGTTCCGAAATACAGAGAGGGTTTGTATGTTATACCCCTCTCAAAAAACAAATATGAAATCCCTGAAATAGATACTGTTGAGTTAATGAATGGGAACTATGATGAGTATATATCTCTTTTTATGGAGTTCAACTCTCCTATAAATATAAGTAATATATCTTATATCAACTCCCTATCTGATAATATATTAAATGATTCTAATTATCTACTAATTAAACAGCAAGTAGAAGCTAAGGTTGATGTTTTGGTAAGAGCTATCAGTTCCTCTTTTAAAGCAACTGCTACCGCCTCTATTATTGATATAATAGATAATGGCGAGATTCTTTGGCAATTAGAATTAACTATAAGGGTGGGAAGATGAGTACAGTAAGGAAAAGACGAAAAAAGCTACAAATAACAAAAAATAATGTATATAATGGCGATTCTTTAAAGCTAGTAAAGTATATAAAGGATAATTCTATAGATTTAATTATAACAGACCCTCCTTATGAGCTTGATATAAAGGACGGTGTCAAAGAGTGTTCTATACATTCCATACAAAAGCATAATGACAAAGAGTTTTTAGCAATGTGTAGTGGGTTTGACATAGATGTCTACCTTAAGGAATGGAGTCGTGTCCTTAAAAAGATTAATATGTTTATATTTTGCAGTAGTCAGCAAATATCCTCACTTATGAAATGGGGCGAAGATAGAAATTATCTTGTTACCCTATTAACTTGGTGGAAATACAATTCTGTCCCTTTCTCCAATGGTGTTTATAGACCTGATACAGAATACATAGTTCATATTAGAGAGCGAGGGGCAACCTTTCAAGGTAGTGCTAAAATCAAATCTAAAGTATTCAGAATCCCAACTGAAGTATCTAGGTTTAATCACCCAACTGAGAAGCCTATATTCTTTTATAAGAGATTCTTAGAGCTTTGTTCTAATGAGGGGGATTTAGTTTTAGACCCCTTTGGGGGTAGTGGCACATTAGCATCTGCTTGTATTGATATGGGTCGTGATTATATTCTGTTTGAGAAAAACAAGAAGCACTTTGAAACAATAAAAGAACGAATAGAGTTATGTAGTTCTACTTGGGAGTATTAGAATGTATACTTTAAGAGCTAAGAATTTCCAAAGATATAAAAATGTTCAGATGGGTATAGATAATTTTACTGTTTTGGAAGGACCTTCATCATTGGGCAAATCAGCTATTGTTAGAGCTATTGAAGTAGCAACTAAAAATAGTTGGTCGGCTAGTTATGTAACACAAGGTCAGAAATCTACTTCTATTCAATTAACATCAGATGACTTCGATATTCAAGTAGCTAAGGGTAACAAGAACTCTTTTATCATTAAAACAGATAAAGGTTTAAAAGAATACTCTAAGGCAGGTAAAGATGTTCCATCTGAAATTTTAGACTTAGGCTTCTCTCCTTTGGTAACTGGTTCAGATAATAAAATTGATTTAATGCTTTCAGGTCAATATGACCCTCTGTTTATGGTTAGCTATTCAGATATGTTGAATACCAACATATTAAATAGTGTTTTTGGTATATCAAAACTGGAAAAAGCTAATAGCTTAGTTATTAAAGATATTAGTGTAGCAAAGAAAGAACTTCAAAGAAATGTCAAGGATATTGAATATAAGAACAAAGAGCTTAACCGTAACAAAGAGTTACAAGAGCAGTTTTTAGTTATCAAAGATAAATACAGTAATGCAGAAGATATAGGGAGCTATCACGGGCTTAAAAATGATTATATCAAGGTAAAAGGTAGTCTAAGTGATTTAAAGAGCTTACAAGCTAATTATGATAAGTTACGAGAGCTAAGAGATAGTATTCATCTTATTAGTGATTTTATAGATGTATGCAGAGATATTGATAATTTGAAACCTAAATTAGATAAAGCAACTAATAAAGTTAAAGCTATTGAAATTTTAGATGGTTTATACTCCATCTTAGATTACAATGATGTAGACCTAGATATTATCAGAGTAGGTATGGATTTAGATAGTTTAAAAAGTAAAACTGCACATTATAAACAGTCTGATGATTTACTACAAGATATATATCTTGTTAGCGATTTTGTAGCTATAAATGAAGATATATATAAGATGACCACAAGCATATCGTTGAAAAAGGCAACTCTTGATTTAGCATTATTACAAGATTATCTATTGAAATCAGATTTATTAAAAGTAAAAAGAAATGCTATAACTGGCATATATGGTAGTGTTAAGCAGATAGAGAGTGAAATATCCAATATAGGATACTGTCCTTGCTGTAATCAAAAAATAGGAGTTCATAAATGAGTGAGAATACTAAGGTCGCTATTGAAGAAGTGAAAAAGCTACTTAGAAAGCAAGAGAAAATTCAAAAATGGCTGAAAAAGAATGGTAAACCTAAAAATCAAAACATTCAACATAAGATAGCTTTTGCTTATGCTGTTTTAGATTTTCTATACCATAATGAGTGCAGAACACACAAAGCATTGCTACCTAACAGTATGTTCTTTAAAGACGGAAGTGTCGTAGCAAAAGGTATTGAAGATGTACTAAATAGAGATGTTCAATCTTTCGTGAAAAAGGTTAGAAGTGTAGCATTTAGAAACCCTGCACATTGGTTTCTTTTTAGAGTAGCACCTTCAAGAAGAGGTCAAGTTCTAGGGTTGGAGTCAAAGTATGAAACCATCTCTAAGTTAGTAGGGAGACTATCTAAATCGGAGCTAGAGGATTTAGAAGACCTGATTCAAAATCGTTATGCAGTAGAGCTAACAGAAGAGGAGAAAAACTGTGAGAGTTGATATTTATAAAGATGGTATAGGTTATGTGACTGATGAGGTGTCTGAAATCCCAACTTATCTAGCAAATGCTAGTGAGGGAAATAGACAAAAGTTTGTTACAGACCTCGCCGCAGTAAGTCGTGGTAAGAGTTCAAGTAACAACCCTGCTCTGAGATACAAGAAGCTATTGAAAGAAGCCGCACCTAAGTTCAAAGGGCTAGATGGTTACAAAATTGCTATGGAGTGTATTAACGATAAAGTTTCAATGGGTAAAAGCCCAAGTAGACCTTTGGAGTTCTTACCTATCATAGTCCATATATTCCTTGATGCAGGTGCAGTAACTATGTGGAAAACTAATTATAGTGATTCAGATGACCCTATCTTTGAGTTCAAAGATTTAGCAGAATTTAACAATAGCTTAGGTAATCACTCTTATTTAGAGAAAATCCCTGATGAAGATAACTTATATAGATGTTATACAAATATGAGAGCTATGTTAAATGCAGGTGTTCCTTATGATAGTGTACCTTATGCGAGAGAGAGCGATTTACCTTTTTATAAAGAGTTCAAAGCACTTAAAGCAAGAGTTCCTATGTTTGCATTTAATCATCTAATCACTCATACAGCATTATCAAAAGAAGCTCAAAGTGATAGAGTAACTAAAGATGGTGAGTATTGGTTACCTTCTGATTTAAGAAAAAGAGCCTATGAATATAATGATGTAGAGGATACCTCTTATAGAGAAGTCTATACTGAATGGACTGAAGTATCAGCTAGTATTTTATCTTTTGAAGATAGAAATAAATTAGTTAGTAAATTACTGAGTTTATCTCAAAATGTAGTACAAGCTTATTTGAAAGCTCTTGGTTATGAGCAAGAGATATACCAAAGAGCTATGTTGGAGTTCAGATATAAAGAAGTTGTTATGACTGGTTGGTATAACAATCCAAAAACATTTAGACACTTTATGATTGAAAGAGAAGCATATCCTACTTTACACGAGAGTTGGGTGCAAAATGAAACAAGATTGTTAGCAAACGGTGTTAGAGAAGTGTTAGAGGTTTCTTTTTAAAACATATTGAGGTGTGTTAATATGAATGAGAAACTGTATAAGGATTATGTGAGGGTGTGTATAGAGAAAAATCTAACATACCCTCCTCTACAGGACTGGTTAAAAAGAATGGAGCATAAAGAGGTTAAAAAAGTGCGATATAAATCTGTTGAGACTTCTTTAGAGCAAGAGTTAGATGTAGCAAGGGAGTTACATAACTTATATAGATGAGGATTTTGATATGGAAGATAAGTTACACAAACTGTGGTTAGATTATTTAAGAATTTGTGAGGAAAAAGGTTTCACTCCCACTCCTGAACAAGAGTGGAAAGAGAGTAACAGACATAGCTTAAAAGGTGTCAAGGTTGCTAAAACAAATAAAGATGATTTGCTAGAAGAACCATTAGAAGATATAGAACAAGATGAGCCTTTAGTTATTTCTGAGTCTAAACCTACTGGTAGTAGAGTAGATTTATACATAGCTAAAGTAAATGAAATACCTGAGCATAAGTTGATGGAAGTTGCTAAGTATCTTAATGTTACTGTTCAGTATTTTAGAGATAATGCTATATCTATCTTTGGAACTAATTCTAGTATAAGAAATGCTATCATTAAGGCTTATCACTCTTGTGATAATATCTTTTGTGCTAAAAACATCAATGAGAGAATACAGCTAAGATTGAGTAACCAACATTTAAAAGCTGATAAGGTAGTAGAGCATAAACCTGAACAGCGAGAAGTAGAGGTTAGAGAAGATAGTAAACCGTTACCAAAAGAAGATGTTAAAAGAGAGGTCAAAGCTGATATTGTAGATGAGTATTACTCTATACAAGAAGCTATAGATAAGCTACAAATTCAGAGAGCTACTTTATTGTTATATATCCGAAGAGAAGATATAAAAGGTTCTGTTAAGGACGATAAAGTTCTTAAAGCTGATATTGACAAACGATATAATGATTTAGTAGCCAAAGGTAAGCTAGGTAAATTAGGTCGTAAGAAATTTACTAAACAATCTTCTGATAGTGTTCCAACTAAAAAAACAAAAGAGCAGATAGAAGAGCCAAAAAAAGTAGAGGTTAGAGAAGAACCAACAGTGCAGAGAACTATTTTAGATAGTGAAACAGTAGAACTGGTTTATAAGTCTGTTCCTTTTTCAGTAGCACTTAAAGTGTTAGGTGTAACAATGTTCACCTTAGTAGCTCAAATTGAAAAAGGTATAATCAGAGCTGACTATGATTTAGGTTTAGTTTCTTATCAAGATATATTGAGTAAAGCCAAATATAATCTAACTAGAAAGAATTGTAAAGTTAATCCTGACTTTCAAAAGATGCTTGATGGAGCTAGTATATCTCATTTAGAAGATAAAAAATATATAGTTAAAGATGTCCATACTGTTGTTGAGGAAGTCCATACTGAGAAAGTAGTGTATAAAGATAAGGTCGTAGTTGATAAGAAGTTTACTAAGGCTTATAAAAAGTTAAGTAAGAGAAAACAGAGATATTTCTACCATAAGATAATGGCTGAAGTATTAAAGTGAAAGGAGGTCAAAAATGCAACGAGAACAACCTGATACCTCATTCTTAACAGCTTGGGGTCAAGTTACAATGTCTAAAGAAGATAGTAAATTAGCTCAAGCGAACTTCACTAAAACATTAGAAAAATGTACTCCAAAGTTCATTGCTAAAATGAAAAGCCATAATATGCAATGCACTAAAATTAAAGTAAAAAATTAATCCTCTTACTCTTATATAGCTATATGATATTAAAAAGGTATAGCTATGAGAGAATGGATTAGAAATCTACTATTTATAAATAAAACTTCAACAAATATTATCTTTATGGGTCAGTTTATCAAAGGTGGTCTTACAAAGAACTCTGATAAATTTAAAATAGATGAAATCAACCGTCTTAAAGATTTGATAAAAGATTGTTCATCTAACTTCAATGTAATCCATAAAGTTTATAACTACATACAAAATAAATCTTATTATAAGGGCTGTCCTGTGTCTATCGTTGATGGTATAGTAATAGTGCAAAAGGCTGTCTAATATGGCAATTCGTAAAAAGGGATTGAAAGCAGACCTTAATGTAGGTGCTATATTTTTAAAAGACACTCATTTTAGATATGGCTTTAATGCTCCTAGTGGTAGAAAAGAAACATATTTTGAAGAGATAGACGATAAGGTAGATGATGTTATAGTTATCGGCAAAAAACAAAAATGTAAGACCTTAATTATATTGGGAGATGTATTTGATATAAAACAACCTAGCCTATGGAGTTCTAAGGCTGTAAGAAAGACTCATAAAGTTTTAGCAAGGTTGAAATCTTGGTATGATAATATCTATACCATAGCAGGTAATCACGATTTAATAGGTTCAGCAAGGAGTAATAAGAAAGATAGTATGTACTCTTATTTTGTTGAAGCAGGTCTGTTAAATGATATACACGGTAAATATATCAATCTTAGTGATAATGTTTATCTGACGGGATTAGATTTTAATAGTGATATTAAAGCTCTTAAAAGAGAGTTGAAACGAGTAAGTGCTGAAGCCAAGAAGTTAAAAATGAGGAACCCAAAAGCCAAGGTAATATGTGTATTTCACGAACATCTGATAGCACCTGAAGAGAGAGACAAAGTTTGGGGAGACTCTTTTAATTATCGTTATGCAGTAGCAAATTATAAATATATAGATGTATTTTGTGCAGGTCATTACCATAAAGGGTATGCTACACAAATATACAGAGGTAAGATATTTATTAACCCATTTAATTTCAGTAGGTTAGCAAGAAGTCATTATACATTAGATGGTAGCCATATCCCTACTGCTGTTTATCTTAATATAAAAACATTTAAATATAAAGATATTCCTATTAAACATCTTCCATTTAACGATAGCATTAACATTGAGGAAATGCTACAAGAGGTAAGAGAGACTTTGGATATATCAAATTTTATAGATAATCTTGAGGATATAAACACTGATAGTGAGGTTAGCATTGATAATGTTTCAGACGAAGTTAAAGAAAAGATAAGCTATTACCTAGATATAGCAAATAATAAATAAAGGTGTAATAATGCGACAAACAATAAAAAGAAAAGTAGAACCAAAGTTATATGTATCTTATAGCTCTTTTAAAACTTTTAAGAACTGTCCTGAGATGTATAATCAGCTTTTTATATTACCGAGAGAAGATACAGAGGATAAAGTTCCTTTCGACTCTTATGATGCAAGTGTAGGGACTGCCATACAGGCTATATTTGAGCATATAATCAATAAGAACATTGAATACACTGATACAGATAAGTTTCATAAGAAGATACAAGATGATATATTCACTCTATCAGATATGCTTATCCCTATTGATAGATATTCTTTTGAGAACTCAAAGGTTTATGTTGATGATAATCATATAGTTACAAAGTTTAGTAAATTTGCAGTAGATACCTCTGAGAAGTCTTTAAAAGCTGTAAGGCAAAGATTTATATTAGATGTGCTTAAAATGTATCACAAACCTCTTAAAAAGATGTCTAGCTTATATGATTTATCTAAAATGAGTTCAGAAATTAAAATGAAAAAAGAGTATAAAGATTTTACCCTTATAGGTACATTAGATTTCGTTTACTTCAATGAAAAAGGCTCTATTGATATAATAGATGGTAAAAAGCAGTATAACCCTGCTTGGATAGATGATGAGCAATTAAGAATATATACTTTGTTAGCTAAACATCATTATAAATTAAAGGTTAGAAAGACTGGCTTTTGGGATTGGAGTTCAAACAAATTGATAAACAGACCTTTTACAGAAAAAGAATTATTAAACACTTTAGAATCTCTTTTAGACTTTAAAGTTAAATTAGATAAAGCTAAGGTTACCAATAAATTTCGCAGAAAAGTGGGCTTCCATTGTAGATGGTGTCCTATTCAAGAGCAATGTCCTAATAACAAGAAAGAGACTGTTGATGGTCTTGTATCTTTTTAAATGGATTTAATTATGACTATTAGATATGAGGGAAGTCTGAGATACACTCTGTGCTTCCTATCAGGATTAGAGGTAGAAGTATCTGAGCAAGACTTGGATGATTTTAGAGATGATATAATCAGTAATGAGATAGAGAATTATGCTTCTTTACTAGATTTATATGAGGATACGAAAATTAAGTTAGCCAAAGTTAGAAAGGCTAATAGGAGACTTCGTAGATTATGTAAGTCTAAAAAGAAGAAAGGAAGTTAATATGCCACCTATTAGAAAAAAAGTCAAGAGAAAAGCACCCTCTAGTCAAGCTACAAAAGATGTAAAAATTGATGAAGAAGATATAATCTCAAAACTGGAAAAGCTCTCCAAAAAGAAAGACTCTCTCGTTAAAGAGATTTCTAAGATGGAAGTAGAGTATGAGAACCTACAAGCTGAGTATGACGAGATTGGTGCTGTGATGGAAGAGAAGTTCGGAACAACTGATTTAGACAAGCTCCAAAAGATTAAAGAGAAAATGCTAAGGGACGCTGATAAACTTTTAAAGGAGGTAGAAGATGAAAGCTAAGGAACTAATCCAAGCATTACAAGAGCTAGATGAAGATACTGAAATTGAAGTAATGGTTGATGGCGAAATAGTAGGAATAGTGGTCGGTTGTTTAGATGACCCTGATGGACCTTATATTGAAGTAGGAGAGTAGTTTTATGGCAAAATATCTAAAAGAACACGGAGAAAGAGTGTCTTTTCAAGGTGACGAAGTAAGAGTTGATACTAAGGGTCGTCTATACATCTTTGTAGATGGTAAAAAGACTTATGTTAAAAAAGTAAATGGAATTATACATTTTAAAGGAGAGTCATAATGGCAAACAATGAACCAAGAAGAAGAAAAAGAAGAGTACCTAAATCAAGTGCTACAAAAACAAGTCAAGCAGGAACAGATTTAAGAGAAACACCTGCTAATGTAAATACAGATGGTGCAGAAGCAACTCATACAGTTTCAGTTAATAAAGATTATGGAGATAGTGCGATATTCACTCTTTCTAAAAATCAGTTAGCTCAAATTGTAAAAGCAATGAAACCTGTTGTAAGAGAAGATAAGTTCAGATTTGAGATTGGAACTGATGGTGATATTACTGTTTCAGTAGATGAGCAAGGCTTTATCTTATGTATCAAATTGGGAACAACTGATGTTCAGGCTGATAAACCTTTCGTGTTCTATATGGATAAGTCAGTTCTCAGTCGTATCACTTCTGTTGTTGCAGATGAGATTAAATTCAATATGACAAAAGAGACTATGTCTATTGAGGTTGGTGGAACTGATATTAATCTAGGTCTATCTATTGAAGATGTAGAACCTGATATTTCATATTCAGCAGGTGTAACGGAAACAAAGTCAAGTGAGTGGTTACTGGATATTTTAAATAGAATATCTGTATCAAAAACAGCAAATGCACCATTAGCAAGTGTAATGTATTTTGGTGAAAACATCAAATACGGTTCTAAGAAAAATACATCTCTTATTAAAGATGGTCTATCTAAGACTAAAGCAGGGCTAGTACCTGAGTTCGTGCTGTATCTGAAAAATATTGCTTCACTAGGCGATAATGTAGATTTCATTCTTGATGAAAAAGGTGGCAACTTTGTAGTTAAAGCTGATAATGTTTTCTATAAGACAAAACTGGTTAAAAACAAATTCCCCGTAGATATTAAGAAAGACCTCATTGATAATATGGAAGTTGAAGCAAACGGGGAGTTCAGCTCAAGTCCAATCCTTATAAGTTTAGATAAACTGTCAATCCCTCTTATCGGTGCAGATAATGCCGAGTTAAATATGACTTTTAGTGAAGATGACCAAGAGGTTGAAGTCTTTGTTAATAGTATAGGAAATCAAGCAAGTAAAGATACTTGGACGGCAGGTGTATTAGAGGGCGATGCAAGTGGTGTCCTTGATTTATACCACCTGATGAGTTCGTTAAGTGTAATGGACGATGATATTAAAATATCTATGTATAAATCTTTCGTATTGTTAGAGGACTCTAAACAGTATCTTCTGTTAAGTAAATATCTCTAACCTCCTTATAAGAGTGGGATTACCCCTGCTCTTAGTTAATAATTTCCCCTACTAAAAGGTATATCTTTTAGATTAGATTAAAAAGGTATATTATGAATAATCCAATAATTCCACAAACTGCAAGTGTTAATTCTCCATCTATTGATAATCAAAGAGCTTTATCGTTATCTATGAACCATAGTGTCAATATAGCCAAGGACAATGATACAACTGTGGTCTTTGTTTCAAATTTTGATATGCTTAATAGAATAAAAGAGCTAGATGGTGAACTCAACAAATACAGAGGTCAAGTGTTCGGTAAAGACTGGGTAAAAGAAAAGCCCTCTAAGTATCAAACAGATGAGCTAACCTTACAATTAAAAGCTTTACAATCTTTTGAAATACCCGTAGTATTGAAAGCTATACCAAATCCTGAAAAAGATATTGTTGAAGCTCTTATTGTACCCGAAGATGGCTATAAAATATCTTATTATGAAGACGCCTCTCGTCTTGGTATGGTTTATCAATTTAAAAGGATAGACAATGCAAGTTAATATATTAAGAAAGATATTATCTGCTGTTTGTCCTATTATCTTTGTAGATAAGTTAAAAGGGGGATGTTTAATACGAAAGAGGTTATTACATAAAGGCTACCAAGTGTCAAAGATTGATTATTTAGATAATGGGAAAACAATAATGGTAACTTGGATAGATGATTGTCCTAATTGGGATTCGGTGTTAGAAACTATTAATATAGGAGGTAAATATGAAGTATGATAAAGTGATGATAGAGACTGCTCGTATATGGGCTGAACAAAGTTATTGTAAAAGACGAAAAGTGGGTGCTGTTGTAGGTAAAGAGGGTCGTATCTTAGCAACTGGTTATAATGGAACTATATCAGGTTTAAAAAATGAGTGCGAAGATGTTTTTTACAAGTGTCCAAACTGTGGTAATAGTGCCGATGAAAGACAACATTTAATAGCCAACCCTATTATAGACCATTATAAAATCCCTTTCGGTCAAAAGGTATCTTTAAATTGTAGTAAATGTAATGAACCTCTAATAGTAGGGCAAGGCAACTATCATTACAGTATTGATGTTATTGAGGATAAAATCGTAAAGGAATCTATAACAAATGATTTTACAGTCCACGCAGAGCAGAATGTTATATCTTATTGTGCCAAACAAGGGATACCTCTAAATGGTGCTACAATGTATATAACTACAAGTCCTTGTAAGCAATGTGCTAAACTGATAGCTCAAAGTGGTATCACAAGAGTTGCTTATATTGAGAAGTATAAGGACACATCAGGTTTGGATTTTTTAGGTGAGTTGGGAATAGAGACTAAACAAATAAAGGTTTGATATGAGTTCAGAATATGTTAATAAGCAGTTGGATATGCTCACTGCAAAACAATCGGTATTAAAAGATGATATTGTAAGGCTAGAAGATGAGAATAAGTCCTTAACTAATGATATTGTTATATTAGAACAAGTCAATACTTTCTTCTCTTCACAAGTAGAACAGAAGATAAGTTCCATTAAGAGTAAAATAGAGACCTTAGTTAATTCAGGGTTGGAGCATATCTTCGGTGATGATATAAAACTGGAAATAACAAGCTCTATTAAGTATTCTAAGACTACATTCTCTCTTAGGATAAATAACAATGGTGTTATAGGGTTAGGTAAGACACACGGTGGTGGTGTGTTGTCAGTAGTTGCATTTATATTAAAAGTAGTCATAACTCTGCTTACAGATAAAAGAAAGTTTTTAATATTTGATGAGAGCTTATCAATGGTATCAGTTCATTATCAACCCAAAGTTTCATCATTTATAAGGCAATTATGTGATGATTTAGGCTTTACAATTTTGCTTATATCTCATCAACCTATTTTAGGAGAGAAAGCAAAACATATCTACCAAGTAGGTAAAAAAGGTTCTTACACTTCCTTAAAGGAAATTAGAAATGATTGAGTTCTTATAACCTAATCAAAGGTTATAAGGGAATCAGGTACTTCCTATATAATGTATCATAATTAAAGGTTAATAAGAGATGATAGAAGTAATACAACGAAATGACAAAATAGACAAGTTTGATGAGTTAGATATTCTAACAGAATACCATAACACTGATTATGGATTTACAATAGAAACCAGAGCTAATCTAATAGATAAAGACTTTACAAAATCTATTGCTATTTTGAACAATGCTGTAACTTTGCTTATAGATTCAATAGCAAAAGATGACGAGGATTTTCTAAATAAGATTATATACACTTACAATGATAAAGCTATGTTTATGTATATTGATACAAACAAAGACAACCCTAAATTGCCAATCTTCTTAGGTAAGAAATACTCTAATATAGGGTTCATCAGGAAATTAGCTGTAAACTTATCAGGTCAGTTTGGGAAATCAATTAAAGTGTATGTTTAGAGGTCATTTAAGCTATGAACATATCATTAATCAAAAAAGCTTATAGACTATCTCAAAAGCATAAAAAAATCGTTAATACCTATCTTAAATCGAGAGGGTTGAAGAACTCTAAGATTAAGCCAATAGGTTATCTTCCATATTTTGAGATGAACAACTTTAAGATAGTGGATAGTATTCTTATCCCTATATTAGATATTGAAGCTAACATAATGGGCTTTGAGACTAGAAGCTTAAAAACAGATGCAAAGGTTAGATATAATAAGGTCTTTACAGATGAAGAGCTTTTTATACCTCAATATGGGTTAAGAAATCCTAACTTCACAAGTGAGTATGTTATATTAACAGAGGGAGCTTTTGATACAGAGACCCTTATCCAATTAGGTTATAATAGTGTAAGTGGTTTAAGAGCTTCAATGCCTAGTGCATTACTTCACTTCTTAGCTGTATTCTTTGATAAAATCATCATAGCATTAGATAATGATAAATCGGGTATTAACAATACTAGGAGGATTATTCAGTTTTATAGTCGTTATTACCCTGATTTAGATATAGAAGTTTTGGAGTATAAAGGTAAGGATATTAACCTTGCAAAGCAGAAGTATATAAAAACATTGAGAAGTAGCTTAAAGAAAATTATCGTAAGTTGATAAATGGTTGCACTCATTGGTATATAAAAATTAAAAGGAGATATGGTATGAAAGTAACTGCAAATGGAGATGGTTCAGAACTATCTAGTGAAGTGGTAGAAGAGAGTGATGTTCAGCAAACAACTGTTTCTAAATCAAACACTGTTAGCTTAATGTTTGGCTTAATTGATGTTAATGTCAATATAGCAAGTGCAAATTATGATGACGGTAAGTTTGAAGCTAAAATCAATGTTAAGGTAGGTTCAAATCTTCCAAGCTTTGATATAGCATTAGATGACCCTGCTGTTGCACAAGCATTATTTGTAGAGAGTAAAAATGCTGATTTCAATAGAAACGGTATTAAGTCTTTTATAGTTGCAGGTATAGAGAACGCATTAAAAAGTGCATTTGATGAAGATAAATTTAACAGAGCTTTGGAATTAGCAGATGAGAAACTAAAAAGTAAAGTAAATGAGATTTATCAGATAGAAAATCACAACGGTTCTATTAAAGCAAGTTCAGAGGTCGTGGATTTAGTTACAAGTGCAACTGATGTTTCTGCTGTATCTAGTGAGCAAGAACAGATGGAAGATATATCCACTGACTTAAAGGCACAAGGGTATTCAGAACATTCTATTTTGGAAGATGACGATAATGATGACCTCCCTGCAAATTATAAGCCGTTATCAGATGGTACTTCATCTATTGTATTGAGAGATGAGAAAGAAGATGTATCAGATGACGATGAAGAAGATGAGGGGTCTATCGTATCAGTAGCTAAATTAAAGTATTAATTATGATAGTCAATTTAACTAAGATAGTTAGATACAGACCTTTAACAAAGTCAGCTAAGGGTATTGATAGATTGAAAGAGTTGGCAGAGTATTACGGATTAGAAGAGGTGGAGTTCAGAAGAGAATTTACTCTCTTCTTAGCTTATTTAGTTCGTAGGCATATACAAAATGCTGTAAAGACTCAAAAAATAGGTGGAGTTCCTATGAAGTTGAAATATAGACCTCTAAACAAAAAATACAATAAAAGCAAACCTAAAAGCAGTCAGGATAAATTTTGGGTTAATACTGATTTTCTTATTAAGAATTTGAAAGTATGGCAGTTAAAAAACGGAGATGTATATATTGGTTATAGGTTTAACAATGTTCATAAGAACTTTAAAAAAGGTAAAAATGGTCGTAGGGTTAAAGCACGGGATATTATGGTTTGGTTGGAAAAAGGAACAAAGAAAATCCCTCCAAGACCTTTATTTAGTGTTATAGTTAGGAACATAGCAAAGAACATATCATTTTACTTAGATATGTTTCATAGAAATATACAGAAAGGAATAATAAAACTATGAATAAGTTTATATGTATAGAGGGCATTGATGGGAGTGGTAAGACTACAATCGTAGATAGTCTAGCTAAACAAGGTTATACAGTAATGAAAGAGTTACCTGATGTCGATAGTTTTGATAAAGTAGATGCTAAATCTACTGCATTTCAAATTAGAGCATTGTTATCAAGCACTGATGAGCTTAAAGATAACACAGATATAGCAATGTTTCAAAGCCTGATGGTCGCTTTATTCACTAAGAATAGAAAAGAATATCAACCCAAGCTGTTAGATATGCTGAAAGAAACTGATGTTATAATGGATAGAGGTATCTTATCAACTTTGGTGTATGGTTACAATGAGTTCAACAAAGATGAGAATAGAGCTATCTTTGATGAAAATATGAAAACAAGAACACCTGATAAAGTTATATATCTAGCTATTGATATAGAAACAGCCTTAAATCGTATCGGTGCAAGAGAAGACCAAAGAGAGTTTTATGAGGGTAAAGAGAAGTTAGTTAAACTGCTATATATTTACAATCAGTTGATAGAGAAATACAAAGACCTATTGAACATTGTTGTTATAGATGGTACTCAGGATAAAGATACAGTATTAACACAAGTGCAAGAAGTCTTGAAAACTATATAAAGGTGTAAAGTATGGCAAAAGAGTTAGCAGATATATTTGATATTGAAGCAACTGGTGGTGAATCAGTTGAAGCTAAATTGTCTAAGAAAAGATTACACACTTTAAGAGATATGGTTATCTATAAAGGTAGCCCACTCTTAAATGAAAAGTCTTTCAAAGAAGCATATAACAAATATAAAAAGTATCTAAAAACAAGATACACGATTTTATTACAAGAAGATAATGAAATTCTTTCAGGTATAGCAATGGCAGCCGCCTATGATTACTATCGCCAAAGAGATTATTTCATTAAGTCGAGAGATACTTATGATATTAAAGATTTAACACATTTCTTAAACACTAATCTAAAAAGAATGTTCGATAGAAAAGGTAAGTATGTACTTCAAAATAAAGTAGGTATCAATTTCTTAAACTCTTTTGTCAAAACATACATTACATCAACTAGTGTAGATGGTAGAGAGGGTAAAAATCTAAATAAAACAGCAGGTAACTGGAAACAGATGTATAGAAGTGCTTTAAAGTCTATGTATCTAGGTGATGATATGACAGCACAAAATGTTTTCAGCACTATTCGTTTTAGTGATGGTTCTCAAATCCCATCGAATTTTAGACCATTAGCCGCCGCTTTTATCTTTAATAGATATGGTATCGAACCTAACAAAGATGAAAAAGATATTTATATACATTGTAGTTCAGAGGGATTTCTAGGTAGAACATTGGCTACTTATTATTTGGCTTATAACAACCCTGATAAGAATATCCATTATTATACAATAGACCCTAATCTACAAGTTATAGATGCCTTCGGTAAATTGGAAAAGTGGCTACGAGAAAATATAGCTGATTTAGATAATTGGAAACCTAAGATATTCAATATAGGTTCAGAGGTCGAGGAAGCTAATTTCTATAAACTGTATGGTAAGAAGTTCCATTGTAGTTTCACAAGCCCACCATATTTTGATTTAGAGAAGTATGCAGAAACTTATATTATCTATTCTGTAATGGACTTAGATAACAAGGGTAAGGTTCTTAACTTTAAAGTGAATGGCAAATTGCTTAAAATGAAATATATTGAAGCAGTTAAAAAATTCAAGGCTGACCCAAGTATATCTATTGAGCTTGATGGGGAGAGTTTCATTAAGACTGAAAAGCTAAGTGAAGATTTAGAAATAGAAACTTCTAAGGGTAAATGCAAAGTTAAAGATTTAAAATTGGGAGATGTACTTTCTAAATATAGAGTAGTTAAAATTGGTAATGTAGGTCAATCTCATCAATACAAGACTTTCAATAGTTGGAATGAGAACTTCCTATCGCCAACTGTTGTCAATATCCGTAATAGTATGGATAAAGGGAGCTATTTAGTTCTTAATGTTGTTGATATTAAAACCCATCAAACATTAGAAGCTGATACAGTTAAAATCGCAGAAAGACACTCGTATATGTTAGAAGATACATTGAAGTTGAAACTAAGTCGAGTGCCTGGTATCGTTTATTTGAAAGATGGCACTAAAATGCTGTTAAGGGAATTTAAAAAGAATTGGGAACCAATTTTCGTTTTCAAAGCTATTTAAAAATTCTAAGAGTTCATTAAATACAAGTTGTTAAGTTCTAAGGTTCTATCTATGGTGAGTAGCATTGAAGAGATACTGAGTAGAGTGATGTAAATTGATTACATCACCTCATTCTTTATCTTTGAAATGGGGGAATGGGTGGCAGGAATCAAAGTGGACGATGTTTCAAGCATATCGCAGTAAGAGTTACTGTTGAAGTGTCGCACTCATAAAGGATTTGATATGAAAAAAGTAATCACATTACTAATGGGATTTGTTGCTTCTCTATTAGGAGCATTCGGTGGAGGTGGTTCAGCTTCTGACATCAAAAGCAAAATTGCATCAGGTAAGGCATTACCTCTAAACATTAACCAAAAAACAGGTGTAATGAAAAAAGGTATAGGGACTGGCAAAAATTTAGTTCACGGTAACAAAAAGTTATCAGTTGGTAAAGGCTTTGGAGCACCAAAAGCCACTAAGAAAGCTGCCGCAGAAGCTAGAAAAGCTGGACCTAGACCAATAAGAACAACTCCAAAGAAAAAAAGAGGTTAGGCTTTAAGTCTTAAATCTTAACTGATTTTTTAAGGTAGGTAGGGTTTATCCTTATCTACCTTTTTTTTTTTCTTCATTTTATATTCTTCAATTCAATTACAGTCATTTAACTCCTTATATATGTATATCAGTATTTTAGTAATCTATTTACTGAGTTGTAGTTAAGCATAATTCTACAAACATTTTAAATCAAAGGAAAAAGTTATGACTAGAGTTCGTAAGAGAGATGGTAGTTTAGAACCGATAGATATATCTAAGATTCATAAGCAAACGGATATATGTAAAAAGTTCCCTGACACAAATCAAAGTGAATTAGAAGTTGATTCACAGATACAATTTTATAATGGTATTACCACTGAACAAATACAAGAGACTTTAATTAAAGTAGCGATAGATAAGGTAGATATAGATTGTCCTAATTGGACTTTTGTAGCAAGTAATCTATTTCTGAATGATGTTTATCATAAAGTTGGTAAAAAGTATAACGGGAACAAAGGTAACCCATATTCCATCCACTTAAAATCAATCATTGATATAGGTATCGCTAATGGACTTTATGTAGATAGTTTCAAGTATAACCTTAGTGAAGAAGATATTAACATCTTGAATGATTATATCAAACCTGAAAGAGATGAGCAGTTCACTTATCTTAGTGTCAAAACATTGTATGATAGATATTTGGTTAAAGATAAAGAGGGTATTCCTATCGAACTTCCTCAACAGATGTTTATGTTAATCGCTATCTTTTTAACATATCACGAAGAGGATAGGGTGTATTGGTCTAAAAAATTCTATGATGTAATATCTACATTTGAAGTTATGTTAGCAACTCCTACATTATCTAATGCTCGTAGAACAAGACACCAATTAAGTAGCTGTTATGTTGGTTCAAGCCCTGATAATATAGAGGGTATTTTCGGTGACTATAGTGAAATGGCACTTCTATCTAAATTTGGTGGTGGTATCGGTTGGGACTACTCTATGGTTAGAAGTATAGCAGGTTCAATAGATGGACACCAAAATATTGCAGGTGGGGTAACTCCATTTATCAAAATTGATAATGATATTGCTTTGGCAGTTGACCAGTTAGGCACAAGAAAAGGTGCAATAGCAGTTTACTCTACTATCTACACAAAAGATTTATATGATTTCATTGACCTTAAAAAGAACAATGGTGATGATAGAAGAAGAACACACGATATTTTCCCTGCTCTATTGATTAATGATTTATTTATGGAAGCAGTAATGAAAGATGAAGACTGGGTGATGGTAGACCCTAATGAGGTTCTAGTTGAGCTAGGTATAAATTTAGCAGAACTTTGGGGCGAGGACTTTGATAAAGCTTGGCAAGAAGTACTGTATAGTGATGTATCAAGAAACACTTTACCTGCAATGCAAATATGGAAGTTTATCATCACTTCTTATTTTGAAACTGGTTCTCCATTCTTAATGTTCAAAGATACAGCAAACAAAAGAAATCCAAACAAACACGCAGGGATAATCAGAAGTTCAAATTTATGTACTGAAATCTTCCAAAACACAAAACCAAGTTATTATTTAGTTCAAGTTACATTAGAAGATGGGACAGTTATTGAGAAACCTGAGGATATTGTTATTAAGACTGATAATGGTTCTAAGTTAATCACGGCAGTTACCCAACTAGATTATATAGATGGTTCAAGAGTTGTAACAATAGAGAAAGTTCGTAAAGGGGGAGAGACGGCAGTTTGTAATCTAGGTTCAGTTAATCTATCTAAGGTAAATACAAAAGAGGATTTTGAAAGAGTTATACCTATCTTAGTTCGTATGCTTGACAATGTAATCACATTGAACTATTATCCTAATGCAAAAACATATCATACAGTTAAACAAACTCGTGCTATCGGTTGTGGTGTAATGGGTGAAGCTCAGATGTTAGCAGACCAACAAATTATGTGGGGTTCAAAAGAACACTTCTTCAAGCTAGACGAAATTATGGAAATGTTTAGTTTTAATGTTATTAAATCAAGTATGCAGTTAGCAATAGAAAGAGAACCTTACCCACAGTTCAAAGGCTCTGATTGGTCTAAGGGTATTCTACCTGCATTTGATTTAGATAATATGTCAAGTGGTGCTAAGAGTTTCTTTGTTCAAAGACCATTGACTTATGGTGATAAGTGGGAAGAGCTGAAAGCTATGGTATCTACTTGTGGTGTTAGAAATGGATATATGATGTCAATAGCACCTACAAGTTCTATATCTATTCTAACGGGAACAAGTCAGTCTATCGAACCTATCTATAAGAAAAAATGGTTTGAAGAGAATTTAAGCGGATTGGTACCTGTTGTAGCTCCTAATCTAAACCTTGATAATATTAATTATTATCCAAGTGCTTATGATGTAGACCAAATGACAATTATTGAAGCTGGTGCAATTAGACAAAGATGGATAGACCAAGGTCAAAGTCTAAATATCTTTGCTAGACTTGATAAGATAAATGGCAGATTGTTATCTAGTTTATATATTAGAGGTTGGCAGTTAGGTCTGAAATCTAACTATTATCTTAGAAGTCAATCACCTGAGGTAGATAATAGTGTAGAGGACAGAAGTATGGAGTGTGTAGGGTGTCAATAGCCCTACACTAAATCTTTAAATAAAAAAGAAAGGAATAGTATGAAAGACGATATTAACAAATCAATTCATAAGAAAATTAAAAAAGTTCGCAAATTGATTGAGAGAAAGAAAATCTATAACCCTGATAGCTCTGAGACTATCAACAATAGACAAGTCTTTGGTGGAGAACCTAATGGTATCTTTGAAGTAGCTAAGGTAAAATACAAATGGGCTGATAATCTTTGGACTGTAATGGAGAACAATACTTGGTTTCCAAAAGAGGTTAATCTAACAGAAGATAAAAGGGATTATCTACGATTATCCAATTCAGAAAAGAATATGTATGATTTAGTGTTATCTCAACTTATCTTTATGGATAGCTTACAAACTAACAATCTGATAGATAATGTTAATCCATATATAACAGCACCTGAGATAAATCTAGTGTTGGTAAGACAAGCTTATGAGGAAGCTAACCATAGTAAGTCTTATGCAGTTATGGTAGATGGGATAGCTATTGATAGTGACTCTATTTATGAGATGCCTAAGTTGGTTCCTGAACTAAGAGCTAAAAATGATTACATTGCTAAGGTGTTTATGGATTTATCAAAAGACCCAACTGAGGAAAATCTAATCTTGTCTATGTTCGCTAATCAGATATTAGAGGGTATCTATTTCTATGCAGGATTTACTTGTCTTTATGTGTTAGCACGAGGTGGTAAAATGCTGGGGTCGGCTGATATGATTAGATTTATACAAAGAGATGAAGTAACTCATTTAATCTTATTCCAAAATATGATTAATAGTGTTAAGAAAGGTAGACCTGAGTTCTTTACAGATGAACTAAAAGAGAAAGTTTATGATATGTTCAGAGGTGCAGTTAAACTAGAAATCGAGTGGGGTCAATTCCTTATAAAAGATGGTGGTGTTCTAGGTCTAACTGATGATATATTTGATAGCTATATTAAATATCTAGCTAATGATAGACTTACAGCAGTTGGATTTGAACCTTTATACCCTGAGATAACAAAACACCCTCTTAAATGGGTAGATGATTTCAGTAAGTTCAATGACCAAAGAACAAATTTCTTTGAGGGAACAGTTAAGAACTATTCCAAAGGGTCGTTAGATTGGTAAATATCAATTAAAAATAAAATTGTCTACTGTCTATATGGTATTAAATTATTATATAGAGGTAGGCAAATATGCAAGTTCATACTAAACAAAAAGATGGTTCAACAACTGTAAGAGAGTTCGATTATATATCTATATGGGATATTATAGATGAGCTTAGACAGGAGCCAAAAACTACATTAAAACAACAAATCCTTAAAGACAACAAAGATAACTTCCTCTGGTTGAGAGTTCTACAATACACTTATGATACATCAAAAAATTATGGTATAAGAGATTTAGACCAAGAGTGCTTCCAAAGGCACAATAAATACAATGCTGAACCCCTTTCTGATGAGTATATGTTTAGTCTTTTAGATAAGTTAGAGAAAAGAGAGCTGACTGGGAATAAAGCAAAAAGTGAAATTCTTAACTTCTGTCGTAATTGTAATGATGGACTACAAGATTTGTTACAGCTCATTTTGTGGAGAGACTTAGATGTTGGTGCTTCTGTAAAATCTTTCAATAAAGCCTACGGAAAAAACTTTATCTATGAATTTAAAACGATGGCCGCACGGGGTAAGAAAATCGAATATCCTTGCTATGTTGAAACAAAAATGAATGGACAGAGATTAGTTATCGAAAAAGAAGATGGTGTTATCACTTTTAAAAGTCGTAATGGTAAAAGTTATTCTCCACCCTATCTGATAGCACAAGCTGATTTCCTATTGGCAGAACACGATAATGTTATGTTGGATTGTGAGATAGATGGAATACCGAGTGAGTATGGCGAAACTTCATTATACAATTCAGATGCAGTTCGCACTGCTGTTAATGGACACATTAATCAGTTCATCAGAGGAACAGCACCTGCTGAGTTGGATTTAAAATTTAGAGTAAATGTCTTTGATATGCTGACATTAGATGAGTTCAGAGGTAAGGTAACTTCTGTAATACAAGAGGATAGGTATCATAGACTTGAAGATTTGTTTGATGGTATAGAGCTTCATAATTTTAGATGGGAAGAACCTAAGCTAGTTATTTCTATCCCCAAGATTAGAGAGATATACTTAAATGTTGTATCAAACAAAGGCGAGGGGATTATCATTAAGAAAAAAGGTAAACCTTATCAATTAGGAGATAGCCAACACTGGATTAAAGCAAAGCAAGAAGTAGAGGTAGACTTAGAGATAGTTGATTTCTACAAAGGCAATAAAAGTGGAAAAAGAGCCGATACTGTTGGTGGTGTGATGTTAAAGACTTCTGATGGCTTATTAGAGGTAAATTGTGGGAGTGGTCTAAAAGATGTTGATATGGACTTCATTATGGATAACCAAGATGAATTAATTGGTAGAATTGTTAGAGTAAAATTCAATACTATTGTAGATAAGAAGACTAGCTCAATCAAATCTCTTTTCTTACCTAGATTTACAGGTGGTAACAAGACTGTAAGCAACTTTGTAGCAAGTCTTAGAGATGATAAAGATATAGCAAACTCTTTGGAAGAAGTGATACTAGAAGAACAATTAGCACAAGAAAATCTTTTTAAGGAAAAATAAAGGCTTTCTATGTTAGAATGTTTATAGTTAAAAGATTTAAAGGGTTTTAAAATGTTTAAATATAAACAATTCTTTGATTTTGTCATATTTAGAAAGGCTTATTTTTTAAATATACAGAGAAACACTGATAGTCATATAAAATCCTTAGAGGTAGAAAATAATAAGCTATTGGAAGAGCTGAGGGCTTTAAAAAGTGGTTTAAGTGCTAATGTGAGAGGTAATGAGGATATAGAGCTTATAGGCGATTTACGGGGTCGTATTCAAACATTGCAAAGTATCATTAAAGATGATAGGGCTATCTATAAAAAGAAGCTGAAACATCTTGAAGATGAGCTAAAAGTCGAAAGGGCTACTGTCAAGAGATTGGAAGTGTCTGTGAAGTCTAGTAATCTACTTATTAAAGATTTATGGTTAGGGTTAAAGAGAAGTTTATCCAAAGCCCAAAGAACTGATTTTTATAAGAGAGAGTTAGAACAATGCAAAAAAGAGAAAGCAGGGCTTTATACAACTCATAATAAGCAGGAGACCCAAATTGAGGGTTTAGAGAGTAGGATAAAAGCAACTATCGGAGAGATAGGTAAATTTGTTAGAAAACAAAAAGAGCTACCTAAAGAAGTTGTCAATAAACGAAATCTATCAATAGATTTATATACATAGTAAAGGAGATACTGTGAGTGATAAAAAAATACAGAACTTGTTGAAGTTACAAGATAAGTTAAATAAAATGTATGCAGATAGAGAAGAGAAAGGCTATAAGTCCGACTATCTCATATCTGATATGAAGGACTTAGAGATAAGGATTTCTAAAATAGAAAAGGAGTTACTAAAAGAAGAGTATGATAAGGATTTCACTTATTCTATTCTGAAGGATGTTAGAGCTACCTTAGAAGACGATATTCAGTTAGAGAAAGAGTTATTTTCTAAACTGGAGAGGGTTCGTGCTAACATTAGAAAGAATAAACTGAAACAAGCTAATCTTGAATCAATTCTAAAAGAGCAAGAGGGAGCAAACTATATTAGCGAGATGGATTACAAATCCCTTGTTGATAGTTTCGACCACAAAAACTTTGATGTTGATTTGTTCTGTAAGACTTATGAATTGGATTTAACAGATAAAGTTAAACATAAGCCATCTTTTGTTATGACGATGTTTTCCTTTTTGAAGTCAAGTGAGGCTTTTGAGGGGTACCTCGAAAATGACTTGATGATTATATTCTATCGTGAGATTATGGAGGACGGTAAGAGACTGTCTTTCTCTGAAATCAAGCAAAGGTATTATGCGAATGATGATAAGTCTGACACTTCTTTCGCTAAATTGCACAAGAAGATTAAAGATAAACTAAAGAAATATATTAAAGTCCATAAGGATAGTTTACCTTTTTAAAAGCCTCAAAATTCTTATAAAGGTTGAGCTATGGTTGTAAGATTAGGAAATAATAGCTCTACTCCGTTTATAGTGTATGAAGATACTCCTATTTTTGTATCTAAGAGAGATATAACAAAGATACAAGGTTGTTTAGATGTTCGTACTGTAATAGTCTTTGAGAAAGATGGTTATGTATTTGAGGGTAGAGTTTTTAATGGAATACCTAATGTGGTCTTTAACATTGTTAAGGGTGTAAAGGTTGCCAAGTCTATTATATAAGCTTGGTGACCTTTTTTTTTATTTATCCATAAGTTAAAATATACTATGCAAATTTACATATATAATACTATTAAGGAGAACTTAGATGAAATTAAAATTTGTATATTATATTTTACCAACTATCATCATTCCTATAAAATCTTGGAACGGGAAGAACCTAAATGCAGTTGAATTAGGGAATGTAATCCTAATAGCAGAGAACGAGATGGATGATAGAAATGGGTTATTAACTCACGAATTAACACACGCAAAACAGTTTTACAGAACTTTCGGATTAGCTTGGATATTGTCCAAGGTCAGCAAGAAGTATAGATTGAAATACGAGATAGAAGCTTATGTAGAGCAAATTAAAAAGCAGAACCTAAGCATAGAAAACAATTATTTTCATATAGTAAGATATGCAGATTTATTGTATAAGCATTATGACTTAGGGTTATCACAAGTTGATATATTGGCAACCCTGATAGCTCAATTAGAGGTTAGTTATAAGGTAAAAAAGAAATAGACCAAGAAAATTGGGCTACTGCAAAAGTAAGGTTAATAAATAGGTTCTTAATTCCTTATATGTATTATCTTTAAAAGATAAATCAAAAACATTAAGGAATGAGAATGAAAAAGTTACAAATAGTAGGACTATTGGCAAGTGTTGTGTATGAAGAGATTAAGGCTTCAACTGTTATGGGCGATACAGCAAACAAAGTTAATGCAGGGCATATCCATACTATTGGTTACAAATGTCCAGCTAGAGTTCAACTAGATACAAGTGCAAGTGTTAAAATCAAAAAAGGTCAAAGTTTAATTCATATCCCATCAGCCGATGCAATTAAGCATAATATTACTGTTAAATTCTTACCAATGAGTAAAGAGGATAGAAAGCAACTAAATGTAGAAGTTGTTATATGTGTAGATGGTCAGCTTACAAATGAAACTGGTAAAAGATTGAATGTTATACCAAACAAGTTTGATTTAGGTGCAGTTGTTATTGTTTAAAGCTGTAGAGGTGCAAATAAGCCCTTTACTGGGCTTTAAAAGGTAAGAGGGTAAGAAGTTATGGAAGCTATGAAAGATGGGTTATATATCGCTAAATGTGATATATATGATGAAGAGCTAAGTGCAACGAAAGATAAGTTATTTTCAGAGGGCTTAGTCTATACAGTAAAAGACGGTGTAGTGAAAGATAACAACTATAATGATGTAGATGTATCTAGTTGGGACGAAAGCTTCAGAGGTAAATTTGAGTATCAAGAAAATCAAGGGACTGATACAGCAAACACTGAGGAAGATAGTCTAGTTGGTAGTATGTTTAGCATAATTGAAAAATTATCTAACCCAAAATTCGAGGTGGATATTGTTGAGATACCTTATGGAAATAATATCAAGCTAAAAGAGTATCTAAAAGAGGGTTATCAACCTTTAGCTAGTCTAAATGGAAAGGTTAAGCTATTTAATCGTAAAGTAAGTAACGATATTGGTGTAGAGTGTCCTTGCCCTAAGTGCAAAGAGAAACGAGAAAATGCAAAGGAGAATGGGAATGCAAAGTAAAAACAAAAAAGCAAAAATCGGGTTATCAATACCTGCCTGTGTTGCTATTGATGATATGAAAAAGAGAAACTTTATTAAACAAAATACTGCTGGGTCAAAAGCCACTTCGAGAGGTGTTTAGTATGGTAAGAACAACTGTTAAATGCAAATTGGAAAATGCTGAAATCCCTAGATATGCAACTCTTGAAAGTGCAGGAGCAGATGCAGTAGCAAACGAAGATGTAATGTGGCAACCTATTTATAGTGAGCCTATTGAAATCTTTGATAGATTAAACATACCTGCAATCAATGATTCAAATGTTAAAGGTTTATCTGAAACAGTAAGAGGTATTAACCCACTGTATAAATCTATGCAAATCATTGTAGGTTGGAAAGCTATTGTTAGCACTGGTCTATTCTTAGAAATCCCAAAAGGTTATGAGATACAAGTAAGACCTAGAAGTGGTCTAGCATTTAAGCATAATGTAACAGTTATCAATGCACCTGGCACTGTTGATAGTGATTACAGAGGGGAAGTAAAAGTAGCCATTATGGTAGCTGGTGCTTTGGATAAAGAGTTAGCTGTTACTGACAACAATGGTAATTTCATTTATTCAGATGACCCTGAAACAGTAGCAATGGAGACTTATCCTATTCTACCAAAGGGGACAAAGATTGCTCAACTGGTTCTAGCGAGAGTAGAACAAGCAAGATATGTATTGTCTGAAAAGCTGAACTCAACAAGTCGTGGTGCAAATGGCTTTGGCTCAACTGGTCTTAAAGCAGAGGGTTCAACTAAGGTTGAAGTGGAGTTTAAAGTTGGCGATATAAATGTGCTTAATGCAACTGAAACAACTATCGCAAAGTTCATTCAGAGTTTAGAGCAGTATAACAAAGATATAAAAGGTTTAGACTTCATCTATGATAACAATGTAGCAGATGATAGAATGTTGTTTGTTACTTATGATGTCTATGAGTTCGATTACTCTAAGCAAGATTTAGTAGATATTCTTAAAAGCACTATTGATTTGCTTGGTGGTCGTGATGTAGTAGAGAGAGCTTATCAAGAGCTACCTCCAATAAAAAAGCCTAGCTATTAAAAGATAGCATATCCATTGCAGTAAGGTGTTTTATCTCCTTACTGTGGTTTCTAAGAGCTTCTATAAACAAAAATCCTAAACATTATATATAATCTATTAATAAATTGCTTAAAAATGCAAATAGTAGGTTATATATAGTGCTTGACTACAAGTATATATAGTATATCAAATAAAGAGGAAAATATGGAAAAGTTAAGTAGTTTTAAGGCTAATAAATTAGCCGAAGAAGAATTGATATTTCAAAATCAGATACCTATCCAAAACATTAAGTATCTAAAAGAAGATATTGAAAATCTAAAAGAACCCAAATCTTTTGTTTATAAAGATTATCAGATTATATTGCTTAATCGTTCAACTGTTACAAGTGTAGTGGCTTCATTTAAAGAAGTATCTTTTAGACTGTTCGCAAATAAGTATGAGAAAGTTCTAATGTTCTCACCTATCGCTCCTTATCATCAGAATTTGGATTTAGAGGATTATTGTCGTAAGGCAACTGATTACATTGCAGACTACTTTGAGGGCTTAGATAAAGGTGTTAAATATGATACGGGGGATAAGATAACAGAACCTATCAAGAAGTTTCAGCTATGGAATTTCTATAACTATAAAGTTTATATATCGGCATAGTAAAAAAAAAAGAGGGTTAGTATGAAAAATTTTATATTGAGACTAAAAGCTCTTTATTGGTGGTATATTGTTCTAGGTAAAAATGAGTTCCACCCATCTCTTGATTTTAGTTTCAACTCTACATCTAAGATATTGGTAATATATCGTAGAGAGTTGGCTCATCATTTAGATAACGATACATCATTGTTTGCAGATGGAATGGTGGAACTTATAGAGAAATGTGAATTATAAAAGGTTCTAATATGTCTAAAAATGACTCATCTAAAGAAGTATTTAAGATTAAAGCTAATGCTAAGGCTTCAAAGTTGGTACTAGCATATAAGGTTCAGAAATCTAAACATTTTAATCACTTAAAAAATGTTATATCGAAGATTGAATCAATCACGGGGGTAGAAACTGATATTCCTAGTGAATACAAAAACAAAAAGTAAAGGTAGAAGAGAATGAATTACTGGTTATTATCAGCAAGTAGTGTGATACTGTTTTTAGTATCGGCTTCTTTAAACATAGATGGCTATATCCATTTATTCCCTAACTCTGTTTATATGGCAGGAACTATATTAGCAGGATTGGAGTTAGCTAAATTCACTATCGTAGGTGTTGTCTATAATATAGAACATCACATATCCACTTTCGTTAAGGTTATTCTAAGTGCTTTCTTAGGACTGTTGATTTTAATATCTGTCATAGGTCATTATGCAATCCTAACTTCTTTCTATACAAGCAATCAGAGTTCATCTATCATTATAAAAGATAACACTGCTTTCTATAAAAACAGAATGGAAGAGATAAAAACAGAGATAGCTGACTTACAAGCATTGTATAAGAATTATCCAAAAGGTTATGCTAGTAAAAGGTTAAAAGTTTATAATAGTGTCAGACCTCAAATAGATGAGCTACAAAGCGAATATAAAGAGTTATTTGCTAAGTTATCCAAAGAGCGAGAAAAAGGTCATACGGAGCTTAAAAACAATTCTAATATATTTGAAGCGAGTGCCAAGTTGATGGGAGTTACAACTGATAAGTTTGCTTTGTATATTATTATGCTAGTAAGTCTTATATTAGACCCCTTAGCTTTATTGATGGTCTATACAGCTCACTCATTTAAAAGCAATTTCCAAAAAGCAGAAGAAAAGAACCTCAACATTGATACAATCGAAGTTCAAAAAGAAACTCCTCTCCCTAACTTAGAAGAAAAAACACAAGATAAAGTTCTTGAGTCCAACGAAGTAGATGGTGTAAATAATGAGGTAAGGGATATTCAAAATTCTAAAAACTCTTTATATCAGAAGCTGATTGATATTCAAAACATTAAGCTATATGGTAGCACTGTAAGAGATGTAATGTCTTGGAATGACTATGAAGTTAAAAGTTATAAAGCTAGTTTCTTGAAAACAAAGTTAGATAGGTACTGGTTCAAATTGGCTCTTGTATGGAGAGAAGTTGGCACAATAGATAACGGTGTAATGGTTTTAGATGAAAGTGTAGTAGATACAATTAATCCTAATGAGATATACGGGAGATTTTAAAAATGGGTTTAAAAGAGAAAAGACTTAAAAATAAGGCTAAAAAATCTAAAAAGTCAGAAAGGCAACCTTTTAAAGGTTTCCAAACAGCAACTAATTATTCTATTATAGGTAAATCTGATTTCTTAGTGAACCTTATCTTAGGTCATATAGTTCATATAAATATGGAAGAGGACTGGGATTTTGAAGCTAGTATATTTGGTAAATATATGGAGATTTCAGATGAAGCAGAACCAATAGAAGATGAGAAGATTATCTTTTCTAAGAAAGAACGAAATGGATTTACAACAATCAATATAGATGAGGATTTTATTGATATATACTATTCTCTGCTAATTGAAGATGAGTTACCTGAGTTTTTAGATTATTGTAAGAAGTTCTTATCAAGGAAAAATCCTGAACTGGCTCTTTATTATATGTTCGCTGTCTGTGAGGTAGCTATTGATGAAGACTTAGAGTTCAATTATAAAAAGGCTGATTATGTCTTAGATAATTTCAAATATAAAGGAACTCACACATATTTAGATAAAGTGAAAACAGTTATTACATTTGTAAAAAATCCTAGCGAGAAACACTTATCAGATATGCTATTGATTATGAATGAAGAGGAAGACCCTTATCATAATATAATCAACATTATAGGTGCTATATCTAATGAAACATTACCCAAATATATAGCAGATAAATATAGCTCTACTATTGAAGATTACAATTTTCAGAAAGGGCTACTTAAAATCTCTATTGCTATCTTACAAGCAGAGACCATAGAAGATTTTATCTTAACATTAATAAAAGGGGTTATCTATGCTTAGAAAAGGTGCTATCATATTATCGCTTACGGTGGGTCTATTAGGCTCTCCGTTAGTTATATCGGTGGAAGATAATATAAAGAGTTTAAGGAGCTTTACTGACAAACAAAAAGGTATCTTGATACAATCTTATCTTTATGCTGAGAGAGATGACCTCGGATTAACAATGTCTGCAATAGCTTGGCACGAAAGTAATGCAGGTAAAAATCTAGTAAATTTAGGTGACCCTAGTTTTGGTATATACCATAATTTAGTTGGTTCTGTTATAAATAGATTAGGGTTACCCAACACTCTTTATTATAGAAATAAGATAGCTAATAGATTAGTTCAAGACCCCAACTTCGCAAGAAGTCAAGCTCTTAGCGAGTTGCTATATTGGAAAAGTCATTACCTAAGAACAAGTGGAAAGCGATTACTATGGCAGAAGACTATCAGAAGCTATAATGGTGGAACAATGTGGAGAAATAAAGACACTGAGATTTATTTCAACAATATAAGAAATAAAATTAAGGCATTAAGAAAAGCTCCTTTTTTCAAGAACTTCCTACGAGGTAGAGGTGTAAAGTAAAAAAATCTCTATACTGTAAGGTATATAGATAAAATTGAAATAAAGGTGTAAAAATGTCAGATACAAAAAATAAAAAGCTACTGCAAAGTCTTGGTGGCAAAGGTGAAAAGAAAGAACTATTTGCTGTTAATTATGAGTATTTAGCGGATGAAAGTAAAACTATCGCTGATGCAATAAAAGAGCAAAGTAGCTTTAACGAAGTGTTCTATATCAAGTATAACACTCTTGCTGAGTATCAGCTACAAACAACTATCAAAAGTTGGCTATATGGTCTAATGCTTCACTCTCAAATCGCAACATCAGATGAACACGGTCTAAGTCCTCTATGTGTATTGGAGAAAGCTCTAAGAGTTCTACCCGTGAAAGCTAAGTTCCTATTTGAAGCAACTGAACATACAAGCTCGGTTTATCCTGCAATCAAAGAGGGAACCCCACTGGTTAATAATACAAAGAGTGGTTATATGCCAATCATTAGTTTATACACTAAGGCTCTTAATGGAGAGAACAACAAAAATGATTATGTTGAAATCACTCCTGATTTAGCTATGTCGGTGCAAATCTTAGATAAACATTCATTAGAGATGACAACAGATTTTGCAGTAGAGTTTAGTAAAATGTTGAAGTTCGCATTTACAAGCGACGGTATGGACTTAGTTGGTGGAACAATCAGCTTAGGTATCGATTCAGGTAACCTTATGAGACTGTTCGATTTTGATTTAATCGTAAAAGATTTAGAGGGCAACAAGTTAAGCACTGAGCAGATAGTCGATAAACTATCTTAGAGGTTTTATCCTTACATCTCTAAAAAGAGGTGTAAGATGGCAAAGAACTGGCGAAAAACAAGAGATTATAGAGTTTGGAGAGTGTCTGTAATAAGACGAGATAAAGTTTGTCAATGTTGTGGGTCACCTAAAAAAAGACAAGCTCATCATATAGAAGATGGCAGTCATAACAAAGAACTTAGGTTCAATGTAAAGAATGGTATTACATTATGTAAAGATTGTCATATACAACTTCATACAAATTTCAAAAACAGTTATAGAGAAAAAACAACTAAAAAGGATTTAGATAATTTTCTAGCACTTAGAGATTATTTCTTTAAGAAAGTAGAAGAGGATTTAAGTCGTTCATTGTAGATTATTATAAAGGATTAAATATGAGTTATAGAGAGACTGTGGAAAGTATTAGAAATGAGTTTCTTAGTATAATAGAAGAGAAGAACTCTTGGGGAAAGAGGGAGCTAGAATTGGTAATCGAGAAAGCTATATCTAATCACTTTATTTCTATGCAAGATAATGCTAGTAGGATTAAAGACACTAGCTTGAAAGTTATATCTAGTAAAAAGGTAAAAAATCAAAATGAAAATGATGTTAGACCAAAAGCATTAAAGAGGAGACGAAGAAATGTCTAGTAGAGTAAAACATATCCTATTGGTGGACAGTAAAGAGCAGGGCTTATTGCATAATGTAAAATGTATGCAAGACCTTGAAGCTAGTTTTGATTATCTTCAAGATGATAAAATCAAAAAGAGAGAAGTTAAACCTCAAAAAGGTTTCGCAGGTATGGTGGATTATGAACCTGCAGAGTATGTTTATATGAGTTATAAACACTTTCTAAAAGAGTTCCTAAAACAAAAGCAAACTGGTATCTTGGTAGCAAATGTCGATAAGTATAGCTATATGTTATCTAAATATAAGCCTAAGATGTATATACTAGGGGGAGATTTTGATAAGTATTTAGATAAGCTACCTAAGTCAGCTATACATCATATAATGGTAATATAAAGGCTTTAAAAGTGAAAGTAGAAACTGTCTCTAAAGCTCATAGGCTATTTACAAAATACAGACCTATGTCTTGGTCTGATGTAAGAGGTCAAGACCATATCATTTCTATTATGAAAGGTTTGTTAGAAAGGGAAACATATAAGTATATCAATGGAATTATACTCGGAGGAGCTGCCGGTGGTGGAAAAACTACACTAAGTCGTTTGTTCGCTAAGGCTATAAATTGTCAGTCTGATAATAAACCTTGTAACAAGTGTGATAACTGTAAGAGGTTCAATGCTAATGAATATCCTGACTACATTGAGGAAGATGGAGCTGAATACAATAAGAAAGAGGACATAGCAGTTCTTAAAGATTTAGCTAATCAATATGCTAGTGTACCTGATGGGTTTAGAATAATCTACATTGATGAAGCCCACGCTTTAAGTAATGCCGCTTGGGATATTCTATTGAAACAGTTAGAAGAGGGAGAGACTAGAACAATATGGGTCTTTGCTACAACGGAACCTGATAAGATTAGAAGTGCTATTGTATCAAGATGTATGCCTTTTAAAGTTAAACCTCTTGGTTCAAAAGAGATAAAAGCTGAACTCGTTAATATCTGTGAAAAGGAGGGTATAGAGTACGATGACATAAGTATAGAAAAATTAGCTATTGCTTATCGTGGTAGGACTAGAGATGCTATTAAAATTCTTAATATGTATTATGATAGTCAAGGTAACTTCAAAAACATTGATTTATTATCTATCGAGGAACAAATGATAGATATAATTAAACTAGCTTTATTTAACAAGATGGAAGAGTGTTATAAAAAGTTAGAAGAGCTTATAACAGTAGAGGAACACGAGTATGCTACAGCTATGAGTAATCTTTTGACAACCACATTCCTATATCCGTCTGTGCCTCCTATGGGTATTCAAGAGCAGTTAATATCTGATTTCAAAGATATTATAGGTAAGGACATAAAAGATTTAATTGATTTATATATGAAGTATAAACCTTCAAATTTTGATGAGATGAAAATCTTTTTACTCACAGTTGCAGAGCTAGGTATTAATTTCAATAATGTAGAAGTCGTAGAAGCCAACTCACAAACAAAGAAGAGACGATTTGTTGAGGGTGCAGATAATCATTTAGGAGTTAAGAAAATAGCTAAGAAAGATACTAAAGTCAAGAAGACTGTGGTCAATGCAAAACAGAGAGCTAAGAAAAAGTTTGAGAACTTAGGATTTAGTTCTAAGTGAGGTTAATAAATTCCTATACCAAGGAGTATATGAGTTATTAAAAGGGTGGTAGGTTGGTAAATAAAATTTAAAGGAAAAGTTATGGCAAAGGGTAAAACAGCACCTAAGGGTAAATTTGTTAAACAAAACAATGCAGTTAAAAAATCAGAGGAAAACATCTCAGCAAAAGATGACCTGCTAAAAAGAATCGGTGCGAGACTAGATACAACAAAAATGCAAAGTGATGTAATCTTGAATGTGGTTCTATCTTCTATTGAAGAAACTACAGTTGCAAAAGGTGCATTGAATCTAACTGGTTTTGCTAAGTTGGAGGTGGTTGATAAACCTGCTTCTGAGGGAACAATCCAATTCGGTGAGAGAAAAGGTGAAAAATGGACTAAACCTGCTCATAAAGCCGTTAAAATCTCTAACATTTCAGCATTTTGGAATGAAATTGCAAATGACGAGCAAGAGCTTGTTGCTATTGATAGCTTGGAAAATGTTTGGGCTGAAGCTAACGAGGAAGTTGAAGATGCAGATGATATAGAAGATACTGAGGAAGAAGCAGAAGAGGAAGAAGAGGAAGCACCTGCTCCTAAAAAAGCTCCTGCTAAAAAAACACCTGCAAAAAAAGCTCCTGCTAAAAAATAGGGTAGGAGGGTCAATATGTTTTATAAAGTCTTAATGTCTTATGAACCAATAGAATATAAAGCATATAAGGAACTAGAAGATTTAGGTCTAAAAGTTCCTTATGACCCTAAAAATCCTGATATAAATGTTTATGCTTATCAATTAGAGACTTCTAATGTTTCAATTCAAAAGATAAAATCAATAGTACCTTCATTGAGTTATGCTGTATTTGGTGGAGAAGACTCTAAGCAGTATATGTTGGCTTCTGAGTACGAAGTTAATAAAAACATTGATAAGGTGCAAATAGTTAATAAGCCTACTATTGGTGATAATGTTACTTATAGTGAATATAAAAAGCTAGTATTTACTTTAATTAACATAGATAATGATATTGCTACAATAAAGCACGAGCTTAGAAACATAGATTTATTGCTAGATGTTCCCTTAGATGATATTGCTATATTTAAAGGCGATTTGGTGCATTATAAGTCTATTACCTTTCCTGAATTAAATAGTAACATTTATATAGATTGTGATTATTTAGGTAGCGATTACTCAGATATATTTTCATTGATTTTAAGATTAAAGATTATGTATCAAGGTTATAATCTGGTATTTCTAAACCCTGATATTGATTTAGCTAATTTTCTAAGTGTTCTAAAACTATCTTCAATATATGGAAACATAGATTTATTGATACCTTATCTAAATGCAGAAGATAAATTATATACTAATAATTTCAGATATCTGAAATTTATCCCAACTATATTAGTGAGAGAAACAAATAAATTTTATAGCTTCGTGAGTGAAGTCAATATCAATGACTTAGGATTTAAAGATATTGAATCATTCTCATTTTTCTACTCAGTTAAAGCACTATATAACAAAGGTGTAATAGATAATGAGATAGACTTTTCTATTCTTAAAAACAAAATCAATCAATCATTGACTTTTGCTAAGGGTCTATATGGCTCGTATAAAAAAGAGATAAAAGAACTAAGTGATAAAGGGTTAGAAGTGGATGGCGAACTATTTATATCTAAAAAAGAGGGTAATATAGATATAGAAGAGCTTATCAAAATGTTTAACTTCTATAAGCTTCAATACTATATAGATAATTTGGAGTATTATATTTACCTTATAAAAAGCTAACAGAGGTATTTATCAATGGAAGAGAACAACGGGTATTGGGATTATATATCTACATTAGATAGTAAAGATATTGAAGAACCCTTAAAAGAGTTAATTAAAGACTCTTTCGTATTTTTCAATCCCTATCTAAATGAGCTATTTTATATCGAAGCCAATTATATTTACTTAAATTATGTTTGGGATATTCCACAAGCAAAGATAGGTGACTTATTTGGTGTTAGTCAGTATGGAGTATCTAAGAGGATTAAAAGTGGACTTAAAAAGATAAATACAATTTTTAAAAGACCTGAGAATGATAGAAATATAGTTCGCAATGATTTTGCTTCTATCTTACCAAAAGATTTAGTTGAAATATCTGTATTATATTACTTCTTAAAAACATTTAGCTTAGTTTCAAACATTGTAGATATTAGCTACGGAAATATGCGAAATAAGATTAATTATGTCTTGCAGATATTAGAGAAGTATAAGGGCTGTAACCAACAAGAGTATAAGAAGTATTATAAGGAGTTGCTAGGTTCAAAAGCTGATGAGTTATATATCAATCTGTTAGAGGACGAGCATTTTTATAAGAATGAGTTAGTTAAGGTTGAAAGATATTATGACTATATGAAAGAGCTAAGTGAATCTTACAATTATGGTGACTATCTTTTTAAAAGAGATGACAACAAAAGACTAGAGAGATTTGAGTAATGCTTAGTAAATTAGTTAAACAAAACACTGGTTCTATTTCTAATTTAATCAAATTGCAGATTAAAAATCCTACAAAGAGATACGATAAAATTTATATTGATATATGGTATGATAAATATACGATAAAATCTACATTTAGTGGTGTAGAAGATTGTGACCATAAGTACATAGACGAAAACAATAGATGTGTATGTGGTGCTTGGGTCGGTAATATAGCAAGTGAAACAGACCCTATTGAGTTCTATAAGCATATCTTTAATTTAGCTAACAATTTGTATGCTAATGAGCTTTATATAAGAACCCCTAAATACTATCCTCCTGAATACAGATATTATATATTTGAAAAGGAAATCAATCTCAACTTCAAATATGTAGAAACATATACTATATTTGATAGATTGGTAAGTTTTAATGAGAGGGGGGAAAGACTAAAACAGAAATCTTTTTATTTGATACATTTTTCAAAAAAGAAATCTCACTTGTGGAAATCTAAGGTCGTTACATATAAAGGTTTTAATCCTTTATTTTTGTTAAACTCAAATTCGTTATGGGTTAATCCTTATTACAATGAGGTAAAATTTGATATAGATATTGAGTTTTACTTTTGTAATACAAATGTTTTAAAAACAATAACAAATTAAAAATAGGAGTACTTTATGGGTATTATAGGAATGAAAAAGAGCAATCAAGTTGACTCAATGATGAGAATTACAGCAGGTGTTCAAACTGCTTCTAGTCAAGTGTCAAAAGAGCTATCTCTTGGGAGAGTAAGACAACACGGTGGGCAAGTTTTTAGAAATCAAGATGGATACTCAATTAAAGGTATACCTTCTTTATCTTCACAAGCTATGCTGGATATGATTAAAAGAGATAACGGTAGTGTTCAAGTGAAATACAAAGATGAGATATTGGATAATGACCAAATCTCTAAAACAGAAGAACCATTATGGGTTTTAGATAGAAATGGTGATACATTCAATCTAAAACGAAATTTTTAAGAGAGGGGTTTAAATATGTCAAATTCATTCGATAGATTACTTTCTAAAAGTAAAGGTCAGCAGGGAGCTTCTTTTGAAGCACAAACTAATGTTGAAAGACGAGGTCAAGATTTTCCTATATTTGCTAGTTACAATGATAATTTAGCAATGAGCACTAAGGCTAGTGCAACAGAAGTTCAAGGTGAGATAACAGTACCAGAAGCTATGGTAAATTCAATCACTGCTCTTAGAAATCAGCCAAACATCATTAAGGCTATGTCTTTGGATATGGTGGGTAGTCTAAGCTCTTTAGCTAGTGTTTACGAAGCTACAAATAAGCATAAAATAGATGTAGAAAGTCTATATAATACAAATGATGATTATAAGCATTTTTTAAATGCAATCGCAAGTGGTTTTGTAGTCACGGCAGGTATTGAGAAGGTTATATCTAATCCTATCAAACTGTATTTTCTTACATCTTTTGATGGTAATGTAGATATGAGTATTAAAGCAGGTTATCTGTTTATGGGAGTTTACCCAACTATTACATCTTTTGATAGTAATTCAGTTAATAAGGTGCAATCTCTTGTAAGAACTGTAAATAATCTTGTTTCTACACAAGGTTCAGGATTAAACCTAATGAACTTTATCATTAAAAAGGGTTTAGAGGCTAATAAAAGCACGATAAAAAATACGGATTTAGTGAGTGATAAAGTTCTTGTTAGAAATATGGATACTAAACAGTTAGCAGAGCTTATCATAGGTAAATTTTCAAATGTAAATGACGGTATAAAGTTCGCAAAAGAGAATGGTGTAAATGATGAGAAACTTCAAAAGGTTTCTATGTTGATAAAAGCATTAAAGGACTTTAGCCATTAAAAAATAAAAAGAGGGAATTATGGTTAATAGTGCAGAAAGACCAAGAAAGAGAATCAAAAAAAGAGTAAGGGCAAAAACAAATGAATCCTCTATTAATCCAACTCCTAAAAAGAAGAGGATTAAAAAGAGGATTAAAAAAGTAGCAGAGCCTAAACAACACGATATTATAGAAGATGAGATAGATGATATTAACTCTCCCATTGAGTTGGATTTAGGTTCTAATATCCCTAATCTTGAAGACTTATCTAATTTTGGAGATGATAAAAGAACTGGTTTCAATGTAGAGAATATGCTGAAAGAAGCCCAGAACACTATGGGTCATATCTTCGATAATCTTACAAATGATAACAAGACCTTTGGTTCAAAAATGGATAGTATTTTATCTTTACAAATGTTAGCATTGCTACCCACTATTCAGAATTTGGATGATACAATGTTTGATGAACGAAAAGCACAAGCCGCCGTTAAATTAAACGAGACGATAAATCATTTAAAAAGTAGTTTAGTACAAAAGCAACAGTTTGAGATTAAAGAGGAAGTTGATTTACAACACCCTAAAATTCAGAAAGCACTTACATTCTTAACAGAGGCATTTTTCTATGTCCTTACAGAAGTTGGAGTAGACCCTAGTGTTAAATCTCTTATCATTAACTCATTAAGTTTAAAAATGATGGGGTTCGAGGAAGAGCTTAACAAGCGATTTAAAGGAGTCGCTTTTAGTTTATTAGAGCAAGTAGAAAATCCTCTACTTGAAAGCCTACCTAATGTAAAACAATTAGAAGCCTTACAAGAGCATAAAAACAAACAACTAGAAGAAGCTCAAAATAAGGGTGATGATTACGAAGAAGAGGGTAACAATGTAATAGATATTATCCCTGAAAGGTCTTAAATGAAGAAAGAAGCTTTTGTAGAACGAGCCAATAAAATTCATAATGGATTATATAAATATGACAATTTACCTCAAATTGTAAAAGTAAAAAATAAATATGATATATTATGTCATTCTTGTAATTCCTTATTTAATCAACAACTACAGTCCCACTTGGCTGGTAGAGGCTGCCCTAATTGTAGAGGGGGGATAAAACTACCCTTACAATTCTATATAGATAAATGCAGGGAAAATAATAAAGACTATTCCAAAATTGCTTTTAAAGATAATGGTATTGAAGCTAAGTGTAATAAATGTGGCAACTTGATATTCAAGAAAAATAAAAATCATATCTATACTAAGGGTTGTAAATTTTGTGCCAATATGAAAATGAAGCAATTTAAAACCAAGACCTTAGAGGACCTATCAATACCAAAAGGAACTAAGTTACTAGATTATAAAGGTCATTCACAAAAAGCTGTCCTTTATTGTATAAAGCATAAATGCACCTATGAGCAACTTCCTAGTTATATAGGTAAGAAACAAGGCTGTAAATATTGTAATTCCAAACTAAAAGATTTAGATTATTTTGAAAGTAGAGTTGATTTAGATTTATGGGATACAACTGATTCAGTTTATAAAGGTGCTAAGTCTTACATAACTGTTAAATGTAAAAAGTGTAATCATATTCAGATTAAAGAAGCTGGTAGTTTAATGCAAAGAACTGCAGGGTGTTCTAAATGCTCTAACTCATTCAATTCTTCTAAAGAGCAGAAAGAGTTATCAGATTGGTTATCTTCTTATACAGATGTACAATTAAGCTACAGACCTAAATGGATGAAAGGTAAGGAGCTAGATATTTACCTCCCTAAGTTTAATTTTGCTATAGAGTACAACGGAGTATACTGGCATAGCTCTCATTTTAAGAGCAGAAATTATCATAAAAGAAAAACTGATTTATGCAATGCAAATAATGTAAATCTATTTCATATTTGGAGTGACCTTTGGTTCAAAAAGAAAAGTCTTATAAAATCTATGCTATTGAATAAATTGGGTATTACTCCTTTTGTAATAGGTGCTAGAAAGTGTAATATAAGGAAAGTAACTATGCAGGATTCATTTGATTTCTTAAACTTAAATCATCTCCAAGGTGGTAATAAAGGTAGCATAATCAGTTATGGTTTATTTTATGATAATGAACTATTATCTATAATGACCTTTAGACATAGAAAGGATTGGGAGCTAGTTAAGTTTGCTACCAAGACCTATACATTAGTTCAAGGTGGTTTTTCCAAATTGTTAAAGTATTTCATAAAAGAACATTCTTGCAAAACCTTATACTCCTTTATAGATAGGTCTTGGTCTTTAGGTAATGTTTATTATAGAAATGGTTTCAAGACTATAAAAACCATACGACCTGATTATGTTTATATTAGTCCTAATAAAATAAATAGATTTCATAAGTCTATTTTAAGACAGGAAGAAAAGAATAGACAACTAAATTCTTATTTAAAAATCTATAATTCAGGTTTAATAAAAGTTATATGGAGGGACTCCTATGGCTTTAGTTGATTATTTAAGACAATTAACGAAACAAATCGAAAGTGAAGCTCGTTTCAAACCACTAACAATCTTGGAATTTGCTACAAGTTCTAGTGGTTTAAATCTTAAACTGTTCCCTGCACAGATATTCATCTTCAAGGTATTCTACGGTATCCCATTGTCTAATAGTAAAGCAGAAAATAAGATAACTATCAAAGATAATTTCAATGAGCATATATTGTATGAGTTCAGCGAGGTAGAATTTTTTGAATTTCTTTACCAAGAGGGTAGAATTAATTTATCTCCAACTGAATGGCAAGAGATGGTGGAGCTTGAAGAGACCATAGATGAGATAGTCTTTATTATAGGTCGTAGGGGTTCTAAAACAACAATGACTTCAATCATTTCAGCTTATACAGTATATCTATTGTTATTGATGGAAGACCCTCATAGTTTCTTTGGTGTAGCTCATTCAGAGCCTATAGGTATCGCTTTATGTTCTAATAGTTCAGAGGGTGCAGAAAGACAGCTTAGAAATCTTATCCAATTAATGCACCCATCTAAATTCTTCATTCCTTATGTTTATGGGACTAAAGGTGGTAAGTATTGGCTAAGAACACCTATGTTTAAAGAGAGAGAAGAGATAGGTGCAACTACATCGCCGGGTGATATTTTGATAGAAGCTTACGCCGCTAGTCCATCTGTTAGAGGTGCAAGTAATATCGTTGTGGTAATGGACGAGTATGGACACTTCAATGATGCAGATGTAAGTAATAAAAAGAAACCCTTAGATATTAAATTATATGAAGCATTAACTCCATCAGTTGCAGGTTTCTCAGATGAAGACGGAAAGGCTTATGGTAAATCGTTTGTTATGAGTTCACCTAATGGTAAAAAAGGTGAACTGTATAAAATGTATAAAGATGGTAGATTAAACAAAGATACATATCTAGTATTGAATATGCCATCGCACTGGGTTAATAACAGTATCGCTTCAAAAAGGCTTAGAAATGCTTACAATAAATCGGAGCTATCTTATAGACAAGAGTACTTAGGGGAGTTCGTTGATAATATCAATGGTTGGATAAGTAACCCTAATAAAGTTCGTGCTATGGTTAATAAGCTATGGACTAATAATATAGATAATGGTGTAAGAGCTAAGAAGTATTATTTAGGAATTGACTTGGCAATGAGTGGAGATGGGTTCGCTTTATGTATCGCTCATAAAGAGTTAAAAAGACCAATGGGTGAATATGAAGAACCTGAGTTCGAGCTTTCTTTACATCAAGGCGAGTGTTATGTAATTGATTATATGGAATGTCATACACCTGAATTAGGAGAGGTATTAGAACACGAGTTCATAATCGATAGAATTAAATATATGTATTCTAAATTTAGTATAGTTAAAGGTGTATATGACCAATGGGCAGGTCAGGTATTTACCCAATTATTCGCTAAGGCGAAAATTCCTAGATTGGAGATGAAACCTTCTACACAAGCTGTTAATAGTGAGACTGCTAAACAGTTTAGACAGCTTTTAATGGAGGGTAAAATAATGGCACCTGATTATGAGCCTTTAGTTACAGAGCTTTTAAATTTACAAGAAACAACTGGTAGAAATGGTTATGTAAAAGTAGAAGCATTATCAGGGGGACACGATGACTTGTTTGATGCTGTTAGCAGAGCTGTATACCTATCTTTTGAGTATGGTGATATTAACCCTTATACAGTTGGTATAGAGAATGGTAAAAAACCCAAATTATCTGGGAAATCTAAGGAAGAGTTACTCAAGATGAAGAAGTTGTTATTAAAAAGAAACAAAGAAACAGTTTATGGTGGAGCAATAACTAGATAAGGAGCAAGTAATAATGATAAGAGTAAAAAAGAATAATGTAGCCAATTCAACTATGGCTATCAACAAGATGAGAGCAACAGCAGGTGACCAAAATGCACAAAGATTTCTTAATGTAGTGGGTAGCACTTCTTCTTTAAGAACACAAGCATTTGGTAAATCAACTATTGCTCATTCATTTTCAAGTTTAAAAAATTCAATAGATGATATGACTGTTACAGATGATTATATGTATGTAAGAGCAGAACTATTGATTGAGTTGTTAGCTAATGGTAGCTTAATAATTAGTAGGCTAACTTTGGAACAGAAGATAATCCTATTCTCATATTTTTATAAATACGATAAAAAGATGGGTAGAATTATTGACCTATTCGTTGAGCTACCTTTATCTTCTATGCGATTACAAAAACCTGCAAATGCTACAAATGATATATTACAAGATTATATTTTTGACTTCTTTAAAAGAATGTGGGATAGTAAAGATTTTAAGAATAAACTAAAAGGGTTATTCTTAAATACTAAGTTATTCGGTGTCGGTGCTATTCTAATATCAGATGATTATAATTTAGATAGCGATACTATCTTAGATTTTAACAATCTTGATTCCATAGTTCAAGACGAAGTAGAGGAAGAAGAGTGGGAGTTCATAAAAGAAACTACATCTTTGTATAATGATAAACCTAATGAAGTTCCTTATAAAGATAAAAGCAAGGTTATATCTAAACTTATAAAATCTATTAACAAAGATTACAAGGGTGTAAAATTTACTAAAATAATAGACCCGTTTATCGTAGCTAAAAGATTGTCAAATTTAGATATTGATTATCACTCATATTCTTTAAAACCTAATGCTAATATATCAAAATTTCTAACTTCCCCTATGGCTAAGGGTAAAAACACAGATGAAATAGTAACTATGTTGGCTAATCTAGGGTATTCAAAAAGTTATGTAAAATTGTTTGTTGATAGTAAAATCTCTAATGTAACTATTGATAGTAATCCTTTTTATAACAACGGTTGTTACATTATAGCTATGGAGGGTTCAGGTTTAAGTATAAACGATAAATCATCTTTTAATAGGGTTCTACAATCTGCTATTGATTTGAAAGTGATTAGAGATAGAGAACGATTTAAAGCACAACAAGCCTATAAGGTTAATAGAATAGTATCTGTTGCAGATGGTTCTATCGGAACTGAGGAGATGGATAGTTTAGAAGCTAAAATTATATCATCTGTTAGTAACCCAGAGGGTACTCTTTTAGTAACAAATTATGATGTTCAATGGCAAGAGTTCTCAATGGACGCAAGGGAACAAGTTGAGTTAAGTGGTTATGAAGAGAAAGCAGAGAGAGATATTTACTCTTCATTCGGTATGCCTGATGCTCTTATTGGTGGGGATGACAGTTATGCAAATTCCTTTATGAAAATGGAGATGATGACTAATGAGTTCCAATCAACAAGGATGCAACTTAAACAGTTCGTAGAAGATAAATTGTTTAAACCTATTGCTATTAAAAAAGGGTTCGTTATTACAGATGACTGGGGTAACCCGAGTGTAGTATTCCCTAGTTTGAAATTCGATAGAATAACTATTGCTAGAGGCACAGAAGATTTTAGTCTATTACAAGATTTAGCTATGAGTAATAAGATACCTTGGAAAACATTGATTGAAGCATTGAATTTTGATTTTGAGGAAGTTCAATCTGAACTTAAAAGAGAAAAACTATCTATGGTTAATGATAATATGGGTGCAGTTATTGATAATGCACTAGGGGAAATGTCAGATAAGCTATTGGAGAGTGAAGACTTTACTAAGAAAGTGGCAGATGTATTAGGAATTAAAGAAGTGGAGGAGATAGCAGATGAGCCTAAAGATGAGGGAGAAGAAGAGACCCCTAACGAGAATAATGAAGAAACATCAAGCAATGAAGACGAAGTTGAAGCTGAGAATGAAAATGAGTCAAATCCAATCCAAACTAAAGAGTCTGTTGAAGTAGAGGAGGAAGAGAACTAAGTTTAGTTCTTTTAAGTAAAAATTTTAAATAAGGAATTAAGAATGAGAATCATAGCTGAAATAACTAAGGATTTTTTAAACAGAAATCTAAATCTCCCTGAGGAAGAGATATATAAAACCCCCGCTGTAAATGGTGGTAAAAAATTCCTAACTGTAATCCGTAGGGGGGATAGTCCTGCAAATTATTATTACTTTTCACAAAGACTAGGCATAAATAGTATACGGTTTATTTTATATGATAAAAGCAGACCTAAACCTTTTTGTTTGTTAGAGCAGTTAGAAGCTAGTCATAATAAACTAAAGATAGGTGCTTATAGTGGGAGCTTAGATAAGAAAGGTTATACACCTTTACAGGTATGTAGAGAAGAGGTAAACGAAGAAAGTATGTTCAACATTGAAGAAGATGATATTGGTCGTATTACCTTAGTATCCGTTCGTAGTGTAGGCTCACAATCCAACGAAAATGCTTATCTCTATTTAGTAGATGTAGAGGGGTTACCTGAAGTAGGAACTAATCCTGAAAATGAGTGGGAAGAGAATACAAACCACCATTGGCTAAGTCTTGAAGAGGTTAAAACAAAAGGTGACTGGGCTTCTTACATTATAGCTGATAGTGTAAGAGTTCTAAATACAGATAAAACACAAAACGGTCAGATTATTGCAAGTGAGGGTTTAAATAGTAGGAGGAGAAGCTAATGAGAATAATTGCAAGTAACAATAAGTTAACTGTATATCACGGAGATGATTTCAACACATCTAAGATAGATTATAGATATATGAACAATGGGAACAACGAGCTAGGCATTGGTATATATTTTGGCAATCTACAAACTGCACAAGCTTATGGGAAAGATATAGTATCTACAGAAATTGACCCTAAGAAATTTGTAGAAGCTAGGGGTTATGCCTCAGACTATATTAAGACTTCTGTTTTAGCTAAGTTCTTGAAAGAGTTACATAAGTTGGATAATGAACCGTTATATTATTATATAACAGATTTTGGGGTAGAGGCTAATGAACCTGAGGATATTGAAGATTATATGTTAGAAGAACTAGCAGAGAATATAATCGACGAAGAGATTAGAAATCTGCAAATAGATTTAGCACAAAAGTTTGACCATCATCTAAAAGAGTTCGTTCATCTTTGGAACAAGATTATCAAAATAGATGGGACTAAGATGGATAGAGGTGGTGTAATAGGACACTGGTTCTGTATCATAAATCCCAAATATAAATTAACTAAGGTAAAGGTTTAATTATGAAAATTATCGCAATGGCAGTAAAAGCTGAATATAATCCTGATAGAAAAAGCTACATAAGGTATCATAGAACCAAGGGTCTATTTAATAAGAGAGCAATGAAACTTATTAAAAGAAATAGGAAAAATCATAAAAGAACTCCTCTACAAAAGTTATGTAACGGTAAATTAGATGATAGCTGTATAATGAGAGCTATGAAATCAAACAACCCACATCTAAGAAAGTCTGCTAATTTTGTTCAAACTATGAGAAAAATTGCAGGTCGTAGAGTTGGCAAGAAAGATAAATACAATATGTCAAAACGAAAAAAGAAAGACAAAATGTATAATCTACAACATAGACAAGATTTAAGAAGAGTTGAGAGATGGAGAAAACTTGGAGGTAGAAAGAGATGAGGATTATAGCAAATATCAAAGAAGATATAAACCCTAGATTGTTTTCTAAGGCTTTAACAGATGGTCAAAAAGAGGACAAGGGTGTTATTGGTATAGATTTTGACGGTGTTATTCATAGATATTCTAAGGGTTGGCAAGATGGCTCTATCTATGATAAACCCATCGAGGGAACAGATAAAGCTCTAACAGAACTGCTTGATAAAGGTTATAAGCTTTTTATCTTTACAGCTAGACCTCTAAAAGGTATTAGAGAGTGGTTAAAATCTAATTTTGAAGATGAGAGAATACATAACATAAACCTAACAAATAAAAAGCTCCCTGCTCAATTATATATAGACGATAGAGGTTATCGTTTCAAAGGTTGGGGTGGTGCAATGAACTTTGTAGAAAAAGGTTTAGTATGAAAATTATAGCTATTAGAGTAAGTCCTATTATAAACATCACAAAAGATATAATAGGGCGACGCAAATCTCAAAAAGAGGTAATAGAAGAGATAGAAGCTCTGTCTAAGAGATACCCTCGTAATAGCTTATTTAAAGGGCTTAGAAGAGAATACGGAGAAAGAGAGGTAAGGGATTTTGAGGAAGTATTGAAAAAAGTGAAAAAGCAATATGAACGAAATCTATTTATGAAGTCTATCTATTCTCAAATTAAAGAAAACACTCCTTTGGGTATCTACCAAAGAAATCAATTAGGTAATAACTCTCCCATCTTTTCTATATATGCTGAAAAGAAAAACAGTTAAGTTTTGACTTAATTGTTTAAAAATAGGAGAAATAAAAATGAGTATAATTGCATTTGATAAGAATACTGTTGATAACAGTAAAGCTCATAAAAAAGATGTTAGTAAGGTCAGAGCACCTAATCTAGCTACAAGAAACAAAAAAAGAACTTCGAGAACAAGTATCAAAGCCCCAAGTATTCCTAATAAAATCAAAACCCCTACATTACCATCTGTCGGTTTATCTGACCCCAATGAAGATGTTGGTAGTATTTTAAGACCAACAGAAATCGACCCTAAGGATAAGATGAAAAAGGTTAAGTGTGACCAATTTAATTGTTACATTAATGAAGATGGAACAGAAGCCCACATTAGACACAACTCTAATCCTAGTTTAACAAAGATAGATGATAATGGAGAAACTGTTGAAGTGCTATTCAATAGTAATGATTGGGTGTTTTCTCAAACAACTGCTGTTGCAAGTGTCGATATTATAGAGGGGTTTAGAATTAAACCTGAAACAGCTAAGTTCGTTAATAACAACGGAAATGCTTTTAGTGATAGAATCGTTCAAAAGTATTATAAAACATTTATCGGTGCACACAATTATAAAAATCATCTACAAGACCCTGCACAAAGTTATGGTATCATTCTTGATGCAGTATTGAGAGAAGTACCTATCCCTGAAACAGAAACATCTATTTTCTACATAGACTGTTTAATAGCTACAAATAGACATAAAGACGATAAATGGGCTAAGGCTATTGAAAATGGTGTCGTTAAATTTGTTAGTATGGGTGCAGAGAGTTCTAGTTTTAGATGTACTAATTGTGGTAACATTGCTACAAGGGTTCAGGATTTTTGTGACCATTTTAAATATCATAAAGGTAAGTATTATATAGACTCAAAGGGTAGAAAGCTTAGAATAGCTCATTTAGTAGAGGACTATAAGAATGCACAAGGTCAAGGTTATGTTGAGTTTATAGAGTTAAGCTATTTAGATATTAACCCCGCTTTTCAAGGTGCATCTCAAGCTCATATACTACGAGTTCCTACAAACACTGATGTAGCGATGAATCTTCCTATTGGCTATCTAAGTAAAAGTGCATTTAGAACTTGGGTTGATTCTTATAAAATCAAAAAAGAGGGTCAAGAGGTAGATTATAATACCCTTATAGATAAGGTATTATAATAAAAGAGGGTTACAATGAACAGAGGTAATGAAACTCAAAAGAGAAATTCTTTAGAGAAATTTATGAAGTGGGTTGAAGATAATTCAGACTACACTTCAAATTTTGTATATCATTATGATACTTATATTAATGCTACAAAGGGTTTAGAAGTAACTTGTTTAAAACATAATGAGAAATTTAGAAATAGTTTAGCTAGACTAAAAGAGGGTAGAAGCTGTAAAAGATGTTACTACGAAAAGTTATCTAAAGCCCAATTTAATAACCGTTCTTACAGTATAGAGGAATTGGAAAAAAGATTCCCTACTATATCTTTTGATGAAGCTGAATACATTAATGCAGTAACTCCTATGAAGCTTTACTGTAAAATACATAAAGAGTATTTTTATAAAGATTATGACCATCTTATAAGGGGTCAGGGCTGTAAAAAGTGTTCAAATAAAGGGGTATCTAAGGCTGAGAAAGACTTAGCAGAATGGATAAATTATTATACTCCTATTATAGAGAATTATAAACCTAAATGGTTACAAGGTATGGAGTTAGATATATTCATACCTGAATTTAATCTAGCGATTGAATATAACGGTCTTTATTGGCATAGTGAAGATTTTTTAGATAAGAATTATCATAAAAGAAAGACTGATTTATGTAATGCAAATAATGTAAATCTATTTCATATTTGGGAAGATGAACTTCGAGATAAGACTGATATAATTTTATCAATGTTATTACATAAAATGAAATTAACTCCTTTTACCATAGGTGCTAGAGAATGTACTGTAAAAGTTGTTCCTCTTAAAGAAGCTAATGAGTTTTTAGAGAATAATCACTTATTAGGTGGAAATAGGGCTGTTACCATAAAAGGTCTTTATTATGATAATGAGCTATTGAGTGTTATGACTATGCGAAAAGATGGTGATTATTATAACCTAACAAAGTTTGCTAACAAAACTTATACAAATGTTCAAGGTGGATTTAGTAAGCTATTAAAGTCTTTTGAGTTAGACCGACCTATAATCTCTTATGCAGAAGATAGATGGAGTTTGGGTAACTTATATTCTCAAAATGGGTTTAACTTCTCCCATAAATCTCCTCCTAATTATTTTTATGTAAAAGATGGAATTTCTTATAATAAAAAATTATTCACTAAGAAGAGATTAAAGAAGCTATATAATTGTAAGGTAGATAATGAGAGGGACTTTATGTATATGCAAGGGTATAGAAGAGTTTATGAGAGTGGACTCTCTTGTTATATAAAGGATTGATATGTCAGATATTTTAGATAAGATAAAAAATTATGATGATAATGAAAAACCTCATTTCCCCCCAATCGGCGATTGGCACGGAATCAATGCTACAGCATTTTTCGGCTTCGATAAACTAAAACAATTATATCTTAGTAGTAAAGATGGTATATTGGAGTATGAAAAGAAATACCGTAAGAAAGCTAAGGGGATGGGTCTAGGTCTGAACTATGGGGGTACTTATAAGGTTCTTCAATCTATTCTAGGAGGTTCAGAAGCAGAAAGTATCAAATTGTTTTCTAACTATTTCAAACATCTTAAATACTTTAAAGCTCACTTAGATAAGCTAGTAAAAGAAGCTAATAAGGTGTTATATGTTAAAACATTCTTAGGTCGTAGATTATACCTACCCTCATTAGGAAGTGAAAATTGGCGAGAGAAAGCTAAGGGTCGTAATAAGATATATAACTCTCCTATCCAAGCATTTGGTGCCGAGACAATTAAACTTATTTTAAATGCTGTCGGTAACTGGGTAGAGAGTAATGATTTAAGTCAACTGCATAATAACAATATATGTAAGAATTATTATCAAAGAATTGTATCAATCGACATCAAAGAATGTGATGAGTTCTTAGAGTCATATTTGGAAACAATACCTAATGGCAATGTTAAGCTATTGGTAAAAGATGGTAACAAGGTAGTTAAAGAGTTCGACAGAAATCTAAAATTATCTATGAGAGATATAAACAATTTTAATATGAACTTGGAGTGGTAATATGGGTTTCAAGAGGTCTAAATATAAAACTGTTGATGATTATAAAAAATCAGTTCAGCAAGATATGGTAGTGTTAGTTAATACAGTCCACGATGAGATAGATTATTTGATAGATGGTAAATTGTTAAAACCTATTCTGAAAAAAGTGTCAAATATTTCTACATTGAAAAAGACTATTAATAAGTTAGGGCTACCATATCTCAACTTCTTATTTGATATAGAGTTCGATAAGTATAATAGTTGGACTTCAAAAGAAGCTCTAAATGTTTATGAGGTTGCAGGTTCTAAGTATGAGCTAGAAGCAATGAATAAACTTAAATCTATAAAGGGGAGGGATAGTGATGATAGGTTGTTAGATTCAGATAATTCGGGTAACTCTGATGAAGATACAATAGAAGAGGTTATCATAGACGGTGGGTTTGAAAAGCTTGATGAGTTAATTAACGCAATTCAAAATTCCGTAGATAAGGGCGAAGTTCGTTTCGGTATCGAAGTGGACGGGGAAGTGATGTATTATAAAAATCTAGTTAGCAAAAAAGTAATAACTAAGTTTTTGTAAATCTATATTGCTTGGATTTTGTAATAAATCTGATAATTTTGAAATTACTAAATTCTAAAGATAAAATAAATAGGAGAATACTATGGACAAAAATGTTCAAATTTTAGATACAATGTCTAGTCTATCTAACTCATTAGATGCGATAGCACAAAAGACTATTGCAGGTGAGTATGATGTTGACTCTTTACAAAGTAAGCTAGTATCAGTTGCTAATGCTTTGGAAACAACTGCTAATGCAGAGGGTTATATGTTGGGTCAAATTTCTGACGCAGATTCATTTTTTACAATGGCTTCAACAACTGATTTTGATGATGCTTATTCAAAAGTTCTTGCCGTTTCTGCACAAGCTACTTTGGTAGGTCAAATGATACAAGGTGAGCTACAAAAACTTGGTGTAGTTGCTGATGATACAGAAGAAGAAGATAAAGGTGCAGAAGATTCGGATAAAACTGTCGAGGATTCAGTAGATGATGTTGAAGACTTTGATGAAGATGATACACCTATGGATTCTACTAGTGCTGATATTGAAGATTTAAGAAGTCAAGCAATGGAGTATTTAGAGGAGGGTCTTTTAACTGAAGCACAAGATACTTTAGAAATTATAGCTGAACTTCAAGCAGAGGCTAAAATTGGTGATGGCAAAGACAAATCAATCAATCAAAGATTAGATGATATAGCTAAATCGGCCGTTAGTCGAACTTTAAAGAAAACTGGAAATGGTGATAAAGCAAAAGGCGATAAAGCTGCCGCTAGAAAAGCACTGGGTGATGCCAACTCAAAGACAGAACATCTTAGACAATACGATGGAGTAACTTCTGGTCGTAAAGGTGGTAATGTTAGAGTTGAAAAAAAGGAAAACGGTAAGGTAGGTTTAAGTGATGGGAGACCTTCTGCCTTAGGGAAAATGAAAGTCGGAATGAAAACAGGTAAAGCTAGTCCCCTTAACATTAACCATAAAGGTGGGATGGTAAAAAGTAATAAAGTTAACCGAAAACCTATAGGAGCAGCCCCCTCAGCAACTAAAATGGGAGCTAAAAGAGTAATGAGAACAAGAGCAGATGAGCTAAAAGCACAAGCTATGGAACTTCTAGCAGATGGATTCACTGTTGAGGCACAAGAGCTTATGACTATCGCTAAAAGATTGGGTGTAGGTAATACACACGGGGAAATTAATCCACAAGTGAAAACCGTTGAAAAAGAGGGTGTTAATGATATTATCAACACAGGTAGTAAAGATACAAATCCACCTGCTGTAAAAACAACAGCTTCAACAACTGAGGATGCAAGTGCTACTGCTCTAAGTTCAGAAGCAAGTACCCAACCAATGGTTAATTGGAATTTTAATTAAAAAAAAAAAGGAT